>WBZO01002438.1_pt1 | contig 24120 bp, 15 predicted proteins | sample 5204261 | NCBI WGS metagenome assembly WBZO01 (sample SAMN12412400, study PRJNA552823) | activated sludge metagenome | isolation source: activated sludge from anammox sidestream of wastewater treatment plant... | place: USA: North Carolina | collected 2017-09
GCGAGCGACAGCCCTCGAGCGTCCCGGTGATGATCCGGCTGAACCGACAGGACCTCGACATTCCCGCCGGCGCATCGGCCTTCGAGGCGGTCGACCGCTACACGCTGCCGGTCGACGTGGACCTGTACGCCATCCAGCCGCATGCCCACTACCTCGCCCGCTCGGCGCGCATCACGGCCGGCCTGCCCGGCGGCGCCACGACGACGCTGCTCCACGTGCCGGCGTGGGATTTTCACTGGCAGGACGTCTATCGCTACGTGTCGCCCGTGCTGCTGCCCGCCGGGACGCAGCTGACCATGGAGTTCAGGTTCGACAACTCCTCGGCCAACCGGGACAACCCGAACTCGCCGCCTGCACGCGTCATCTGGGGACAGCGGTCATCGGACGAGATGGCCGACGCGTGGCTGCAGGTGGTCCCGCGGCGCCGCGAAGACCGCGAGCGACTGGTCACCGACCTGCGACGGAAGCTGGTGCCCCAGGACATCGACGGCTACCGGAAAATGCTCGAGGTCCAGCCCGGGAATGCGGCGCTGCACGACGACCTGGCGCTGCTGGCGATCGAGGCAGGCGACCTGACGCTTGCGATTCAACAGTTCGAGCGGGTGGTTGGACTCCGCCCTGCGGCTGCGGCCGCGCACTACAACCTGGGGAATGCCCTGATGGGTGCCGGGCGCGCACCAGACGCGGAGCGGCGCTTCCGCGAAGCGCTGCGCCTGGATCCGGCGTATGGCCTGGCCTGGCAGGGCCTGGGGCTGGCACTCGCGGCCCGGGGGCTTCTGGACGGGTCCGCGGCGGCGCTCACCGAGGCGGGCCGCCTGATGCCGGCGTCCGCCGATGCCGTCTACAACCTCGGGGTCGTCCGCCAGCGCCAGGGGCGTGAGGCCGAGGCCCTGCGTGCCTACGATCGGGCGGCGAACCTGGACGGCAGGCACGCCGAGGCCCGGTACGGTGCTGCGCTCCTGCACGGAGGCCGGGGCGAACACCTCACCGCGATCAGGCTGCTGAGGGAGGCGCTGGCCGTACGGCCGGCGTGGACCGACGCGCACGTCGAGCTGGCCTGGTTGCTCGCGGTGTCGGCCGAGGACGCACTCCGCAGTCCGCTGGAGGCGCTCGCGCTGGCCGATGCGGCGGTGCGCGCCGCGGGTGCGGCGGCGAGTGTGCGGCTGCTCGACGTCCACGCGGCGGCCCTGGCCGCCAACGGGGCCTATGCCGCGGCTGCGGCGCAGGTGCGGGGCGCACTCGCACTGCCCGCCGCGGCCGAGCCTGGCCTGCGCGCCGCGCTGCAGGACCATCTCTCACGCTTCGAGCGACACGAGCCGCTGCGCCTGCCCTGAACCTGCCCGGAGGTCTGCGGCAATCCTGTTGCGAAAGCCGGACGGCTGGCCCGTGACATCGCAACGCCACTCGCAGGCGTCGGCGCTAGCATTTGCGCTGTAGTCGGGGGTGGATCACATGGACTCCAGGGAACCGGTACAGCAGGACCACGGCGCACCCGCGGTCCACAAGCGCGATGCCGCGCTCGGCCTGCTGCGATCGTTCGGTCGCGCCCTGGCCGAGGCCCGCAGCATCGACGTCGCCCGCGCCCTGGCTGATCACGCCTGTGCCGAGGCCATCCGGCTGCAGCACAGTCCCGACGATCGTCCGTACCTGCTGAAGACGTTGTGCCAGCTGGCCCACCAGCTCCGCAGCCACGGCTGGGCCACCTTGGCCGCCGACCTCCTGGAAACGGTCGCCACCGACGGCCTGGTCGACGCGTACGTGCTCAGCGAGCTCGCACAGTGCCAGCTGCGCCGCGGCGATCCTGCGGCGGCCGAGCGGACGCTGGCGCGGGCCCGCGAGTCCGGCCTGCTGACCGACGCGATCTGCACCTCGATCATCACGGCCCACGGGCGGGCCGGCGACCTGGCGGCTGCCGAACGGGTGTACGCCGAGGCGATGGCCGACGGGGTGATCAGCGAGTTCGTGTTCACCGCGATGATCGCGGTCTACGGCAAGGCCTGCCAGCCGGCGCGCGCACGCGCGATCTTCGACCGCGCTGCCGAGCGGGGCCTCGTCAGCGCCGCCTGCTATACCGCGCTGGTCGATGCCTATGGCCGGGCCGGGCTGCCCGACGCGGCGCACCGGGTGTTCGACGAGGCCTCGAAAGGCGGGCTCGTGGACCCCCGCGCCTACACCGCCCTCGTGCGTGCCTATGCCGGTGCCAGCCGCTTCCGCATGGCGCGGCAGGTGCTCGAGAAGGCCAGGGACGCGCGCATGGACGACGACCGCCTGTATGTGTCGTTCATCGCGGCGTCGGTGAACGCGATGCGCCTGCGTGAGGCCTTCGTGGTATTCCAGCTGGCGCGCGAGGGCGGCCACGCCTCGCGTCGCGTGTGCGAGGCTATGGCGACCGGGCTACGGCGGGCGCACCAGTTCAGGCGGGCCAGGGCGGTCGAGCGGGTCGCGACCACCGGCGGTCAGTGGGACGGAGCCGAGAGCCGCCCCTGCTAGTCAAGGCTGCACCCTGTTGTGCTGTCGCTCGTGGCAGCCCTGGGTGCCTGTCCACGATCCGCTGCAGAAGTCGCACGAAGCTCCAGCCGCAGAACGAGGTGACCGCGGTCGTCTCGTCATCCGTTCGCATTTCCAGCGCCAGCTGGCCGCGGCGTCGAACCCGGAGAATAGGCACGTGCCTGACCGTCCCGGGTGCCTGGGTGATCGGCGGTATCGTGCACCGCGAGCCAGCGACTACCGTCAGGCAGGCGTCGAAGGGGAGCAGGCCCACCACTCGAGCAAGGTCCGAGACCCGATCGAGCGTCGCCACGACCGCCACGCCGGGCACGCTGCCCAGCCACTCCTCGAGCCACACCAGCGTATCGCCCGCATCCCCGGCGAGGACGAGTCGCAGGGGCACTTGGGTACCAAACACAGGAGACAGGCCGGAATCGATCCAGGGCAGCATGCGTGACAGTCGCTCCGGTCGGAGCGGCAACCTCGGGCATGGTCCCCTGTTCGGGTCGACATGCCAATCGCAAGAACGGGCCACGTGAATGGCACCAAGGTGCTGGTGTGTGCCAACCTCCGGGCGATATCGTTGTACGCGGTGGTATCCGTAAGCTGGTTGGGCCCGCCGGCGGCCGCAACCATGGTGCGGGTGCGTGTGTAATCGAACCCGATGGCTGACATGGCTCTGCCCGGTCCCGCGCGGGAAAGCGGGCGCTCCACTTCGCGCACCGAGCAGGTGCTGGCCGTCGGGCGCGCCTTCCTCACCGTAACCGGCCTCGTTGCGATCTACCTGGATCCCACAGAGCCGGCGCGGCTGCGCGAAGCCACCTACGGCGTCCTGTTCGCCTACGCGCTGTACAGCGTCCTGCTGCTCGCATACGTCCACTTCCTCGCCCGCGTGTCCCGTCGACACACGCTGGCCTTTCACGGGCTCGACATCCTCTGGACGTCAGCGCTGACATTCGTCAGCGAAGGGCCGGTCAGTCCCTTCTTCCTGTTCTTCCTGTTCGTCCTGCTCGCCTCGGCCATGCGATGGGGATTCCGGGAAACCGTCGCCACTGCCGGCGTGACCGTCCTGGTGTTCCTCGCCGAGACGTTCCTCGCGACCGCCGGCCCCTGGCGGTCAGCCTGGTTCTCGACCATCCAGTTCGAACTGAACCGCACCATCCTTCGCGTCGCCTACCTGATGCTGACGGGCGTGCTCCTCGGCTACCTGTCACAGCAAGAGAAGGAACTGCGAGCCGAGACGATGACGATGGCACTGGCCGCGCAGCAGCCGAACGTGAAGCTCGGGCTGGGCGGGTCGGCCATCGCGATCGCGCGGCTCCTTCACCAGACATTCAGGGCACAGGCCGTGGTCATGGTGTTCCATGACACGGAAGCCCGGAGGGCCGTGATGTGGCGTGCCGGGGACCCCACCGTCGGCGCGGGGACTGCGAGGGTGACGCTCACGCCCGGGCAGGAGGGTGACTGGTTGTTCCAGGATCTGGCGAAGGCGTGGTTCGTCCCTGCAGGACATCATGCCCTCCCACAGGCGATGCCGGCCTGGACGACCGAGGCCGACACCTGGCGCATCAGACGGGCTACCATCGGTCTTCCCGCGCCGATCGATGCCGCGAGAGCAGGACGGAGCCTCTCCGTGGTGAACTTCGGGCTTCACGGCGAGTGGAGGGGGCGTGCGTACGTCTTCGCTGCCAGCGATGGCTCGAGCATCGCCCGCCGTCTTCACATGCTCGAGGAACTGGCCGATTACGTCACGCCGTCGATGACGAATGTCTTCCTGCTTCGCCGGTTGCGCTCCAGGGTCGGATCGGCCGAGCGCGCGCGGGTCGCGCGCGAACTGCACGACGGGGCAATCCAGTCGCTCTTTGGCGTGGACATGAAGCTCGAGGCCATCCGCCGCGAGCTGCCGCCGCCCATCCCACCGGGTGTCGATGCGGAGCTTGCGGCCGTCCAGGTGCTGCTTCGGGGAGAGGTTCAGGCCCTCCGTGAACTGATGCAGGCGCTACGTCCAGTCGAGATCGACTCGGCAGACCAGCTCGCAGACGTGCTCGGCGGGCTGGTCGAGCGGTTCCGGCGCGACACCGGCATTTCGGCGCGATTCGTCATCGCCGACGGCCCGGTGAGCCTCCGACCGTCACGCGCCCTGGAAGTCGTGCGGATCGTGCAGGAGGCGCTCGCCAACGTTCGCAAACACAGCCGTGCCGGCAACGTTCTCGTCCGGCTGGCGCCATCCGAGGACTCGCTTCTCGTCGTAATCGAGGACGACGGGTGCGGCATGGGATTCGATGGCCGGCTGACCGCCGAGGAACTGGATGCGCGGCGGCTGGGCCCGACGATCATCAAGGAGCGCGCTCGCCAGCTCGGGGCCGGCCTCGCCGTCGAGTCGGGGCCTGACAGCGGTACCCGGATCGAGGTGCTCGCACGGATGGACGCGTTATGAACACATCTGGGCCGATCCGCATCGTCATCGCTGACGACCATCCGATATTCAGGGATGGCCTCAGGAGGCTCCTCGACAGCGAGGCCGGGTTCAAGGTCGTGGCCGAGGCCGTGGACGGGGAAGACGCGTTGCTGCAGACCCGTGAATGGCAGCCCGACGTGCTGCTGCTCGACGTGTCGATGCCCCGGATGAACGGCCTCGATGTGCTCGCATCGCCATCGCTCGCCTCGGCGAAGGTCGTGCTGCTCACTGCGGCGATCGAGCCGTCGGAGATCCTGAGAGCGGTTCAGGCTGGCGCACGCGGGGTGATCCTGAAAGAGGCGGCCACACGAGACCTGATCGACGGCATACGGAGGGTCATGGACGGCAAGTTGCTGCTGGCCGGCGACATCGCGGAGGACCTCGCGCAGGCCGTCAGGCAGGCGGGTGTGCCGCCGAGCCGTCCCTTCGGGCTCACCCCGCGTGAAGTGGACATCGTCCGCTCGGTGGCCGCTGGCGACAGCAACCGCGATATCGCCCGTCGGCTCGAGATCAGTCTGCAGACCGTCAAGCACCACCTCACGAGTGTCTTCGACAAGACCGGCACGTCGACACGGCTGGAACTCGCCCTGTTCGCGCTGAAGAACCACCTGGTCGACAGCGAGTAGCACCAAGGGGCCACGCGCCCAGACTTCGGTCCGATTGCGGCTCTCACGCCTGGCGCGCTACGGTGGGTCCACATCCGCCTCCGCAGTGTGGCGGGTCGACCACGGAGCTGTCGCCGATGACGCGTGCCTCGATTCTGTCCCTGATCGTAACTGCGGTGTTCTGCGCGGACATCGCCTGCGCGAAGAAGGTGGCGCAGACCCCACCTCCGGCGCCGCCGCCTGCGACTGTGGTGGAGGCTCCTCCTCCGCCACCCCCGCTCCCACCCCCCGCTCCTCCTGCGCAGTCCGCACCGCCGACTGAGGACGAACTGTTCGCGCGCAAGTCCGTCGACGACCTGAATCGGGAACGGCCCCTGGCCACCGTCTACTTCGATCTCGACCAGTCGTCGCTCGGCAGCGATGCACGCGAGGCGCTGCAGCGGAATGCCGGCTGGCTGCGCCGATGGCCGACGACGCGAATCACGGTGGAGGGGCATTGCGACGAGCGTGGCACGCCGGAATACAACCTCGCCCTCGGCGAACGTCGAGCGGCCGCCGTGAGGGACTACCTGACGTCCCTGGGGATTGCCGACGACCGGATCCTGGTCGTGAGCCGGGGCAAGGAGACGCCGCAGTGCACGATCGCCGAGGAATCGTGCTGGCAGCAGAACCGGCGTGGGGCACCCGTGATCACCGCCAAGTAGCCCATGCTGCACATGGGCGCATCCCGCCACTGGGGCGCCGACGACGGTTGTCGGCGCGGCGGGGTCGCGCCCGCCATTCAGTCCTCATGATGTCCCTCCGCCGATGGGCGTTCCTCGTCGCACTCACGCTCCCGCTGGCCGTGCCCGCGACGGCCTCGGCGGATATCGTGCTGCTCGTCGGACAGCCGTACGGCCGTTTCGGATTCTTCAGCCCGACCGGTCATGCCGCGGTCTTCCTGACCAGGGTGTGTGCCGACGGACCCCTGACGGTCCGCATGTGCAGCCCCGGTGAGCCCGGTGCCGTGATCAGCCGATATCATCGCGTGGCTGGTCGAGACTGGCTGGTGACACCGGTCATTCCATACTTGTATGCCGTCGACAACGTGTCGATGGTGCCGCGGGAAGCGGACCGCGGCGCAGTCCTGTCTCTCCGGGATGCCTATCGTCGCACCCACCTGTCGGAATTGATCCCGGACGGTCCGGCCGGCACGCCGCCAAAGGGCGACTGGGTACAGACGGTCGGGGCCGCCTACGACCGCGTCATTGTCGCGCTCGGACTGCCGACGACCGAACGGGAAGACCGCCTGCTCGTGGACTGGCTCAACGCCAGGGACAACACCGCGCGATTCAATCTGATCGTCAGGAACTGCGCGGATTTTGCGAGGGATCTCTTCAACGTGGCCTATCCAGGCGCCCTCAAGGGCCGTCTCGTGGCAGACCTTGGCATCACGACGCCCAAGGGGCTCGCGCGGTCGCTGGTTGCACGAGCGCGGGAGAGCGATGTCCCGCTCGTGTCGTTTGTTGTGCCGCAGATTCCCGGGAGCCGACGCCGGAGCGGGAGGGCGAGGGGCATCATCGAAGGCCTCGTGACGACCAAGAAGTACGCCGTGCCCCTGCTCGTCCTGGAACCGCTGGTGCCCGCAGGCCTGGCCCTCGGCTACCTCACGACGGGCCGCTTCGACCCTGTCCGACATGCAACAGGCGAGGTGGTTTCACCTGCCGAGGTCGCCCGCATCGGTGAGCCAGGCGCCGGCCGCGACCCGGTGCGGCGGCGAGACTGAGCGCCTGTCGCGCGTCTCCAGCCGCCGGACGCGATGCGGGCCCGGGAGCGCCCCACCGCACGGGCGCCACGCCGCCGAGCACCACGCTCGCTTCGCGGCTCACCCTCGCCCTGCACACTCTCCACCGCCGGGTCTGCGGTGGGGCAGCCCGAAGCACTCGCGTTGCCTCCGACGAGGCGATCGGGGCCGCCGCCAGGCCGGCGCCCGTCCGGCGCAGGAATCTGCGCCGTGTCATGTCCGTCATGCGGGGCCTCCGTACATGCGCCGGAGTATATAAACGGCCTCTGTGCCGACCACCCGTGGGGCGGGGCCTCCGGCATACGGGGGATGCGCGCAGGCCACCGCAATCCTCCCTCCACTGGTCAGGGTCTCCAGCGGCCGGTATTGCTCCATGCGGGCGCGCACGGCCCACGAACGCAACGACAGCAGCGCCGCCGATCGCTATACTATGCGCCGCCACAGCCGTGTCATTACGTATGGCCGAGAGGAGTCACATGCTTCGCAGGGGATTGCTCGCGCTCGTCGCGGGCGCTTTGTTCATGCTGCTGCCGTCGGCAGCCCATGCGCAGAGCTCGATTGCCGGTGTCGTCAGGGACACGTCCGGGGCCGTCCTGCCCGGTGTCACAGTGGAAGCGTCCAGCCCCGCACTGATCGAGAAGACGCGTTCGGTCGTGACCGACGCATCGGGGCAGTACAAGATCGTCGACCTGCGCCCTGGCGCCTACAGCGTCAGCTTCTCGCTCGAGGGCTTCACGACCGTGAAGCGCGAGGGGATCGAGCTGACCGCCAACTTCACCGCCTCGGTGAATGCCGAGATGAAGGTCGGGGGCCTCGAGGAGAGCATCACCGTCTCCGGGGCGGCGCCGATCGTCGACGTGCAGACCACGCAGCAGCGCGAGGTGCTGACCCGCGCCGTGCTGGATGCGCTGCCGACCGGCCGCAACTACCAGACCATCGGCGCCACGCTGCCGAGCGTCAGCATGGGCCGGTTCGACGTGGGTGGCTCCACCGCGATGCAGCAGAGCACCGTGATCAGCGCCGGCTCCACCGGCGGCGACATGGCGATGCTGGTCGACGGCATGAACATCTCGTCCAGCCTCAACTCGGGCTCGGTGCCCGCCACCTACCACAACGACGGCGCCTACCAGGAGTACGTCTACCAGGTGAGCGGCGCGAACGCCGAGTTCTCGAGCGGCGGCGTCACGATCAACATGATCCCGAAGGAGGGCAGCAACCAGATCCGCTCCGACGGCGTGGCCATCTACTCGAGCACCCGCTTCCAGTCGCAGAACGTCGACGCGGCGCAGCGCGCCCAGGGCGTGTCGGTGCCGGCGAAGATCGACAAGACGTGGGACTACAACTTCAGCGGCGGGTTCCCGATCAAGAAGGACAAGCTCTGGTGGTTCACGTCGGCCCGGTTCTGGGGCTACAACAACTTCGCCCCGAACGCGGTCGACCGCGACGGCAACCAGGTCGTGGACGACAACGACGTGCGCGCCTGGACCAACCGGGTCACCGGACAGCTCGGGCAGAAGAACAAGTTCACGGCGATGTACGACTATCTGCCGAAGTACCGCGGCCATCGTGACATCGAGACCGGCAACGTGGCTCCCGAAGCCACGGTCGTCCAGGACACGCCCCGCTCGTTCAACACGCAGGCGAAGTGGACCTCGACGATCACCAGCAAGCTGCTGCTCGAGACCGGCTTCTCCGAGAACTACTACGACTACACCCTGAGCTATCGGCCCGAAGTGGCGACCGAGGCGGAGAAGGCGCCCTACGGCGATATCTCGCACCTCGACATCGTCACCGGACGCCGCACCGTGGCCGCGACGCGCGACTTCCGCGACATCTTCCCGTTCTACAACCTCTACGGCGCCTCGTCGTACATCACCGGTTCGCACGCGTTCCGGTTCGGCGTGCAGTGGGGCAGCGGGTGGATCCGGAGCTGGCGCGATGCCAACGGCGACATGGTGCAGCGCTACTCGAACGGCGTACCCAACTCGGTGCAGCGCTGGAACTTCCCGATTCCCGAGGCCAAGTCGAACCTCGACTACCTGTGGGGTGTCTTCCTCCAGGACTCGTGGACGCTGCGGAAGCTCACCCTGAACCCCGGCATCCGCTTCGAGGCCATTCGCGGATCGGTGCCGGCGCAGACCGCGCCGGCCGGCCGCTTCGTCCCCGCCCGCAGCTTCGGCGCCATCGAGAACCTGCCCAACTGGAAGAACATCGCACCCCGCTTCGGTGCCGCCTACGACCTGTTCGGCAACGGCCGCACGGCCATCAAGGGCAGCATCGGCAAGTACATGCAGCAGGAGGCGACCGGCTTCGCCGCCAAGTACAACCCCCTGGTCGAGGGGAGCGACGTCGTCACCTGGAACGACCTGAACGGGAACGACATCGCCGAGGACAATGAGCTGGGCGCCGCCAACAACGCCACGCTCGGCGTCCGCCGGAACATCAACCCGGATCCGGACATGAAGCGGCCGTACCAGATCCTCTACAACCTGGGCGTCCAGCACCAGCTGCTCAGCAACCTGTCGGTGTCGGCCAACTACTACCGCCGCGAGTACAAGAACCTCGTGGTCACCAAGAACCTCGCCGTGCCGCTCACCGCCTACGACCTGGTGAACATCGCCGATCCGCGCGGCAACGGACAGACGCTGCCGATCTACAACCTGCAGCGTCCGTTCCTCGGCCAGGTGAACGAACTGGACACCACGTCGGCCACCAACTGGCGTCACTACAACGGCATCGACTTCACCGTGAACGCCCGTGGGTCCAACGGCCTGAACGTGGCCGGTGGCGTGTCGCTCGGCCGCAGCATCGCCAACACCTGCGATGTCGGCGATCCGAACCAGTCCCGCTTCTGCGACCAGACCCAGTACGACATCCCGCTGCGCAAGACGTTGAAGCTGACCTGGGCTTACCCGCTCCCCTGGGACATCCGCTTCAGCGGCGTGTTCCAGACCGCCGACGGCTTCAACACGTCCAATCCGCCGGCGCCGCTCCTCGCGCAGAACCCGGACAACCACCTGCGCCTGTACACCTACAACGTGACCCGCACCCAGCTGCCGTCGCTGGTGCAGTCCAATGTGTCGGTGTTTCTCGATGCGCCCGGCACCGTTATCATGCCGCGCGTCACGCAGCTCGACCTCGCGTTCTCGAAGGTGGTCACCGTGGGCAAGCTCCGCCTCACGCCGCAGGTGGACATCTTCAACGCCACGAACAACAACGCCGTGCTCACGCTCCGCACGGTCTACGGGCCCACGCTCGGCAACCCGAACACGATCCTCAGCGGGCGCCTCGTGCGCTTCCAGCTGAAGTACCTGTTCTAGACGACAGGCTTCGTTCCGATACCGGGCGCCGCCGCGCGACGTGGTCACCACGTCGCACGGCGGCGTTCCCGTTTCTGGCGTACGATCGCCCTCCCCGATGCTCCGCCGCCTCCTCCTGCCGTGCCTGGCCCTGCTGTCGGCGACCGCCTGCAGCCCGTCGCGCACCGCCCCGCCGCCGACCTATGCCCGCGACATCGCGCCGCTCCTGACGGCGAACTGCACGCCCTGCCACCGTGACGGGAACATCGCCCCGTTCAGCCTGACGAGCTACGACGACGTGCGGACGCACGCGGGGCAGATTCTCCCGGCCATCGAGGCGGGCGAGATGCCGCCCTGGCTGCCCGATCCAGGCGTGGGGCGCTTCAGGAACGCGAGGCGGCTCACGGCCACGCAGATCGCGCTGTTCCGGGACTGGGCTGCAGGAGGCTTCGAGCGGGGCGTCGCTGAGGACCCGGCCCCGGACCGCACGGGACAGGACGAGCGCGGTGCGCTGGGCACGCCCGACATCCTGGTGACCCTGTCGTCCCCGTACACGCTCCCGGCCGGCGACGGCGACGTCTTCCGCAACTTCGTCGTGCCGGTGCCGCTGGACCGGACCGTGTTCGTGCGCGGCGTCGAGTTCCTTCCCGACCGTCCCTCGGCCATCCATCACGTCGTCATCGGCGTCGACCCCGGTGGCGAGTCGCGCCGGCTCGACGCGGCCGATCCCGAGCCCGGGTACGAGGGCATGTTCTCCGATGAGTTCCACAGCCCCGACGGTCACTTCGTGGGATGGACCCCCGGACGGACCGCCGCGCTCGAGCCCGAGGGCATGTCCTGGCAACTCGAACCTGGCACCGACCTCGTGGTGCAGATGCACATGCTGCCGGGAGCCGAGCCGGTCGCGCTGCAGCCGAAGATCGCCATTCACCTGAGCCGCACGCCGCCCTCGGTGGTCCCCTTCATGGTGAAGCTGACGTCGACGAGCATCGACATCCCGGCCGGTGCTCCCGATTACGCCGTGGAGGACAGCTACACGATCCCGGTGGATGTCGAGGCGATCAGCGTCTACCCGCACGCGCACTACCTGGCGCGCGAGATCACCGCCACGGCCACGCTGCCATCGGGACAGGTGCAGGGGCTGCTCACCATCCGCGACTGGGACTTCCACTGGCAGGAGTTCTACCGCTACGAGTCGCCCGTGCCGCTTCCGGCCGGCACGCGCGTGACGATGCGCATCGTCTACGACAATTCGGCAGGACATCAGCATCAGGCCGGCCAGGCACCCCGGAGGGTCCGGTACGGTCCCCGATCCTCCGATGAGATGGCCGACCTGTGGATCCAGGTGGTGCCCACGCGGGCGTCCGACCTGGCGGTGCTCGCCCGCGATTTCGTACGCCGGCGGGCCGAGTCGCGGGCGCTCGCGGCGGAGCGTGCGGTGGCCGACGCGCCGACCGACCCCGCCGCCCACGACCTGCTCGGCACGCGCTACCTTGCCGCAGGCCGGCTGGATGACGCGATGCGTGCGTTCGGAGAGGCCCTGCGGCTGGTTCCGGGCCATCCTGAGGCGAGCAACAACCTGGGGGTTGCCCTGCTCCAGGCTGGCCGTCCGGCTGAGGCGGTGCCGCACCTGCGGCGTGCGGCACGGGCGCGCGGAACAGATGCGCGGGTGTTCTTCAACCTGGGGAACGCCCTGCGCGACAGCGGCCAGGTGGCCGCGGCCGCGGCCGCGTTCGAGCGCGCGCTGGCCATCAACCCCGACGCTCCGGATGTGCTGAACAACCTCGCCGTGCTTGACGGGTCGCGCGGAGCGTTTGGCCGTGCCATCGAACGGCTGCAGCGGGCGCTGCAGGTGCGCGAGGACTACCCGGACGCCCACCACAACCTGGCGCTGGCGCTCGCCGCCACCGGCCGCATCCCAGAGGCGATCGTCCACGTCGATCGTGCGCTGACGCTGCGGCCCGATTTCGTCCAGGCCCGCCAGACGCGGGAGGAACTGCTGCGCTCGAGGTGAGGTGAGCGCCCTGTGCGGCGCTTCCCCCCGCGATTCGCAATGCGACCGATCGGCGGGATGGGTATACTCCTGCCGCGCATCGACTGGCGGTGCGCCGCAAGGAAGGTCGATTTGATGAAGCATGCGTGGAAAGTCGCCGCGATCCTGGGTGCGGTTGCCGTCGCCGGCAGCCTGCGGGCTCCGCTGCGTGTCGGTGCGCAGGGTGGGGTGAAGCCTGGCGAGTGGCGCTACTATGGAGGCGACTCCGCCAGCACGAAGTACTCCCCCCTCGATCAGATCAACCGGCAGAACGTGAAGGACCTGCAGATCGTGTGGCGGTGGAAGGCCCAGAACTTCGGGGCCGCTCCCGAATACAACCTGCAGGCCACGCCGCTGATGATCAACGGCGTGCTCTACACCACCGCCGGCTCGCGGCGCGACGTGGTGGCGATTGATGCCGCCACCGGGGAAACGCTGTGGCTGTGGCGGTATGACGAGGGGCAGCGCGGCCTGCGGGCCCCGCGGCACAACCACCGCGGCGTCTCCTACTGGACCGACGGGCGTGGTGACGAGCGCATCCTCTACCTGACCCCCGGCTACCGCCTCATCGCGCTCGACGCGAAGAACGGGCGGCCCATCACCTCGTTCGGGACGAACGGCGTGGTCGACCTGTACGAGGGGCTCGACCGCCCGGCGCCGGCCGACGGCGCGATCGGCGCAAGTTCGCCGCCGATGATCGTGAAGGATACGGCGGTCATCGGGGCCGCACTGCTCGCCTTCCCGTCGAAGGTGGGCAACATCGCCGGGCACGTGCGCGGCTTCGACGTGCGGACCGGCAAGCGGAAGTGGATCTTCCACACGATTCCCACCGTGGGCGAATTCGGCAACGAGACGTGGGAGAACGACTCGTGGGCGGTTCAGGGCAACACGGCCGTCTGGGCGCCGATGTCGGCAGACCAGGACCTGGGGTACGTGTACCTGCCGGTCGAGACGCCAACCAACGACTACTACGGCGGCCACCGCCTCGGGAACAACCTGTTCGCCGAGAGCCTCGTCTGCCTCGATGCGAACACCGGCAAGCGCGTGTGGCACTACCAGCTCGTGCACCACGGCGTGTGGGACTACGACACCGTGGCCCCACCGATCCTGCTCGACATCAAGGCGAACGGGCGAACCGTGAAGGCCGTCGCCCAGGTCACCAAGCAGGCCTTCACGTACGTCTTCGACCGCGTGACCGGCCAGCCGGTGTGGCCGATCGAGGAGCGTCCGGTCGAGGCATCGAAGGTGCCGGGCGAGCGGCTCTCGCCGACGCAGCCGTTCCCGACCAAGCCGCCGGCCTTCGACAGGCAGGGGGTGACGCTGGACGACCTCAACGACCTCACGCCCGAACTGAAGGCGGAGGCGGTCCGCATCGCGCAGGACTACAAGATGGGGCCGATCTACTCCGCGCAGATCGTCGCGGGCCAGGACGGGAAGCGGGGCCTGCTCATGCTGCCCTCGGCGACCGGTGGCGCGAACTGGCAGGGGGGCGCGGCCGACCCGGAGACCGGCATGCTCTACGTGAGCTCGGGCACCCAGATCAACCCGATGGTGCTGGTGAACGACCCTGCCCGATCCGAACAGAACTTCGTGAACGGCAACGCCGAGGGACCCGCTGTTCGCGGGCCCGGTGCCCCGCCGCCGGGGCCGCGGGTGTTCGGTCCACAGGGGCTGCCCATGGTGAAACCACCATGGGGACGCATCACGGCGATCGACCTGAATGCGGGCGACATCAAGTGGCAGGTGGCCAACGGCGATGCGCCGGACTGGGTGAAGAACCACCCGGCGCTCAAGGGCGTGAACGTGCCGCGTACGGGACGGTACGAGCACGTTGGGCTGCTCGTCACCAAGACCCTGTTGTTTGCCGGTGAAGGCTCGGGCCTGTTCGCGGTGCCGCCCGGATCGGGCGGTCCGATGTTCCGCGCCCACGACAAGATGACCGGCGAGATCATCTCGGAGTTCAAGCTGCCTGCGAACCAGAGCGGGATTCCGATGACCTACATGGTGAACAACCGCCAGCTCATCGTCGTGGCGGTTGGTGCGCAGGGGGTGCCGGCCGAGTTCGTGGCGCTCGGCGTGAACTGAGGCGTCATCGGGCGGCGGACCCTGTCAGGGTCCGCCGTTCGGCGTACTAGCGACGCGCCAGGGCGCGGGCCGTTGGCCGCCGCACCATGCGGCTGGCCGCCACATCACCGCTGGCGAGCCGCTGGCGGACATCCCCGGGATCCTGCCGGCTTGTTGCCTGGCGCTTGTCCGGCAGCGGCAGCGCCGTCGAGTACTTCACCTGGCGCAGGGCGAAGCTCGACTTGATGCCCACCACCCCTTCCACCCGCGTGAGTGCCTCCTTGAGGAACCGCTCGTAGGCCGCCACGTCGGGCACCACGACCCGCAGCAGGTAGTCGGAGTCGCCGGTCATCAGGTAGCACTCGAGCACCTCGGGCCGCTGCATGATCTGGTGCTCGAAGCTGTCCAGGCGACCGCCGACCTGCAGGTCGAGCGAGATCTGCACGAACACCGTGACATCCCGGTCCACCGTATTCGGGTTCAGCAGCGCCACGTACTTCCGGATCACGCCGGCGCGCTCGAGCGCCTGCACCCGCCTCAGGCAGGGCGCGGGCGACAGGCCCACCCGCTCGGCCAGCTCCACGTTCGAGATGCGCGCGTGCTCCTGCAGGTGGCGCAGGACCTCGTAGTCGATTTCGTCGAGCCTGAATTCGGCCTTCGCCATGCAGTCCTCGCAATCCTCGCCGCCTTCGTACGCCGGAGGAGGATGCCGCATTGCGTTCGTGCGGTTCAATCCCTGAATACAAGTAGGTCGGTGCTAGGATGCCCGCGCGTCAACCTGGAGGTGATGTGTGCGGCGAGTGTTCCTGTCGATAGTCGGCGGCATCGTGGCCGCCTCGGCCCTGCTGATGGCGCAGGGTGGCGGTGCTGTTGTCTACGAAGGCGCCCGCCTGATCACCGGTGACGGGTCGGCGCCGATCGACGATGGCGCGTTCGTCGTGCAGGGCGGCCGGATCACCGCTATCGGCCGGCGCGGCCAGGTCAGCGTTCCGGGTGGTGCCGCCCGGGTGAACCTCACGGGCCGGACGGTGATGCCGACGCTCAACAACGTCCACCTGCACATCGGATACGAAGGGTTCACGAGCTGGAAGGCCGAGAACCACTCGGCGGCCAACGTGCTGGACCACCTCCGGCGCGAGGCCTTCTACGGCGTCGGCGCCGTGATGACGATGGGGGATCAGCCGACCGAGTTCGCGCTGCAGTTCGAGCGCGACCAGCGGGCCGGCAAGTTCCCGACCGCGGCACGCTTCTTCTTCGCGGCCGGGCTCGCGCTGCCCGGCTCGGGTCCCGACTCACTGCTCATCCAGGGCACGACGCCGCTCAAGGCGGTCTACGAGTTCACCACGCCGGACGACGCACGCGCCGCGGTGAAGAAGGTGGCGGCTGCGCGGATCCCCCATCTGAAGATCTGGGTGGACGATCGCGACGCGCAGCGCGGTGCGCTGATGAAGAAGATGCCGCCGGAGATCTACACGGCCATCATCGACGAGGCCCACAAGGCCGGCATCCTGGTGCACGCGCACGCCACCACGCTGCCGAACCAGAAGGCGGTGGTGAAAGCGGGAGCCGACGTCCTCGTGCACACCGTGTCGAACGAGCGGCTCGACGACGAGTTCCTGGCGATCCTGCGCGAGAAGAAGCCGTACTGGGCGCCGGTCATGGGCCTCACCGACCTGCCCGAGGTGTGCGAACCGGACAACGCCTTCGTCGAGCAGTCGCTGCCGGCGTCGACCATTGCGGACATCCGCGCCGGGAAGAACGCCTTCAACCTGCCGGGGTGTGCCGCGGCGCCCGCGGCCGTGGCGCGCCGGCAGGAGTTCTGGAGCTACAACGTGCCCCGCATGGTGCAGAACGGCGCGCGCCTGGTGCTGGCTACCGACGCGGGCGTGCTGCCCGGCTACTCGTTCGGCTGGGCCGAGCACCACGAGATGGGGCTGTACGTGCGGAGCGGCCTCACGGCGAACGAGGTGATCGTGGCGTCGACCTCGCGCCCGACCGAGGTGCTGAAGAACACGGAGACCGGCCTGCTCGCCGCGGGCAAGCAGGCCGACTTCCTGGTGCTGAGGGGGAACCCGCTCGAGGACATCCGGAACACCCGGACGATCGAGAGCGTGTTCTTCAACGGCAGCCGGTTGAATCGTGACGAGATCGCGGCGGGCTGGAAGGCCGCATCGACCTCGCGATGACGACCGGCCGGGAAACCGGCCGGTTCCGCTAGACCGCGTTCCGCGCGAGTTCGCGCGCCGAGCGCCCCGGGTGGCGTGTGGTGGCATCGGCCGCCACCGCGCGCCTCATCTGCTCGCTCTGTGACACGGTCTGCTGCTGCATCTCCCGCCGCTTGTCGGGCAGGGGAAGGGCAGTGGAGTACTTCACCTCGCGCAGGGCGAAGCTCGACTTGATGCCGACCACGCCATCGATCCGGGTGAGCGCTTCCTTCAGGAAGCGCTCGTACGCCGCCACGTCAGGCACGACGACCCGCAGCAGGTAGTCGGAGTCGCCTGTCATGAGGTAGCACTCCAGCACCTCTGGTCGCTGCATGATCTGCTGCTCGAACGTGTCCAGACGACCGCCCACCTGCAGGTCGAGCGAGATCTGCACGAACACGGTGACATCCCTGCCGACCGCATTCGGGTTCAGCAGGGCGACATATTTCCTGATTACGCCCGAACGCTCGAGCGCCTGCACGCGGCGCAGGCAGGGCGCGGGCGACAGGCCGATGCGATCGGCCAGTTCCACGTTGGAGATGCGGGCGTGCTCCTGGATGTGCCGGAGGAGCGAGTAGTCGATTTCGTCGAGCTTGATATCCGTTGAGTTGGCCATGGGCTGTCCGTGTATGAGGTGGGGAGGATAGCAGAGCACATGGTCGGCCGGCATTGCGAACATGGCTTCGCGGTGCACACGGTCGGCAATGAACCTGCTCTCGCGTGCGGCACATCGCACCGACGTTGCCGCGGCCTGGCGGCCTGGAGAGCTGTGGAAGGCACCGTGCCGGCACGTGTGCGCGGTGGCGGGATGTCTCGCAATCTTGTTGCGCCTCGCCTTACCCCCTTTACGGGAATCGCAATCGTGCTCCTGAATCGCTTCGCTACAATCGGCGGCCGAAGGAGACAGACCGTTGGCGTCGAAACGAGCCCCCAACGCATCGGCCACCGTGGCCCTTGCCGCGTCCCGGCACGATGTCGTGTCCGCGGAGCGTCTCGAGACGCTGCGTGCCCTCGAGCGCAAGATCCTGTGGCTGGCTGTGTGGATGATCCACAACGCCAACCAGATCCGCCCCAAGCGCGACTTCCTCAAGGTGGGCGGGCACCAGGCGTCATCGGCCTCCGTGGCCAGCATCATGACGGCGCTCTACATGGACGTGCTGACGCCGCAGGATCGCGTCGCCGTCAAGCCGCACGCCAGCCCCATCTTCCATGCCATCCAGTACCTGTTCGGGCGCCAGTCGCTCGACAAGATGCGGAACTTCCGCGGACTGGGCGGCGTGCAGTCCTATCCCTCCCGCACCAAGGACACCGACGATGTGGACTTCTCCACGGGATCGGTGGGCCTGGGCGTCGCCATGACCAGCTTCGCCGCGCTCGTGCAGGACTACCTGCAGATGAAGGCGATGGTGCCCGCCGAGCGCCGCGGGCGCATGGTGGCCATCGTCGGCGACGCGGAGCTCGATGAGGGGAACGTCTTCGAGGCACTGCTCGAAGGCTGGAAGCACGACATCCGGAATGTCTGGTGGGTGATCGACTACAACCGCCAGAGCCTCGACGCGGTGGTGTCCGACCGCCTGTTCACCAGACTCGACTCCGTCTTCACGGACATGGGGTGGAACGTTGTCACCCTGAAGTACGGACGGCGGATGACCGAGGTGTTCCAGCGCCGTGGCGGCGACGCGCTGAAGAACTGGATCGACGACTCCTCGAACACGCTCTACTCGGCGCTGTCGTTCCAGGGCGGCCAGGCGTGGCGCCACCAGCTGAACACCGACATCGGGAACCTGCCGGGCGTCGAGGAACTGCTGGCATCGATGGACGATCAGGCGCTGCACGCGCTGATGACCGACCTCGGCGGCCACGACCTCGACACGCTCACCCACGCGTTCCGGAGCGTGAAGGACGACACGCCCACCTGCTTCATCGCCTACACGATCAAGGGCATGGGCCTGCCGTTCGCCGGCCACAAGGACAACCACGCCGGCCAGATGACAGCCGAGCAGATCGGGGTCCTCAAGGAGCGGATGGGCATCCGCGATGGCGAGGAATGGGAGCGGTTCGCCGGCCTCGAATCCCTGCGGGGCGACCTCGAGCGATTCCTGGCGTCGGTGCCCTTCGCGCAGCCGGTGGAGCGACGGTTCACCGCGCCGCAGGTGGCCGTGCCGGCGGCATTCGAGGTGCCGAAGGCCGAGCAGATCTCCACGCAGGAAGCTTTCGGTCGGGTGGTGGCGAGCATCGCACGCCAGCACCCGTCGCTGGCCGATCACATCGTGACGACGGCACCCGACGTGACCACGTCGACCAACCTCGGCCCCTGGGTGAACCGGCGCGGGATCTTCTCGCGGCACGCCCACGAGCTGGGCCCGGCGGTCTCACAGGTGGCCTCGCCCCAGCAGTGGACGATGTCACCGAAGGGGCAGCACATCGAACTGGGCATTGCCGAGAACAACCTCTTCATCATGCTGGCGGCACTCGGGCTGTCGCACTCGCTCTTCGGTGCCCGCCTGCTGCCCATCGGCACCGTGTACGACCCGTTCGTGTGTCGCGGGCTCGACGCGCTGAACTACGCCTGCTACCAGGACGCGCGCTTCCTGCTGGCTGGTACGCCGTCGGGGATCACGCTCGCGCCCGAAGGCGGCGCCCACCAGTCGGTCTACACGCCGCTGATCGGGATGGGGCAGCCGAACCTCGTGTCCTACGAGCCGGCGTTCGCCGACGACCTGACCGAAATCCTCCGCTGGAGCCTCGAGCACATGCAGGCCGAGCACGGCAGCGCGGTCTACCTGCGGTTGTCGACGCGACCCATTCCGCAGGTGTCGCGGCCGTACACCGACGAGCTGCGGCGCGATGTCATCGAGGGCGGCTACTGGCTCGTGCCACCGGAGGACGGCGCCGACCTGGCGATCGTGGCGTGTGGCGCCGTGCTGCCCGAAGCGATGGAGGCGCACCGCCAGATTGCGGAGGACGCGCCAGGAGCGGGGCTGCTGGTCGTCACGTCGCCGGGCCGACTGGAGAAGGGGTGGACGCAGGCGCAGCGCGTGGGTTCGCTGGAGTGCAACGGCTCGCACGTGGCGTCGCTGCTCGGCCGGCTCTCACCGTCCGCCGGACTCGTGACGGTGCTGGACGGCTACCCGGCCACCCTCTCGTGGCTCGGCTCCGTCTTCGGCCACCGCATCGTCAGCCTCGGTGTGGACCGGTTCGGGCAGTCGGGTGACATCCCGGACCTCTACCGGATCCACGGTATCGATACAGACGCCATCGTCGACGCGGCCGCGCGAGTGTGCGTGATGGAACGTCTCGCGGCCAGGGGCACGCATGTCCATTGAGGTAAGGCTGCCGCAGCTCGGCGAATCGATCACCCATGCCCGGCTCAGCCAGTGGCTGAAGAAGGAAGGCGAGCGGGTGGCGCAGGGCGAGGTGATCGCCGAGGTCGAGACCGACAAGACCAGCGTGGAGATCGAGTCGCCCGGTGAGGGCGTGCTGTCGTCGATTCACATACCGGCGGGGACCGACAAGGTGGCGGTGAATGCGCTGCTGGCCGTCCTCGACGTTGGGGCGTCGGCGCCGGCCGGCGCGCCCACCCGGCCCGACGCACCGCAGGTGGTGCACATTGCCGACGCCAGACCTGCGGAGCGCCCGGCAGTGCCCGCGACGCCGGTGGCAGCGGCCGTCCCCGTGACGGCGGTGGCATACACCGCGGCACCGGCGATGCCGCCCGATGCCGATATCTCGGCTTCACCGCTGGCGCGGCGGATGGCGCACGCGGCCGGCATTCCGCTCGCCAGCATCAGGGGCACCGGGTCCGGCGGCCGCATCATGAAAGAGGATGTGGAAGCGGCCATCGCCCCGCGGGTGAAACCCGCGCCATCGCCTCGTGCGGCCGCGGCGGTTCAGGCTCACGCGTTCGCGTTGCCGAGCGACGACCCCTCCCGCTACGAGGTGCAGGCGCTGTCGCCGATGCGGCGCGTCAGTGCCGAGCGGCTCACGCAGTCCAAGCAGGCGATCCCGCACTTCTACCTGCGGGCCGAGTGTGCGATGGACGCGGTGTCCGGTGTACGTACCGAGATCAACAAGCGCGCGTCGGACAAGATCTCGTTCACCGCGTTCACCATCCGCGCGCTGGCACTGGCGCTGAAGAGGGTGCCGGCGGCGAATGCCATGTGGGCCGACGGGTCGGTGCGTCTCTACAAGACCGTCGACCTGGCCGTGGCGGTGAACACGCCGCAGGGGTTGATCGCGCCGATCGTGCGCGGCGCGGAAGGCAGGACGGTGGCGGCGATCAACCGCGAGATCAAGGCGCTGGCCGAGAAGGCCCGGGCGGGGAAGCTGAAGCCGGAGGAGTACACCGGTGGCACCTGTACGGTGTCGAACCTGGGGATGTTCGGCATCACCAGCCTCTACCCCATCGTGAACCCACCCCAGACCTGCATCGTCGGGGTCGGCGCGATAGAGCAGCGGCCGGTGGTGCGTGATGGAGCACTGGCGGTGGGGATGATGATGACCGCGACGCTCGCGGCCGATCACCGCGCGCTGGACGGCGCGACCGGTGCGGAGTTCCTCGCGGCGTTCAAGGAGCTGATCGAAGATCCGCTCCTGCTGCTGCTCTAGGCCCGCGCCCGGCGCGCCGACCTAGTGCTCGTGGGACGGCTCGATCGTTTCGCCCTTCGCAATCCGCTCCACCAGCGCCTGGGCCAGCGGCAGGCTCACGCTGCAGTTCGGATCGTTGATGCGGCACGCGGCGAGCGTCAGCTCGCAGCCGCACGTGCAGTGCTCCGCGTTCAGCACCTGGAGCGCCATCGTGCGCTGCGCGGGCGTCAGCTTCGTCAGGTCGACGCCGGGGATCTCCTTGGCCTGCGCCGCCTTGGTGATGAGCGCCTTGTTCTCGTCCTCCACCCGGTCCACCTTCACGTTCTTGATCAGCCCGGACAGGTACTGGGTTTCCAGCTCGGTCGTCTCGGCGTTGAGCATGCCCACGTGGCGCTGCTGGATCTTTCCCTCGGGATCGATGACGAAGGTGGTCGGCAGCGCCGAGACACCCTTGAAGATCTTCTGCAGTTCGGGCGTGGCCATGACGATCGGGTAGTTCACCTTCTGGCCCACCGCGAACGCCTTCACTTCCTCCGGCGGAATCTCGTCCTCGGACACGCCGATGATGACCAGGCGGTCCTTGTACTTCTCCTGCAGCTTCACGAGGTCCGGGATCTCCGCGCGACAGGGGGGGCACCAGGTGGCCCAGAAGTTGACGAGCACCACCTTGCCGCGCAGGTCGGCCATCGAGATGGCTTTCCCGTCGACATCGCGGACCGTGAACGGCGCCACGTCAATCGGTTCCGAGAGCAGCGCCAGGGTGGCCGTTTCGGCCGGTTCCTCCACGACGGGTGCGGCCGCCTTGGCGTCGCCGCAGCACTCTTCGGGCGGAGCCGCGGTCCGGTTGCAGGCGGTGACGCCGAGCAGGCCGGCGGCGAAGGCTGCCAGCAGGATGGGCCGGATTGACGCTTTCATCACCGCCCATCCTAGCAGGCCCACGAGTCAGGCGGTAGAATCCGGAAACGCCCTATTGATCAGCCATCCGGACGCCGGATGCGAGGAAGTCCACATGAAACCATGGATCGCGGGCCTGCTCGTGGCAGGCCTTCTGGGAATGGCGCCGGTGCTGCAGGCCCAGGCCACCAGAACGTTCAAGACCCGACTCTCCCCGGTGCCGGTCACCGCGTACAACGCCAACGTGGTCGGGGTGGGCAGCGTCACTGCCACCCTCGCCGGCAACACCCTCACCGTCAACGGCACCTACGAGGGGCTGGCCAGCCCGGCCACGCAAGCGAAGATCTTCAAGAGCCCGAAGCCGGGTATCCGCGGCGAGGCGCTGTTCGACCTGCAGGTCAGTGGCGGCACTGTCGGCACCATCACCGGGAAGTTCGAGCTGACCCCCGCCCAGGTGCAGGAGGTGGCTGCCAGCCGCTACTACGTGCAACTGCACAGCGAGAAGGCCGCCGACGGCAACCTCTGGGGATGGCTCATGCCACAGCAGGAGAAGGGACGATGAGGGTGGGACAGATGAGATATGTCGGTGCGCTGGCGGCTCTGCTTGGGGGCTCGGCCATCGCGCTCGTGTCCGGGCAGCAGCCGACCGGAGCACCCATCTACACGGTGGCGCAGGCCACCGCCGGCCGCGCGGCCTACCAGGCGAACTGCGCGAGCTGCCACGTCGCCGACCTTGGCGGGCGCAACGAGGCGCCGCAGCTTGCCGGCGGCGACTTCATGAACACCTGGCGCAGCCGCAGCGCCAAGGACCTGTTCGACTACATGTCGTCGACCATGCCGCCGGGCGGCGCGTCGCTGACCTCCGACCAGTACGCCAGTATCGTGGCGTACATCCTCCAGCAGAACAGTGCCCAGCCGGGGCAGACGGCGTTCGACGGTACACAGCTCGCCACCATTGGCAGCGTGGCGACCGGCCAACGGCCCACCTCCGCACAACTCGCCGCGCAGGCCAGTGCCGCTGCGCCTGGTGGTGGCCGTGCTGGCGCTGCGCCAGGGGGACCCGGCGCAGGCCGGGGCGGTGCGCGCCAGCCCCGCGGTGTCACCGTGGCGGGCGAGGTGAAGAACTACGTGCCGGTCACCGACGAGATGCTGAGGAATCCGCCGGCCGGCGACTGGCTGATGGCGCGTCGCGTCTACCAGGGCACGAGCTACAGCCCGCTGAACGAGATCACGGCCTCCAACGTGAAAGACCTCAGGCTCGCCTGGGTCTGGAACATGAACGAAGGCGGCGCCAACCAGACGATGCCACTCGTGCACAACGGGGTGATGTATCTCTGGAACACCGGCAACACGATCCAGGCACTCGACGCGAAGACCGGCGAGTTGATCTGGGAGCACGAGGTGGGGCCGCTCGAGCACATCGGCTTCGGGTCGATGCGCAACATCGCCATCTACGGCGACAAGATCATCGCCGCCACCACCGACGCCCGCATCGTCGCCCTCAGCGCCATCAACGGGAAGAAGGCGTGGGAGACGACCATCGCGGACCGGACGAAGGGCTACTCGAACACGAGCGGCCCGATCATCGCGAAGGGGAAGGTGATTCAGGGGCTGCAGGGCTGTACGCGCTACGGCCCGGACCGCTGCTTCATCAGCGCCTACGACGTGAACACCGGGCAGCAGGTCTGGAAGTTCAACACCATGGCG
>WBZO01002439.1_pt1 | contig 24120 bp, 17 predicted proteins | sample 5204261 | NCBI WGS metagenome assembly WBZO01 (sample SAMN12412400, study PRJNA552823) | activated sludge metagenome | isolation source: activated sludge from anammox sidestream of wastewater treatment plant... | place: USA: North Carolina | collected 2017-09
ACCTGTCAACTTTTTGCCGTCATTTTCGAGGAAGAAAACTCCTTCTTCTCGAGGCTGTTGCATGCTTCTCTGCAGGAAATCTGTTCCGATGTCCTTGCCTGTCAGACGATTTGCGTAAGAAATCTTCCTCTGCAATGTCTGCAGATCTTTTCTATTTTTGGATCTCTTGGCTGCTAGCTCTTTTTTGTAGTCCGCTTCCTTCTTACCTTTGGCCGAGACAGTAATGTCTGCATCTTCAAGAATGACTTCCAACGATCCCGAAACAAAATCATACAGCTTCTTTTCGATTCCCTGATCCGTGAAATTGACGACATTGTACGAAAGGCTAGCAAATTCTTGCTCTCCGATGATCCGATCGTAGAACTTCCTCAGTAGATCTCCCTGGTGGATTTGTCTATTGGCAGACACGTCTCGACGCTGCTCGTCCGTCAACTCGAGAGTCGGATTCTGCATGAAGACGGGAGAAAAATCGAAGCGGACATGTCTAGGAATCCTGGTTCGGACGAAATCGATATAATCGGCATCAAAATGTTCGGCCGGTTTGGCCAGGATGCTAGCAGGAATATTCGTAGCGTCTTCTGAGATCAGCTCGTCAGGAACATGAAAATTGTAGACAAAACCCACCTTGAATTCCCTGACCTCGGGAACATCGACCACGATGACTTCCTTAGACGGTAAAGAGATACTCATTTGTCTTTCTTGATGTTTGAGGGATCGTTCGGATCGTTCGTACTAGGAAGTACGGTCTCGAATGTGACGAAGTACTTCTCAAAGATGAGGTTGTTTTCGCTCACTAGCCTATCGACAATCTTATACCGCTTATCGACGTATGTCCTGTCGCTTGTAACTATGGAATTCTCATCGATGTCGACTAGAATCTTCTGCTTCAGAAGCTTGGCCATGGCTTCTCGACCCTGAGCCGTCTTTTGCGTCTCTTGCACATCAATTTCGAAATCATCGGGGTCAATGATTACGTGGAATATTCTTTCGAATTCCTTAGGACGAAGCAAGCGGCGAGCCTCGTAGTCCGGATTCGAAACGACTGTGCTTACTCGAGCCAAATCTTGCACAGTTTTGATGTCCTTCTCGATGATATCGACTTTCTTTCTAGAAATAGCTTCAAGAAAGCCAAAGGCAACGATATCTTCCCAATTCACGGGTCTATCGATACGAGATTGCACTCTCGATGTGATCAGTTTCTTCATAAACTGTTCTTCGATTGTGTGCTTATCTCCGACTCTATCATTTTGATTCAGAAGAAGCTCAAAGGCAAATTCGTTCGTCGCGACGCCTGTCAACATCCTCAGATAGATTTCTAGGAAATGGCTTGCGATGTGATTCTGCAGCATGCTCATCTTCTGTTCAGGAGAAAGGAAAGAATACTGCGGATCTGTAAAGAGAGAAGTCTTTTCGAGCGCTTTCTTGCTAAGAAGATCGACTTGATCGTAGACTTCGACCGAGTAATCTCTCGTAGGTACTGCGCGCACGATCGATCTCATATCGGCATCGATTCCCACTGGCGCGATATCATATTCGTTTTTGAGAACGAAACGCGACATTTCGAACATGAATTTCTGCGGCTTGAAGATTACGTCTTGGAATTCTACGTCGACCTTGTAGCACGTTAGATCGACGACGTCGACCTGCTTCTTGCTATAGTTCTTGTCCATCTTGTCTAGACGGATCTTTTCTCTGATGCTCTGAGTGAACCCGTTTGGCACGCCGACCGTCAAAATTCTGCTATTGAATGACTTCTTGCTAGCAAATTTGTCCTGCGCGAAGAAGGCATAAAAAGCATTTCTAAGATTGCCAGAAATGGTCGTATCATCTAGAATAGACAGATCATCGGACGCCTGACGAGCTTTGGCCGCACCGATGGCCACATCGGCAGTTCGTGCTTTCGAAAACAATTTGAGTCGGACCTCGTCAGTACTAGCTTTTGCTAGCACGAGCTGTTGTTCGTTCATCAAGTTTCCGAGATATTTTCTGTCCCCAAGCGTCGCGATAACTTCATTCAATACGCGAACTGTCTCCGCATTTCGAACTCGATTGACAATAACCAAAGAAGAATCAACTACTCTACGAAGCATCGCTGTGATGCCAGTGATGCATTGAATCGTCAAATCGACTTCATCGGCTATTTTAGTTTGAACCAGGCTAACGCTAGCGCCTGTATTGGACTGTTTGTTAGAGATAGTGTAATACTCACGCCCGATCGAGCTCGCGCCTCGAGTAATGAAACGATTAAGAAATCTCGTATTGATGTGGTTGTCAAAAACAGTCAGGCACAACTCCATCGCAAGAGCTACTACAAGCGAATCGTTGATGTCAGAATAACGAGTTCTAGTATCGACGAAGGCTTGATTGTTCTTGAACGCATTCTGAATGGACGCGATGGTATTCTTCAAAAAGTTCAGAGCAGGTGAGCCTTTTCTCAAGCTATTAGCGATGTTTTCGGCCGTGATCTCATTAAAACTGGATCCGAACTTAACATCTCGATACGTTTGCATGGCCGACGTGTAGTAGTACGGTTTGAACTGCGTCGTATAGAAGCCAAAGACGTTGAAGATATCGTTGTAGAGGTAATTGAATCGAGTCGTAACGAGAGTCGCTAGTCTAGACTGGATTTCCTGGATAATCCGATCTAGAGCTGACTGGTCGTTGTTAATAAACAACGACGTACCCAATGAAAAATTGATCTGGCGACGAATTTCGGCCTGACCGACATTGGAAACTGACGGATTTCCGGAATTGGAAATGATGACATACATGTAGAGCAAAGCCTTGAGGGTCTTGTCTTTGTATGCGAGATTCAGCAGTGCCGACATCGGATCATTAGCGATCTCGTATTTCGGAACTTGGCGTCCCGACAACAAACCATCGTAGATGGTTTCAGCAAATCTTTGAGGAGATTCCATCGTCGATTTGTTGTTATACGACAGTCGGTAGTAGTACGAATAACCATCAGAGGGAACCTGATAGAAAAACCTCATGCGGTCGACGAATTCGCTGAACTTGTTGGCGACTTGATTTGTAGTGTTAGCGTAATTTTCCAGTCTGCTGACATCTAGTGGCGAACCGTCAGGAGACGCCGTCTGCGCGTTTTCAAAAATCGAATCAATCAGATACTCGGATCCGGGTGTGAAAATCGATCCGTCAAGCTCGAGGTACTTGTTTTCGAATGGAAGAACCAACGTATCGCCATTTTGGATCTGCGCTGGAGAAACGATGGAATTTGATCCTCCAGCCGAATTAGCGAACGCATCCGTGATCTTGGTTCCGATCCTACCGATCATGAAATCAAAGACGTTGAAATTCGATCCCTGTGTATTGACAGTGTATCCGTAAGTCTGAGCGAGGAATGTCTGCGTGTCCGCGTTTGATAGCGCCGACGAATATCTGAATTCTCTCGACAGGAAATGAGAATAGAATGAGATCTTGTCTTCGGGCCTAGAAAAAGCGGGGGCGAAGGATTTATCGATCTGCTCGAAAAAGCTAGCCAGACGAGGGACCGCGGCGCCGACGGAACGTCCATTAAGACGAGCGATGTCATTATAGACAGGGCTTTCGATATCTGTAGCATTACGACTAACATCGTACCAAGTGTTGTTAGCATTCGTGTTGATGCTGACGGCCTTGAAGTCAGACTTCTGACGATCGATCGATTGGTTCAACAATTTAGCCGAGTAATTCGAAATGAGATTTCGAAATTCTGCCAGCAGCTGCAAGTAAATCTTGGTGCTCGCAAAACTAGCGATGCCTTGCGGTTGATAACCAAACTTTGTTAGAAATTTCGAGGGGGTCACATACGTGTAGTTTCTAGAAACTCCCAAATAGGGAATGAACCACGAGTAATAGTCGTAGAAATAAGTTCGAACGATCGTCTCCCAAGAGATAGTGAAAGTATCCGATTTGAGATTAAAAGTGTCCTTATTCGTCTCTAGAGCTCGAGACAGATCGTAAAGATGGTTGACATTTCGAATGGTCGTCTCCATCGCTTCAAGGAATGCGACTTCTCTATCTTCGAGATCTTTCTTGACGTCAGGATCCTTATCCTTCAGCTCTTTGATCATTTTAGCGATATTGTAGTGATACAGATTTTTGACCTGCAGCTGGATGTCGATAAAGTCTCCGTAGTCGTTGAGCCCGGACACAAAATCTTTGCCCGTGAAAGTACTGACGCTTTGCTTATCGAAGTTCTCGTTAAAGATGGGCTTGAATTCCGTCAGCATCATCAGTTCGGGACGCTGGCTCGAAAGACCGGTCAAATTTTCGTAAGGAGAAAACTTCTTGTCAAGAGCTTGAAATTTCTGAGAGAACGCCTTTTGATCGGAATCTCGATCGGCTCTGGACTTGGTGGCAGTCACCGTGATGAGCGGGGCTAAAGGCTTGATCGTCAGCAACCTAATGGGTCTGACCAACTCGGCGATCGGGAATCGAGCAGTGGAGATCGATGACAGCGGCGAGGCCGTCAAAATGTTGGGTTTGGCGGTCAACAACGAAGAAACGGGAGTCGTTGAAATAGGTTTGAAAGTCACTGTCGAGCCCGCTGACAATGCAGGAGCGACCCCGACTGACGTTACAAGAGTTTTTAGCGTCGGCTGGATCGATAGCTTAGGAGCCACCGATGTAGATTTGAATGACAGCGTATTCAGAAGAGCCATTATTGAGTCACCACGACTGCATTTGACTTCACTTCCGGACCCATAGCGTAATTCGTAAAGACCGGCGTGATGTTGTATACGTAGTTGCCAACGTCATTTGTCGTCAAAGTATGGATGAACTCATACTTCCTTTTCTCGTCAATAGCATGGACTTTTCCGATTGGAACAGACATCCCATTCTCTTCTAGGACGACGATAAAATTCTCAACCAGCTGAGATGCGCCATCTAGAGTCCACTGCAAAAGGACATGATGACGATCGTATTTGAAAGCTCGAACATCAGTCAGGGCTAGCTGCTCTTGGGCAAACGACACTTCGGTCGAGACCTGGTCACCCACGTTTCCGAAAGACATGTCATCTTTGGCATATCGAGACAGCTGAGCTTCTCTTTCCAGGATGTTTCCTTTTTTCATCGTGATCGGATGCAAAAACTTCGAAGGCTTGTAAGAATACGGCTTCTTCGTGACTGGATCGATTGCTTCTTTGTCGATCGATTCAAAAAGGGTCTCGGGAGCTCGGAGCAAGGTGCTAATATCATATCGATATCGATAGCCAGGCTTAAGAGGCTGCACAGAGTTGATTCTTCCCAATTCAGAATCAGTAAAGAATTCATTCGTTACGACTCCGAAGTTCTCTCTTTGACCCGTTGTCAAATTGACTCGAGTCACTTGGTGCGCAATAAGTTTCTTAAGCTTATCTCTTTCTTTGAGAACGCTATCAGAGAAAAACTGAGACAGTCCCTGCTTCTCAAGCAGGTTCTTGACGGCGTCCAGATTGCCGTCAATCAGTTTAGATTCAATCCTGAATGTGACGTCGGGGTTGATCGGATCCGTAGATGTCTGTAGATCGACGATTCGAGTATCGACTAGATTCTCTACGAGGGGCAAGTATTCGACCAGCGCGTAGCCCGAAATGTCTGACGTGCCGTTGCGATAGATCAGATCGACAGTGTATTCGTAGACGTTGTCAGCTTTAGATTGATTATCGACGACGGTATAGATCTGGTCATCTTGCGATCGATCTACGTAGATGACGTCGTCACCCACCGTCGTCGGAGTCGATTCAAAAATCGTCTTGTTACGACGAAGAATTCGAAAGGCAACGACATCAGGAGGCAATTCTCTGACTTCCAGAGCCACTCCATTTTCCACGATTTTAGAAGTCAACGACACGTATCGATACTTGTTCTTGTTGCCTCCGGGAGGATTGATGACGATATTCGTGAATTCGTATCCTTGGATACCGTCGGAACTGACAGGGATGACTCGATAGACGCTAGTGTCTCGTCGAGCGATATCGATGGGGATACTAGCAAATCCCGCTCCCTTGACGACGCTGAATTCTCCGATCAAAACGTAGTCATCCAATTCGTTGGAAACGTGAGAAATAAACTTCTTGTATACGCGGACGCTAGTAGCTCGAGAATCCTGCTGGAAAACTTGTAGAGTGCCTTTGCTAAATGAATCGTAACGAGCAAATTTGACTTCGGGAGCGATTTTAGGCGTATTGAACATCCTGAGATGAAATGCGACGTCGATCTCCTGTTCGATCGAATCTACGATGACTCCGCATCGATTGACGACATCCAATCGAACGAAAAACGTGCTGATCGATCCTCGAGGCGAACTCATCTTTTCGGCCGGAATCGATACAGTAACGGGAACCTTGATCTTGTCTTGCGGTACTGTCTCGATGACTTGGATCAATTTTTCCGTCGTAATAGCGCTAGATGTCGTCACTTTGAGAGTCGTGTTCGGAACCATCTGTGTAAACGTCTGACGGACGACGTTCGCGTTTTCGTCGTCTCCCCATCGATATCCTGTCGGGCGATCGGGTTTGATATAGACTCCTCGGAGGTTCGCGACGGCCGAAACTCTATCTTTAGAAAGATTGACGACGCTTGACGGGTCGACGCTCTTTTTCAGTATCATACTCTTGATCGATGCCTTGACGGTCGATTGGTAGTCGATATCAGGCAAGGTGTTTCGATTAGTCTGCAAGATAGGATGATCTAAATCCTCATCATTTTCGACAGCAGCTACTTCTTTCAAAAAAACTTTTGTCTTGTAGATCTGAGTGATTCTAGAAAGATACCCCTGAGTCTTCTGATATGCTGGAGAAGTAATGAATGAGACCAATTGGTTGTCGACTCTAGACGTAGCGTCGGATATCGCATGAGCTAACAGATTTTGTTCGTTAGACTTAGCGATGCTTCGATACGTCCGCTGCAAACCCTGAATGTTCGAAATGATCTCGGCGGGGGACGCTCTCTGGCCTTTTCTATTTTCGAAGATAGAAACTTCCCTCTTACGAGTAGCAAAGACACTAGCTTTGATATTGGACACGCCGCTGTCGATAACTTCGCTTTGATTGATACCATAAGTGATCTGAAAGATCAAGCTACCATCACTCGTCACATCGACAAGCTCAGCGAAGTCGTCGTCAAGCGTGATCTTTTTGGTTGTGCGCGGAGGAATTGCAAACATCAGTCGAACACCAGTGTAAAGAGATGGATGAACGTGTAGTTGCCGTTGTCGTCGACCATGACTTTACCCAAAAAGAATACTTTCTTGATCGGATGATCCGGATCATCAGTTCGATACGATCCGAAATCGATGGCTTCAAGCTTTAGAATGTCATTCTTTCGAATTTCGAAAAACTGAGCTCCGATTCGATTATTTCGACTAGTAGGATCGAACCTCACCGTCTTGCAGAACCCGGTTCGTTCGGCAGTCAGCAGCTCCTCTTCGAACTCAGAATAATCTGACTTATCGACCGGGCCGAGTGCTGCATATTCTCCGATTCTGAATATTCTAGCTTGTTCTGGATTAGTCAGATCCACGGCATCCTCGGTCTTCATGACAGGAGGAAGGTACATGAAGTTGTCAAGATGCATCATCCTTCGATCCTGGAAAAAGGATTCTAGGTGATTGATATTGGCTGATTGGGCCCGTACATCGTCGATGGGTTGCTCGTCAGTGATGACGAAACTAATATCTGAGGGGCCGGCCAAGAAAAGATCATCTTCGAAGATCGGATCGATAGTACCGATCATTCGACACTTCTTGAAGTTTTCCAAAGACGAAGAAAGCAAAGATGAAGCCAGGCTAGCAAACTGCTCATTTTCGATCAGTTCGTAATCGTTGGCAAACGAACCCGTGATATTGATGCTGCTGGAGAAGATTTTGCCGCTCTTGACGATAATGTTTCTATCATTTCGAAACGGCATCAGCTTGCCTGAATCGTCGGCTTCAAAAGTGATCTGATCTTGCGGAAGATGGCATGTTTCTAGGTACAATCGTTTGGTAGCATCAGACGAGCCCGAAACAGTATCAGCCTCGTAAAAGGTCGAACCGTCTGTCAAAGAGATCCATTCGATCTTGAATCGACCTGTAGAGATCTGCCGCCGTCCCTCAAGGGTCACTTGCGTATCTAGAATGCGTGTCTTGGAATCAAGCAGTCCCATTGCTGTCCATAAGTAAGAAGTCGATCACGGAGACGAACTGTATTTCCTGATTCTAGGCCTTACACGTACGTGGGTATACGTCTTTCGGAATCGATTCATATCGTAGGGACCGACGGGAGGTGGGTCAGGGAACGGCGGCTCATCAGGTTCGACATTCGATGTCGTGCCGAGTTCAATCGTATCAAGCGTAGAAATGCTAGCTGTCAGACCTGTATAGTCAGAAGATCGAGCAATGAACGTCGAAACATCCTGCGTCGTATCATCAGCAAAAGAGCTTGACATATAGTAATTTCGCCTAGGAACGAATTGTCCGACGGCGGCAACTAACATTTCGGACGGAATGAGCGGCGTCACCGCGTTGTATTCAGGAGGGCGGGCTTCGAAAACTTCTCCATAGATCTCAGTAGCGAATGATGACGAAACGATATAACAAATCGTCTCTGGATAATCCGTCGTCGAGAAAACGTAACCGACCGAAGCTGATATGTAATCTGATGAGCTCATATGGGCTGACAATGTCTCCGGAGAGATTCTGTAGCCATCACTAAGCGATTGAGTCACCATCAGAACAAGAGCCATTAGAATTGCTCTCCAAATACATTCGTATACCTTCCGGGAGGAATTCCGGGCGCCCATTGCGACATGATTTTTCCCTGGGCAGCAGTTCTACCAAATACAGCAAATTTTCTACCATGAATAGTGGCGTGATTGGGCAATGTGTGAACGTACTTCAAATTATTGAGTTCGCCTACGATTCCTCGGCCTAACCCATCAGATGCAATAGGGAAGTTAAAAACATCGATTTTTTTGAGGGCTGGATTCAGAACGATCCTTCTGGCGTAATAACGATAGTAATGAATCTGCATCGGCAGAGAGATCGCCATCGGAACGGAAGTGAAAGTATTCTTATCCAGAATTCCTCCCGTCCAGTAGTAGTCCTGTCCTGAAATTGAGCTTCCTCCGGCGTATGTCATGCCAACCAAATTTGATCCAAAATGACGAGATCCATAGGCACCACCGCCGCCGTGCCATGGCCAAATCTCATCAGAATATCCCGTGTTGAAAAATCCCAAATTGTCCGTCAGAGTTCCGAAGAAAACGTACGAAGTCGAAAATGTGGAAGCATTTAGCGGATTGTATTTTCCGAAAAATGTAATGTCGTAATTTGTACCACCATCATGTCCCATCAAAAATGTGATGCCATCTTCGCTGGCCAAAAAATGATAAAGCGTGCATCTAGTTCGAGTGTTGTTAGCATCGATCCATAAAGAGACCGGGTGCATGCCTGATCGAGCAACTCTCCATTGTCCTTTGGACCCATTACTAATCGGAAACATCGCTAGTCTAGACGGACCCGGCGTCCAGACCGGACGAGCTTTAGAATCGTTACCGTTGTTGAGAGTTGTACCAGCCCATGGACTTCCTCCATCTTCTCTTAAAGCGACAGAAAAAGCAAACCCGCTGATCTTTCCTGACCAATCATTGTCGGCCGGTTCTCCTGCACCGATACCAAATGAATTATTGCTTAAAGCATCACTTTGTTGAATAAGCAACCAAAAGGGTAAATTTGCGGATGAAAATTCAAAAAGCGCCCAAGCATTGTTCCCTGGTGGGGGAGAAGACTGACGATATTTGAAATCACAATCTGAAAATTGATTGTTGAAGTTGCAAGCTCGTCGAAAGATACCCATCGATTGAGCGGTAGACGAATTCAAAAAGCGATAGGTCGCGACGAACATGTCGTTGAACGCGTGACGAAATTCGACCTCTTGATTGTTTACAGGCCTCCATATCGTATGATTTACTGTACCGTGTAGTGCCATGGATTCTCAGGGAATGTAAAAGGGAGTGCCGTCTGACGTCACGTTATGATAAGGATAGATAGAAGAAGTCCAGGGTGTCACAATAGACAAATGAGTCGGACTAATATCATTGTAGCTTGTTAAACCATTGAGAACGTCCCCAAAAAGGTACGGAAAGCAATGAATGGCGGCTTTAGTTCGCTGGGCATTAAGCGACATGTGCTGCACTCCACCACCTACGATCTTTAAATCGCGGGCTACTCCAACGTAGCCCGCTGAACCCGTTCCATATGGAAATTCTCCGACATACAAATACGGAGTCCATTCATCGATCCAAGCCGATCCCGAATTAGCTGCTAGATTTCCAGCTGACATGCCATGAATAACATAGGGAAAAATAGAGGGCATAGACCAATGCATGACTCTCACAGGACTAGTCGATGCAGAAGGTGGGACAGCAATTCCTCCCGTACTTAATCCATCGACAGCGAAATCTGATCCAGCAAAACTTCCGAAGGTAGAAGCATCAAACGAACCTCCATTCAAAGAGCCAAATCCTTGAAAACTTGCTAATTCATACATAAACTGATCGTATGTGCCATGACCATTGGACATACGACCCTTAAAGTTAGCCATAAAGTAGTGAGGACACGTTCCGCTAATAGCGGGAATAGGAATGTAATTGCCGAAGTGATCCCAGTAACAAATGCCATTACCTCCCGCTTCATTAAACATGAGATACCAATCAGGGCCTGCGAAAAAATGAGCGAAAGACGTCGGCTCAAAGCTACTGTCATAAACAAAAAGCGACTCAGTATTATCAGAAAAAGCTCCAGCAGTATTTTGTTTGTTGGTATTGTGGGATCCTCCGGGATTGTTGGACCGTGGCCAAACATATAATGTTCCAGATCCTCCTCCAGCGGTAGCAGACCAAACCGTCGATCCTTTAGTGTCGATGCCGCTGCTAGATGTCGAACCGTTCCACGGGCAACCTCCGTCTGACCGACATGCAACGGCAATCGACCAATGACGATTATTTCCGCTTTCGCCTCCGTCTGTCAATGCGGGGGCGGCGGCGCCGCCCCCGTCGAATCCACCAAGCACACCGATCCATGCGTGCAGCCAAAAAGGAGGATTAGCTTGTGTAAATTCAAAAGTATACCAAGCATGATCTCCATGAGGTTTAAAGCCCGAATCCATAGCATTCATACCGCCGTTGGGAGAACCTGACCCTGTATGATAAGCTCGAAGTCGAACACCCATGGGGGCACACGTTCCTGACAGGAATCTAAAGAAATTGATAAAGGTGTGATCGTATACAATGATTCTCGCTGCAGGTGAGGGATACACCGGATCAGGGAAGGACGCGTACTTCCACCCTTGATTGACTAGTCCTGCCATTGGCATTAGAAAGAAATTCCTCCTCGACCGCCGGCCGTTCCGGGATCAGAAATACCGTCCCAGGGAATTGCTAGCTTAATCGAATTCACTTGAGCATCGCCCACGACTGCCCACTGTTTATTGTTGATCGTCGCATTCGAGGGTAAACCAAAGACCATGTAAAAAGTACTGATCTCTCCCAACTTGCCATAGCCAAAATGATCTCCGAAACATGCGATAGGAATCGTGAACATATCAAAACGTCCTGGGGTCCGACCTGTCGGATTAGATACGGCACGATTGGGATGTCTAAGATAGATTGGCGTCAACAAATTTGTATCTTCGATAAGTTGATTTCTATCGATAATAGTGGCTTCTACTCGATTAGTATAGACGTTGTTTGCTCCGCCGCCTATCCACGTTTCATTAAGCCCATGATCGGGATTGGCAGATGATCCGGATGTAGGATAGGCAGTTTGATTAATGCTACGAGGACCGAACGGAATGATAGAACCAATCGCAGATTCTCCATAGCGCGGAAGAATGGGACGATTGGGTGAACTGTCAGTGTTCATCAGTTGCAGGCAGACGTAGTTACACCAGTTGAGGCTTTCAGACAGAGCCGTTCGAATCTGATCGTACTTACCCATATAGAAGACGCAGCTATAATTGCCAATGCCTTTGGGATCCATCACAAAAAGTAGCGAATCTTCTGAAACTATGAAATGGTATACACCTGAATTTTTATCGAACGACGCCGTCGGGTTATCAACAAATGTCGAATCTGATCCTCCCACCTGCCCGCGGACGCTTCCGGCACGAGGAGTCAATCTCATGACGGCATCCGCGGCTGATTCTCTATCACCTCCAAATGCCGAAGCTCGAGGAAAAATAGCTGATCCGCTGTTCCAAACAGGATTGGCTTTGGTGTCTGATCCCGTATTAGCAATAGTTCCATTCCACGGACGAGCGCCGTCCTGTCTAAAGGCGCATGAGATAAAGACGCCCGATTCATTTCCGTTTGGTCCCGCAGAAGACTGGGGATATGTCGGAGTTGTTGGTGAACTGTTAGGACTCAGCGAAGAGTTGTAGCTATAGCCGTGATACTGCAAACAGACCCAGAGAGGAGGAGATGCTTGCGTAAACTCAAAGACTCCGAATGCGTTATTACCAGCAGGTGAATTTTCGTCCCAATAATTCATAGAAGAGCTGCCGCCAGATCTCCATCCATAATTGAAATTTAGATCGTTGTTTCTTCCAAAATTATGAGCTCGTAATCGAATTCCCAAACTTTGACCGACGGAACCTGACATAAACTTGAAGAGCGTCACAAAGATCTGTTGATCGATGGTTCCCATCGCGCCAAGTGATAACTCGTTTTCAAACCAAGGGGATCGATAATCAACATCACAGTTCAAAAGCCCCCGAAATGTCATAACCAAGCCGCTCCGAATCTATTTCCAAAAAGACCGTATTCGGTGTTAGTGTCCCACGGGATGATCATCTTGTTAGAACCGACAGCTGGATTGCCAATGATCATTTCAGAATCAGAAAAGAAATGACCATGTCTGACATTCTTCGCAACTTTGAAGAAGCTGAGACGACCCATGTAGCCATATCGACTGGGATATTCGAATCCTAAGACGTCCGGGTATGAAGTCATATGTCTAAATTGACCTGAATTGTCCTGTTTCATTTGCATGTTAGGAATTTGTCTCAAATCATAGTTCAGATGAGGAGCGACTCCTATCAGACACCCCACGCTATGTCGACGAGCGTGATGATACACACCTCCATTGATGGCTTGCCTAGGTCCTGAATTTAAATAGGGCTGCATGAAATTGCTGGTCGCGTTGCTAGTGACCGTAAAGGTCGAATTGGAATTGACACTACCATATGGTGTATATTGCTTCTGCCTATCTTCAGCCACAGTTAGAGATTCGCTAGTGTCATCATAACAATTGTTTCGATACAAACAGACATACGGAGCCGGGTTGTTAGAGTGATAAGGCTTGAATTTCCCGTAATAGAACAGACTACCGGCATTTCCTTGGCCGTTGACATCAAAAAAAATCAGAATATTATTCTGATCGAAGATGATGTGATATAGCATGTTGAACGCGTCATAAGCTGCAGCAGAGGGATTCGGATTATGCTGTGTCGTCGAATAACCGGGATTGTAAATGATAGATGTTTCGTGAATGATAGGAATCATTCGATCCGAAGTCAAAAATTCCCAGCCGCCTTCATCATTTCCACGAGGAAATTTGATAGCGTCCGTTTTCCAAACAGGATTGCTTTTGGTGTCTGATCCATCGTTGTTAGTTGACCCGGTCCATGGAGAAGTTCCATCAAGCATAAAAGCTATAGCAATATTGACTCCGTTGTTTCTATTTTGAGCCGTCGGAGTCGTATTTGACATGATGCTTTGTGTCGAGCCCGGGGCGCCGGGCGGTTCTCCCAATCGTTGATAGCTAAAATCGATAGATTCTTTAGCGTACTGTATTAATACCCAAAAGGGAACCGAAGCTTGCGTGAATTCGTAAACAGCCCAAGCGTTGTTTCCAGGGGGCGCGCCAGCATCCCACCTTGTCAGGCCGTTTCCTGGATTGGTCAGGATGCTAGCTTCGGTGAATCTCGAAATATTATTCGTCGCATTTCCCGTCAGGCCAAAATTGCTCGCCCTTCGAAAAATACCATAGTTAACCGCCATCGAAGAATCGAAAGCAGAAATTACGTTAGTGAAAACGTCAATTACGCTGACGTTGAAGGTATGTTCGCCCGTGAAATTAGGGGTGAACCGATGAAACATCCTACCTTCTGCTGAGCAATTTAAAACACCTTTGGGCATTAAGCATCATCGGGATTGACCGAGCCTCGATCCATAAATACCTGGAATCGATCCTGTGAACCAAGGAACAACTGCTTTGAAAGTTCCAAGCTCGGTATTACCTACGGCCAAAAGTGATCCGGTATTGAGTAGAGCTCCAGATCTGATATTTGCAATGATCGAAAACCATCTGATCTCTCCCAATAGGGCCCGGCGTTCAGGAAATTCGTTCATATAAACTAGAGGGAAACTGGTCAACCACGGTCCTCTGATGTCCGTCTGAAATCGACGCGGACTGTCAAAATAAGAGTTGGGAAAAGTGTCCAAACTGCAACCGACGACAGAAGCAGACATAGGATGCGTCACACCACCTTGATGATAAGCATAATCTCCCATGGTTTGATCGGAAAACTGATTCGAAGCATTGATGAGACCCATATCAAATCCACCATACACTTGGTTATTTCCGAGTGAGAGCACGCCCGCAGCATCATTGTTATTAAGATACTTATGAAGAGCTATTCTCGGAGCAATACTACCTGATGAGTAGGGAACGTACGGGCCATAATAGAACATGCTATAGCAACCTATGCCTGAATGGTCGATCAAAATACATAACTTATCTTCTTCGATGATAGTATGATAAAGAACATCGGAATTGTCATAGGTGGGCACGTACTTTGACATACCCAGACTAGTCATGAATAGTTGGGGTTGACCACTTCCCGGGGAACTGACTCTCGTCGTAACGAAACAGCTATTTCCTTCGTACATCAATCCGAACAGTAAATCTTTTGATGAAGCAAACATTCCACGATCGTTGTTGGCTCTCGGAAATGCCATGGCAGAAGCTTTCCAAAGCGGCGCTCCCTTTGTGTCTGCCCCATTGTTGTTGATCGTACCATTCCACGGAGATGATCCGTCATTCATGAAAGCGACAGAAATTCCGCAACCTGCGAGTCGAGTGTGACCGGCTACTGTTAACGCGGTGTGACCTCCAATATTGCTAGCGTCAGATGCATAAGGGTTTCCAAGAGAACCGCTTGCTTGTCCGCCCGATCCGCTCAATCCGAAAGCTTGTGACGTGAAATATCCTTGCTCACCTGAACCTCCTCCGGTGGCTCCGGTCGTGGCTCCCCATTGCATAAAAATCCAAAATGAAGGAGATCCTAGAGTGAATTCAAAAGCCGCCCAAGCGTGATTTCCCATGGGATTCGCCTGATCCCAATAACCCGTGCCCGTGCCCGCCCACTGGGAAGCAGTCATAAATTCAAGCATCGGATAACAAAGATTTTGAGACTGTCCTCCCTGGAAGTAAGCCCTTCTTTGAATTCCTAAACTCTGAGCGGTCGCACTACTAAAAAAGTTGAAGAGAGTAACGAACATCTCATTAGACATGTACGAACCATGGGCACCGTACATTTCAGATCCGATCGGAGAAACGGGAGTTTGATACGGAGCGTGCTGGCCCCTACCGTCGATGTGACAATTGATCAGACCTCGCCGAGCCATTAAACAAACGACCTCGTAAATTGCACTCCGAGTCTGCTAGTCAAAGAGTAAGGCTGCACGGATCCCGTCCATGGAACGATCATTTTGAGATACGTGTTCCATGGACGGTTCATCGTAAATGCTAAATGCACATTGAAAGCGGCGTAGTCTCCGGAAGAGGAGACGGCGGCCGTCGGAATACCCCATCCCATTCTAAAGAAATTGATCATACCCAAATAGCCGTAATGATTGGGATCTTCAAAGATTGCCAATTGAGGTCGATGGAGATCATAACGATTGGATGCTGTCGTAATCGACTTGTTAGGATGATATCTCGATTGCATGAACATCGAATTCAGTAATACCTTACACGTTCGAACTCCGAAAGAAGACGAAGGATGTACGATTCCTCCTGGAAATGTTGTATTTGACAGGGTTCCTGCGGTTGAACCGTAATCTGCCGTATATGTCATAGGAACTCTGTCGGTAGAATCCGTATAAAGACCCATGCTAACATAAGGAAAATCAGGAATGATATCAGATCGAGGGGAGTATTTCCCGAAATAGATGACGCTGTAATTTCCCAAAGCTCCAGGATCAGCCATAAAAAGAAAGTTGTTCTCATCAGCAAAGAAATGAGTAACGGCTCCCGTTCCGCCTTCGGTCGTCATATTGAAGAGATCGACTTGCGAGTAATTGGTCGATCTAAAAAACGTCATCGTGTTCTCTTTGTTCGTCAGATGGCTTCCCGTTGGATTATTGGATCTCGGAAAGACGAATAGCGGCGCTGATGCTGACGTCCAAACCGGAGTACTCTTGATGTCGGCTCCTAAACTTGCTGATGTCCCACCCCAAGGACTTGCCCCTCCCGAACAGAAAGCCACAGCGACAGCCATTCGATACTGTCCAGCTGCACCGTCTGCCAGGCCCGGATTGCCCGGGGCGGTACCGAAGTTAACATTTTCCGTATATTGAATCAGCGTATAAAAAGGATTAGTCGCTGATGCAAATTTGAAACACGCCCAAGCATTGTGACTGGCTGACAGCGGGCTGTCCCAGAATCCGAATCCTGTGCCGTTAGATCCACTATTGTTGGCGATCAACTGCACGCCGATAGGAGCGCATGTTCCACTCAAAAAATTGTAAAGATTGACGAACGCTTCTTGGTAGACGCGTCGAGAAGTGTATCTGTGTTCAATGGAAGCTATTAGTGTCATGTGAGCACCGTCGTAATGCTACCGGTCAGACCAGAAGAAGATGAATTTGCTCCGATCAGAGTCGAACCGTTCCACGGAATGACCATCTTCTGTCTCAAGAAGGAAAAAGGACCAGAAGAATCAACGTTAAAATTCGAAGTCATTCCTGTTGTTTGCGAATTTCCCACGACAGCAAACTTCAAGTCTGCAGTTTGATCGTGACATGCGAGACCCGATATCGCTCGAATGAGATCATTCATTCTTCCTAAATAGGAGATACCAGGATGGGATCGGCCGGCCGACCCGGTCAACCAAAGACCGATAGAATATCGATCATATTGCGGAGTACCATTGCCGATAAGTCTGTTGGGATTGAGGCTCGGATCTCTAGATCGATTGGGAAGATCTAACATCACTGATGTTACTCCTTGAGACGCGGACGGATACCACGCTCCCCCTTCCCACATATTAAATCCTTGCCACGAGCCCCAAACAACCGGTTCTATAACTGTCGAATCAATCAGCGATCGTCCAACGGGAATGGTCGGTTCATTACCTGCACCGGTATTTGTCGCCAAGAAAACGTATGGTACTTGCATCGTCCAAGGATAATTTGATCGCTCTTCTTTAAGGGTAACATACTTTCCAAAGTAACAAAATTTGTAATCGTATACGTTCGTAATATTGGATGCATCACTCGTTACAATCAACAAATTGTCTGTGTCAGCCAACAAATGATATCGAGTTTGCCAATATCCTTGAGCCGTCCCACGATCAGTCATGATCGGATAAAGATTATTAGACGACGTCGCGTGATTTCCCCCCAATGAAGCCGTCGTCGGATAACTTGATAAGGTCGCATTAGAAATTGGAAAGACTCCAAGTGTGCTTCCTCCAGCTGTCCAATGATTCAAATAATTTGGAGTTAAGAGGCTAGCGCTAGTAATTCCATCATACACCGGAGGAATGAAATATCCAGTTTGGTTTCCTGTTCCCAAACTCCAAGGTTCTCCGCCATCGGCACGTTGGGCAATTTGAATTGCGAATCCGCCTCCGCGCATGCGCTGATCGCCGCCAGTCGTACGAGAAAGACCAAGATAATAGAATCCGGTGCGAGCAAAAATAGTGTAATCACCTTCGGTGAAAGCCGAGGGAATTCCTTCTTCAGTCCTTGTTTGAAGAGAATAATCGTTGCCTCCCGGAGATGGACTAAGCGGAGGGCAGTCGATGATGGTTGGCGAGCTGGCGGAAGCCAGAAATGTATTCGTACGATATCCCTGCTGATTCGGAATAGAGTCCGATGTGTCTGCTGTCCATGTAGCCGTGGGCCGGCCTTCTCTAGTCCGCGAGCCGCTAAAATTATGAAGAAATACGTCAAAGGGTACTGAAGCTGAAGCAAAACGAATGCAGCACCACTGTCCGGACGTTCCTCCATGAACAACATCCCAAACATAAAAGCTATAACCTTTTCGAAAGGCGTTCGCGGCGGCGCAACCAGGATCAGCAGGAATGAAATTAGCTTGGGGATCGTTAGTGGACGGCGGACCCAAACTATTTTGTAGTCTTTGACCGCTATATACAAATCCATCGCCCTCAGCTATTAGCTGAGTTCCCAGAGTCGCTGCATTATTGAGCAAAAAAGCTTTGACGGTGGCAAACATCGCAGCGCATAACGGTCCCTCTGTCGAGTTTGTCGTCGACAACAGACCATCTAGCTGAACAGTATACGTCGGCATCAGTATGGACTCAATCGACCCTGATATGCATCAGGAATGGGCGGATCATCGGACACTCTGAAGACCCAAATTTGCTTGGCTCGAATGTAAGAATATACCTTCTGAAATCGTTCTCTATCGAGGTTATAGTCCTTAACACCGAAAACGACTGGTGGGAATGCCGGCAAAAGAGTTGTGAAATAATCTCCTGCATAAAGCGGTTCAGTCACGTGAGAAAATCCTTCCTCTTCTATTTCCTCCCGAACCGGCAGGAGATAGATTGTCCCAGGGAATCAAAAGCTTAGCGCTATACGGCACCGTACTTCCGAAGATAGCCCACTGTCTAGTTCTCGAGACTCCTCTGGGCACCGTTCCATAAACTAGTCTGAAGAAATCGATGGTGCCGAGGTAACCGTACTGATTAGGATCCTCATCCAACAGCAAGAAGTAGACAAATTGGTCGAATTTGTGAGGAAATCCGAACATCGTATTGGGATGCAAATTAACCGTATTGACAAATGTTCTCATGTAATCCAAAGAACACTGTCGAACTCCAAAGGACGCAGTCGGATGGGCGACTCCGCCTTCTTCAGGCGTTCCATCCAAAGTTCCGAATTTGTGAGGTCGGACTTTGAAAGGAGGGTCATTGACGCTGGATGTCGTGCAGAGACACACATACGGTACTTCGGGGACTAGTCCCGGACGGGCGTTGTACTTGCCGAAATACCAAAATGTCGATGATCCCGAATTTCCCACATCGGTCGCGATCAACAGGTTTTCTCGATTAGCAACGACAGAGACAGTAGAGTGTTTGTTAGCCATGTTACCGTTCGAAACAAGAGGAAACATGTTGTGTCGTCTGTAATGAACGGACGGATTAAAAGCTGAACTCGTCACATCGAAGGAGCCACTCTGCCCATTAGAGCGTGGCCAAACGCAAAGTTGAGAAGATCCAGAAACCCATACGGGATTTCCTTTGACTGCGTTACCGAACGCTAGCGTTCCATTCCATGGGTTTCCTCCGTCGGCTCGACAGGCGACTGCGATGGCTGTCGCTCCTTGAGAATGAGCAAAGTTAGGAGTGATCGTTCTATCGGCGCCGCCGTTGCCAGATGAATTTCCATATAGCGAAGCTGTCAGAGTAGTCAGCGTACTCGGAGCAAAAGCTTGCTCACCTGCTCCGAGTGCCGAACCAGACGCAAACTGCATTAACACATAAAAGGGCGGAGTCGCCATATTGAATCGGAACAAAGCGATAGAATTGTTGCCTACCCTGTTAGGTTCATCAGAGTAATTCATGCCGCCGATGCCGGGGGTCGACAACGTTCCCGTGTTATACGCGAGCAGTTCGATTCCTTCTCCGATAGCGTAACTGCTAGAGAGGAATTGAAAGATCGTCATGTAATAATCGGTACCCGGGCTGGGGGTGGGTCTGATCCTATTTTCGATGAATCCGATGGTCGCCATTGAGCCTCAATAAGTAGTCGTAAACATCAACTGCGTACCCGTCACATGTAGATTAGCCCCGGGCAAGTACTGGGATCCCGTAAACCACGGAACTGTTATCTTGACACTGCCCGTTACAGAATTTCCGAATGCAGCTCTTAGACTTTGCGGAAAAACTGTGTGTGTCGGAACTCCCCACAGGGCTCTCATGAATCTGATGCTACCGCAGAATCCAAAAGCCTGTCCTTCGGGATCGTAAGCTGCTAGACCCCAAGGAAATTCGTCATAGATAGGAGCATCAGCGCTTCTAGAAAAGAGACGAGCGGGAGTGAATTTCGAATCGCTTATGAATGTCGGAATTTCTAGAGCGGCCGCAAAACATCCGCTAATGCACGTCGGAAACGCGACGCCCCCGTCGAGGCTGCCCGTTCCCGTTCTTTCTCCGTAGTACGTACCCGAAGAAAGAGGAGAAAACGGCGGATCATTGAAAGCGGACGTCTGGTGATTGATCATGACATAGCGCATCTTCGAATTGAATCCGACGGCTTCTTCATACGGTCCGAAATACAGACCCGAGTAGCTAAAAGACGAAGATGATGTTCCGTAATTCTTGAGAAACATGAAAGCATCACCATCAGCCATGATGTGCCACATCATACTTCTAGACGCAAGATCATTCTGAGAGACAAGACACGAATACATCGATCGAGTGATCGCCTGGTCTCCGAGATTAGGAGCATTGATGCCGCCGGCGGCCCATCTCTGATAGAACCCGGGCAAGGACGGTCTCAGCTGACCCGAATCTCGGCCTGGGACTTCGTTATTAGCCCGCGGGAAGATGACTACGTCATTGGATGCCGTGTTCCAGGGACACGGAAAATTTTTCCGATCCTTTCCGTTGGAAAACCTGCTTCCGTTCCAGATATCAATATCCTCGAGGCGCGTGAGGCTGTACGGAATGGCGGCAAATTGGATGCCGACTCCTCCCTGGCTAATAGACGGATCATTTCCTTTGAGAACACCCTGAGCTCCTTGCAAAACATTCCCAAACGGAAAAGAATCGACTGAGGCCGTCGCATACTGGATCAGCATGAAGAACGGATTCTCAGCCGTAGCCCAGTGGAAGCAGGCCCAAGCATTGTTGCTTGAGGATGCTTCCGTGTTCCCGTAGTACATACCCGCGCCTTGCGGATAGCTTCCCGTGTTATACGCCACTCTACGGATGCCGCATTGCGGGCCGTACGTGTCCAACAGGTAAAAGATAGAAGCAAACACTTCGGCCGAGCCCTTGATGGACCCGGTCATAAAGTGATTGATGGACTGTATCAGAGTAGCCATTGACTACTCTATAATATACCGATTCTGACGATGTCAGATCACAGGATCTTACTCGCCAACGTCGCTAGCTCACTACGCTCCCCCTTTGTCAGTGTGATGTGACCCGAGATCCTGTAATCCTTGAAGGCTTCGACGGCGTTCGTCAGACCGTTAGTATACATGTCGACGTGGTTGTTGTCGATCTGCTCGATATCTCCCGTCAGCACGATCTTGCTACCATCTCCCGCTCGAGTGATGATCGTCTTGAGTTCGTGCATCGACAGGTTCTGCGCCTCGTCGATGATGATATAAGAGTTCGGAATCGATCGACCTCTGATGTATGTGATGGCTTCGATTTCGATCTTCTTGTTGCGAAGAAGCAGGTCGAGATAGGGCTCGTCCTTTCGAGTCTTCTTGGCTCGACACAGATGATCGAGATTGTCTTTGATAGGAGCGATCCACGGATCCATTTTTTCTTGGAGCGTTCCGGGCAAGAATCCGATATCTCGGCCGACAGGCTGCACCGGTCGAGTGATGATCAATCGATCATATTTGGCGGGAGCTTCGAGGACGTGCTGCATACCTGCCGCAACAGCCAACAGCGTCTTGCCGGTGCCGGCGGCGCCGCAAAGGGTCACAAGCTTGACCGAGTTGTCAAAGAGCAGATCTAAAGAAAATCGCTGCTCCAGATTTCGGGGTTTCAGACCGAAAGCCTGATCTACGTCTTTGATCCTGACCAAGAAGCCGGGCTCTTTGGCCCGAGCCAATACTGACTTGCTAGGATCGCTATGCGTACGAAGATTGACGTAGTGATTGGGGAAGAAGTCGTGAGAATATTGCACCCATCCTTCCGTGCAGATCGCATCGATCACTTCGGGTTCAACATCGATCGTATCATACCCGGTGTAAAAAGCCGAGCTATCGCTGACAGGTCGAGCTTTGAGATAATCTTCGGAAGGAAGTCCCAGAGAGTCGCACTTGACTCTAACGTTGATATCCTTGCTGATCATCTTCACTTCTCGGGGTTTGCCCCGGATCACCTTCTGCGATTCCTGCAGGGCGGTGGCGATGATGACATTATCACAACGAGACGTATCTTGCAGCTCTAGAGGAAGCTTCTTAATGGATTTCTGATCGACTGAAACGACTCGGAGCGTGCTCTTCGTCCTCTCGATCTTGACTCCTTTGCTAAGATTTCCATCCTTTCGCAGATCATCCAACATTCTGTTGACCTGGCGAGCGGCACGACCCCGGTCGTCGGGGTGATTCTTGAGACGATCCAATTCCTCGAGCACGACGAGCGGAATCACAATCTCGCTGTTTTCAAACGCATAGATTGCGTTGCTGTCGGTGACAAGGACGTTCGTATCAAGAACATACGTTTTTTCCATCATATTCCTACTTTCATTCACTTCGATAATCTGTACAGCTTGAGCGTGTGCAGTAAATTCAAATCAATCCACATGGAAGGCAAAAAGCTAGCAGTCATCCAAGACAACGTTGTCGAAGGAATCACATGTTTTTCGATCCAAGCCAAATACGGCGTTGCGTGTCAGAGAAAAGGCTGTCGCAACTGGATCGATCATCAAGGTTCACAGAACTGTGCCATCATCGCTGCTCAAGACGGTCCTAAGACCCTTCAGGATGTTGGCAAAATTTTCGGACTTACTAGGATGCGGATCTGTCAGATCGAAAAGAATATCAGTCGTAAGATCAAGGATCTGTACTGACAACCTTCTTCTCTTTCTTACCAGGCTTCTTCTTCGGAGCCTCTTCGGTCTCCGGCGCATCTTGCTTCGATTCCTCTACGACTTCCGTCTTAGTCTCTTCAGGTTCGGATTCGAGCTGAACAAGGGCATTCTTTACCTTGGGTTCCTCGACGACTGCCACCGGAACTTCGATAACCTCAGCAGGAGCGGCTCCCGGGCCGGCGCCGTGAGGAACGAGACGTCCCTTCTTGTCGACTTTGCTGTGAGGCAATCGAGGATCAAGGCCTTGCAGTGCGATTTCTGTTCTTACTGCTCTAGTTGACATGCATTCCTCGTATCATAAGTAGGTCCCTTTCGGACTTCGATCAGTTTAAAAGACAACGGCCCCTAGGGGCCGTTGGCAGCTAGTAACCTCGTGGTCAAAAGATCACTTGGTGGCCGCCTTAGCGGCCTTCTTGCCCTTGTCGAGAGCGACGCTCTGCTTCACAAGATCCCCCGTCGCCTTCTTCAGAGCACGAAGACCCTTGCGGGCTCGGACTCCTGCAGCAGCGTTTCCGGCGGCGTTCTTGTGAACGTCAAGATCGAGACCCTCGATCAGCTTCTTCAGATCGGACCACTTCGATAGCACAACATCATTATCACTCATGAGATGACCTCCCCAATCGTTTTGATTGGATATCCATAAATATATCGCTCCTGGGGCGACTGTAAAAATAAATGTTCTCCAGTTCGCGCACGAATTAACTAGATCCGATAATTTTGTCGACGATCCCGAGCTTGATGGCTTCCATGGGAGTCATGTAGTGATCATGCCCTTTGATCATGATCTCCTGGACGTGCTCCTTAGTCATTTTGGTCTCTCTAGCTAAAGATTCGACCATCAACATCTGAAGTCTCTGGGTCTCTTGCGCATCATTCATGACCTGAAAGACGTTACCTTGATGGGCTGTTGAGACGGCGTGCATCATGATGCGCGCGTTTCTGCCAATGAGTCGTTTACCTTTCACACCAGCTGACAGTAGAAGCACGCCTGCTGACATGACCTTTCCTAGCGCGACGGTATGGACGGGACACGGCAGAAATTTGATCGTATCGTAAAGACTA
>WBZO01002442.1_pt1 | contig 24093 bp, 24 predicted proteins | sample 5204261 | NCBI WGS metagenome assembly WBZO01 (sample SAMN12412400, study PRJNA552823) | activated sludge metagenome | isolation source: activated sludge from anammox sidestream of wastewater treatment plant... | place: USA: North Carolina | collected 2017-09
GCGCGCGGCGGAACTAGCCGGATTGAAGTTAGCGGCGGATAAAGCAGGCGCGATGTTCCCGATTGAATGGCGTAAATGATCTGTCAATCAACTGAGCTATTCAGAGAAGTCTGGAAAATCTCTTTGAGCGAACAACGAAAACCCGGAAGCAGGTCTTCGCTTGTCAAATCGCTGCCTTCGGTGAAAATCTGAACGTCCGTGGCTGAACGGAAGATGGTGATCGAACGGAGTCTGGGAGAGACCAGCCAGACCTGCCGGACTCCGGCTTCGAGATATTCCAACACTTTCTCGCTCACCTTGTCGTGAACGTCGTTGGGCGAAATGATCTCCACAGCCAGATCGGGAGCGAATCCCACCACGCCTTCCGGCATACCGCCCGGCGGAACTCGCTCAGCGACGACAAAGGCGATGTCTGGGATGCGTTCGTTCTGGCCGATTTTGAAGTTGGTTTCCGAGCAAACCAGACCGCGTTTGTGAACCTTCAGGTACATTCCCAAATCGCGAATTAGGTTCGCGCCAATGACTCCGTGCTTTCCTCCTGCCATCTCTTTCTCCTCCGGCTGACCGTTGACGATCTCGTAACTCTTGTCAGGATCGAGCGCGATTTCCATTACAGCAGACATAAGCGTTACCTCCGAATAAGCAGATGTGGTTTTGAAAGCCATCGCAATTTTAGTCCTTCTCGATAAAAGCCGCCAAGCCAATCGGTCACTCGCTGCTGTTCAAAGGCCCCGGCGGTGTGGCGGACATATTACTAATCCTCATCAACTGCAATTTTCCGGTCGCTTGTGGGACGGCCTTTCCCTCTCTGACATATTCCGCCGCCGATCCGATCTGGCCGGGTCGGCCGATCAAAACCAGAATGTCGTCGGCTTCGATTTTGAATTCCGGGCCGGGATTGATTTCCATGTTGCCGTTGCGGACGATGGCGGTCGCGGTCGCTCCCGTGCGATTACGCAGGTCGAGTTCCTTGAGCGTCCTGCCCACCGATGGAGAATCGTCGCCGATGAAGACGGTTTCAGTTGAGGTCTCGGCGAAGGCTTCGGCCAGCCTGTTCATTTCAACCAGCGGCAGCGAGGTCGAACGCAGCATGCCGTAACCTTCTTTTCTGATCTCTTCGACTTCGCGTTCGATGACGTTGCGCGAGACGCCGTACTGTCTGAGCACGCGGGAGAAGATTTCAACGCTGGTTTCAAACTCTTCGGGCACGACCTCGCTGGCGCCGAGATCGAACAATCCCGCGACTTCGGACATATAGCGCGTGCGCACAATGATGTGCAGATCGGGATTCATCTCGCGGGCCAGCGCCACCGCATGCCGCGTCATAACCGGGTCTGAAATGGCAAGCACCATAATCGCGGCCTGTGGCGCTCCGGCGTGCTGAAGCGCTAGTTGCCGTCCGGCGTCGCCATATTGAATCGGCACACCCTGCGCTCTGGCGGCGCGCACCGTCTCGGCGTTCAATTCCAGCACTAGATATTGGATTCCCAGCCTGTGCAGAACCTTCGTCAGGTTACGTCCGTTTATCCCGTATCCGACGACGATGACGTGATGATTCAGGCCGTGCGCGGCGCCGGTCTGTTCGGCCACATCGTCCAGCCGCAAATGCCGCTGGTTGAAAAGAGACTGTAGCGCGAAGCCGATTTTCGGCGCCGCGTTGATTAGAAACGGAGTCGCGATCATCGAGAGGATCGAGGCTGCAAGGAAAAGTTGATAGTCGTTTTGTGAAAGTATGTTCTGCGCGACTCCCATCTTCGCCAGGACGAAGGAGAATTCACCCACCTGCGCCAATCCCAGCCCGACGGTAACCGCAACGCGAAGCGGGTATTGAAGCAAACGAATTACCACGGCGACTATCGCCGCTTTGCCAATGATGACCGCCGCCAGCCAGACCATCACGACCGACAGATTCCGCGCCAGCGAACCAGGCGAGAGCAGCATTCCGATGGACATGAAAAAGATGCTGTTGAAAACGTCGCGGAATGGCAGGATGTCCGACACGATCTGATGGCTGTACTCCGATTCCGACAACACCAACCCGGCGATGAACGCCCCCAGCGCCATCGAGAGGCCGAAGTGTGAGGTCAGCCACGCGGCGCCGAGGCTGACCAGAACGACGAAGATGATGAAGACTTCGGGACTGCGTAGCCTCACGATGTGAAAGAGAAGAAATGGAACGACCGTCCGCGCGGTGAAGACAATCCCGGCGATGACCGCCGCCGCTTTTCCGAGCGTCAGCGCGATGTTGGCCGCCGACGCGCCCTGCTGCCCGCTCAGCATCGGAACCAGCAGCATCATCGGAACGATGCATAAATCCTGAAAGAGCAGTATCCCGACGCTCGCCCGGCCATAGATCGTGTCTATCTCCATCCGATCCATGTAGCTTTTCAAAACGATGGCCGTGCTCGACAACGCGAACAGAAATCCAAAGAACACCGCCTGATTGGTCGGACGTCCGGCCAGTTTCTCAACCGCCACGACGATCAGAATCGTGAACACGACCTGAAGCCCGCCGCCGCCCAAAACGAGCCGCTTCATCTCCATCAACCGTTGCAGTGAAAACTCAAGCCCGATGGTGAACAGCAGCAACGCGACGCCGATCTCAGCCATGCTCTCAATGGCGTGCGCGTCTTTGATGAAACCCAACGCTGACGGCCCAATCATCACGCCGGTGATCATGAAACCGACGATCACCGGCAACCGCAGCCGGTGGCAGATGAACGCAATCGGGATGGACGCCAGCAGCAAAATCAACAGGTCTGTAAACAAGGGCAGGTCGTGCGGCATTACTGATTCCTCTTCTGCTTGAATTTGTGATCGTAGCGCTCGCGGGCATAAAACCGTCCGGACTGGTCGGCACATTGCCTCCTCAGAGCCTCAATCAGTTTATAGGCGGATTGAGGGGAGCGGCAACGACACTACAATCCATTCCGATCAACTCCGCGCACGGGCCACGGCCTGCCGCCATCCATCGTACAACCGCTCGCGCTCGCCCTTCTTCATCTTCGGCTCGAAACATTTCTCCTCCTGCCACTGAGCTGAAATCTCTTTCTCGTTTTTCCAAAAGCCGACAGCCAAACCCGCAAGATAAGCCGCGCCGAGAGCCGTCGTTTCGGTGATCACCGGACGCACGACCGGAATGCCGAGGATGTCGGCCTGGAACTGGCAGAGGAAATCGTTGCGCGTCGCGCCGCCGTCAACGCGGAGTTCCCGCGCCTTGATGCCGGAATCTTTCTGCATGCATTCGACCACATCGCGCGTCTGGTAGGCCATCGCTTCAATCGCCGCGCGGGCCACATGCGCGCGAGTCGCGCCGCGCGTCAATCCGACAATCGCGCCGCGCGCATCGGCGTCCCAATACGGCGCGCCGAGGCCGACGAACGCCGGCACGAAATAGACTCCGTGATTGTCGTTGACCGAAGTCGCAAGAGCTTCGGTTTCGGCGGCGGCGCCGATGATATTCAAACCGTCGCGCAGCCATTGCACCGCCGCGCCCGCGATGAAGACGCTGCCTTCCATCGCGTATTCGGTCTTGCCATTCGCCCGCCAGGCGATGGTCGTCAGCAAACCGGTCTTCGACGCGTTCGCCTTTTCGCCGGTGTTCATCAGCAGGAAACAGCCAGTGCCGTAAGTGTTCTTCATCATTCCGGGTCTGAAGCAGGCCTGGCCGAAGAGCGCCGCTTGCTGATCGCCCGCGATGCCCGCAATCGGGATCGGCGCGCCGAACAGGTCTGGATCGGTTTCAGCGTAAACTTCGGATGAAGATTTCACTTCGGGCAACATTGACGCGGGCACGCGCAGTTTCTTCAAAATCTCGTCGTCCCATTTCTGTTTGCGGATGTCATACATCAGCGTGCGCGATGCGTTCGACACGTCAGTCACGTGGGCCTTGCCAGCGCTCAGCCGATTGATCAACCACGTGTCCACGGTACCGAATGCGAGTTCGCCCGCGCCGGCTTGTTTGCGCGCGTCCTTCACGTTCTCCAACATCCATGCGACTTTCGTCCCGGAAAAATAAGCGTCGGTGACCAGGCCGGTTTTTTTGCGAATGACGCGGTCGAATTTTTCCTTCTTCAATTTGTCGCACATCGGCGCAGTGCGGCGGCATTGCCAGACGATGGCGTTGTGGATCGCCTGCCCGCTCGCGCGATCCCAGACGATGGCCGTCTCGCGCTGGTTGGTGATGCCGATGGCGGCGACGTCTTCCGCTCTGACGTTGGCTTTCGACAAAGCTTCGCGCGCGCAATAAAGCTGCGAACTCCAAATGTCTTCGGGGTTGTGTTCAACCCAGCCGGCCTGGGGAAAGATTTGGGGAAATTCCTGCTGGCCGACGCTGATGATGCGGCCCGCGCGGTCGAACAGGATTGCGCGGGATGAAGTGGTGCCTTGATCGAGAGCTAGAACATAGTTGGGCATTCGTGTCGTCTCCGTGATTATTTTTTCGTTTACAGTTGAAGTGAAAATGATGGATGCGAAATCGCCGTGCGAGTTTTTATCCTGAGAGTTGTTTTGTCAATCGGCAGCCGCTTGTTAGCATAAAGGCGCCGCGGGCGCGTTTAACGGCAAAACGACAAAGGGAGAGAAGATGATTGGAACATTGGGTCTTGCGCTGGCTTCCGCTGAAACCGGAAAGCTGTTGTTCACGCTGTTCGTGATGTACGTCGCGGCGAAGCTGGCCGCTGAAATCTTCGAGCGGTTGAAGCAACCTGCCGTAGCGGGCGAGATCATCGCCGGCGTGATCATCGGCCCTGGCGCGCTGGCTTTGGTGGCGCCGACCGAATTGACTGGCGCGCTTGCGGAAATCGGCGTGATCTTCCTGCTCTTCCTGGTCGGTCTGGAGACGAAGCCAAAGGACATCTTCGGTGTCGGATTGCGCGCGTTGCTGGTGGCCGTGCTGGGCGTGATCGTGCCGTTTATCTTCGGCTATCTGATTATGCTGGCGTGGGGCGGAGCGCAGATCGAAGCGATCTTCGTCGGCGCGGCGATGGTTGCGACTTCGGTCGGCATCACGGCGCGCGTGCTGGGGCAGATGGGACTGCTCAGCCTTGAAACGAGCAGGATCATTCTGGGCGCGGCGGTGATTGACGACATTCTGGGTCTGCTGATTCTGGCTGTGGTCAGCAGCATGGCCAAAGGCAATGTGAATTATACGGAGATTGCGACGACGGCGGCGGCGGCCATCGGCTTCACGTTGCTGGTTCTTTTTGTCGGCGCGCGCGCGGTCAATCGCCTTCGCCCAAAAGTCGAAAACCTGAAAGTCGGACAATCTTATCTGGTCTTCGGTTTAGCGCTGTGTCTGGGCCTGGCGCTGGTTGCGACTTACATCGGTGTGGCGGCGATCATCGGCGCGTTCCTGGCTGGAATGGCGTTGTCCGAATCAGCCGAGGGCACAGATATGCCGCATCAGGCCGAAGCCGTGACTGAATTTATGCTGCCGTTCTTTTTGGTAAACATCGGAATGCAACTCAAGCTCGGCGCGTTCCTGAACCGCAGCGTGATTGTCCTCGCTATCATCGTGACGATTCTGGCCGTCATCTCGAAGCTGATCGGATGCGGCGTGGCGGCCTGGCCATTGGGCAAAAAGAAGGCGATGCAAATCGGGATGGGCATGGTTCCACGCGGCGAAGTCGGCATAGTCGTCGCGCAAATCGGGCTGAGCCTGCGCTCGGTGAGCGACGCCGCTTATGGCGTGGTGCTGTTTATGGCCGTGGCGACGACGCTGATCGCCCCGCCCTTCCTGGTCAGGCTGTTCAAAGGCGAAACCAGAGTTGACGAAGAGCGGGAATTTCCAATCACACAGATTTCGTAAGAGGAGTTGCAATGAATCCACATTGGGCGCGAATTATTCATCAGACGGTCAAGAAAGCGGCAAAGAAATGCACGCATTGCGGCAAGACGAGGACTTACGCCCAGAAGCAGAAGGGCGAGTTTTACATCTGCAAACATTGCGGGCACAGGTTTAAGGAAAAGGGCGAATAATGCCGATCGAGCACATCCTGCTGGGCGTGGCGACGATGCTACTGCTCAGCATCATCGCCAGCAAAGCTTCGGCGCGCCTGGGCGTTCCCGTGCTGCTCGCTTTTCTGGCCATCGGCATGCTGGCTGGTTCCGACGGGCCTGGAGGCATCCACTTCGACAACGCCCGCCTCGCCCAATCGCTTGGCGTTGTGGCGCTGGCGTTGATCCTCTTCGCCGGAGGACTGGACACCAATCGGGAAAAGATTCGGCCTGTTTGGCGGCAGGGGATTTTGCTGGCGACGATTGGCGTTTTGCTGACGGCTGGCCTGATGGCTTGTCTCGCCAAATGGGCGCTCGGTTTTTCCTGGCGCGAAGGTTTTCTGCTGGGCGCGATTGTCTCTTCGACCGACGCCGCAGCGGTCTTCGCCGAATTGCGTTCGCGCAGCGTGCGATTGAGAGGCCATCTGGAACCGTTGCTGGAACTGGAATCGGGAAGCAATGATCCGATGGCTGTCTTTCTGACGTTGGGAATGATCAGCCTGCTGATGGAGCCTTCGGCGTCCTTTGCCGGTCTGATTCCGATGTTCTTTTTCCAGATGGGACTGGGGGCGACTCTCGGTCTGGCGATAGGGAAAGGGCTGACTTTCATCATTAACCGGTTGAGGCTGGAATACGAAGGTCTCTATCCGGCGCTGACGTTGTCGGGCGCGCTGCTGACTTACGGATTAACGGCTTCGGTCGGCGGCAACGGATTCCTGGCGGCCTACCTCGCCGGAATCATCCTGGGTAATAGCGATTTCATCCACAAGCGGAGCCTGATCCGCTTTCACGACGGTCTGGCGTGGCTGATGCAGCTTGCGATGTTTTTGACACTGGGGCTGCTGGTTTTTCCGACGCGCCTTGTTCCGATCATCGGCGCGGGATTGCTGGCGTCGGCGTTTCTGATCTTCGTCGCGCGGCCTGTCAGCGTCTTTGCCAGCCTGCTTCCGGCCAAACTGGGAGTGCGGGAAAAAACGATGTTGTCATGGGTCGGATTGCGCGGGGCTGCGCCGATTATTATGGCGACCTTCCCGCTGGTGGCCGGCATTCCCAAAGCCGAGATTTATTTCAACCTCGTCTTCTTCATCGTGCTGACTTCCAGCTTGTTGCAAGGCACGACGATTTCGCTGATGGCCAGATGGCTGGGAGTGGAAGCTCCGCCGAGCCCCAGACAACAATCGCTGCTCGAATACGAACCGCCTGTCGCGACGAGCAACGATCTGATTGAGATTATCGTGCCGGCTAATTCGGCTGCCGGCTGGCGGCGAGTAATGGATTTAGGGCTGCCAGAGGGGGCGTTGATCGTGCTGCAAGTCAAAGGCGATGAAACGATAGTGCCCGGCGGCGGAACGATCATCGAAGCGAACGACAGGTTATTGATCTTCGCGCGAAAAGACGACCGTGACAGAATCCGGGCGCTCTTCAATGCGCGGCCAGGTTGAGCGATTGACCGGATCGCCCGCCATCATCCTCATCCTGTCATCACCATGAATGAACCTTTGCGACCTCAATGGAAACGATTCTCTCGATTGCCACACTCAAATCAATTCTGACGCTGATCATCCTCGTTGGCGCGGTTTACGGATTCGTCAGCGAGAGGGTCCCCCCCGACGTGACGGCGTTGCTGGCGATATTGGCGCTGTTGCTGACCGGCGTGCTGACGCCCACGGAAGCCTTTTCGGGTTTCAGCCATCCGGCGACGGTTTCGGTGGCTGCGGTGCTGGTGCTGTCTTCGGCCATCGAACGCACCGGCCTGCTCTCGGCGCTCGCGCGGCGCGTGCTGGCGCCTCTGGGCAAATCCGAATTGCTGTTTGCGGCGGCGATCATGCTGGCGATCGGACTGCTTTCGGCTTTCATCAACAACACCGCCGCCGTAGCCATCTTCATCCCGGTCGCGCTGGAAGTTTGCCGGCGGACGGGAGCCAGCCCCGGTCGAGTGCTGATGCCGATGTCGCACGCCGCAACCTTCGGCGGGATGTGTACGCTGGTCGGAACTTCCACCAATCTGGTCGCGCACGAATTCGCGCGAAGCCAGGGGCTGCCGGGATTTTCAATGTTTGAACTGGGCAAGGTCGGATTGCCGATGTTGCTGGCCGGCTCCGCTTACATTCTGTTCGTCGGGCGATGGTTTCTGCCGAATAACCGGTCTGAGGAGCCTCAGACACTGGGACAAACTGATCCTTATCTGTCGGAACTGATCGTGTTGCCCGGCTCGCCGTGGATCGGGCGCGAGTTGATCGCGGAGAAATTCCAGCGCGATCACGATGTCAAATTGATGGGGTTGGTGCGAGACGGACAAGTCGTAAACCTGTACGAATCGGGAGCGCGTTACGCGGCGGGCGATTCGCTGCGCGTGCGCGGTACGCTGGACAAAGTGCTGGCGTTGGCCGCGAGTGAAGGGCTGGAATTGCATCGCCCAGAAAACCGTGACGACGAAGCGGCGTCGCAATCCACACAAAGCTCACCGCCGCTCAAAACGGATTCAACCGAATGGCGCGAAGAGGCCGTCGCAACTGAGCCTTCCGCCGATGACGTGATCTCAACCAAAACGCCGCCCACCGATAAATCGGAGGAATCAGCGCAACCTGCCCGTCTGCCGTTGGCGGAAGTAGTGGTCTTGAGCGCGTCAGGTTTGATCGGGCGCACGCTGAAATCGGCGCGCTTCGCCGAACGTTACGACGCTGTCGTGTTGGCGTTGAAAAGACGCGGCGGGTTGAGTGAACGGCCCTCGACCACACCGCTGCACGCCGGGGATGTGCTGGTCGTCGAAGGAACAAATGAATCGCTGGAGGCGTTGGCCGAAACGCGCGGTTTTCTGGTGATCGGTACGCCCGCGCATCCTGACAAGCGTCCGGGGATGTTGCTGATCACACTGGTCACGCTGTTGTCGGTGATCGCGTTGGTCTCTTTCGGCGTGTTGCCGATAGTCACTGCGGCGGTGGCCGGTTGCGCGGCGCTGATGCTGACAGGGTGTCTGCGCCCGCGCGAAGTCTATCAGGCGATTGATCTGAGCCTGGTCTTTTTGCTGGCGGGGACGTTGGCGCTCGGCGTGGCGATCGAAAAAACCGGCATCACCGGCGCCATCGCTCGCGGGATGGCCGGCCTGACCGATCTCACCGGGCCGTTCATGATTATGGCTTGTTTCTTCGTCGTGGCCGTGCTGGTTTCGGAATTGATGTCGAACAGCGGCACGGTCGCGTTGCTGGCGCCGGTGGCGGTTTCGAGCGCCGCACAGATGGGTATCAATCCGATGGCCCTGCTCGCCGCCATCACTTTCGGCGCCTCGGCTTCATTTGCGATGCCGGTCGGCTATCAAACCAATCTGATGATCTACGGCCCCGGCGGTTATCGCTTCAAGGATTTCGTCAGAATGGGAGTCGCGCTCGACCTTATCCTGACGCTTATGGCGTTGTGGCTGATCCCGCGCTTCTGGCCGTTGACCGCGCAATAGTCAGCAGAAATCAGAAATTTCTCCTGACTACTGGTTCGCCCCTGCCACGCGGAGCCGGGCGAGCGGGGATTTGCAGATAGTCCTCTTCATTGTCCGTGCGGTAAAAAATGATCTCCCAGGATGAGCGGCCTGAGATGAAAAGGCGCGAGACTTGCCCGGCCAACTTATCAGTTTCTCCGCCGTCAAGCCCGATCACTTGCGGATACCAGCCGAGTTGCTGATTGAGCTGTAACCGCTGCGGCGCGCTCCAGCCCAAGGGGTCTTCAAGATTGCGGTTGAATGAAATGTAAATGCCTTCCTGCGTCCAGTCCTTGTCAACCGCGTGGTTGAGCAGCATCACGTAAGTTTCCAGATGCGTGTTGTAGTGGACTGAGGGCCCCCAGAACGCGTTGGCGTTCACGCGATGCCAGTCAATCAGCGCCGGAAAAGTCGCCGTCACGCGCCCGCCCAGCCCCGGCTCGGTCCACGCGCCTAGACCGCTTGGACCGCCTCCCCACCACTTCCAGACTTTTCCAACGGGATTGTCACGGTCTTCAAATCGCATCCGCGCTACGGCGACTCCCTGTTCGCTGAATTGCCGATGATATGTACTAATAAAGAAATAAAAATATTGTTCGTTCTGATCCAGAATCACCGAAAAATCGCCGTTGCCGCCAGCGAAGAAATAATTCTTCGTGTCGCAGTAAAGCGAGCCGGGCGGCGCTTCGAGCACAATGCCGAGGTCTTGCCAGGTCAAGCCGTCATCGTGCGAAACGAGAGCGCCGATGCGCGGCGCAGTGAGACGAGAGTTATTGGCGCATAAGCCAGGCGGTTCGTTGTGATACCAACCGTAAAGCGTTCCGTCACCCGCGCGATAAGTCGCCTCGATCCACTGCCCGCCTTTCACGTCCGTGCGAGGCTGAATCGTGACCGGCAGCGCTGGCCGGGACAAATTGAAAAGGTTCACCCCGATGCTGCGGAACGGGCGCTGCGACGAAGTGAACACGAACAGATTGCCCGCGTCATCCCATTCGGCTGGGCTGTTGCTGTCTATGCCGAGGATGCGGCCCGATCCGTCCACGCCGCCGGGCAAACTAACCAGCGAGGCTGGACGCAATTCAATGATCGGCGGCGGTTCCGCCGAGTAGGCCAGCGAGGTTAAAACTCCGAAAGCGAGGAATAACGCAGCCGCCGTTTTTGCAATCATCATTATCCTTCTCCGAAATCATCCTTCTCCGAAATCATTTTATGTTCGCGGGTCGCAGCGCCTGTTCTATTTACAAAACAGAATAACCGTGCAAAACTGCCGCCCATCATGGGGACAGAAATTTTGGTTCCCGTCCTGCATTACCCGACTGTCAGAAGATTCCGTCAGAATCTTCAACACGGACGACTTTCAACAAAAAACCAGGAAAAGAGATTAAACGCTTTCGTGAGAGATTGAGGGAGCCTAGCGCAAATCTAAATCAGGACAGCGAAGATTGGTATAAGCTACGAAGAAGCGAAGGACAGGAGGGATTGTTTCGATCCGCTCTATTGCGGACTTTTCTTCATGCTCTTCAGTTCTTCGTGGTTTGAAAATCTGTACCAATGCTGTGTGGTTTGATTTAGTGACGCACATCTACACGATAAGACCAGACGATAAGACCAGACGATAAAACCGGCTGATTAAGGCCGGTGCGATAAGAGCCAGTACGCCGTCGCCCTGAGAAAGCCTGGCGTACTGACTCGGTAAATCACAAGCAGTCGAGCGAAACTATTGATGCCCCTGCCTGCGCATTCGCCAATAAAGACGCTTGCGCGACAGGTTCGGTTTACTAAAATTTTCGCTCGGCCATTCTCCGGAGATTATTTCATGTCCACTCGGCTCGGCGCTGGCGGTCCTGGGACTTCGTCCATCAGCAACAAGTGTCGCCGATTTTCATTATCCGGGCTTTTTGAAGACCGTCGCTTTCACGCTTGCCTGATTGCGGCGATGGCGTTGCCGGTGCTCTTCGCCAGACTGCATCAGGGCGACCTCGGCGGATATGACTCCGCTGTTTACGCGCACGAAGGCAAACAGATGCTCGCCACCGGGGAATGGTGGACGGTTTATCTGAATGGTCAGCCGGATTTCGATAAACCGCCGATGTTCGTCTGGCTCGAGGCGATTTCGATGGCGGTCTTCGGAGTTTCCGATTTCGCCGCGCGATTCCCGTCGGCGCTGCTCGGATTCGCCTCACTCCTGCTGCTCTATTTCATCGTCCGCGAGTTGACGACATCTTACTGGGCGCCGGTGTGGGCGATGATGATCCTTCTCTCTACGCATACGTTCATGCGCTTTGCGATGCGCGCGATGACGGATGTGCCGTTCACTTTCTTCTTCGAGCTTGCCGTGCTCTTTTATCTTATAGGTCTCCGGCGGCGCGGATATTTCATCTGGTGCGGAATCGCCATCAGCCTTGCGATTCTGACTCGCTCATTTCTGGGTTTGATCCCGCTCGGCGTGATCATGGCTCATCTGATGGTTACCGGGCGCGCCCATCTTTTGCGCTCGACATATTTCATCGCGGGGACGCTCGTCGCCGTGACGCTCCCGCTCGTGTGGTTCGTTTCGCAATACCATTTACACGGCGGCAAATTCCTGGCGCTGCACTTCTCTTTCACTTTCGACAATCTGCCACTCACGAACGGCAAGCGCGCGAGCCGTTTTGCCGCGGGCCTCTTTCAGTATCCGTTCTTCCTGATCAAATCTTACTGGCCCTGGCTGCCCTTGATGGTTATCGGGCTGTGGACGCAAACGAAAAAAGCGCTCAAGGAGCGCGATTCGACAAGCAGCTTGCTGGTGATCTGGGTGTTATGCGCAATCGCCCCATTTTGTCTGGCTGAATTCAAATGGCTGCGCTACATCATGCCGGCGTTTCCGGCTTTCGCCATTCTCTCCGCCATTCCTCTCGACGGCTGGATAGCGGCTCATCGCAGACGGCTCTTCCTGAAAACAGCCTACATCACATTGTGTCTGGTCATGCTGGGGATGGCCATCAACCCGAAATATCGGGTCCGCCCCGAAGAGATGCGCCGTCTTGCGCCGGTCGCTGAAGCGGCGACAAGTCCGGAGCGGAAGATACTGCTTTACACCGAGCGCGCGCCCCGCGACGCGCACTTGTTTCAAATCATCTGGTACGCCAATCGCTACTGTGAGCTTCTCAACAGCGCGAATGAAGCAATCGTCAGGATAGAGAAGAACCAGGACACTGCGGTGATTATGGACAAGAAGATTTTTCAGAGTTCAATCGCCGCCAATCAGAACATAAAAATTCTCGGCGTCACCGAGAGGTTCGTGTGTTGGACGAAGATCAATCAGTTGAACGCCACCGAGGCGCGAAACAGCGACAGCGACAGCCCTCGATCTTACTGACCAGCGCCGCCGCTGCATGATCTCAAATCCGTTGGTATTACTCAGCGGACATTCTTCGGAGAAAAAGATGAAAGATCGTCAAAAACCCAATCGTCTTCACCCCCCCGGCATCAGCGTCTTCTTCCCGGCGTTCAATGACGAAGACTCAATTGCCAGGCTGGTTCACGAAGCGTTCGCGGTATTACCGCAACTCACGGACGATTACGAAGTGATCGTGGTCAACGATGGCAGCAGCGACGGGACAGCCGCCGTGCTGGATGAATTGGCGGGCAGGACGCCGCGCTTGAGGGTCATCCACCATCCGCGCAATCGCGGCTACGGCGGAGCGCTGCGCAGCGGCTTCGAGAACGCGGCCAAAGACCTGGTCTTTTACACCGACGGCGACGGGCAATATGACGTGCGCGAGTTGACCGCGCTGGTTCCATTGATGACCGAAGATGTGGATGTCGTGAATGGATACAAGATCAAGCGTTCGGACAGACGCCGCCGCATCGTGCTTGGAGCGATCTATAAGTTTCTGGCGCGTAACCTGTTCGGCCTGCCCATCCGCGATGTGGATTGCGACTTTCGTCTGATGCGGCGCGAGGCGATTCAGAGCATCAAGCTCAACTCGACGAGCGGCGTTGTTTGCACCGAGATGATTTACAAACTGAAGGCCGCCGGTTATCGCTTCACCGAAACGCCGGTTCATCATTACCCGCGATTGCACGGGCAGTCGCAGTTCTTCACGCTGCGCCGCGTCGCGCAAACCGGCTTCGATTTTTTCAAGCTGTGGTTGAGGCTGGTCGTCTGGCGACGATTGAGCTTCGGCGTGGATGGCAAACGCAAATCCGTTGTGGGGACAACATCTGCGTAACGCGCAAAGGCTCTGCAATTGGAGCCGTGAAAGACACAAAAGACACGCCAACCCGCAAACGGCTTCGTGTCTTTTGTGTCTTTCACATTTTATTCGGGCTTAAGCGACAGTGATCTCTTTCGCCAGATAAACGTCCTGGATCGCGTTGAGTATCTCAACGCCTTCAGCCATCGGACGCTGGAACGCCTTGCGGCCTGAGATCAATCCCATTCCGCCCGCGCGTTTGTTGACGACTGCGGTCATCACCGCTTCGGCCTTATCGCTCTGGCCTTTCGATTCGCCGCCGGAATTGATCAGACCAGCGCGGCCCATATAACAATTGGCCACCTGGTAACGGGTCAGGTCAATCAAATTGTCGGAGGTCAACTCGCTGTAAACGCGGTCGTCAATCTTGCCGTAGGGATTCTCCTTCGACGCCAACGCTTTGTAGCCGCCATTATTGAGCGGGAGCTTCTGTTTGATGATGTCGGCTTCGATGGTCACGCCCAAGTGGTTCGCCTGTCCGGTCAAATCAGCCGAAACGTGATAGTCCTTCTCTTTGGTCTTGAACGCTGGGTTACGCAGGTAACACCAGAGCACCGTGAAAAGGCCGAGTTCGTGCGCGTGCTGGAACGCCTGCGAAACCTCCTGCAACTGCCGCGTGGCTTCGTCCGAGCCGAAATAAATCGTCGCGCCGACGCCGACCGCGCCCATGTCGAACGCCTGATCCACACTGCCGAACATCACCTGATCGAATTTGTTCGGGTAGGTCAGAAACTCGTTGTGATTGAGTTTTACGATGAAAGGGATTTTGTGCGCGTATTTGCGCGAGCACGAACCGAGCACGCCGAGCGTCGAAGTCACGGCGTTGCAGCCGCCCTCAATCGCCAATTTGACGATGTTTTCGGAATCGAAATAGATCGGATTTTTGGCAAAGCTCGCCCCGGCAGAATGCTCGACGCCCTGGTCAACCGGCAGAATCGAGACGTAACCTGTGCGCGCCAACCGCCCTGTGTTAAAGAGTAATTGCAAGTTGCGCAACACCGCCGAGTGACGATCCGTCGCCACCCAGACGCGGTCAACGAAATCGGGACCGGGCAGATGCAAGAGGTCTTTCGAAATCGTCTTGCATTGATGCTTCAGCAAAGTCTGCCCGTCTTCCCCAAGCAGCTTTTCAATCTCCTGAATGTTCATAGGTATTTCTCCATTAAAAGTCGAGGTGGGAGTAAGGCGGATTCTACTGCGCGGTTTTGAAAACGGTCAAACTGGGAAGCGGGGATTAGGGATTGGGAAGTGGGGAGTAGGGAGAGGAAAATTACTTCGACTACTCCCCAATCCCTACTCCCCACTCCCCATTCCCCACCCCCTTCCTATTCACATACCAAATTCACCAGCGTTCGCAGACAAACGCCCGTCGGTCCGACCGCCAGATGCGGTTTGCCGTTTTCGTTCCAGGCCGTGCTGGCAATGTCCAGATGCGCCCACGGCGTGTCTTCGACAAATTCGCGGATGAAATAGGCGCCGGTGATTGTGCCCGCTTTGCGCCCGCCCACGTTCTTGATATCGGCGATCTCGCTCTTGATTTGCTCGCGGTATTCCTTGTCGAGCGGCAATTGCCAGATTTTCTCGCCGGCTTTTTTGCCAGCGGCCAGAACCTGATCAATCCACGCCTGATCAGTGCCGAGCACGGCAACGTAAACATCGCCAAGCGCGACCGAAACAGCGCCGGTCAACGTCGCCAGATCAACGATTTTCGTCGCGCCCAACTTGCGCGCATAAGCGACGGCGTCGGCCAATATCAATCGGCCTTCGGCGTCGGTGTTGATGACTTCGATGGTCTTGCCGGTCATCGCGCGCACCACGTCGCCGGGCCGTTGAGCGCGTCCGCCCGGCATGTTTTCGACCGCTGGAACAATGCCGATGACGTTGACCGATGGTTTGAGCTGGGCGATGGCGCGCATTGCGCCAATCGTAGTCGCGCCGCCGGCCATGTCGTATTTCATCTTCTCCATCCCGTCCGACGGTTTGATCGAAATGCCGCCGGTGTCGAACGTGACACCTTTGCCGACGATGGCGATGGTCTCTGACGATTGCGCCTTCGGCGAGTATGTCAACACGATCATCTTCGCCGGTTCAGCCGAGCCTTGCGCGACGCCCATCAATGACCCCATCCCCAGGTCTTTCATCCGCGCCTCGTCGAGCACGTCGAGTTCGAGGCCATAATCTTTGGCGACTTCCTCGGCGCGGCGTGCAAGCTCCGCCGGCGTCATCACGTTGGCCGGTTCGTTAATCACCTCGCGCGCGAAGTTGGTGGCTTCGGCGATGATCCGTCCGCGTTCGATGGCGCGTTTGACTTCATCCAAATCGGCATCGGGCGCGGCCAGGATCATCGCCTCAAGGCGGCTCTCGGTCTTGTCGCTCGTGTGATATTTGTCGGGGTCGAAGAGCGAGATTAACGCGCCTTCGGTCGCGGCCTGCGCGCCCTCGCCGATTGACAATTGCGAGCGACGCAGGAACGCGAAACTGCGAGCCTTCTTGCCGCGCAATGCGCGCGCTGCCGTTCCCGCCATCTTGCGAACATTGTCGGCGCTAAACTCTTCCCGCTTGCCCGCGCCCACGAGCAACAATCGCCGCGCTTTCATATCGCCGGGATTGTGAACGTATGCGCTCTCGCCCGATTTGCCGGTGAACTCGCCCGTTTCGATCAGCGATGTGATCACGCCGTTCGAGCGTTTGTTGATCTCGGCCAGCGCGCCCTCTTCGGGCTTCTCGCCTTCAAAAACCGCGACGACCAGCGCGTCGCATTCGATTTCATGAAATTGTCTTGAATCCGCTTTTACTTCCATTCTGAATCACTCCTCAAAAAAGATTCTGGGGAGTAGGGAGTAGGGAGTGGGGAATGGGGAAGTGAGGCGCCTGCTCCCCATTCCCTACTCCCTACTCCCTACTCCCCACCCGTGTCACTCAATTCTCGATCTGTTCTTGATCGCAGCGCGCGCCTCGCGCTCCTGCGTTTTGCGCGCTTCGTCTGCACGCTTGTCGTAAAGCTTCTTGCCGCGCGCAATGCCCAATTCACATTTGATCAGATTGCCTTTGAAATACAACCTGGTCGGCACCAGCGTCAGCCCTTTTTCCTGAATCTTCGATTGCAACCGATAGATTTCGTTTTTGCGCATCAACAGCCGCCGGTCGCGCACTGGATCGTGATTCTGCCGGTTGCCGTGTGAATAATGACTGATGTGCGCGTTGAGCAGCCAGAGTTGCCCATCGCGCGCCAGCGCGTAAGCGTCTTTCAAATTCACGCGCCCCTCGCGCGCCGATTTTACTTCGGTGCCGACCAACTGGATTCCCGCTTCGTAGGTTTCGAGGATGTGATAGTTGTGATAAGCCTCGCGGTTGGTCGTGATGATCTTCTGTGTCTGCGTCTTCTCAGCCATTAACCTGATCCTAAATCCTCTCCGATTTGAGCGGGCGCTCCATCAACTCGACCATCAACTCGCGCGGGCTTTTGCCCTCGTAAAGCATTTGATAAACGCCTTCGGTGATCGGCGTCTCGACGCCGAGTTTCACTGCAAGGTCATGCGCCGAACGCGCCGTCTTCACGCCCTCGGCGACTTCGCGCATCTCGCCGATGATCTCATCGAGCTTACGCCCGCGTCCGAGTTCAAACCCGACGCGGCGATTGCGCGAAAGAGCGCCGAAACAGGTCAGAACCAGATCGCCCATCCCGGCCAACCCGGCCATCGTCTCTGCGCGCCCGCCAAGCTTGACCGCCAGCCGCGTGACTTCAGCCAGCCCGCGCGTCACCAGCGCAGCCGCGCTATTGTAGCCCAGGCCCAACCCGTTGACCGCGCCCGTCGCAATCGCCATCACATTTTTGACCGCGCCGCCAATCTCCACTCCGATCACGTCGTTGTTCGTGTAGACGCGAAAGCGATTGGTCGAAAACGCCTCCTGCACGGCTTCAGCCCAGGCCGTCGAATGCGAAGCCGCGACAATCGCGCACGGCTCATCCTTCGCTACTTCAAGCGCGAAGCTCGGCCCCGACAACACAACGTAGCGCGGCTCGAAATGATCTTTCAAAACATCGCGCACGACTTCTTCCATCCGCATCCCGGTCTCGACCTCTATGCCTTTGGTCGCGTTGACGAAGATCATCTGCGGACGCAGGCGCGGAAGCATCTGAGCGTAAATTTCGCGCGTGACGTGCGACGGCGCGACTGTCAAAACAATCTCCGCGCCGTCCAAAGCTTCAATCAAATCGTTTGTCGGCGCGATTGCATCGGGCAAAACGAATCCGGGCAGATAAATTTTGTTCTCGCGCTCGCTTTGCAGAATCGAAGCGATCTCCGCGTCGCGCGCCCACAGGCGAACGCGATTGCCTGCGCGCGCAGCGACAAGCGCCAACGCCGTGCCCCAACCGCCCGCCCCGATGATCGCAACCTCACGATTGCGGATTGCGGATTGCGGATTGCGGATTGAAGAATCGCTACCAACCATTTTCGACTTCAAGTTAGCGGACTGACGAGAGCGCGACGCGGTTTTCTCTTTGAAATCCGCAATCCGCAATCCGCAATCCGCAATTCAACGTGCCGCGCCGAACTTATTCTCCTCGCCCGCCATCAACCGCCTGATGTTTTCCGAATGTTTGAAAACAATCACCGCAGCAACCGCGCACAACGCAACCATTATCGGCGTGAAATCACTGACCGGCTCGATCCACAGATGCAGCAACAGAACCCACAAAGGAATAAACGCGGCGGCGATGATCGAGCCGAGCGAGACGTAACGCGTCCGCCACACGATCACAATGAAGACCGCCGCAGCCGCCAACACCGCCCACGGCGCAATCACTGAAAAAACTCCCAGGCCCGTCGCCACGCCTTTGCCCGCCTTGAATTTCAACCAGACAGGAAAACAATGCCCGACAACGGCCAGCACAGCCGCCGCGGCGACAATCCACGATGTCCCCGCCTCGCCCGTCAACCATCGCGCCGCCATCACAGCCGACGCGCCTTTCAACGCGTCGAGCGCAAGCGTCACGACGCCGGCGGCTTTCCCGGCCTTGCGCGAGACATTGGTCGCGCCGGTTCCGCCGCTGCCTGTCTGGCGAATATCCGAGCCACTTCTCAGCTTCACGATCAAATAGCCGAATGGGATCGAGCCGAGCAGGTAGGCGAGGATGAGCGATGCTATTTCAGGCGATGTCATTCGGATTTTTCCTCAGTAATTGATCCGCTCCGCCAGCCAACCCTCTTCCAAAGCCTCTCTGATTCGCGCGATGACCGCCTGGATTTGATCATCGGTGATGCCTGGGAAATCGGCCTTGAATCTGCCGATGGACTGTTCGTCGTTGAGATAGTCAATCAGCGTCACCACAGGCAGCCGCGTCCCGGCAATCGTCGGCGTCCCGCCCAATCGTTCAGGGTTAGTGGTTATGGGAGGCGCGGCGCGTTTGCGCCGGCGTGTCGAAGCCTTCTTCGATGCTGAAGCGACGACTACCTTGACCTTCGGCTCTGAGTTTACTGCCTTCATTTAGATTCCTCCTTCCTTCGCTCCCTGCTCTCAGATCAAAGATTACTTGAAATGAATGACGTTGAGAATGCGTCCAGTCTCTTTGGAGATTTCAGCATAGGCGGTTCCGCCCACCCGAAGTCCTGGCGGCATCCCCTGAACAATCCATACACCGTTGACCAAATCCGCGGTGAAAGGCCGTTCATCCTTCAAAGTCTCTTCGCCGTAAATTGGTATCCAAACAGCCTCCGCGATCTTGATGGCCGTTGCAGCGTCAGGGACATAACCTTCTTTCGGTTTGTATGTTGTGTTAGGCGGATAAGGCGTCATCGCCGGCATCGCCTGTCGCGGCGCTTGCGGCGATGCAGTCGCCTCAGCCGAAGCTGCCGGTTGAGGCGAATGTGATACGGCGCCTCGATCTTTACAGGAGCCAAGCGCAATCAGAAATATCAGGACGCAAGCGGCCTGCGCCGTTGATCGAAACGTGTTGAAGTCTGAGCAATGCGGATTCATAAACACAAGGGCTTCCACCTCGAACTACTTGATCCTGCGCCGAACCATATCCAACGCCGCATTGACCGACAGCGTGCGAATGAATTGACGATCACCGGGAAAGATGAATTTGCGCGCCGTCGCCTGCGTGTCGTCCGCCAGCGCGATGTAAACCAGCCCGACCGGCTTCTCCGCGCTGCCGCCGCCCGGCCCCGCGATGCCGGTGACGCCGACGCCGAAAGTCGAACCGGCGCGTTTGCGGATGCCTGCGGCCATTGCGTTCGCCACCTCTTCGCTCACCGCGCCGCGCTTTTCGATCAACTCCTTCGGCACGCCGAGCAGATCAATCTTCGCTTCGTTCGAATAACTGACCACGCCTTCGAGGAAATATTCGGAACTGCCCGGAACTTCGGTGATCCGCCCGGCCAGCAATCCGCCCGTGCAGCTTTCAGCCGTCGCCAGCGTGTAGCCGCGCAGTTTGAGCAGTTCGCCGACGACCTGTTCGAGCGTTTCGTTGCGGCGCGAAAAGATGTATTCGCCGAGGACTTCATCAAGCTGCCCGTCGAGTTCATCGAGCAGTTTTTCAGCTTCGGATTCGTTGCGCGCCTGAGCGGTCAAATGCAATTCGATCTGGCCGTCTTTGAAAAGAATCGTCGTCGAAGGGTTCTGGTATTTCAGGTAAACCGGCGCGGCCAGTTCATCCGTGCGCGATTCGGTCAATCCGAAGATGCTCAAACACCGGCGCACAATCAGCCTTTCGCCCACGCGCTTTTTCAACGCGGGCGCGACCGAATCATCGAAGATCGGCTTCATCTCGCGCGGCGGGCCGGGCAGCAGCACGATTGTGCATTTGCCTTCGGTGATCAACATTCCGGGCGCGGTGCCGTTGTTGTTATACAAAACTTGCGCGCCGTTGATGACCAGCGCCTGCCGCGCATTGATTTCAGGCATCGGTATTCCGCGACGCGTGAACCGCGCTCTGACTTTGTCCAATATCTCCTGCTCCAAAATCAGTTGGCGTTTCAGGACGCGCGCGAAAATCTTCCGCGTGATGTCATCTTCGGTCGGGCCTAATCCGCCGGTCGAAATGACGATCTCTGAACGCTTCATCGCGTCGCGGATGGTTTCTTCCAATCGCGCTTCGTCGTCGCCGACAACGGTTTTGAGTTTAACGTCAATGCCCATCGCGTTGAGCCGCTCGGTCAACCAGAGCGAATTCGTGTCCACGCGGAACGGCGTCAACATTTCGGAGCCGATGGCGATGATTTCAGCGTTGAGCATAAAAATTCGGGAATCAGTTAAACAGCCAGCAGCATCAGCAGCGACAAGATCACAGCGGCGTAAATTCCAGCGAGCACGTCATCCATCATCACGCCGAACCCGCCGGACAAATCCTGAAGCTTGTTGATCGGATATGGTTTGAAAATATCGAACGCGCGGAAGAGCGCGAAGCCCGCCACCATCCACAAATGCAATTGCGGACATCGCCATTGCGGGCAAATCCTGACCAGATACGGCGCGATGAAGACGAACGAGATGATTTGCCCGCAAACTTCATCAATCACGATCTGGCCCGCGTCTTTGCGATCGAAGATTTTTTCAGCGCGATTGCCTGCCCAGATGCCAAGCGCGGCGGAAACAACGCTTGCGGCGATCAGGCTGTTTTGCAACAGCAGCACGTCAGAGCCGAAGACCGCGATCAATCCGTAAGTTATGAGCAGCCCAACAACCGATCCCCACGTGCCGGGGCCGAACGGGATGAACCCCGCGCCAAAGCCCGTGGCGACAAAAACCGCAATCCAATCGGCCAGACCGTTGATCGTGAACGATTGCCCGCGCTTGCCGCGGCTCTCTTTGATTTTGCGATCAAGCATTGGCCGGCCCAACCACCTTCGCGACCAGATCGTACTCGTGCGCCTCTGCGATTTCGATCTCGATGAAATCTCCGGGCTTCCCTGCAAAACCTTCCGGCGCGTCGTTGATCAACACGTGCCCGTCAACTTCCGGCGCCTGCGATTCCAATCGCGCCTGCAACAGCAATTCGCTCTCCTGCGACACGCCTTCGAGCAGCGCTCTGAACCGCTTCCCGATCAGAGCCTTGTTGCGCCGTTTTGAAATCCTGGCTTGCTCGCGCATCAGCTTTGCGCGTCGCCGCCGCATCACTTGCGCCGGGACTTTGTCGCCGAGTTCATAGCCGTGCGTGCCTTCTTCGTCTGAATACGTGAAAACGCCTACGCGGTCGAATTCGACGTCGCGCACGAAGCCCATCAACTCTTCAAAATCTTCGTCGGTCTCGCCGGGAAATCCTACGATGAAAGTCGTGCGCAGCGTCATCTCAGGAACGAACTGTCGCGCGCGGTTGAGCAGTTTTTCCAGCAACTGCCGGTTGCCGCCGCGTCGCATCCGTTTCAAAACCGCCGCGCTTGCGTGTTGCAACGGCATATCCAGATAGTTGCAGACTTTCGGCTCCTCGGCCATCGCCGCGAGCGTCGCATCGCTCAAAGAATTCGGGTACGTGTACATCACGCGAATCCATTCGATGCCCTCGACGCGCGCAAGCGACCGCAGCAGATCGGCCAGTCCATCCTTGATGCCCAAATCCAAACCGTACTGCGTCGAATCCTGCGAGATCAGCACAAGTTCTTTGACGCCTGCTGCGGCAAGCTGTTCGGCTTCGCGCAGGATGATCCGGCTCGGCGCGAACGATAATTGCCACGCATTTGCGGAATGGCGCAAAACGCGCAGGTGTGATCGCAGCCTTCAGCGATCTTGACGTAAGCGAAATGCTTCGGCGTAGCCAGCACTCGCGGCGCGTTCTCGTCATAAATGTAAGTCGGCAGCCCGCGCGTCATCCAGGTATTCGACGCTACGAACGCCGCGTCCTGAGCCTCGACCGCCGCCGGATCAACCGCCGCGACAATCTTCTCGATCTCGCTCGTACCCAAGACCGCATCAACTTCCGGCAATTGATTGAGCAGGTCGCGCCGGTAACGTTCAACCAGACAACCTGCGACTACAAGCCGCTTCAGATTGGCCGAATCTTTCAACTCGGCCATCTCAAGGATCGTGTTGATTGACTCTTCCTTCGCCGATTGAATAAACCCGCAGGTGTTGACCACGATCACGTCGGCGGCTTCGCGGTCGGTGGTCAGTTCGTAACCGTGTTTTTTCAGTTGCCCCATCATCACCTCGCTGTCCACCAGATTTTTGGGACAGCCGAGGCTGACGAAACCGATCTTTTGAATTTCAGATTTCATCTTCTATTTCTTCATCAATTGCCAACGCCGCCTTCAAAGCACGGTTTAGTTCCTCCAGCTTTTCAGGCGGAAGCGCGCCGATGTAATGCGTCAACCGCGATTTCGGCACGGTCATCAACTCATCGCAGTGAATGCTGCTTTCGTGCTTCAGCCCCTCGTCAATGCCAACCTTTATTTGTGTCACCAAACCATGGTGATGTGAATAGATCGGCGCGCAAATTAGCATCGGGAAACCCGTTTCAATCAGTGTCTGACGACTGACAATTACAAATACCCGATTACGTTTTGGGTCTCCGCCGGGTGGGCTGGGTATCAGATAAAGTTCGCCACGCTTCACAGTTCCACCTGATATCTGAGCGCATCCCAAGCTTCCGCGCTCAGTTCGTCAATATTCCGGTTGATGATCTCGATCTCTCTCGCATCACGTTCGGCTTTCGACAATCGTCTTGCCTCAGCCTCTGATGAAGCGACGATCGCAAGTTCCACTCGCTCACCTTCAGGCAAATCGAGCGGCGCGACCGGACGCAATACACCGTGTTCATAAACTGCTTCGATATGCATTGTCATTGCTTTATCCTTTCAATCGGCTCCGGTTCAATCTCGCTTACCGGAATCTCTTCTGGCGGAACTATTACTACCTTGCCGTCCCGCCAAGCGGAAGCGGATAAACCCAGTTTCTTTCTCTTGAGCAATTCCTGGCGCACCGCTTCAGCAACAACTTTGTCCGCTTCTTCGCTGTGGGTTACAAATAGTTTTTCCGGTATCTCAGATTCCTTCATCTTGCCACCTCGCAAAATTGCCGCCAAAGGACAGGCTCAATAACATTCTCGACTACTCGATCTCCGGTTGCCAGCTTCAGCGGCCGCGACAGCGAGGAATTGTCGTAAACAATCCAACTCGCGGCCAAAAGGCGATAGAGCGTGAAGAAATTCCTCACGCCTCTCACATATCGCCGTCGAACCGCCTCTTCAGGAATATCATGCCCGCCTGTGGCCACACGATCTCTGACGCGCTGAATGGCCAGGTCCGGCGACTGCAACCAAACAAAACGATCTGCGGATTTTGATCTGCCTCAACGCCCACTGCGACCCTCAATCCTGAACCAACTCTACCGAGTACAAAGTCATCGGCAACCCCGTCGCGTTATCGAACTGCGCCGCCGCCTCGATCG
>WBZO01002443.1_pt1 | contig 24092 bp, 19 predicted proteins | sample 5204261 | NCBI WGS metagenome assembly WBZO01 (sample SAMN12412400, study PRJNA552823) | activated sludge metagenome | isolation source: activated sludge from anammox sidestream of wastewater treatment plant... | place: USA: North Carolina | collected 2017-09
CCCTGGGCGCCATCGATGAGGCGCGGCGGTCGCGTCGTGTGCACGCAGCGGGGCTTGCGCGGTCAGGCGCGATGGCGCCGACACGGGCGGCGGAACGGACAGGCGACGTACCTGCACCGCCCCGCGGGCAGCACGCGGCGCCGCGCGCGACCATCCGCCTGCGTCTCGGCGAGATTGCGTGCATCGATCTCGAAACTGGCGGCATCGAGCTGGCATGGCCGCAGGAGGTCGGCGCCGACGACGGGGCCGCCTGTCTGTTTGCCTTTGCCGACCATCCATCGAGCTGGTTTCCGGTCCCGGCCACTTCGGTCCACAGTCCGTGCGGCTATCAGATGCGGCTCATCGAGTTCGGCGCAGGCAATGCGGCGCTCATCGCGATCATCTCGCGGGACGACGACGCCGTGCTGACCATTGGCGTCGCGAGAAACTCGGACGACGGCGGCGCGATCTGGCACGCCCTCTACCGGACCGCGCTGTCGCCGCTGCAGCCGCTCGAGTGTCCACGGGCGCCCTGGATCGCGCGGCGGCTCGACACGGACTCGCCCGATCATCGCGCCATGGTTCCGGAGCTGATGCAGGTCGGGCGCATCGCCGCCATCGCCTGGCTCAAGTTCAAGGCGTTCGAGGACTGGCAGCGGGAGAACGAGAGCGACGACTGAGTCGGCGGCGGTCAGAACGTCGATATCCCGGTCGCTTCCATGAAGCGATAGCCCCAGTAGTTGAGCTGCCCAGGATCGGCGTATGCGCCGAAATCCGCCGTGTACTCGACTCCCGCCGGCGCGCGGTTCGACCACAGGCCGTCGAACCACGCGAGCACCGTGGTCTCGAGCGGCGATTCGCGCGGCGTCTCGACGATCACGTTTGCCTCGAGGTTGTAGTCATCGAGGTTGCGGCGCGTGAAATTCGCCGAGCCGAGCGTGAGCCAGTAGCCTTCGCGCCCGCGGATTGCCGCGAGCTTGGCGTGGAACTGCTCGCCGTGCGTGCGCACCCAGCGCACGCGGATCGCGCCGTCGCTCGCCGCGACGAGTTCGGTGGCCACGGGCCGGTTCGGGATGCCGTTCTTCTCGCGCCCGAAGGCGTCCTTGTTCGGGTCGAGCAGCACGCGCACGAAGGCCCCGCGTGCAGCCGCGTCGTGCAGCGCGCCGAGCACGTCGCGATCGGACAGGTAGAACATTGCGATGTCGATCGCATCGCCCGCGGTGCAGGCCTGCAGCTGCGCGACGAGCGCGTCGGCGATGGCCTCTTCCGTGACGATGCGCACGCGCCCGATGGCGGGCGCCGCGGCCGGCGTGCCTGCCCCTGCGGACTCGTGCGCGTTTGCGGACGCGCCGGTCACCGACGGCAACGGCGCTCCCCGCCAGCCGGAGAAATGCGCGATCGCCACTTCGCTCGCGAGCAGCGGCGCAAGCGCGGGCCCGCGGATGCGCAGCGCCACGTTCGAATGTCCGCTGCTCGCGTCGTGAGGATTCGCGGACATCACGAGCCCGTGCAGCGCGCCATCGGGCCCGTCGGTGATGATCACCTTGCGGTGGTTCGCCTTGAAGTTCGCGAGCCGCGCCCAGACACCGAGCGACACCCGCTCGCCGCCCGCATCGAGCGGGTTCGGCCAGTCGCCCGGCCCGCCCTTCGCCCACCAGCGCAGCGCGATGCGCCAGAACGCCGACCACGCCGGGTTCGAATCGCGCAGCCGGTCGAGATCGGTGACGACGACCTCGATGCCCGCAGCCCGCAGGGTCGCGAGTTCCGGCGAGGGCTCGCCGCCGTACACGTCGTTGATCGGGTCGGTCACCACGAGGATCCGGATGCCGGGGTGCGCGCGGCGCTTGTCGATCAGTAGGCGCACGAGTTCCGCCGAGAGCGGCCGGTGCACCGGCGCATCGACGATCGCGCCGCGATGCGCATTGAAAAGGAACACGTCGAGCACGATCAGGCGCTCGGCATCCGCGATGAGGCGGAACGCGGCGTCGAAGATCTGCTGGTCGATGATCGGGTGCCCGTAGCCGTCGGCCGCGGTGACATCGCGCAGGAACTGCACGTCGCCTTCGTGCAGCGGCGTCCAGGCGCCGTTCACGACGACGCCCTCGGGCATCGGCTTCCAGACATTCCACGCGCCGACGCCGACCCACACTGCGAGCAGCGCGCCGAGCACGGCGCGCGTGAGCAACCTGCGCGCGCCGGGCTTACGCACGCTGCGCGGCATCGATGGCTTCGGAAAGCGCGAGCCAGCGATCCTCGAGTGCGGTGACGCGCGCCGCCACGTCGCCGAATTCCGCCGCGCGGGCGTACTGGGCGGGATCCTCGAGCGCGTGCGCGAGCGCGTCGCGCTGTGCGGTGAGCGTCGCGATCTGCGCTTCGATCTCGCGCAACTCCGCGCGCAGCGGCGAGAGGCGATTGCGGGCAGCCGCGTCGCGCCGCCGGGCGTCGCGACGATCCGCGCGGCTGTCGGCGCGGCTCTCGGCGCGGCTCTCGGCGCGCGTGGGGGCCGCGGCGCTCACCGTGGTGCCGGAACCCGACGCCGCTGCCGTGGACTCGGTCTCGAGCGGCGGTGCGCCGCGGGCGAGCCACGCGGCGTAGTCCTCGAGGTCGCCGTCGAAGGGGCGCACGGCGCCTCCGCCGACCACGAGGAACCGGTCGCAGGCGCCGCGCAGGAGTGAACGATCATGGGAGACGATCAGCACGGCGCCAGCGTAATCCTGCAGCGCGAGGAGGAGTGCGCTGCGCATCTCGAAATCGAGATGGTTGGTCGGCTCGTCGAGCAGCAGCAGGTTCGGCCGCCGCGCGACCATCACCGCGAGCGTGAGACGGGCCCGTTCTCCGCCCGAGAAGTGGCCCACGGGCTCGAATACCCGGTCACCCCGAAAGCCGAAGCGGCCGAGGTGGTCGCGCTTCAGCTGCGGCGTCCAGCCGGCCACGGCCGGGCCGCCGCGACGGCCGAGCTCTTCGATCGCGCTCCCCGCAGCGTCGAGCTGCTCGACTTCGAGCTGCGCGAAGAATCCGACCTCGAGATCGGGCGCTGCGACACGCTCGCCGGCGAGCGGCGCGAGACTGCCCGCCACCGTGCGCATCAGCGTCGACTTGCCGGCGCCGTTGCGGCCGAGCACACCGATGCGATCGCCCGGCGCGATCGAGAGGCCGACGCCGGCGAACACGCGGTGCGATCCGTAGCCGCCGGCGATGCCGTCGAGCGCGACGAGCGGGCGCGGCAGTTTCGCCGGCGCCGGGAACTCCCACGCGAAGGACTCTTCACCGTGCGCTTCGATGATCTCCGGCAGGCGCGCGAGCCACTTGAGACGGCTCTGGACCTGTCGCGCCTTGCTCGCCTTCGCGCGGAAGCGGTCGACGAAGCCCTGCACGTGCGCGATCTCGCGGCGCTGGCTTTCGGCGAGCGCCGCGGCGCGCACGCGTGCCTCGGCGGCCTGGTGCTCGTAGGCCGAGTAGTTGCCGTGGTATGCCGTGAGCTGCGCGTTCTCGATGTGCAGGATGCGACCGACGATGCCGTCGAGGAACTCGCGGTCGTGCGACACGACGAGCAGCGTGCCGCCATACGCGCGCAGCCACCCCTCGAGCCACAGTACGGCGTCGAGATCGAGGTGGTTCGTCGGTTCGTCGAGCAGCAGCAGGTCCGAGCGGCGCATCAGCGCGCGTGCGAGCGCCGCGCGCATGCGCAGGCCGCCGGAGAACACCTGCAGCGGCCGCTCGAGGTCCCCAGGCTCGAAGCCGAGCCCGGTCGCGAGTGCCGCCGCGCGGCTGCGCGCGCCGTAGCCGCCGGCGGAGTCGTAGTCCGCGTGGAGCTGCGCCTCGCGCACGCCATCGCCCGCCGCGTGCGCCGCCGCGATGGCATGCTCGATGCGGACGAGCTCGGCGTCCCCCTCGCGCACGTAATCGATCACGCGCTGCGCGGAGTCCGGCACGGACTGCTCGACGACCGCGATGCAAAGGTTCGACGGCGCGCTGTAGTCACCGAGATCGGGAGCGAGCTCGCCACGGACCAGCGCGAGCAGGCTCGACTTGCCGGAGCCGTTGCGGCCGACGATACCGACCTTGTCGCCGCGGAATATCCCGACGGAGGCGTGTTCGAACAGCACGCGCGGACCGCGGCGCAGGCGAACGTCGCGCAAGGTCAACATGGTGCGGCGCGCCTCAGGCGGACAATTGCGCAGCGCCGGCTGCGGTGGCGATCAGCGCGGCGAACGGCGGTGCGCCGTTCTGCTGGCGCGTCAGCAGTTCGAGCAGGGCCTCGAGCGGCATCGAGTCACCGAACAACAGGCCCTGACCGAAGTCGCAGCGGTGATTGCGCAGGAACGCGAGCTGACCCGGCGTCTCGATGCCCTCGGCGGTGACGGTCATGCCGAGGCTGCGGCCCATGTCGATGATGGTGCGCACGATCGTCGCGTCGCCCTGATGCTCGGTGATGTTGCGAACGAAGGACTGGTCGATCTTGAGCGTGCCGATCGGGAACTGCTGCAGCGCCGACAGCGACGAATAGCCCGTGCCGAAGTCGTCGATCGACAGGTGTACGCCCATCGCGTGCAGCTCGCCGAGCAGGTGAACGGTGCGCCGCGGGTCGGCCATCAGGGTCGATTCGGTGATCTCGAGTTCGAACGCCGCGGGCGACACTCCGTGGCGGCGGAACACCGAACGGCAGCGCACGATGAACGACGCCTGCCGCAGCTGCTTCAGCGACAGGTTGAGCGCGATGCGGCCGGGGTCCGCCACGTCGCGCCGCAGCGTGCGATAGTCGAGGCACACGCGGTTCAGCACCCACTCGCCGATCTCGAGGATCAGGTTCGACTCCTCGGCGAGCGGTATGAACTGGGACGGCGGAATGTCGCCGTGGCCCGGCAGCCGCCAGCGCAGCAGGCCCTCGGCGCCGATGATGCGGCCGGTCTGCAGGTCGACCTTCGGCTGGTAGTTCACGATCAGCTCGTCGCGCTCGAGCGCGCGGCGCAGCTTGCTCTTCAGCATCAGCCGCTCGACCGATGCGGCATTCATCTCCGGCGCGTAGAACGCGAAGGTGTTGCCGCCATTCTGCTTCGAGTAGTACATCGCCGCGTCGGCGTTCCTGATGAGGTCGATCACGTTTTCCGCGTCGCGCGGGCAGAACGCGATGCCGATGCTCGCGGTGAGATAGAGCTCGTGCTGGCCGAGCTGGAAGAGCTTGCCGGTCTCGGCGAGGATCGAGCGCGCGAGCTGGCCGATCGGTCCCCGATGGTCCGTGTCGCCCGCGAGCGAGTCGATCATCACGGCAAACTCGTCGCCCGCGAGACGGCCGACCACCGAGTCTTTCGGCAGTACCCGCGTCAGCCGCTCGGTCAGGATTTCGAGCGTGCGGTCGCCCGCGGCGTGGCCGAAGGTGTCGTTGACTTCCTTGAAGTGATCGACGTCGAGGTAGAGCAGCGCAACCGACTGGGAGTTGCGCAGCGCGCGCGCGATCGCCTGCTGCAGCAGGTGCTGGAACTGCATCCGGTTCGGCACCTTGGTCAGCGCGTCGTAGCGGGCGAGGTAGCGGATGCGCCGTTCGGCGCGCTTCCGGTCCGTGATGTTGCGCGCGACGAAGATGCAACCCTGGAACTGCGGATCGTCGGTCGCGATCGGGGAGCCGGTGAGCGAGACCGGGATCGTCTGGTTCTTGCGCGTACGCACGACAGCCTCGCGCGTCTCGTTCGCGGCCTGCAGGATGTCGAAGCTCTCGCGATCCGCGTCGTCGAGCAGCGAGACGATGCTGCGGCCGTTCAGTTCGTCCTCGCCGTAGCCGAGCAGGCGCTGCGCCGCGAGGTTCGCGACGCGGATGATGCCCTCGGGCGAGGTGACGAACACGGCGTCGGTCATGCCCGTCAGCACGCTCGTCAGGTAATTTTTCGTGATCGTCGTCTGGCGCAGCTTTTGGCGCATGCGCTCGAGCGCCTGCTGCAGCTCGCCGAGTTCGTCGCGCCGCGCGACGTCGGTGGGCCGCGAGAGGTCGCCCTGGCCGATGCGTTCGGCGGAGCGGATCAGCGCCGTAATCGGGCGCTCGATGCCGCGCGCGGCCCACCACGCGAGCGCCACGGCAGTGACGAGGCCGACGAGCAGGATGCCGGTGAGCACGTAGAGCGCGCGGCGCAGCAGCTCGCGGCCGGCCGCGGCGAGCGGGGCCGCCACGTCCGCCGGCGTGCTGTCGTGCACCGTGAGCGAGACCTGCACCTTGCCGAGCGTGCGGGGTGTGGTGGCCCCGGGATAACCCGGCACCTGTGCGCGCACCGGTCCGGAAGCCTCGCGCGACACGAGCGGTGGCTCGGCGCTGGCCGCGCGGTGCAATGCGAAGAGCGTCTCGCCGCCCGCGTCCTGCACCACGATCGACGTGATGGCCGGATCGTCGGCAAACCGTGCGAGGCTCGCCGCGAGCGCGGCGCGGTCGTGCGCGAGCAGGGCGGGCGCGGCGGTGTCGGCCATGTGCGCGCCGATCGACTGGGCGCGCGCCGCGAGCTCGTCGCTCATTGCGCGGCGATACTCCGTGGTCGCGATCGCGGACAGCAGTCGCGATTCGTACCGCGCATGCAAAAGAAGGAGCGTGCCGAGCAGCAGCGCTGCGGCCACCATCGCCGCGATGGCCACGGCGACATACTTCAGCTTGAGGCTGAGCCGATTCACGATTCTGCGCCTGGGTGCGGGCTTCGCGCCCTTGCGCCTATCCCCTTGTATTTCCTCGACTCTACCATCTTATCCCGGTGGCTGCCGGGGTGACACCGCACGGGCCCGCCGGCAGCGTGGGCGCCCTGTAGGGCAAACGCCACAATAGCCTAGAATCTCCGCAGGAGGCCGCAGTGATCGTCGAGGTGTTTTCGGACACAGTGTGTCCCTGGTGTTATGTCGGCAAGCGCCGGTTCGAGGCGGCAGCGGCGGCGCGCCCGGCCCAGGCGATCGACGTGCGCTGGCTGCCGTTCGAGCTGAATCCGGACATGCCGCCGGAAGGCGCCGACCGGGCGGAGTACCTGCGCGCGAAGTTCGGTGACGCCAACCGCTTCGCCGATGCACAGCGCACGCTGCGCGAGATCGGCACCGGACTCGGCATCGACTTTCACTTCGACCGCATCGCGCGGATGCCGAACACGCGACGCTCGCACGCGCTGATCGCCTGGGCCGCCGGCACGCCGGAGGGCGCGCGAGTGCAGTCCGACGTGAAGGGCCGCGTGCTGAACGCCTACTTCTGCGAAGGCCGCGACATCGGCGACCCGGACGTGCTGGTCGCGATCGCGCGCGAGGCCGGGCTCGACGCGGACGGCGCACGCGCCGCGATCGACGAACCGGCGCTGCATCGCGAGATCGCTGCACTCGAGGCGCGTGCGCATTCCTGGGGCATCTCCGGCGTGCCGGCGTTCGTCTTCGAGCGCCGGTATCTCGTGTCGGGCGCACAGGAACCGGCCGTGTTCCTGCAACTGCTCGACCGTCTCGCCGCGGAAGCTGCCGAGACCGCATGAATGCGCTCGAGCTGACCGGCCGGGCGCGCAGTCATGTCGTCGACGTGCCGGACCTGCACTGCACGCTCCATCGCGACGTCGTCGCGGCCCTGCGCGCACTCAGCTACGCCGCGTGGAGCGAGGCGCGCATCGAACTCGCGGCGGTCTCTGCGTTCCGCGATTTCGACCGGCAGTGCGCGATCTGGAACGCCAAGTGGCGCGGTGAGCGTCCCTTGCTCGACCGCGCGGGTCGCGAGATCGATCCCGCCACGCTCGACCCCGATGCGCGCATCGACGCGATCCTCGCGTGGTCCGCGTTGCCGGGTGCGAGCCGCCATCATTGGGGAACCGAGATCGACGTGATCGACCGGGCGGCCGTGCCCGCGGGCTACCGCCCGCAGCTCGTGCCGCAGGAATATGCCCCGGGAGGTGTCTTCCGCGCGCTCGACGAGTGGCTCACCGCCTCGATGGACCGCTTCGGATTCTACCGGCCGTACACGCGCGATCTCGGTGGCGTGCAGCCCGAGCCGTGGCACCTGAGCTTCGGTGCGATGGCCCGGCCGGCCGCTGCTGCGCTCACGGTGGACGTGATGACCGAGGCGATCGCCGGCGCGGATGTCGAGGGCAAGGCGCGCGTGATCGAGAGAATGGAGGAGATTCGCGAGCGATACGTGCAGCGCACCGGCTGACCGCGCATCGCGCGCCCGGGGGCGTGGCTACTGGCTCCAGGCCTTGCGGATATAGCCCATCGCGAGTCCGCGCGTCGTCGCGAGCGGATCGTCACCCGCGGCGAAGACCGGCGGATTGCGCCGCAGCATGCGCCAGCTCTCGCTGCGCAGCACCTGCTTCAGGAACCCGAGGTTGCGGTCGATCGCTTCCATGTACGGATTCGTGCCGTCGAACAGGACCTCGACGTAGCGGTAGGCCGATCCGAATACGCCGTCGAGGCGCTTCATGCGGGTCTCGGCGATGAACTGCGGCGTCTGGCGCAGGAGATCGAGGCCGGACGCGTACTTCACCTGCCGCGCGCCCTGGTTCGACAGCGGCAGCGCGTAGCCGCCGAGCACGAACTCGGGGTACAGGCGGTCGCGGCACTTCTCGAGATAACAGCGGTCGGCCATCTGCGCGATCATGTCGGCAGTGCCGAGGAGATGGCCGAGCTTGCGGTCGCGCTCGTCGAACACGACGATTGCCTCGAGCGGCACTTCGTAGCCCGTGAAATGGATGATCTGGGTCGCGATCGGCACCCAGCTCTCGAACCCCGCCTGCGGCAGATACTGCTCGAGGAACTTCGCGCCCCGCGCGACGTGCGTGGCGGTCAGTTCCGCGCCGTTCTGGGTCACCGTGTCGCTGCGTTCGCGCAGGTAACCGACGTCGTGGAAGAGCGCGGTGATGAGGCCGATCGTCGCGCGTTCGGCGCCGAGGGAGCGCCCTGGCGGCGCCGCACGCTCGTAGCCCGCGCAGAGGCGCGCCATCGCGAGCGTGATGTCGAGCGTGTGCTGCGTGTCGTGATAGACGGTGTCGAGCGCGTGGTACTGGGGGTCGCGGCCCGAAAACACTTCATCCAGGCGGTCGAACGCGCGCACGACGGCGTCGAACGGTGCGCCGGGCCACGTGGCAGTGAAGAGCTTCTTGACGGCTTCGCAGACCGCGTTGGGCGAACTCACCTGGACGGTGTTCGTGACGTCGAAGTCGCTGCGTCGGTTGGGCTTCATCGGTCGCGCTGACGGTCAACTTGCACGAGTCTAGGCCGCCGATAAACAGCGCGCCAGCGACGCAGCGCACACTTTCCGGCGCTTCAGGGTTTGCCTGCCTATATGTCAAAGCTCGCGTAGGCCGGCGCATGGTCCGACGGCCGCTCGGCGCGACGTGGCTCACGGTCGATCGCGGACTCCCGGCAGCGGGCGGCGAGCGCCGCCGACACGAGCAGCAGGTCGATGCGCAGCCCGTGATTGCGGCGAAACGCGCCCTGGCGGTAATCCCACCAGCTGAAGGAGTCTTGCGGTTGCTCGAACAGGCGAAAACTGTCCTCGAGGCCGAGCGCGGTGAGCGCGGCGAGCGCCGCGCGTTCCGGTGCGCTGACGTGCACCGAGCCTTCCCACCTGGCCGGGTCGTGCACGTCGCGGTCCTCTGGCGCGATGTTGAAATCGCCGAGCACGATGAGCTGCGAATGTCGCGCCAGTTCCTGCGCCAGCCAGCCGCGCAGCGCCTCGAGCCAGCGCAGCTTGTACGCGTACTTGTCGGACCCGACCGCCTGGCCGTTCGGCACGTAGAGGTTCACGACACGCACGCCGTCGATGGTCGCCGCGAGCACGCGGCGCTGCGGGTCCTCGAAGCCCGCGATGTCCGTGACGATGTCGTGCAGTGGTGCGCGGGCGAGGATCGCGACGCCGTTGTAGGTGCGCTGGCCGTTGCAGGCGACCTGGTAGCCGAGCGCCTCGAGCTCGGCGCGCGGGAAGGCGCCGTCCTCGAGCTTCGTCTCCTGCAGCGCGAGCGTGTGCACCGGCCGGCTCGCGAGCCATTCGGTCAGCTGCGGCAAGCGCACCCGCAGCGAATTGACGTTCCAAGTCGCGATCGTGCGCATCAGGCGGCGATGCCGTGCTGGCGCAGGAGCGGGGCGATGTCGGGCTTCCTGCCGCGAAACTCGACGAAGGCTTCGAGCGGATCGCGGCTGCCGCCGCGCGAGAGGATCGAGTCGAGGAAGCGGTCGGCGGTCGCGCGGTTGAAGACGCCCGCTTCCTCGAAGGCGGAGAACGCATCGGCGGCGAGCACTTCCGCCCACTTGTAGCTGTAGTACCCCGCCGCATAGCCGCCGGCAAACACATGGCCGAAGCTGTGCGGAAAGCGGTTCCACGCGGGCGCCGGTATCACGCTGACTTCCCGCCGCACCTCGGCGAGCGTCTCGAGCACGCGGCCGCCGCGTTCGGGTGCGTAGCGCGCATGCAGCAGGAAGTCGAACAGCGCGAACTCGAGCTGGCGCATCGTCGCGAGGCCTGCGTGGAAGCTGCGGGTCGCCATCAGCTGGCGCTGCTTGTCCGCGGGCAACGGCGCGCCGGTCGAATAGTGCGCCGATATCTCGCCGAGCACGCCTTCGTGCCACGCATAGTTCTCGAAGAACTGGCTCGGCAGCTCCACTGCATCCCACGCGACGCCGTTGATGCCGGCGAGGCTCGGGTAGGCGACGCGGGTCAGCATGTGGTGCAGCCCGTGGCCGAACTCGTGAAACAGCGTCACGACGTCGTCGTGCGTGAGCAGTGCCGGCTGCGCGCCCGTCGGCGGCAGGAAGTTGCAGACGAGGTAGGCGACGGGATTGGTCGAGCCGCCGGTGGTGACCTTGCGCCCGACGCAATCGTCCATCCACGCGCCGCTGCGCTTGTGGGCACGGGCGTAGGGGTCGAGGAAGAAGCTGCCGACCGTGGCGCCGCGCGCCTCGATCACGAAGTAGCGCACGTCGTCGTGCCACACCTCGACTCCGCCGCGCTCGACGATCCGGATGCCGAACAGGCGCTCGGCGACCCCGAACAGGCCCGCGAGCACGCGCGGCAGCGGGAAGTACGGCCGCAGTTCCTCCTGCGAGACCGAGAAGCGGCTGCGCTGCAGGCGTTCGGCCCAGAAGGCCACGTCCCACGGCTCGAGCTTGCCGCCGGCAAATGCCTCGAGCTCGGCGAATTCGCGCTGCGCTGCCGGGCGCGCGGCGCGCGCGAGGCTGTGCAGGAACTCGATGACCTCCGGCACGCTCTTCGCCATGCGCGTTGCGAGCGCATAGTCCGCGAAGTTGCCGTAGCCGAGCAGTGTCGCCGCTTCGTGCCGCAGCCGCAGGATGTCCTCCATGGCCTGCGTGTTGTCCCAGCGCCCCGCGAGCGGCCCCTGGTCCGATGCGCGGGTGGTCCAGGCCTCGTAGAAGTCGCGGCGCAGGGCCGGTGATTCGGCGTCGGTGATCACGGCGACATAGGTCGGCTGGTCGAGCGTGAGCACCCAGCCCTCCTGGCGTGCATCGTGCGCACGCTGGCGCGCCTGTTCGACGATCGCCTCGTTGAGACCTGCGAGCTCGGCCGGATCGGTGACATGCCGTCGCCAGGCGTTGGTCGCATCGAGCACGTTCTCTTCGAACTTCGACTGCAGTCCGGCGAGCTCGAGCATGACCGCCTTGAACCGTTGCTTCTTCTGCGGTTCGAGCGCGACGCCCGCGAGGCGGAAATCGCGCAGCATCTGCTCGACGACGCGACGCTGCACCGGATCGAGCGTGGCGGCCTCGCGCTCGGCCACCGCGGCATACGCGCGATAGAGTGCCGTGCTCTGCGCGAGATCGGTCTGGTAGTCGGTGATGAGCGGCAGGCACGCGTTGAAGGCCTCCCGCAGCGGCGTCGAATTCATGACTGCGTTCAGGTGGCTCACCGGCGACCACGTACGGCTCAGGCGATGGCCGAGTTCTTCGAGCGGCTCGACGACCGTCGCGAAAGTCGGCGGATCCGTGGCTTCGATCGCGGCGACCTGCGAGCGGCTCGATTCGAGCAGGGAACGGATCGCGGGCTCGACATGTTCCGGGCGGATCGCGGCGAAATGCGGCAGCAGCTCGTCGGACAGCAGGGGGTTCGTCATGCCGTCATTGTAGCCGTGTGTACAATGCGAAATGCCTGAAAACTACGACCTCGCCGTCATCGGTGGCGGCAGCGGCGGGCTCGCCTGCGCGCAGCGCGCGGCGCAGTACGGCGCGCGCGCCGTGGTGATCGAATCCGGCCGCCTCGGCGGCACCTGCGTCAACGTCGGTTGCGTGCCGAAGAAGGTGATGTGGAACGCGGCGGAGCTCGCAGCAGGGCTCGAGGATGCCGCCGACTACGGCTTCGCGCTCGATGTGCGCGGGCTCGATTTCGGCGCGCTCAAGGCGAAGCGCGATGCCTATGTCGCGCGGCTGAACGACATCTATGCGCAGAACCTCGACAGGCGTGGCGTCGCGCTGGTCCGCGGCCGCGCGCGGTTTGCGGGCACGCACGAGCTCGCGGTCGGCGAACGCAGGCTGCGGGCCGAACGCATCGTGATCGCCACCGGCGGCCGGCCGCAGCGCGCGCTGTTCCCGGGCGGCGAGCGCTGCATCGATTCGGACGGTTTCTTCGGGCTCGAGGCCGTGCCGGCGCGCACGCTGATCGCGGGCAGCGGTTATGTCGCGGTGGAACTCGCCGGGATCCTGGCGGCGCTCGGTTCGCAAGTGACGCTCGCGATCCGCTACGACAGCGTGCTGCGCTCGTTCGATGCGATGCTCGGTGCGGGCGCAATGCGCGCACTGCGCGAATCGGGTATCGAGATCGTCACCGCCGCGCGCGCCGCGTCGCTCGCGACGAAGGGCGATGCGCTCGAGCTCACGCTCGAAGACGGGCGCGTGCTGCCGCCCGTCGATTGCCTGCTGTGGGCCGCCGGGCGCGAGCCGGCGGTCGATGACCTCGGGCTCGCACACGCGGGGGTCGAGCTCGACGCGACGGGATTCGTGAAGGTCGACGCCTGGCAGCAGACGAGCGCCGCACACGTATTCGCGATCGGCGACGTGACGGGCCGGCTGCCGTTGACACCGGTGGCGATTGCGGCCGGGCGGCGCCTGTCGGACCGGCTCTACGGCGGCATGACGGGTCGCCATCTCGACTACGAGAACGTGCCGACCGTCATTTTCACGCATCCGCCGATCGGTACGGTCGGGCTCACCGAGGCCGAGGCGCGCGCGCGCCACGGCGATGCGGCCGTGCGCACCTACACATCGGGCTTCGTGCCGATGTACCACGCGCTGACGGCCCGCAAGCCGCGCGCCGAAATGAAGCTGGTCGTCGCGGGTCCCGACGAGCGCATCGTCGGGCTGCACGTGATCGGCGAGGGCGCCGACGAGATGCTGCAAGGCTTCGCCGTCGCGGTGAAAATGGGCGCGCGCAAGCGCGACTTCGACGACACCGTCGCGATCCACCCGACGAGCGCCGAGGAATTCGTCACGATGTGAGGCTGACACACCCCGAACGCGTGCTCTACCCCGGCGACGGCGTCACGAAAGCCGAACTCGCCGCGTGGTTCGATGCGGTCGCGGGTACCCTCCTGCCGCAACTCGCCGGCCGGCCGTTGTCGGTACTGCGGTTCGCCGGTGATCGGGCACCCTTCTTCCAGCGCCATATTCCGGGGGCGCGTGGAGTCGCCACGTGCGACACGCGCGCGGACCTCGCGGCGCTCGCGCAGCTCGGCGTCGTCGAACTGCACACCGCCGGCACGAAGCGCGGGTTCGTGGCGTGCGCGGACCGGCTCACGTTCGATCTCGATCCGGGTGCGGGCCTGCCGTGGGCCCGGCTGCGCGCTGCGGCCTGCGCCGTTCGCGATTTCCTCGCGGACCTCGGACTCGTCTCGTTCGCGAAATCGACCGGGGGCAGCGGGCTCCATGTCGTCGTGCCGCTCACGGTGCCGCGCCCGCGCTGGGTGCGCGTGCTCGATTTCTCGCGGGCGGTCTCGCAGCACTTTGCACGTACCGCGCCGGACGACTACGCCGCTCGCCCGGGGGCTGCGGCACGGCAGGGCAAGGTGTTCATCGACTATCTGCGCAATGCGCGCGGGGCGTCGGCCGTGGCCGCGTTCAGTCCGCGGTGGCGTCCCGGCGTGCCGGTTGCGGTGCCGCTGTCGTGGCGCGAGGTCGAATCGAGCGATGTGCTGCCCCGATACACGCTGCGCGCTCTCGATGCGGCGGCGGCGCGCGAGCGGGAACGCCAGTGGTCGGGCTACGACGACGTGCGCCAGTCCTTGAGCACGTCGATCACGGCCCGCGTGTCGGGGCGCACGCCGCGCCAGAGATAGAACGACTCGGCCGCCTGTTCGACCAGCATGCCCCAGCCGAGATGCGCGCCGGCAGCGCCTTCGGCGAGCGCCCAGGACAGGAACGGCGTGAGTTCCGTGCCATACGCGAGGTCGTAGCAGATCGTGCTCTTGCCGATCACGGCCGGGGAGACATCGGGCCGGCCCCCGCCGAGGCTCGCCGCCGTGGCATTCAGCACGAGATCCCACGGACGACCCTCGATGTCATTGAAGCCGCAACCGGTCACGGCACCGATGTCCGCGAAACTCGCGGCGACGACGCGGGCGCGATCGGCGGTGCGGTTGGCGATCGCGAGCGTGGCCGGTCCGAGTTCGAGCAGTGGTGCGACGATGCCGCGTGTCGCGCCGCCGGCGCCGAGGATCAGCACGCGCCGGCCCTCGATCGCGATGCCGAGGTTGCTCCTGAGGTCCCGCACGAGGCCCGCGCCGTCGGTGTTGTCGCCGAGTATCGACCCGTCGGGCTCTACCGCCAGCGTGTTCACGGCGCGGGCCACTTCCGCGCGCGGCGTCAGCGTGTGTGCGAAGGCCGCCGCCGCCGGCTTGTGCGGAATCGTGACATTGAGGCCGCGGCCGCCACCGGAGAAAAACCCGGTGACCGTCGTGACGAAATCGTCGGGTTGCACGTCGTACAGGCGGTAGGTCATGCGCTCGCCCGTCTGGCGCGCGAAGAGGCCGTGGATGAACGGCGAGCGGCTGTGCGCAACCGGGTGGCCGACGACCCCGTACTGATCGACATCGTCCCGTGACTCGATCGTCATGGGCGGGAGCTTACCGATTTTCGCCGACGAGCGAGACGACGCGTGTTCCGCCCGAGGACTCCGCGCCGAGCGCGCGCAACAGCGCCGGCTGCCACGCCGCGCAGCGCTCCACCCACTGGTATGGCGGATTGACGACCACGAGCCCCGAGCCGTTCAGCCCCGCGCGCGAGTCCGGCGGGTGGATCCACAGTTCCGCCGCGATGGCCGGGCGATGGAGGCCGCGCGCGAGTGCCGCGAGCCAGAGTTCGGTGTCGCGCGCGTCCTTCACCGGATACCACAGTGCGATCACGCCCGTCGCGAAGCGGGCGAGTGCCTCGTGTACGGCCCCTGCGCCGGCCCGGAAGTCGCCTTTCGTGTCCTCGTACGGCGGGTCGATGAGGAGGAGGCCGCGCCGCTCCGCCGGTGGCAGGAGGGCCCGCAGCCGCAGCCAGCCGTCGCCGTGTTCGGCGGTCACGCGGGCGACTCGCCCGAGCGTCCTGCGCAGGGCTTCGAACTCGGCGGGCTGGGTCTCGACGGCGATGCCGCGGTCCTGGGGCCTCAGCAGCTCGGCAGCGAGGACTGCCGAGCCCGGATAGTCGTGGCGCGCGTCGGCACGGCGCCGCCAGGCTTCCACGACGCCGGCATAGTCCGCGAGTTCGGGCGCCCCGGCCACGGTCGGGTCTGCATTCCGCGCGGTGCGCTGGGCCGCGAGCACCGCGAGCGCGCCGTGCTGCGCCTCGCCGCTGCCGAGCGCGTAGCGTCCACGGCCTGCGTGCGTGTCGAGAAAGAAGATCCCCTTGTCCTTGCGTTGCAGGGCCCGCAGCAGCGCGAGCAGCGCCACGTGCTTGTGCACGTCCGCGAAGTTCCCGGCGTGAAACGCATGCCGGTACTTCATCCTGCGACCTCAGGCCGTCTTCTTGCGGGCCGGCGCCTTTTTCCTTGCCGCAACCTTCTTCTTCGGAGCCACCTTCTTTTTCGCGGCCGCCCGGGGCTTCGCAGCCTCGGCCGGCGCCGGGTCAGGTGCCGTCACCGCCGGTGCCTTCGCCGCGCCACGCCCCCGGCCACGCCCGAACCGGCCGCCGCGCTCCGGCGCCGCCGCGAGCAAGGCGCGGCATTCCTCGAGCGTGAGCGTCTTCGGGTCGCGGTCCTTCGGGATCTTCGCGTTCTTGCGCCTGTCGGTGATGTACGGTCCATAGCGGCCGTTCAACACCTGGATGTCGTCGACGCCGAAGTCCTGGATGATCCGGTTGGCGTCGGCCACCTTCTTTTCGGCGATCACCTCGAGCGCGCGCTCGAGCGTGATCGTGTACGGATCGTCGAGCTTCAGCGAGACGTATTTCGGTCCGTACTTCACGTATGGGCCGAAGCGGCCGATGTTCGCCTGCACGGGCTCGCCTTCCGGCGTGGCGCCGAGGTTGCGCGGCAGCTTGAACAGCTCCATCGCTTCCTCGAACGTGATCCGGTCCATCTTCTGGCCCGGCCGCAGGCCGGCGAAGCGCGGCTTTTCCTCGTCGTCCTTCGTGCCGATCTGCACGAACGGGCCGAAACGCCCCATGCGCACGGACACGGGCTTGCCACTCGCCGGGTCGCGGCCGAGTTCGCGCGATTGCGCGACTTCCTCGCGCGAGACGTTTTTCTCGGTGTGCTCGACGAGGTCGATGAAGGGCTTCCAGAATTTCTCGAGCGGCTGCGTCCAGTTCTCCTCGCCGCGCGACACCGCGTCGAGTTCGTCTTCCATCGCGGCGGTGAAGCCGTACTCGACATAGCGGTGGAAGTGCTTCGACAGGAACGAGTTGACGATCTTGCCGATGTCGGTCGGAATGAACCGCCGGCTGTCCATGTCGACGTATTCGCGGTCCTTCAGCGTCGAGATGATCGACGCGTAGGTCGAGGGGCGGCCGATGCCGTGCTCCTCGAGCGCCTTGACGAGCGACGCCTCGGAATAGCGTGGCGGCGGTTCGGTGAAATGCTGCGCCGGGTGCACGCCGAGGAGCGTGACGGCGTCGCCTTCCTGCATCGGCGGCAGCACATGGTCGGAATCGTCGTCGGCCTTGTCGTCGTGGCCTTCCTGGTACACCGCGATGTAGCCCGGCTTCACGAGCGTCGAGCCGTTCGCGCGCAGCACGTGCCCGCCGGACGCCGCGCCGGGCACCATGTCGATGGCCACCGTGTCGAACACGGCATGCGCCATCTGGCACGCGACCGCGCGCTTCCAGATGAGCGCGTAGAGCTTCCACTGGTCGGGGTCGATGCGCCCTTCGATCAGCTGCGGCGTGATTGCCGCGGACGTGGGGCGCACGGCCTCGTGCGCTTCCTGCGCGTTGCGCGACTTGACCTTGTACACGCGCACTTCGTCGGCGAGCGCTTCCTTGCCGTAGAGCTGCGCGATGACGCCGCGGATCTCGCCGACGGCGTCCTGCGCGAGCGACACCGAATCGGTGCGCATGTAGGTGATGAGTCCGACGCTGCCCTCGCCGTAGTCCACGCCCTCGTACAGCTGCTGCGCGAGGCGCATCGTGCGCTGGGCCGAGTAGCCGAGCTTGCGCGCGGCTTCCTGCTGCAGCGTCGAGGTGGTGAACGGCGGCGCGGGGTTCCTGCGGCGCTGCTTGCGCTCGATGCGCTGCACGGTGAGCCGGCCGGGCGTGCCGGCGCCCGCACCCGCGGCGGCGAGCAGTGCCTGCTCGACCGCGTGCGCCGCGCCCGCATCCGTGAAGCTGAACTGTTCGACCTTCGCGCCGTCGTACTCGACGAGCTTCAGCGGAAAGCGCTGCGCGGAGTGCTCGCCTTCGGCGTCGATCGTCCAGTACTCCCGCGCCTCGAAGCGCTGGATCTCCTCCTCGCGCTCGCAGATCATGCGCAGCGCGGGGCTCTGCACGCGCCCGGCCGAAAGTCCGCGGCGCACTTTCTTCCACAGGAGCGGCGAGAGGTTGAAGCCGACGAGATAGTCGAGCGCGCGCCGCGCCTGCTGGGCGTTGACGAGATCCATCGACAGGCCGCGGGGGTTCTCGATGGCCTGGCGGATCGCGTTCTTCGTCACCTCATAGAAGGCGACGCGGTGCACGTCCTTGCCGTCGAGCGCGCCGCGATCCTCGAGCAGTTCGCGCAGGTGCCAGGAGATGGCCTCGCCTTCGCGGTCGGGGTCGGTCGCGAGGTACAGCGCGTCGGCCGTCGTCAGCGCGCGCGCGATCGCATCCACGTGGCGTTCGTTCTTCTCGATCACGCGATACTGCATCGCGAACGCGCGATCGGGGTCGACCGCGCCTTCCTTCGGCACGAGGTCGCGCACGTGGCCATAGGAGGCGAGCACCTCGAAACCCTTGCCGAGGTACTTCTTGATGGTGCGCGCTTTCGCGGGCGATTCGACGATGACGAGGTTCAATGCGGTGCGGTGCTGTCGCTGTCGAACACGAGATCTTCCATGCGCGCGTAGGCCTCGCCCTGGCCGGGCTGGCTCGACAGCACCATCAGCACGACCCACTTCAGCTGGTCGACCGAGAGCTCCTCGGCATCGAGGGCGAGCAGGCGGTCGATCACGATCTCGCGCTGTGCCGGCGTGAGGATGCCCGTGCGCTCGAGCGTGAGCAGGAAGCCGCGCGATTCGGTCGACATGCGCGCGAGCTCCCCTTCGGCATACACGCGGATCGCGCGCGGCCCCGCGGCGAAATCCGGCCGGTGGCGCTCGCCCGCGAGGTCGGCGAGCCAGTCGAGCGCGCGCTCGACGGTGGGCGCGGCAAACCCGGCCCGCTCGAGGTCGTGCGCGAGCGTCTCGCGCTCCGGCACGTCGGGTGTGTCTTCGAGCATGTAGTGGTCGAAGACGTAGATCAGGATGTCGAGCACGCTTCCGCTAATCATGGCTTCTGCTGGATGCGGCCGTAACGGCCGCCCGGGTACGGGGCTATCTGTCCCTCGAGTTCGAGAATGAGCAGCATCGACGCCACCGAATCGGCCGGCAGACCGGTCCGTTCGACGAGCGTATCGACGCCCGTGGGGTCAAAGCCGAGCGCATCTAACAGGATTTCGTATTCCTTGTCCAACCGGCCCGCAGCGGCCGCAGGGCTTTCTGGTGTTGCAAGTGCTTGTCTCGTAAAGGGTATTTTGAGCTCTTCCAGGATATCCGGCGCGCTTTCGACGAGCTTGGCCCCGTTGCGGATGAGCTGGTGGCAGCCGCGGGCCAGCGGATTGTGGATGGAGCCCGGGATCGCGAAGAGCTCCCGCCCCTGGTCGAGCGCATGGCGGGCGGTGACGAGCGAGCCGCTGCGGCGCGCGGCCTCGACCACGAGCACCCCGAGCGAGAGCCCGCTGATGACCCGGTTGCGCTGCGGGAAGTGGGCGGGCAGCGGCGGCACCCCCGGCGCGAACTCCGAGACGACGGCGCCCGAGGCCGCAATCTCGCCGGCGAGCGCCTCGTGTTCACGCGGATAGACCGTGTCGAGCCCTGCGCCGCAGACGGCGATGGTTCGCCCGCCGGCGTCGAGTGCGCCGCGATGCGCCGCCGCGTCGATGCCGACTGCGAGTCCGCTGGTGATCGTGAGGCCGCCCGCGGCGAGATAGCGGGCAAACTCGCGCGCATCGGCCCGCCCGCCCGCAGTCGGATTGCGGCTGCCGACGATCGCGAGCTGGGCGGACGCGAGCAGCCCCACGTCGCCCCGCACGTAAAGGAACGCCGGCGCGTGTCCGGCCTCGCGCAGCAGCAGTGGATAGTCGGCGTCAGTGCACGCAACGAGGCGTGCGGCGCACGACTCGAGCCAGCGGCGGTCGCGATCGACTGTCCGGCGATCGGGCGCCGCCGCCCAGGTGGCCGCGGCGGGCGACCAGCCGCACGACTGCAGCTGCTCCGCGGACAGGGCGGGCACGTGCTCGATGTCGCCCGCGAGCGCGAGCGCAGCCGACAACTGCTCCACGGTGAGACCGGGGCAGCGCGCGAGCGTGACACTGGCATCGCGGACCATGGGCGGAGAATACTGTGCGCCGGCGCGCAGGCGTGCTGCGCATTTGCAGGCCAAGAGCCGAGAATTGCCGATGAAGCTCCACAGTTACTGGCGCAGCAGCGCCGCGTATCGTGCGCGCATCGCACTCAACGTGAAGGGTCTCGCCGCCGAACAGGTGGCGCATCACCTCGCCCGCGGCGAGCAGCGCACGCCCGGCTACCTCGCACTGAACCCGCAGGGGCTCGTCCCGGCGCTCGAAGTCGACGGCGAGGTGATCGGGCAGTCGCTCGCGATCATCGAGTACCTCGACGAGCGATATCCCGCCCCGCTGCTCCTGCCGCGCGAGCCGATGGCCCGCGCGCAGGTGCGTGCGATGGCGTTGACGGTCGCCTGCGACATCCATCCACTCGGCAACCTGCGTGTCCTCAATTACCTGCGCGGCGAGTTCCGTCAGCCGGAAGAGGCGGTCAACGCCTGGGCGCGGCACTGGATCGAAACGGGGTTCGTGGCCCTCGAGGCCGCCGTGCGTCGGCATTCGGGTGACGGTCGGCACAGTTACGGTTCGGCCGTGTCCCTCGCCGACGTGTATCTCGTGCCGCAGATGTACAACGCGCGGCGCTACGGCTGCGACCTGTCCGCGAGCCCGACACTGGTCGCGATCGATGCGGCGCTCAGGGAACGGGCGGATTTCGCGGCGGCGGCGCCGGAGCGGCAGCCCGACGCCGGCGCGTGAGCGCCGGGGCCGGGGCCAAAGGGCCTGGAATCAGGGAGTGCGGACTGTGTCGGCGACGCGGATGGCGTGCGATGCGCCGACCACGATCGCATAGCTCATGCGCTCGTAGGTCTTGAACACGAGCGCGGTGCCCGCGCGCTCGTTCGGCAGCTTCACCTTCGAGTCGAACGAGCTGCCGGCGGCGAAGAAGCTGTCGCCGGTGCGGCGGCCCTTGTCGCGCACGGTGAGCCCCGCCTGGTCGACCGCGAGGATGTGCCCCGGCGCGAGACCGTGGCGCGTGCCGCGATTCACCGCGATGATCTGGTAGGTGCCGATCAGTGTCGTGTCGTCGACGACCGAGATGATCGAACCGTGAACGGGCGCATTCGGCACGCGCACTTCGAACGTGAGCGGTACGTCGGCATCGTTTGCAATCAGCACGTCGCCTTCGAGCGTTTCGCGGGCCGCATCCGTGAGCTGGGCCGAGAGCGGATTGCCCTCGCGCGAGACGCGCGCGGTGGCCGCATAGACGCCTTCGTAGCCGAGCACGTCGCCGGTGTCGGGGTCGCGCAGCTTCTGGCCGGGATGCACGATCGCATAGCGCGCATCGAGCGGCGCGTCGAGATTGCGGACGTAGATCTCCTCGCCCGTGCCGCCGATCATGTGCTCGTCGCGGAACGCGAGCACGTACGGGGCGTTCTTCAACTGCTCGGCCGCGAGCAGGGTCGGGCGCGACAGGAAGCGCGCAATCGCCGAATAGGGAATCGATTCGATCGGGCCGTCGGCCGGTGTGCTGCGCAGGCGCGGATTCAGCCGCGCGGCGCCACCCTGTTCGAGCATGATGCGCGGCGTGCCGTCGGCCGAGTAGGCGAGGGCCAGCACGTCACCGGGATAGATGAGGTGCGGGTTCTCGACTTGCGGGTTCACGTACCAGATTTCCGGCCACAGCCAGGGATCCCGCAGGAACATGTTCGAGATGTCCCAGAGCGTGTCCCCGCGCTTGACCGTGTAGCGGCTCGGCGCATCGGCCCGCACCGCATCCGCGGTCACCGGGGGCGCTGCCTCGGGCGTCGCCTCGCTCGTGACCGTGGCCGCCTCGGTGGCAGTCAGGTCCTGGTCGGACGCGGGTTCCGCGCTGTCCGGCGCCACGTACTGCTGTGGCTGGGGCTCGGGCCGGGTGGCGTTGTCGGGTGACGAGCATGCGGCCGCGAGCGCCGCGCAGGCAACTACGGCCACGCGCGACCAGGTAGCCGCGGAGCTAACTGACTGATTCGAAAACATCCCTCACTCCTCTATACCGGGTGGGGCAAGCGACCCCGCTGTTATAATCGGTACCGGAACCCGGGCACACCGCTTAATGTCAACTTTGTGCACTGGTTCAAATTTAGCAGTATTGCCGCAGGTTTCCATGGCCCTTCTCACGATCCTCGAATATCCCGATCCCCGCCTGCGAACCCGTGCCGTCCCGGTGACCGAGTTCGACGACGCCCTGGGACGCCAGATCGACGACATGTTCGAGACCATGTATGCCGCCCCCGGCATCGGGCTTGCTGCAACGCAGGTGGATTATCACCGCCGCCTGATCGTGATCGACGTGTCGGAGGACAGGTCGCAGCGGCACGTGTTCGTGAATCCGGAGATCCTCGAGAAAAGCGGCAGCGCCGTGACCGAGGAGGGTTGCCTGTCCGTCCCGGGCGTCTTCGATGAGGTGCAGCGTGCGTCCCGCGTGCGTGTGCGCGCCCGGGACCGTCACGGCATCGAATTCGAGCAGGAACTCGAGGGGCTGCTCGCCGTGTGCCTGCAGCACGAGATGGACCATCTCGAGGGCAAGCTCTTCGTCGACTACCTGTCCGACCTGAAGCGCGAGCGGATCAGGAAGAAGCTCGACAAGGACCGCAAGGCGCGCGCCGCGGTGCCGGCCACCCCGCTGCCGGTCCGCGTGCCGGCGCTCTGATCGCAGGCCGCCCGCCATGCGCGTCGCGTTCGCCGGAACGCCGGGGTTCGCGGTGCCGCCGCTGCGCGCACTCGCGTCGCACCACACGATCGTCGGCGTCCTGACGCAACCGGACCGGCCCGCGGGGCGCGGGCGCGCGCTGACGGCGAGCGCCGTCAAGCACGAGGCACTCGCCCATGGCTGGCCGGTCGCACAGCCCGCCTCGCTCAGGGCCGCCGCGGACCGTGCCGAGCTCGCTGCCTGGCGGCCCGACGTGCTCGTCGTCGTCGCTTACGGCCTCATCCTGCCGCAGGCCGTGCTCGACCTGCCGCGCCACGGCTGCATCAATGTGCATGCCTCGCTGCTGCCGCGCTGGCGGGGCGCGGCGCCGATCCAGCGGGCCATACTCGCGGGCGACACGGAGACCGGCGTCGCGATCATGCGCATGGAGGCCGGGCTCGACACCGGGCCCGTGTACGAGACACGCCGTGTCCCGATCGGGCTGCACACGACTGCAGGTGAACTGCACGATGAACTCGCCGCGCTCGGCGCTGCGGCCCTGATCGATGTGCTCGCCGCGATCGATTCTGGCGCGGCGCGCGCATCGCCGCAGCCCACCGAAGGCGTCACGTATGCGGCGAAGATCACCAAGGCCGAAGCCCGCATCGACTGGCGGGCGAGCGCGACGGCGATCGATCGGCAGGTCCGCGCGTTCAACCCCTGGCCGGTCGCCGAAACGCGATTCGACGGCGAGCCCTTGCGGGTGCTGCGCGCGCGGGTCGATCAGGCGAGCAGAGCGCCGCAGGCCGCGCCCGGTACCGTACTGGGTGTCGATGCCGCCGGCGTGCGCGTCGCCTGCGGCGCCGGCGCACTCGTGCTCGAGAGCGTGCAGCGCGCGGGGCGACGGCCCGTGGCGGCCTTCGACTTCGCCCTCGGCGTGTCGCTCGAGGGCGCGGTGCTCGGATGAATGAGGGCACGGCGGCGCTCGTCGCCGCGGCGCGCGCGGTGCATGCAGTCGCGCACGAGCGGCGCTCCGCGGACGACGTGCTCGGCGGCGCGGACGACGACCGTGCGGAGCGCTCCGCCGTGCGGGCGATTGCCTTCGGCACGCTGCGCTGGTATCTGCGTCTCGCGCCCGCGATCGCCCGCCTGCTCGACCGGCCCGCCGCGCGCATCGCCCCGGCGGTGCATGCGCTGCTCGTGACCGCCGCGCACCAGATCGTCTATTCCCGCAACGCCCCGCAAGGCATCGTCGATGCCGCGGTCGATGCGACCCGCGCGCTCGGCGCGGCGCGCGCGAGCGGGTTCGCGAACGCCGTGCTCCGCCGCTTCGTGCGCGAACATGCGAGCCTTTTCGCGCAGCTCGACGCCGACCCGGCGGTGCGCCACGCGCACCCGCGCTGGCTGGTCGACGTGCTGGAAAGGGAGGTGCCCGGGCAGATCGAGGATGTGCTCGCCGGCGGCAACGTGCGCGCGCCGATGACGCTGCGGGTCGACCTTTCGCGCACCACACGGGTG
>WBZO01002446.1_pt1 | contig 24079 bp, 25 predicted proteins | sample 5204261 | NCBI WGS metagenome assembly WBZO01 (sample SAMN12412400, study PRJNA552823) | activated sludge metagenome | isolation source: activated sludge from anammox sidestream of wastewater treatment plant... | place: USA: North Carolina | collected 2017-09
GAGCTCAACGATTTGCATCACGCCGTAGCCCTTGCGATGCAACCGCACCACTTGCTTGCGCCGTTCATGCAGTTGCTCCAGCGTCGAATATCTTGCGTCGTCTTTTTCCATTTCAACAAGATGGGGGCGGTTCATAAATTTCAAGTATTATTGTGCCGAGTCAATAAGTTACTCTTTGAGAATTTCCTTGTCTTAACTTAATACTGCTCAAGTATTGTCAATCGGAGTAATTCCGGCATAGATTGTTTTTCAAATCAAGCGAAGAACTGAAGGTTAAAAGTAGAAGCAGTAATTCTGAACTAAAAACCCAGTTCTTCCGCATTATCAATTTTCTCTAAATCTTTAATCCGGTTGCAATTCTAGGAAGTTTCTCCATGCTGCGAATCAGAAAGTATTCGATGCACTGCAGAAATAAATGAAGATCCCAGATTGCCGTTTGAACAAACCGTGGTGAATGTCATCAAAATTGAGTGTATCAAACAACCGGTTCAGCAATCATAAGCCTGTGATTCTGATTATTTCTCAATTCAGTGAGTGCTTGCTCACGAAATGATAGTTAATTCGATGAAAAAATATTCACGCAGGAAATTGCTGCAGTTTAGTCTGATCAGCAGTGTAGCTGGAATTTTAGGGATGGATAGCCGTTTTGCCAAGGCTTTAGCGTTGATGTCCACGCCCAGTGAAACCGAAGGGCCGTTTTACCCGGTAGCGAATCAAAAAGATAAAGATGCCGACTTGACGCACATCGATGGTTATCTTGACCGTGCAGCCGGACAATATATTATGATCAGTGGCCGTGTGACCGATATTTACGGTAAGCCGGTGGGAAAAGCATTACTTGATATTTGGCAAGCGGATGCCAACGGCCGCTACCGCCATCCTCGTGATCCCAACAAAGCCAAACTCGATCAAAATTTCCAAGGCTGGGCGGTGATTCAAACCGATGATGAGGGTTTGTATCGTTTCAAGACAGTGATGCCCGGTGCATATCCAGCCAGCAGAACTTGGACGAGACCGCCGCATATTCACCTGAAGATTTTTAAACCCGGCTATGAAGCATTGACAACCCAGATGTATTTTCCCAACCAGGAACTGAATAAAAGCGACTTATTATTGGGCCAAAAATCGGTTGTGGAACAATCCGCCATGATTGCCGCGGAAAAAGCCCGGGAAGGAAATTTGATTTTTTACGAGTACAATATCGTTCTTGATTTACTCCGTAACTAAACTATGACAACTAAACACAGTACACTGCTAATCCTTGGTTCCGGACCAGCCGGATATACCGCGGCAGTTTATGCGGCGCGGGCGAATTTGAAGCCGGTTTTAATCACCGGATTGGCGCAAGGCGGTCAATTGATGACGACAACGGATGTTGATAACTGGCCCGCTGATGCCATTGGGGTGCAGGGGCCGGAATTGATGGAGCGGTTCCAGAAACATGCCGAGCGCTTTGAAACCGAAATTATTTTCGATCATATTCATACAGCAAAGCTGACGGAAAAACCGATCCAGTTGATCGGCGATCAGGCAAGCTACACGTGCGACGCACTGATCATTGCGACTGGAGCTTCTGCTCAATATCTTGGATTGCCTTCGGAAGAAGCGTTTATGGGACGAGGTGTTTCAGCGTGCGCCACTTGTGATGGTTTTTTCTATAAGGGACAAGATGTCGCTGTCATAGGCGGCGGCAATACCGCGGTGGAGGAGGCTTTATATCTGGCTAACATCGCTCGTAGTGTTACGGTTGTGCATCGGCGTGATCAATTCCGGTCGGAAAAAATTCTGATCGACAAATTGATGGAAAAGGTTCAGAACGGCAATATCAAGCTAGCGTTAAACCATGTGCTGGATGAAGTGCTCGGCGACCAATCCGGTGTCACCGGCATGCGCATCAAGAGTACGCAAGATCATTCCACAAAAATGATCGACTTGCAGGGGGTTTTTATTGCCATTGGCCACAAACCTAATACCGATATTTTTACTGGCCAATTGCAAATGGAAAACGGCTATATCGTGACTCGTGGAGGTAGCCAGGGAAATGCGACGGCGACGGATATTCCGGGGGTATTTGCTGCAGGCGACGTACAAGATCATATTTACCGGCAGGCGGTTACCAGTGCGGCCAGCGGCTGCATGGCCGCGTTAGATGCAGAAAAGTATCTGGATGATTTAAAAAAATAAATCTAAAACCGGATCGATGTGAATTTGTGGTAAGGCAATGGCCCATAACGACTCTGTCAGTGACGAAGATGATAAAGCGCTATTTCACACTGCAATGCGTGATGTAGCGCCATTACCCGCTTCGGACAGATTGCCGCAAAGCCGCGCGAAGGCTTCGGTTCCGCGGAAATCCAGACATATCGATGAAACGGCCTTAGCAGACAATCTTTCCGACCATATTGCTATCGAGCTGGAAACAGGTGATGCGTGGTCTTTCATACAGCCTGGCATGTCAGCTCAGACGCTGAGGCGATTACGCCGCGGTTACTGGAAAATCGATGAGACATTGGATTTGCATGGATTTACTCGCGATGAAGCAAGGCAGGAATTGACTCTTTTCCTGGAAAATTGCTTACGTGATCGCTACCGTTGTATTCGTATCGTTCATGGGAAGGGATTAGGCTCAAAAGACCGCGAACCGGTTCTAAAGACAAGAGTCGGTAATTGGCTGATTCAGTGCGCGGATGTATTGGCTTTTTGTCAGGCGAGACCAGTTGATGGAGGAGGTGGTGCTCTGTTGGTCTTGCTTAGAAGTAAAAACTGAATCCGGCAATCCGCGACTCTATAGCGAAGGTGTCGATTCTTTCGGAAAGTCTCTCTCATACTTACTCTGACATTGAATGCAACGTTGCGCGGATGGTTGCGCAAGCAGGCGTTCAAATCCGATTTCATTACCGCAATCAATGCAGTCGCCAAATTCCAGTTCGCTTAGGTATTTCATGGATATTTCGAGCTCGCGCATTTCATTGATTTGCCGGTCGACCAACGCCGTGTCGATATCATCTGGAATCTGATTCAGATAATTCTCCAGTTTTGAGTTGCTAATATCTTGATTATGCGCCAGTTCATTCCGAACTTCCTGCTGTAAATCCAGGTATCGTTTGTGAAGCGCAGCTTTCAATTGAGTTAATTGTGTTTCGGTAAAATTGGCCATCTTTGCTCCTTACTTGATCTATATCCAATAATATTGCCGGAGTCGCTATTTTCAATCCTTTATTAATCGGGAAGGCGTGAACCGGAAGGATTTTTGTTCGATTCTTTTGCCTGAAATCCTTTCAAGTCCGCGATTATCTCCGTTGAATTTCGTGACGCGCTTGCTGATAAATACATGCGAGCAATTCTTCCTTCCGGATCAATCAAAAAAGTGTTGCGCTTAGCAAACTTGATGAATCCAAGATTAACGAGAGAATGATAATCAGCAGCCGTTTGTGCAGCGGTATCCGCCAGTAGCGGAAATTGCAATTGATATTTTTGTGCAAATTCGGCATGACTATCGGTATCGTCTACGCTCACGCCGACAACTGCCGCGCCTAAATGTACTATTTCCTGCAAGCCATCGCGAAAAGAACAGGCTTGCTTTGTACAACCTGGCGTGTCATCTTTGGGGTAAAAATACAAAGCTAGCCATTTTCCGTGAAAGTCCGAGAGGGTGTGGACTTTGCCGTGATGGTCGGGCAGTCTGAAATCCGGCGCAGATTGACCTAATTGGAGTGTTTTGTTTGTGGAAAAAAACCAAAACATAAATCCCAACGCAAGTACTGACAACAGAATTGTAATCCATTCCATGATATTAAATCCTTATTCGGCTTGTTGTGCGTATCAATCTCGTTGAATCAATATTAGAACAGCTGTAATCGCCGGTTTCCGGCAGGAGTAATGGCTCATAATCTTGTGAATTGCTTACAGTAGCAGCTGCTCAAAGCTGCAGATCCCTAAATAGAACCAAACAAGAAAGTAAAAGTTTCAGACATACGTTCGAGTACAAACAGTATCACACCACAAAAAAACAATTCAATCCGCATCAGAGTAATCGCCGATGTTTGTCTGCGAACCACTGTTTTATCGTTATCCGCGATTGATTAGTGGCGATCTCGGCATCAATACTATCGCAGTCTGTGGTTTTATTGACGATTTCGTCGTTGAATCTTACAACCGCTGTCTCTATCGCTTTGAAGAAATCTACATATCCAGTTTATTCATTCCATGAGATTAGCGTAAAATGCGAAGTTTGCCCTGGTAGCTCAGTGGATAGAGCAACCCCCTCCTAAGGGGTAGGTCGCACGTTCGATTCGTGTTCAGGGCGCCAGTGAAGTTGAGAATTGGCGGCGATAACGGGTGTCGCTCTTTTTTGATCAAAGAGAAAGGGCTATGTGCTAATTGGAATGATGGTAACTGACAATTTCTTCGTTTAGAATTTGCAGATCGGCAGATCTTATCGGGGGCAGGATTAAAAGGGGTCTAAGATTCAGGTTTATTGGATGAACGGCCAAAGCAAGTTGGCAGCGCTTTGAGCAATCAAGCAATCAATGAATTGCTGGTAAGGAATACGCAAATAACGAGTGTTCAGTTCTTTGGAACCGCTGATTAGTTTTAGGTTTACTGGAAAAATGCTGCGTTATTTTTTGAAATCGAATACGAGTGAGTTTTTATTTTTTTAGATAGATGTTGTGTGCATTTCAACGTATGTACGCAATAAAAGAGCAAATATCCATTGTTGGAGGGATACAAATGATTAAAGTACTACTTTCAAATCCGCGAGGATTCTGTGCCGGTGTGGATCGTGCAATAGAAATTGTTGAACGCGCGCTAACGATGCATGGGGCACCGATCTACGTTCGCCATGAAGTAGTGCATAATCGCTTTGTGGTAGAAAACCTGGAGAAGAAAGGTGCTGTGTTTGTGGAAAATTTGGATGAAGTACCGCAAGACAGTATTCTTATTTTTAGTGCACATGGTGTGTCGCATGCAGTACGCCGTGAAGCTGCGGAGCGCAAGTTAAAAGTTTTTGATGCCACTTGCCCACTGGTTACCAAAGTTCATGTTGAAGTTGCAAAAATGCGTAAGGAAGGGAAAGAAATCATCATGATTGGTCACCAAGGACATCCCGAAGTTGAGGGGACAATGGGACAAATCGAGGGTGATGACAAAGGAATGTATTTGGTGGAAACGGAAGCCGATGTCGAAACTCTGAATGTCAAAGACGAAGCTAACTTGGCTTATGTCACGCAAACTACCCTGTCAGTTGATGATGCTGCAAGGATTGTCGATGCGCTAAAAAAACGGTTTCCGATGATAACCGGTCCGAAAAAAGATGACATTTGTTACGCTACTCAGAATCGGCAGGATGCTGTGAAAAAAATGGTGAATCAATGTGATTTGGTCATAGTGGTCGGTTCTCCAAATAGCTCTAACTCTAACCGTCTATGCGAGGTGGCAAGAAATGCAAATGTTGAAGCCTATATGGTTGATCGTGCCGAACAGTTGCAGGAAGGGTGGTTTGTCGGGAAGAGAAACATTGGTATCACAGCAGGAGCTTCTGCTCCGGAAATTCTGGTACAGCAAGTAATATCCCGTCTAAAACAAATTGGTGCTGAACAAATCGGTGATGATGTAACGATCGAAGAATTGAGCGGCGTGGTTGAATCTGTGGTGTTTCCTCTTCCTAAGGCTTGATTTATCAATGACCATTCCAGCCCATCCGATAAGGGCTGACATCAAATGGCTGCGCCGATTCCGTTAGTTCATTAACCAGTATTTCGGCGCTACCAGGAGCCATTGTTACGCCGTAACGGAAATGCCCGCAATTGATTGATAAGTTACGAATTTCCGGGTGTCGTCCAATAGTCGGGATATTTTTAGGCGATGCAGGTCTGAGTCCCGACCAATGCCTTTTGAGAGGCATTTGGTAAAGTAATGGCAAGATTTTTCCCGCATTCCCAATTAGGTGTTCGAACGCTGCTGCAGTTGTCTGTTTGTTAAACCCAACGTCTTCCAATGTGCTGCCTATGAGTACATGGCCATCTTTGCGAGGGATGATGTATAAATCTTCCCGGACGATGATATGGTCTATTGGCGGGGTATCGAATTTATATAACAGCATTTGTCCTCTTATCGGTTTGATGTCCAGCTTAAGAGCATGAATTCCCAATGTTTCTTTACTCCAGGCGCCGGTAGTGACGATAAAATGATCGGCTTTAAATTCTCCGCATGCGGTGGTGACAGATGTTATCTGCTGCGACTCTGTGTTTAGTGGATAAACATCGCAATTTTCAATGATTCTTCCACCTAACTGTTTAATTCGTGTAAATAAGGCGTTTATCAATCTTGGATTGCGTACTTGGGCGATATCCGGTAAATACAACGCGTGATCATCAATCTTTTTGCCGGTAGAACCGACACACTCTTCGTTGATTCGGGTGAGAGGGGTCTCGATATGTTCTATCGTTATTCCGCGAATTTGGCACCAATCCATCGCAATGTTTGCTTGGAAAGGCGGAAATATCAGCATGCCGGATCTATTGTATTCAGGATCTACCCCGGTATTTTTCTTCAAGCTGGACGTCCAGGCTGGAAATAGTCCAATACTGTAACCGGTAAGCTGGGTTACAGCATCAGAATAGTTCCAGGGGAAGAGCGGTGACAAGATACCACCACCAGCCCAGGAAGATTCCTGCCCTATTTTGTTTCTTTCCAAAATCGTGACGCTGGCACCTTGTGCCAAAAGACGCTCAGCTGATGCAAGACCCATGATCCCAGCGCCGATGATAATGATGTCCTGTTTCATGATGTTTGATTATCCGTTTATACCAAAAATGAAGAGCCCAGGTAAATCCAATAATTCTATCTGATACCGATCATAGTTAGTCGTAACCGACTGCCCAAGCGGTCAAAGAAGTGATTCATCTTTACTTCGCTAAAGTTTCTTGTGATTGCAGCCGCTAAAAAAACGACAAAAATATTCTGGTTTGATTTAAAAGAAAGCAGCAAAGCAGTAGTGGGGATCCCGGGAATGAATAATGTCTGTAAATATAATCAGTTACAAATTCAATGTGGTTTTACCATGGTTGAGTTGCTTGTGACATTAAGTCTGGCAAGTATTTTGTTATCCGTTGCAGTTCCCAGTTACCGTACTTTTACTCAAGATAATTTAATGGTTGTACATAGCAATAATTTCGCATCTTCAATTACTTTAGCAAAAAGCGAAGCAATCAGACGCAGCAGCCAGGCAACTATGTGTCCGAGTACTAATGGTACCAGTTGTACAGGGGGTACCGTATGGTCGGATGGTTGGCTGGTTTTTGCAGATGCCAACGGTAATGGCGTTGTTGATGCTGGGGATCAAATCTTGCATGTGAATGCGGCGCTTTCTGGTGGAAATACCCTTAGATCTGGGCCAACACGTACTAGAGTTACTTTCACGGCAAATGGTTTTTCATCAGGGTTTAATGGCACTTTCTCTTTATGTGACAGCCGTGGAGCAACGTATTCGAGAGCATTGGTTCTGAATAATCAAGGTCGTCTGCGTTCTGAAACTGGAACTGGAACATGTGGATGAATCGCGCATACTTGGAGAAAAAGCCACGAAATAATAGTGGTTTCAGCCTGATAGAAGTCCTCATTACGATCTTAATTGTATCTTTTGGCTTGCTTGGTATGGCAGCGTTGATTTTGTCAGGGGCGCGCAGCAACAATATTGCGCACTACCGTTCAATTGCTAGTAAGCAAACCGAAGACATCGCCGATCGTATGCGTGCGAATTTAGCTGGGGTTACTGCCGGAGCTTACAATGCACTCACAGCAACTATCCCCGCAAGTAACGACTGTTTGACGAATATTTGCAATGCCGCACAAGTCGCGGCGTATGACCATGCGCAATGGAACACCGCCAATTCCAGATTACTTCCTGGTGGTACAGGAACAGTGAATGGCAGTGTGGCGATTGGTTTTGTGATCACGCTAATGTGGACTGAAAAAGAAATGAATGGCCAAGCGGATCTTGCGTGTCCTGGCGGAACCCCAGTCAATACTCGCTGTTTTTTAACAAGATTTTCTCCATGAGAACGGATACTAAATTCTTTGAATGTTCAAGTCAACGAGGCTTTAGCTTGGTTGAACTGATGATAGCCATGACGTTGGGGTTGGTTTTGCTATTAGTCATTGGGACAGTTTTTGTTAGCAGCCGCCAGATTTTTCGTGAGCAAGAGGATAATGCCCGACTTCAAGAAAGTGGCCGATACGCACTTGAAATTATTGGGCGAAGTATCAAACAAGCGGGACATGTAGAGGTTCCTTTCACGGGTTTCAAAGTTGCTTTTGAGGGTACTGCGATCAGCGGAACGAATGGTGCCGGTGGCGTTGCAGATACTCTGACGGTGCAATACGAAGGTGCTGTCGGCGACAGAGATTGCGAAGGTACTGGGGTGACTGTTGCCGGAAGAATTATTCAAAATCATTTTAATCTTGACTCGCTTAATGCTCAATTACAGTGTAAAGGTGATATCGCGGATATACCTCCTGTACCAGCAGCACCGCCATCAGGACAAGTGTTACTGGATAATGTTGAAGATTTCCAAGTACTCTACGGAATAGATACCAGCGGCGATCAATCTGTTGATCAATATACAGAAATGCCGGTGGACTGGAATCAAGTTGTGACTACTCGTATCTGTGTGTTGATTCGTTCGGAGAAATTAAATGTGGTATCCGCAGGAAACTACCTCAATTGTAGTGGCACATCAGTAGCGATTCCTTCAGATAGACGGCTAAGACGAGCATTTACGGCAACTATCAATTTGCGGAACCGTATAAATTCTGCGCCATGAATAAAAATCCTAATTTTCATTTTAAGCAAAGGGGGGCTGTATTTGTTACCGGCCTAATCTTCCTTATGGTGCTAACCCTATTAGGTATTACTGCGGTGAGAATGGCAACAGTAGAGGAACGAATGTCTGGAAATATGCGTGACCGCATGCTGGCAATGCAAGCAGCTGAAATGGGACTGCGTTATGCTGAACAGCATATCCGCGATAACGACCCTACAACGACTTCACCGAAACCTATTGAGGGATTATCTGAATTTGATACTGGATGTACGGATGGGCTTTGTTACTACGGTGCTGGCGCAGAGGCGCCGGGAGTGGTTGTTGATACGGTATCTTCTTGGACTACTTATTGTACTCCGACATGTCCGATTGCCTATGTTGAAGGGACAATTTTCAGGGTGGACGGTGTGACATATACAGCACCTATATTACCTGCTGGAGTGCCCGCACCAACTTATCTTATTGAAGGGATACAGAAAACACCGCCAGGAAATGTATTGCGTAACTATTATCGAATTACGATTCGTGCTCAAGGTGCAAAACAAGGTACGGTTGTGTGGCTGCAAGAAATATTTAGACCATAAATCTTCCCGATAAATAAAAGGGGCTTGGTATCATGAAGAGGGTATTCTTTTGTAGTTCTATATCAGTAAATAGTCTGGTCGGGGCAGCCTTATTTTTTGCCGTTAATTTGTCCCATGCGCTTCCACCATTATCAAATGGTCCGCTTTTTCTCGGAGGAAATATCTCTCCGAATGTGATGTTCACACTGGATGATTCAGGATCCATGCATTTTGAGATCATGCCGGAAGAGTTGATTATCCAAGAAGTGCGTTATATGTTTCCACGCGCATCAGGTGTATACGGAGCTGATGATTACAACAGCTACGTGGTCGATTTTGATCCTGCGAACAGGTATGCCGCTAAGTTACGCTCTAGCTATGTTAACAAAATCTATTACAATCCAACTGTCAGATACTTGCCTTGGAGTAATGCAGATGGATCACTGATGAGCAATGCGAGTCCAACATGTGCTCACCATAATCCATTCAACACGGGAGTGGGTTGTCGAAATCTTACCGTGAATAACACGCAGACGGCTCGTTGGCTGAAAGATGACGGAACACGATCTTCCAGTACCTCTAAAACTTTTTATCCTGCAGTCTACTTCAATTACAATTCTGGCAGCATCAATGCTGCAAGCAGTTATACGCAAGTTCAGATTATATCAACAACTTCAACTTATACCGGTGGGCCTAATCGTACCGACTGTGTTGCAGCTCCTACATGTACTTATGCTGAAGAAATTCAAAATTTTGCCAATTGGTATACCTATTATCGATCTCGCATATTGTTGGCACGCGCAGGGATTGGGCGGGCTTTTGCTGCACAAGGTAATACCATGCGGGTTGGTTTCGCCGCAATCAATAAAGGATCTACGACGGTCGATGGTGTAGCAACAACCGTTGTAAAAACTGGTGTCCGGCAATTTACCGGAACCGATCGAACAAATTTTTTTAATAATCTTTATGATCATGATATTCCGGCAGAAGGTACGCCGCTCCGGGAAGCATTAATGGCGGTCGGTGAGTATTTTAAACGAGCGGATGATAAAGGGCCTTGGGGACAAACACCGGGATCGACTGGTGGTACTCAGCACGTATGCCGGCAAAATTATAATATTTTGATGACGGATGGTTATTGGTCCGAGACTTCCTTCACGAGCGTGAATAACTCCGATAATGAGTCTGGTAGCTCAATCGTCAATGACTCTTCTCCGGCCGTTCCCGCGAGTTATAGTTATGTTCCGGCGCTTCCCTATTCGGATGCGTATAGCAACACGCTGGCCGATGTGGCAATGCGCTATTGGAAGAGCGATTTGCGTACAGATTTACCCAATAAAGTGCCAACTAACCCGCATGATCCAGCTTTCTGGCAGCATTTGGTGAATTTTACCGTCGGTTTGGGTGTTCAAGGTTCCCGCTCTTCAATACCAACTGGGGCGGAGACCTGGCCGGACCCAATCTTAAATGATGCGAATAAAATTGATGATTTATGGCATGCCGCGGTAAATAGCCGTGGAGAGTTTTTTAGCGCCGCTGATCCAACAGCATTTACGAATGCGTTAACGAATGCTCTAAGAACTATTGTTGCCAGAACTGGTTCTGCTTCGGCAGTAGCAGCCAATTCCAACTCATTAACGACAAATGGTCGTGTATATCAGGCAAAATTTAATAGTGGCGACTGGAGTGGCCAGCTTCTGTCAATTCCGATCAACTCCTCAGGTGTAATGGGTACAACTGAATGGAATGCCGGAGAAATATCTCTTGCTTCGGGATCAATAAGCCCTTCTTCTCGAGTAATTATTACAAAAGGCAGTAGTAGTGATGGGGTTTCATTCGAGTATGGCAATTTAACTTCTGCACAAAAAGATCTGCTCAACAAAAATGCATCGGGTGTTATTGATAACTGCGGGCCTGAAAGAGTAGCATTTCTGCGAGGAGACGCAGCACGTGAAAATGCAAGCGGAACATTCACTTGCGCTAGTTCAACGGCTGTTAATAATTTTCGTGTTCGTCCAACAAGTAAACTGGGCGATATTATTAACTCTGGTCCACTTTATGTAGGGAAACCGATTGCTGGTTATTCCAATGTGGATCATCCTGGGTATGCAGCTTTTAAAAATAATTATAAAGATCGTGTACCCATGATATACGTGGGGGCTAACGATGGAATGTTACACGGGTTTAATGCCTGTATACCTGGCGTGACACCTGGATGCACCAGCGCGGATGCCGGCAAGGAATTACTAGTCTATGTACCTAGCACAACCTATGAGAATCTGAGTAGGCTAACTGATAAAGACTACACTTCAAATCATCGATATTTTGTTGATGGCTCTCCAATGATGGGAGATGTTTATTCGAGCGCTACTTCGACATGGAGAACTTTACTAGTTAGTGGCTTAAATGGAGGCGGGCAGGGATATTTTGCATTGGATGTGACTAATCCTGCAGATGCGGCAAAATCAGCTCCAACTTTTACTGCAGCGAATGCGGCCAGTTTATTGTTATGGGAATTCACGAGTAATGATGATGCGGATATGGGTTATAGCCACAATCTTCCGCAAATCAATCCATTTAACAGTCAATCGATGCAGATCGTTAAAATGGAGAATAATCAATGGGCTGTGATTGTCGGTAATGGTTATAACAGTACGGGGGGTAAAGCAGTTCTTTATATTTTATTTATTTCTGGTGGAGAAGATGGTTCTTGGACATTAGGTACAGATTATATAAAGTTGATCGCCGATGCTGGGACAGGAAACGGTCTTTCCACGCCAACTCCATTTGATTCGAATGGAAATGGGAAAGTTGATGTGATCTACGCCGGTGATTTCAAAGGGAACTTATGGAAATTCGATGTCAGCACATCTTCTCCGGCAAGCTGGAAAGTTGCTATTAGCGGTGCGCCCTTATTTTCATCGGGTACATCCAAGCCGATTATTTCTCCGCCTTCGGTAAGTTTTCATCCAAAAGGGGGGCAACTTGTCCTATTCGGAACAGGCAAATATTTGGAGACAGCAGATACAACGACTATCAATACCCAATCCATTTATGGTGTCTGGGATAACAATACAACTGCAACCGTAGCAGTAAGCTCACTTGTTCAACAAGTAATGACTGATGCCTCCTCCGTAAGAACACTGACACAGAATGCCGTGCCATACTCGACAACGGTTAAAGGCTGGTACATTGATTTACCAGTTAGCGGTGAGAGACTCACAGGCATTCCCAACTTGGAGGATGGCATTCTGGTTTTTAACACGATCGTGCCGTCTGCGTCACCCTGTGATTTTGGTGGTAGAGGGTTTGTTAATGCTATCAACTATTTGACGGGCGGGATGCTGCCATTTCCAGCATTTGATACCAATAGAAATCGAGTTCTGGCACTCGACGATGGTTTATCCGCAGGTATTGAAATCGGATTTTCCGTGGGCGGCGTTACGCGTATTAGAGGACACTCGGATGAGTCACATGATATTCTCGTTTATTCGCAAGCAGACGGTTTATTAAATCAAGCCACTACTGCAAAAGGCGCGGCGGGGCTGCGAGGCAGGATTACTTGGCGTGAGCTTATTCAATAATAGTCGAGTCAAAAAATATTTATTTAATTCTTAATATTGCGAGAACTATGAATTTAAAATTTTCTTCTATCAAAGTGACGGGATTTACATTAATTGAGTTAATGGTTGCCGTCGCTATTTTAGGTATCCTTGCATCGGTTGCTTTACCTTCCTACCAAAATTATGTAAGGCAGTCTAACCGCGCTGTCGCCAAATCGTTACTCTATGAGAATGCACAATTCATGGAACGTTTTTATACACAAAATAATCAATATGACGCGACTGTAGGAGCGGATGGTGTTGCGAATAGAGGGGGAGACGATATCGCGGTTGCTTTGCCGCTTACACAATCACCCAGAAATGGAACAGCTCAATATAATATTTCATTGCAAGCGGTAACGGACAATACATTTATCCTCCAAGCAATTCCGACCGGGACGATGGCGGGCGATATCTGTGGAACGCTTACGTTGACACATACAGGCGTGCAAGGCGCCGATGGTAATATCGCGGATTGTTGGAATCGCTAGTTTAAAAGATAGCTTCTTTAGAGAAAATTGTCGGAAGGAAGCGTGTTGCTTAGCGTGAACTCTGCTTATTCTCTAATTTCTTGCTCAATCTGATCCGCCGTTACATGGCGCACATCTTTACCCTTTACCATATACACGACATATTCCGACATATTCTTGGCATGGTCTCCGATGCGCTCAATAGCTTTGGCAATAAACACAATCTCCAGGCACGTGGAGATTTTTCTAGGGTCTTCCATCATAAATGTAATTAATTGCCGCAGAATAGAGCGAAATTCTTCATCAACGAATTCATCCTGCCTGACAATTTGTGCGGCTGCGTTTAAATCCAGTCGTGCAAATGAGTCAAGTGCCTTATGCAGCATATCCATCGCGATACTTGCGACATGTTTAATCTCATTAAAACGTGGAATATGCATCCGATCCGAGGAATAGATTAATTTAGCCATACGCGCAATTTTCGCGGCTTCATCACCGATACGTTCCAGATCGGTAATGGTTTTTATGACCATCATAATCAAACGCAAGTCACTTGCTGTAGGTTGCCGACGTGCAATAATCTGATTGCAAATTTCATCAATGGATACTTCCATAGCATTCACTCGATGATCTCGCGTGATAACTTGATCGATCAATTCCTCATTTCCGCTGGTCAGCGCGTCAATGGCATATTCGATCTGTTCTTCGACAAAACCACCCATTTGCAGAACACGCGTACGTACTTCTTCGAGATCTGCATCGAACTGCTTAGAGATATGTTCTTTGTTTGCCATAAAATGTAGCCTTTGTCATTTCAAGATGAAATATACGAATCGGAACAGCTGATACCTATCAAGCAGTTATAGTACGTACACCATTATCGGTTCCCAGCAATAAAGTATCGGCTGGGCGTCGTGCAAAAAGCCCGTTGGTTACAATGCCTGTAATCTGATTAAGAGTTGCTTCAAGTTCTACAGGATTCATAATTTGCAAACCATGAATGTCCAAAATGACATTACCATTATCAGTTATAAAACCTTGGCGTAATGCCGGGTGCCCGCCTAAATGGACAATCTCGCGTGCAACATAACTACGGGCCATTGGAATAACTTCAATCGGCAATGGGAATTCCCCAAGAATGTTGACCAACTTAGTTTGATCGGTAATGCATACAAATTTACGTGCAACTGCTGCAACAATTTTTTCCCGTGTTAGAGCGCCACCGCCGCCTTTGATCATATGCAGATGTTCGGTAATTTCGTCGGCTCCATCAACATACACGGGCAAGTCAACAACATTATTCAGATCCAACACTTCAATGCCGTGACTTTTAAGACGCTGAGCCGTCGCATCCGAACTTGCAACTGCGCCTTCAATTTTGTGTTTTATTTTTGCAAGTTCATCAATGAAATAATTCGCTGTAGACCCCGTACCGACTCCTACAATACAACCGACTGGAATATGTTGAATTGCCGCTGCTGCAACTGCTCTCTTTTGTTCATCTTGTGTCATCGTAGCCATCATACTTTACAGAAAAATAATAATATAAGTTATCAGCATAGCGTTATCCGCTGAAATAGACAATGTTTCTAGCAGTCTAACAGAATGTCGTTTGATTACGGGCTGGAATAGAAGTACTATGGAAACGTTGATTTTTTGTTTTGCAATCGAGTTGCCGTGGTAATTAGCGCTTGACGCGCCTGCGACGAATTTGGTTTCGTGTGCTGTACTCAGCTTTTCTTGCATTTTATATTACTGGCGGATTGTGTAGCGCTTTCTTATTTTAATGGTATGAATTTGGCCGGCAATTCGGACACAAAAACACTGCGCAAGGTGACTAAATGAAAAAATTCCTTAGTTTGATGTTGATATCGCTAGCATTAGCTGCAATTACCATCAGTTCCGGCGTCTATAACTTTGCTGCCACAGAAAAGCACTGGCCTATTACAGAAAAGTTAATTGAGTGGATCCGGATCAGTTCTATCAATGCGCACGCAAAGGATATCGAAGTTCCACCGCTGGATAGCGGCGATATGATTAGGATCGGCGCCACGCACTACCATGCAATGTGCACAGGCTGTCATTTAGCTCCCGGCATGGAGCCGACTGAACTGTCGATCGGACTTTATCCGCAGGCGCCTGTTTTTTCTCAACGAGAAACAATCAGTAATCAAGCCGAAATGCTGGATCTGGCAAGGGGTTATTTTTGGGTTATCAAAAATGGCATTAAAATGACCGCTATGCCGTCTTGGGGATTGAGTCACGACGATGCGACCATTTGGGCGATGGTGGCGTTTATTTTTAAAATGAGCGGCATGACCCAAGCGCAATATAAGGAACTGACGCATTCAACCCAGGACCATGCAACGGATCATGAGCACCATGATCATGCACATTGATAATTGTTGTAATGCTTCCGATGAAATTCCGGTGGCTTCATCTGCAATAGCTTGCGATCTTGTTGATAGTTATCACCATGCAATTTACCGGATAGACACCGGGCCGGGATCAATCGCACTGCGAATCGGTCAATTTTCACGATCCCTTTCAGATCTTCTAAACGAACTTAAATGTACTCGCGCGGCAATTATTAGCGCTTACAACCCTTACAGCCAGCAATTGGGTCATGACGAAAACGAAACAGCGCATCGCTCGCTACGTAAATTATTAATCCACCGGTCTTACCCTATTATTGAAGGCATTAACCTCGACCCATCGGGGCATTGGCCCGTCGAAAAAAGCTTCTTTGTGGCGGGTTTGGATTTCGATACCGCTAAATTCATCGGGCAAAAGTATTCTCAGAATGCCATTTTATGGATGGCTGAGGATGCCGTGCCTCGTTTAGTCCTGCTGCGTTGACAGCATGGGAAATACGTTGCGGGCCATTTGCAATTTTTTTTGGAATTTACTATCAAATTAGTCCGGTATGGCTGGTAACGCAAACCGGATGCTATACTCTTTTTTTCAATAACAGTTTGGGAGACAACGATGAAAAAAACACTCACCTTTCTGACACTGGCTTTTCTCAGTTTTGGATTGCTCGCCTTCGACGCAGAAGCAAAGCGCATGGGCGGTGGTAAAAATATCGGCACACAACGTCAAGCCGTAAACAAACAGCAAGCAACACCGACGCCACAACAAGCGCCTGCTGCCGCACCAGCGGCGGCGGCTTCTGGCGGCAGCAAATGGGGCGGCGCATTGGCTGGTCTGGCAGCCGGTGGTCTATTGGCAGCGCTTTTCATGGGTGGTGCGTTTGAGAATATCAATATGATGGATTTTGTTGTTTTAGCGTTATTGATAGGCGCAGTATTTTTCATTATCCGTATGCTGCGCAAACCCAGAACTGACGGACAAGCCGCTTCCATGCAATATTCCGGCATGAATACTGCGACACCGGATCGTTTTCAAACACCTCCGTTTGCCGGAGGGGCAACAACAGCCAGCGACAGCTCGTCAAATCAGCCGAATATTCCTGCTGACTTCAAAGTAGAGCCTTTCTTGCGCAACGCTAAAGCCTCGTTTATCCGTTTACAGGCTGCGAATGACCGTGGCGATATTAACGAAATCCGTGATTTTGCGACTACGGAAATGCTCGCTGAAATCAGCGCGCAAATTCAAGAACGGGGCGATGAGCCGCAACAAACCGAAGTCATGTTTATTGATGCCAATCTGCTGGAAGTCGAGACGACCAGCGACATGGCGATTGCCAGTGTCCGCTTTACCGGGCAACTGCGTGATTTGCCGGATGGCGAGCCTGAAGCGTTTGATGAAATCTGGCATGTGCAGAAAGATCTGAAAGATCCAGAGGCTACTTGGTTACTGGCCGGTATTCAGCAAGTTTCCTAGTATTATTCGCAAGAATTATTCAACACGAACCTGGCCGGGAAAGCATTGCATTGCTGGCCAGGTTTCTCAACAATCAGTCAGTGCTTAGAATGCTGCAGTATTGATGTATCTCAATGGACGCTTAACTCGTATTGAATGAATTGAGACAGCGCTCTTCTCATGTATACGCGGCTATCGAAAGTCATACTGGTTTGGTCGATTGCATTTTTTGCAACCTTGGTGGCATTCAGCAATATCACCGATTACGACTCGAATTTTTTCTTTGTCAGTCATGTACTGGCGATGGATACCACTTTTCCGGATAACAAAGGACTGTGGCGCGCCATCGACTCACCGTTTATCCATCATGCCGTGTATATTTTTATCATTGCGGTAGAAGCGCTGATTGCAGGGCTATGCTGGCTCGGTGGCTGGCGTTTGTGCCGGAACATCAAAGATCCCGCATCCTTTAATCAAGCGAAAAGTACGGCAATTCTGGGATTAACTCTTGGCTTCCTGCTGTGGTTCACGGGTTTTATGACCATCGGCGGTGAATGGTTTCTGATGTGGCAATCGGAAGTTGCCAATGGTCAGCAAGCCGCGTTCCGTTTTGTAATGATCATCGCTGTAACGCTGATCTATTTGATACAGGTTGATGACGAGCGTCATGCCTGAATGATCGCCAAAGGCTGCTATAACTTGCCCGATGCCGATTTAATTTTGCCGCGTCTCAGCGGCCTTGCAAGTGGGATAACAACGCGGCAATACCTGCCTGAGCAATCTGAGCGTCCTGGAAAGACCGTACGCCGCTGACGCCGACGGCGCCAACGAATTGATCATCGATAATAACCGGCAAACCGCCTTCCACGGGCAATGCGCCGGGTAATTTCAGGTATTGTAAGCGTCCCTCGGTGATATTGGTTTCCAGGACTTTCGTCGGACGCCGGAAAGCGATCGCAGCGCGGGCTTTTTCAATGGCGACAGTGACGCTGCCAAACTGGGTGTTGTCGAGCCGCTGCAAGTACAGCAAATGACCGCCATCATCGACGATGGCAATCACCACCGGCCACTGATTCTGTAGCGCTTCGTTTTCGGCGGCTGCGGCGATTCGCTTAACATCGTCGAGTGTGAGTATTATTTTTTGAGTCGTCATCATGATAAGAATTGAAGATCGTCAGTGTTTATATTTTTGCAAAGAGTCAAATGCCGGCGCCGTTTTCAAATAGTTCATGCCGGGTTTGAGCTTGTGTGATATTACTGCCGGGCGGCACACTGCGGGTCAGCCAGACATTCCCGCCGATCGTTGAACCCCGGCCGATGGTGATCCGGCCCAGGATTGTCGCGCCGGCATAAATGACAACGTCATCTTCCACAATCGGATGACGCAGATTGCCTTTCACTAAAGCACCGTTTTCATCGACCGGGAAACGTTTAGCGCCCAATGTGACCGCCTGATACAAACGGACATTGTGGCCGATGATTGCCGTTTCACCAATCACCACCCCCGTGCCATGATCAATGAAAAAACTGCCGCCGATTTGCGCGCCCGGGTGGATCTCAACCCCCGTGACCGAATGGGCGATTTCCGAAATCATACGGGCGATTAAAGGCACGCCCAATTCGTGCAGCACGTGCGCCAAACGGTAGTGCGTGATTGCCGTGATGCCGGGATAGCAAACCAGGACTTCATCAATATTACGCGCCGCGGGATCGCCCTCATACGCCGCTTTGATATCGCTTTCCAGCAAACGCCGGACTTCCGGCAAGCTTTTGGCGAACGCCTGGGTAATGGCGACCGATTGCGCGCGATCTTCATCGCTGAGGATCTCCAGGCCGGAGTTATAGTGTAATTCGTGCTGAATTTGCACCATCAACTCGCGCAGTGTCATATTCAGAATATGCCCGACATAGTGATCGATACCTTCGTCCGCCAGCTCCGCTGAACCCAGCCGGTTTGGAAACATGGCAGCGCTTAAGCCTTCCGCGACACTTGCCAGAATTTTGCGCGATGGCAGACGGGGCGGCCGGTCGTGGCGGTTACGGCTTTCCAGTGATGCCACGCGCAGCGCGCGAAGTTCGGCTACGATGCTATCGATATCCAGATGCGTGCTGCGCAGCAAGAGCTCTCGCGTTCTTTTACTATTGTTCACTATGTTGTCAAACCTTGTGCATCAAACATACCTTCAAACAAGATGCTGCTCAGATAGCGTTCGGCGGAATCCGGCAGTATCACCACGATGGTTTTGCCGGCGTTTTCCGCACGCTTGGCATGGCGCACCGCAGCCGCTACCGCGGCGCCGCAGGAAATACCGGCGAGTATGCCTTCTTCTCGGGCCAGACGGCGAGCGTATTGTATCGCCTCTTCATTACTGACTTGCTCGATTTCATCGACCAGGGACAAATCCAGATTATCCGGCACGAAACCTGCGCCGATGCCTTGAATTTTATGCGGCCCGGGCGCTAATGAAGCGCCGGCGCGTTTCTGCGACAGTACCGGACTTGCCGAAGGTTCGACCGCAACTGCGGTGATCGCTTTGCCCTTGGTTTGCTTGATGTAACGGGAAACGCCGGTAATCGTGCCGCCGGTTCCGACACCGGCGACAAAAATATCGACCGCACCATCGGTGTCGTTCCATATTTCCGGCCCGGTGGTTTTTTCATGAATCGCCGGATTGGCGGGATTCTTGAATTGCTGCAACAGCACATAGCGCCCGGGATCGGAAGCGACGATTTCTTCCGCCTTGGCGATCGCACCGCTCATGCCGCGAGCGCCTTCGGTCAGCTCCAGCTTGGTGCCCAGCGCAACCAGCAATTTCCGCCGCTCCAAGCTCATGGTTTCCGGCATCGTCAAAGTCAGCGGTATGCCGCGAGCCGCTGCCACAAAAGCCAATGCAATCCCGGTGTTGCCGCTGGTCGGTTCGACAATTTCTTTCCCCGGGCCGAGTAACCCTTTTTGTTGCGCATCATCGATCATTGCCGCACCGATGCGGCATTTAACCGAATACGCGGGGTTACGTCCCTCAATCTTCGCGAGCACCAGAGCCGCTGCGCCGTCGGTTACCCGGTTGAGGCGTACCAGCGGCGTATGTCCAATCGATAATGAATTATCTTCAAACCAATTTGCCATGAGTTTTCCTTTTAGTTGACGTTGCGCGCGCAGCACGCACAAATTGACCCAGTAGCGGATTCTATCATTGTTTTCAGAGTGAGATTAAAGCGGTAATTTTACGAACAAACCTTGCTGGCCAAAGATAAATGTTCCGCTGGCATCAGCTATTGAAATTTATGCGCAAATTTGTCTTAATCCCTTATTAATCAGGTCTTTAGTTCAAACCCGCATTGCAGCAGCCTTATACCCAAGCGCAAAAGTCTTAATCCCTTATTAATCAGGTCTTTAGTTCAAACTGAGCAGAACCGGGGCGAACAGGCAGAAATACAAGTCTTAATCCCTTATTAATCAGGTCTTTAGTTCAAACTTAAAAAACGAGGAAGTAGCAAAAGCGAGGGTCTTAATCCCTTATTAATCAGGTCTTTAGTTCAAACACTCGGCAATATTATTAAATGTGAGGATAGTTACGTCTTAATCCCTTATTAATCAGGTCTTTAGTTCAAACGGCACTTTGTGGCGCATATACCGGTTCCGCGTCTTAATCCCTTATTAATCAGGTCTTTAGTTCAAACATACCAAACGGCGCATAGCGTACGGCAGAGTTGTCTTAATCCCTTATTAATCAGGTCTTTAGTTCAAACCTGAAGGGGTAAAAATGACAACACTCAAACAAGGTCTTAATCCCTTATTAATCAGGTCTTTAGTTCAAACATATTAAGTGCTATAGTAAATATGATGCGGGTCTTAATCCCTTATTAATCAGGTCTTTAGTTCAAACATAACTGCCTTGCGGCATGTTCTGCTTGTTTTTTGTCTTAATCCCTTATTAATCAGGTCTTTAGTTCAAACCTTCTAATAGATGCATTACCGGAGCCTGAAAACGGTCTTAATCCCTTATTAATCAGGTCTTTAGTTCAAACATCGGAACTTGGCAATATCGTTAAATGCGAGGGTCTTAATCCCTTATTAATCAGGTCTTTAGTTCAAACCCCAGATTGCGTAAAACTATCTCACCTCCGCAGTCTTAATCCCTTATTAATCAGGTCTTTAGTTCAAACAAAGGGAATAAAAACATGAACGCTAAATTTTTGGGTCTTAATCCCTTATTAATCAGGTCTTTAGTTCAAACTTAAAGCTAATTCGATCGCCCGGCGAATCTGGGTCTTAATCCCTTATTAATCAGGTCTTTAGTTCAAACTTGCAATAAAGCAAGCTACGGCATGTCAATATACGTCTTAATCCCTTATTAATCAGGTCTTTAGTTCAAACTGAATAAATTGAATGCAATATGCAAAGGATGGAAAGGTCTTAATCCCTTATTAATCAGGTCTTTAGTTCAAACCCTCCGCATTTATACTTAGATAATGAGCAGCAAGTCTTAATCCCTTATTAATCAGGTCTTTAGTTCAAACCTGTAGTTGCAGCGTACTTTGTAACAGAGTTATCGTCTTAATCCCTTATTAATCAGGTCTTTAGTTCAAACTCCGGCAATATCATTACATACCCGCAATAAATAAGTCTTAATCCCTTATTAATCAGGTCTTTAGTTCAAACATGCTGCATTATTGTCGGATGAGATCAAATTGGCGGTCTTAATCCCTTATTAATCAGGTCTTTAGTTCAAACTATGGCCGATATCATAGCCAGGCTGCAATCCGGGGTCTTAATCCCTTATTAATCAGGTCTTTAGTTCAAACTAAATAAATCGCTAGGATCGCTTCAATAATAGTCTTAATCCCTTATTAATCAGGTCTTTAGTTCAAACAATTATTAGGGGGTAATATGTATATAGTTATGTCTTAATCCCTTATTAATCAGGTCTTTAGTTCAAACTGCTCGTTCTGTTTTATCATTTATCTTCATAGGCTTAGAAATGGGGTTGACAGAAAATTTCATTTCTTAAAAGTTAGCTTGACGCGATGAGCCAATTGGCCAGATGTTGCTGCAAATGTTTCAAATCGGACTGGCAGCATAAAGCAATATTGAGCTCCCTGGCGCGGGCGCGACTGGTTTTATCGAGGTTATTGAAACTGACCAGCATCGCGCGGCCTTGCAAGCCGCCCATCAGGTCGCGCAGGCTGTCGAGTTTATACAGCATATCCGAATCCTTTTCAAAGTGTTTCGTTTTGCATTCGATCAGATGCAGGCGGTTAGCATGAATCAGGCCGACATCGAGTTCATTTTTCACCACGGTTCTTCCCGATGGATGGCGCTGAATGGTAATGTTGCACGCCACATCCTGGATGCCGCATTTTTGTTTAAGTTGAAAACAGGCGGCATACGCGTGCATTTCCAGCCAGCCGCCATTCGCGATGAATCGTGCCTGTGGGTCGGAAAAACTGATCAACCGGTGTTCGAGGCGGCAAATACCGGCATTTTCGAATAATTCCAGCAATTCCCATAACACCGGCCGGGCCTGACGGGTGTGATCGATTCTGGCGCTCAATCGAGGATTATCCGCCTGATACGCCAGATAATTCAGCGTGCCGAGTTCATCGGCGTAACGGTCGATACCGGCCAGCAATTGGCGGGTCAGTTCCTGAATCGCTGACGGCACGCTTTGCGTTTCTGCAGGAATATCCACCTGATCAGCACCGTAGGCCATCAGATAATCCTTCAGTCTCAAACGGTCGGCCAGCTCGTGCGGCGGCAGTTTCGGCGACAGCCACAACAGTCGATCATGTCGGGGGTGCACATAGTAAATCGGCGCATTTGCCGAACGAAATGCCTCGCAGGCGGCGATGCTCATCAGCTTGGTGCCGCCGGTGGCGTTGAGCGCAATATCGCCCTCCGGATAATGGCAGAGAATGTCGAGCACTGTATCGCTGACCTGCTCCGCATCCCACGGGTCCGCGATGGCGTAGGATTCAACGCCGATACCGCGCGGTTTGAAAATTTTCTCCAGCGCCTGCGCCCGTTCCCGCATATCCGGACTGACCAGCATGATGATCTTCTTCGGTTTAACAGCATCGTCCAGCATGGGGGTGATGTTAGGAATGGGCTGAGCGGAAACGAGGATGAGATGGGTATTGAGTTTCATCAGATTTGCGGTACTCCACAGGTTGCCGGTTCAGCCGGGATAATCGTCCGGAAGTTGTGACGGCAAGGTTTTGATGCCGGACTTTGCGGTTTCCTCCAACAACATGGGTATGAATTGACTTTCCAGCCATGCGTAGATGGGTTGCCACTGATTGTTTTGAATAGGCGTAAAACCATGCGCGAGTATCGAAGTATTGCGCGCTTCGATGTGGCTGCGCAGGGTGTTTTCCTGCTCAGTGATAAAAGCCGCCGCAGGCCCTTTTGTGTGATGCATGACCAATTGCCAGGCATTGAACAGCCCCGCTTGCCACTGGCCTTTACGGTTTTTTGTCAGGGTTAGATGATCGGGAATTTGCTCCGGCCTGACATCGCCGGTCTCGATACCGGCCTGTACTTTCAATAACCATTGCGCGCTCCATTCGATAAGCCGGTAAATACGGGCTACAGCATCGTCATAGCGACCCTGGGCGGCACGGCGTTCGGCGTTGCGGAATAAATCAAGCAAGCGTGCAGCATCACATTTATTGTCCATCATAAGGTTAAAACCACCGGCTTCAGCCGGTCAGCTTTAGCTGCGAGAATATGCCACACAGGAGGTGTGGCATGGATTATAGACATGGAAGTCATACGGTTTATCAGATTGAAT
>WBZO01002447.1_pt1 | contig 24077 bp, 22 predicted proteins | sample 5204261 | NCBI WGS metagenome assembly WBZO01 (sample SAMN12412400, study PRJNA552823) | activated sludge metagenome | isolation source: activated sludge from anammox sidestream of wastewater treatment plant... | place: USA: North Carolina | collected 2017-09
AATAATTTTGCAACACCTGGTTATGCAAATATGACAAGTGCGGCTGGCGTTCTTCAAAATGTATTTGATTTAAGAACCTTAGCAAGTGTGGATATTGTATTAACTAAAGACAAGAGTAAATGGACCCGTTGTTTGGTTTTAGAACAAAATGGTGAACCTGCTTCTACATCTACACACGCTACTAAGTTGGAACCAAGAAGAAGAAAATCGGTTGATAAACAAGGTATTGGTTTAGGTGAGCCTGGCTGTAATACTGCAGAAGCTCAGTTGGATACATTTACAACTGGTTTAGGTTGGTTCCCAGGCTACGCAATTAATTTAGAAACTGGTGAGCGATTAAATATTGCCTTTGGTGAAGATTCGTATCAAACCACTAATAATGGTGATGATATGATGTGGAATCCAACTAATGTAACGTCAACATCTACTTATCCTTACGCATTTGGTGGAAGACATTATATTTATGTGTTTGGTAATAATAGAAGTGGTTCTACATATAATAGTCCTAATGCTGCCGCTCCATTTAAAGATAAATTAATTGGTGCTGGCCCTTACAATATGGCTGCATTTACAGATATGGTGCATGTGTATAAATGGGCAAATAACACTATTAATACTACAGGAGCTACATCTTCTCAAAAAAATAGTGCAAACGTTGTATTAACCAACTTGTGGGCAGATGCTATGTGGACAAGTATGCCAGTAACCATAGATGCAAAATATAACTTTAAACACCCAGAAGATATGTCGTGTGATGCAAGAGTGGCATTACGTGTTAAGAAAGCATATCGTCCAGGTATGGCATCAAATACATATATTAATGCTTCGGCTTATACAGCAGGTGGTTATGTAAATCCAAGTACTGCTTTAAACATTAACTATGCACCTACAATACAACCTTACTATGGAAGTGGTTCAGCTACTATAAATGGCTTCTTATCAGTAGCAACAACAAATACACTTTCATCACCAGTAAATAATAACTTTGGATTGTATAAATTCAGCACAAGTGATATTTATACTGAGATAAATAATGCAGAAAAAATGAAATCTGCTTTAGATTTAATCAACATTGTTCCAAACCCTTATTATGCTTACTCTAAATACGAAACTAATCGTATTGATAATAGAGTAAGAATAACGAACTTACCAAATAAATGTAGAATAAAAATATTTACCTTAAATGGTACTTTAGTTCGTACATTTAATCGTGATGTAAGTGGACAAGAAGACCTTGAAACTACTGAATCTGATTATACCCGCAACAGACGCTTAGCATACCAAGATTGGGATTTGAAAAACCAAAGCGGAATTACAGTGGCTAGCGGATTATATATCATTCATGTAGATGTACCAGGTGTAGGAGAGAAAATCTTAAAATGGTTTGGTGTAATGCGCCCTCTAGATTTACAAAGTTATTAATCGTTTAATTGAATTAAATACAACAAGATATGAAGTCGTTTTTAAAAGTATCATTAAGTGCAGTGTTAACTGGAGGGCTTTTAGCCACAGGTTTTCAAGCTCAAGCTGGAAATCCTGAGCGTGCTGGTCAAGCAGGAGCAACACAACTTTTAATAAACCCTTATGCTCGTTCTGCTGGATGGGCAGCCGCTAACGGGGCATTTTCAAGAGGCTTAGAGTCTCAATATACTAACGTGGCTGGTATTGCTTATACTAAGCGCACAGAGGTAATGTTTATGCGTTCGGCTTGGTTAGTAGGAACAGGTATTAATATTAATGCTTTTGGGGTGTCTCAGCGTGTGGGTGAAACTGGTGCTATAGGCTTAGGTATTACGTCTATTAATGCTGGAAAAATTGAGCGTACTACTGAAGACCAACCAGAAGGAGGTTTAGGGACTTTTACACCTCGTTTTACTAATATTGCTTTATCGTATGCTAAATGCTTTTCTGATAATATTTATGGTGGTATTACCGTAAGAGCTATTTCAGAAGGAATTGATAACGTAAAAGCCCAAGGTGTTTCAATTGATGCAGGCGTACAATATCATACTGGAAAGCAAGAACAAATGCACTTAGGCGTAGCTTTAAAAAACATCGGACCTAAAATGCAATATAAGGGTGATGGTCTTTCTACTCAAGGAACTGTTACTAATGCGTATGGTAACGAATATCAATTAACATTAAACAATCGTTCAGGAGCTTTTGAATTACCAGCGCTTTTAAATATATCTTTAGGATATGATTTGTATTTCTTAAAAGATACAGCTGGAAAAGCAGATAAAACGCACCGCGTTACTGTAGCAGGTAATTATACCTCAAACTCATTTACTAAAGATAACTATATGTTTGGTTTAGAGTACGGTTGGAGAAATATTGTGATGGTACGCGGAGGTTTAACTGTAGAAAAAGGTATTTTTAAAGGTGAAGGAAACCGCACAACAGCATTTACTGGTCCTTCTTGCGGTGCTACCGTAGAAATTCCATTTACAGAGAAAAAATCAACTGTAGCAGTTGATTATTCTTACCGATTCACAAATCCATTTGGTGGTGTACACACATTTGGATTACGTGTGAACTTGTAAAATCAAAATAAATTATATATCTTTGCTTTATTGAATCCCGAAAACACTTTCGGGATTCTTTTTATTTTATTAAATTTTTAATACAATGGCTACAGTTGCTTATTACACCGAAGAAGGCTTGCAAAAATTAAAAGATGAGTTGCAACAGTTAAAAACAGTTGAACGCAAAAGCGTCATTAAACAGATTGCCGAAGCTCGTGATAAAGGCGATTTATCAGAAAATGCTGAATACGATGCTGCTAAAGAAGCTCAAGGCATCTTAGAATTAAAAATTGCTAAACTAGAAGAGATAGTTGCCAATGCTCGTATTATTGATAGTTCAAAATTAGACACCTCTAAAGTGAGCATCTTAACTACGGTGCGTATAAAGAATTTGAAAGTAAATAAGGAGATGACTTATACATTAGTAGCCGAAAACGAAGCAGATTTAAAAACAGGTAAAATATCTGTGGATTCGCCTATTGGAAAAGGGTTACTTGGTAAAAGTGTAGGCGACAAAGTAGATGTTACAGTGCCTGCAGGCGTTATTCCATTTGAAATTATAGAAATTACCATTTAATATGGCAAGTATATTTTCAAAAATTATTGCTGGCGAGATACCATGCTATAAAATTGCCGAAAACGAAAACTATTTAGCTTTTTTAGACATCTTTCCGCTTCGTAAGGGACATACGCTAGTTATCCCTAAAAAGGAAATAGATTATATTTTTGACTTAGATAATGAAACTTACCTAGGCTTAATGAGTTTTTCTAAAACAGTTGCTGAAGCTATTAAGAAAGCAATTCCGTGTCAGCGCATCTCAATGGGTGTATTTGGTCTTGAAGTGCCTCACGCACATGTTCATTTAATACCAATGAATACAATGAATGACGTGAATTTTGATAACGAGAAATTAAAATTATCAAAAGAGGAATTTGAGCAAATTGCTGCTCAAATCCGTCAATACTTATCGTAATAGTAGCGTGATTTAAGCGCTTATTTTATGATTTTTTGAGGCTGTTCCGTTAATAAAACACGTATATTTGCAACCTAAATTTTGAACCTTATGGATAAGAACTCATTTATTGGATTAGGATTAATTGCCACTATACTCATTGTATGGTTGTCGTTGTCTGGTCCAAGTAAAGAACAAATCGCTCGAAATAAGCATATCAAAGATTCGGTGGAGCAGGCAATGAAAGCTGAAGAATTGGCTCAAAAAGTAAAAGAACAAAAAGCAAAACAAGCTAAATTATTGGAGGCAAATAACAACATGCCTCTTAGCGATTCTTTATTGTCAATTCAAAAACAAAACCAATATAAAGACTTTGCAATAGCAACAAGCGGAACGAAAGAATTGGTTACACTTGAGAACGAAAATATTAAAGTGTATATTTCAACTAAAGGCGCAGCGGTACAAAAGGTAGAATTAAAAAACTATCACCGCTATGCTCAGAATGAAAATTTAGTATTGTTTGATAGCGATTCCTCTTATCAGAATATTGAATTTGATGCGTATAATACCTTACGTTTTAATACAGATAGTTTTTATTTTAAACCCTCATCTTTAACCGAAACAGTAACGGGTGCAAATAGTAAAACAATTAGTTTAAAGCTTCTAACATCAAATCCATCTAGCTATATCGAGTATGTTTATACTTTAAAAGGTAATGATTATATGCTCGATTTTGATATCAACTTTGTTGGAATGCAAAGTATCATTACGCCAAAAAATAATCGAATTACTTTAAATTGGGTTCAAGCGTTGCCGTCTCAAGAAAAGCATATTACTAAGGAAAGAGAGGCGGCAACAGTTTACTATAATCAAACAAAGGAAGGTGTAGATTATATAAACCCTCATACATTTGAAGAAAAAAACTTAAATGAAGACAACATAAAATGGCTTTGTTTTAAACAACAATTTTTTAACTCTACATTAATTGCCGATTCTGAATTTCAAAAGGAGGGAAGCGTAATAGTAACAAGTCAAAATGATAAATCAATTAAGTATGTAAAATCAATACAGGCTCAATTAAGTATTCCATTTAATCATTCATCTTCCGAAAAATTTGGAATGGCTTATTACTTTGGCCCTACACAATATTCGGTATTAAAGAATTATGACTTAGATATAGAAAAAATTATACCATTAGGTTGGAGTATCTTTAGTTACATAAATAAATGGATGATTATTCCTTTATTCGATTTATTCTCTGGATTAAATAGCGGAATTGTTATTTTAATAATTACATTAATTATTAAAACACTTTTATTTCCAGTGGCCTACAAAACTTATATGAGTAGTGCTAAGATGCGTGTTTTAAAACCTGAAATAGAAGAAATTAATAAAAAATATGAGAAAAACGATAATCCAATGGCAAAGCAACAAGAGCAAATGTCGTTGTATCGTAGAGCAGGAGCAAATCCACTTTCAGGATGTTTACCAATGTTGTTGCAGTTTCCTATTTTAATTGCTTTATTCGGATTTTTTCCAGCTGCTATTGAGTTAAGACAAAAACCATTTTTATGGGCAGATGACTTATCTACTTATGATTCTATCTACGATTTCGGTTTTAATATTTGGGGATATGGAGATCACATCAGTTTATTTGCTTTGTTAATGTTTATCTCTACCATTATTTACACATGGATGAGCCAAGAGATGTTACAACCTCAGCAAACACAACAAATGCCAGGCATGAAGTATATGATGTATTTAATGCCTGTTATCTTTTTGGCTGTAATGAATAGCTATGCGGCTGGTTTAAGTTGGTATTACTTTTTAGCTAACATTATTACTTTTGCTCAAACGTGGATAATGCGTAAAGTAATTGATGATAACAAAATACGCGAACAGCTTTTAGCTAACATGAAAAAACCTGAGAAAAAATCGGCATTCCAACAAAAATTAGAGGAAATGGCCAAGCAACAACAAGCCTTACAAAAAGGGAAAAAATAACTAAAAAAGCGGTTCATTTGAGCCGCTTTTTTTATTCAATCATTTCTTGTTATTTAGACTTAATTTAAATAGTAAAAAATAGACTGAATGCTTGATGATTTAAGTAAAAATGGCTAAAATTACATCAGATATTTAATGAATTATCATGAACACTCCATCCTCTCCAATTGACTATTTACCAATAGTCATTATGTTTCTTATTGCATTAGGTTTTGTTGTTGTAACAATGATTGCATCACATAATTTAGGTCCTAAGCGAAAAACAAAAATTAAATTAGATTCATTTGAATGTGGTATCGAATCACAAGGAAATGCCCGTATTCCCTTTGCGGTAAAATATTTTTTAGTGGCTATTTTATTTGTGTTATTCGATATCGAGGTTATTTTTATGTACCCTTGGGCTGTAAATTTTAAGGAGTTAGGTATGCTAGGTGTTATTGAAGTGTTTTCGTTTATTGCCTTATTGTTAGTAGGATTTTACTACATGATATCTAAAAAAGCCCTTAAATGGGAAGACTAAGAAAACCTATGTCTTTATAAGACTTTAAGGTGTTAATATTAAAAATTTTAAAATAATGTCAAAACAAATTACAAAACGTACAAAAGTAGAAATGGCTAAGAGTCCGCAAGGTATTGAAGGACCTGGTTTTTTTGCTACTAAAATGGAAGAAGTAATTGGCTTAGCACGTGCCAATTCATTATGGCCTTTGCCTTTTGCTACATCTTGCTGTGGAATTGAGTTTATGGCTACAATGGCTTCTCATTACGACTTAGGACGTTTTGGTGCAGAGCGTTTAAGTTTCTCGCCTCGTCAAGCAGATATGTTAATGGTGATGGGAACTATTGCTAAAAAAATGGGACCTACCTTACGCCAAGTGTATGAACAAATGGCGGAGCCACGTTGGGTACTTGCTGTTGGAGCTTGTGCAACAAGTGGTGGTATTTTCGATTCGTATTCTGTTTTACAAGGTATTGATCGCATCATTCCTGTTGATGTTTACGTGCCAGGCTGTCCTCCACGTCCTGAACAAATATTAGAGGGCGTTTTAAAAATACAAGAGTTAGCTAAAAACGAATCATTGCGTCGTAGAAACTCACCAGAGTATAAAAAATTATTAGCTAGTTACGGAATAGAATAAGTTAGGTAAATCAATCACATTAAAATGGAATTATTAAACATAGTAAATGAAAAGCTAAATGCACAATTTCCTGGGGCTGTACTCACCGCAGAGATGTTGTATGATTTTCCAGTATTTGTAATTAGCAAAGATAAAATTCATGACGTACTAAAATTCTTAAAAGAAGATGAAGCATTAAATTTTCATTTTCTAACAGATTTAACGGGTATGCAAACACCAGACGAAAAACAGTTGGGCGTTATTTATCACTTACATAATATGCCAAAAAATTACCGTATCCGTGTAAAAACGTTTATGGATATTAATAAACCAGAAATACCTACCGCAACAGATTTGTGGTTAGGGGCTAATTGGATGGAAAGAGAAACTTATGATTTTTTTGGAGTAAAGTTTTTAGGTCATCCAAATTTAAAACGAATTTTAAATGTGGACGAAATGGATATTTTTCCGTTACGGAAGGAATATCCTTTGGAAGATCAAACCCGCGATGATAAAGATGATACCATGTTTGGTAGATAAATTAAACAAGTTAAAAGTTAAAAATCTGTTACGTTATAACTTTTACTTTTTAACTTAACAAAAATGAATAAAAAGTACGCCATAAAAAAATTATCATTCATCATTAGCTGCTTTTTGGTGTTTTTATGCACCAAAAGCCACGCCCAAGCCCAATGGAAATTTCATTTGGCATTTGAGGATGCCACAGGCGCAAAAGACACTATTTGGTTGATTTGGGATACAAGCGCTGTTTTATGGGACTACGACCCCTTATTAGGAGAAGGACATGTAGATATAGACCTCGATAATTTTAGTACTTGGGTAATAAATTATAATAATGATACCACAAAAACTACAGCAGAGCCATTCATTAGTAGTGCTTTAGGAAATTACATTTACGGTACTGAAAATTTCCAATCTCCGCTAACGCTAAGTTGGGACAGTTCATTGTTTCACGCGCCCAACTTGCCACAACCTGTTAATTTGGCGTATATGGATAACGGGTATTTTTTCGGCAATAATAACTGCCCGTTCTGTCACCATTTTGATATGCTGATAGATAATCACGTAACGATTGATTTGAACGTATTTCCCTATGATTTTTTTCCTGTATTTATTAATATAGAAAGAGGCGCTGTGCTTAATATAAATGAAAACATAAGCATCAGTAAGAAAAAACCTTTGATTTCCCCAAATCCTGCTTCTTACCTTATTAGCATCAAATCAGATAAAAATATAAAAGAATGTTCGTTAATTGATAATACTGGAATAGTTGTATTATATCAATCTGTTAGAGATATGACCAATAATGTACTATCTGTTCAAGATATTTCTTCGGGGGTCTATGTTTTAAAAATTATTAATCAAAACAATGAAGTATATTATGAAAAAATTATCATTACTCATTAGCTGTCTTTTGGTGTTTTTGTGCACCAAAAGCCACGCCCAAGCCCAATGGAAATTTCATTTGGCATTTGAAGATGCCACAGGTGCAAAAGACACCATTTGGCTTATTTGGGATACAAGTGCTACTGTGGGTACTTTTGGGCAAATTGACTCTGCTCTTGGAGAAGACGCTTTCCCTTTTAATTATAATGAATTTAATGTTTGGGTTTATAATTATAATAATGATTCTACCAAAACACAAGCCAATCCCTTTACAAATATATTGTCAATTGAAATCCACGCCTTCAACCACCAGTATCCCATTACCATATCATGGGACAGTTCATTATTTCACTCGCCCGACTTGCCACAGCCTGTTGGTAGTGCGTGGCTGGGTAATGATTATTATTTTTTGGTAAATAACGACCCTCCTTCTCAGTCATTTAATATGTTATGGGATAGTTCGGTTATTGCTCCTGCGTATTACTGGGGGGCGCAGTCGCATTTTCCCTTAGGCGTTGATATAGCATTTCATTCCTCTGTTGGGATAAATGAGATAAACTCCACTAAAAAAATATCCGTTTACCCCAATCCTACCAGTAATATAATTACTATCAAGGCAAAAGAAATTAAAGCATGTTTCTTACTTGATAATATGGGGAAAACGTTGCTAAACAAGGATTTTTATAAAGGTACTGATTATACCTTATCCGTTCAGGATATTCCTTCGGGCTGCTATATTTTAAAAATTATTAATCAAAACAATGAAGTATATTATGAAAAAGTCATCATTCATCATTAAGCTATCGGTAGCATTATGTTTTATTTCGTTTTTGGGCGTTGCCCAAAATTGTATTATCGCCCCCCCAGCTTCGCCCAATGGGCAAAATGGCGGTGGCGGTACTCAAAGCCTCTCAACGGTTTACGAAAGTAAAAATGGCTGGTATCTGCCTACGGCAGGCGAAATACGCATTTTGTTTGTGTTTTTTGAGGTTAATTACACAGCGGGTACAGACCCAACTAACCCCAATAATATTCATTGGCTACCGCATCAACTGCCCGACTGGGCAACCGATATAGCCGATGTATATGCCCCCGGAGGAGCTTCTACCAAAGCACTTACTCGCTATTTTCAATTAGCTTCTTCGGGCAATTTCACGGTTTTGGGCGATTATTTGTTAGCACCTGACAACGGCGGTATTTTTTTGGTTAATAGTGCTACGGGGAGTGTTACCCCGCAACATGCTATTAACAGTATCAACGCCAAACTGGGAACAAGCATTGTTACTGCACACGGATTAAATGCTATAAGTCATTTCGATAAATGGACAGCAGGAAGTGCCTATCAAGGATTACCTAAAATAACACCCAGCACCGATTCACCCGCTAGATATGACCATGTGATGTTCATCTGCCGAAACAGTAAAGGTAATAATGGTGAAGGTTATATGAGTTCGTCCCTGCCCTTGAATATGCTCGGATTTCAAGCTAATACACACAGCTATTTTGGAGCGTACAATGATTTGCCTTTTAATATCATCAGACATGAATTTAGTCATGCGCTTTATGGCGACAATAATTTTCATTGCGGAGGTGGTGGTACAGGGAATTTAAATACGCCTCAAAATTACTGGATACCGCTGATAGGCGGTTGGAGCAATATGAGCCTGTACAACGGCTCGCTGAACAGTTGGAACGCCTGGGACAGGCTGCGTATGGACTGGCGGGCGGCAGGCGTGAGCAATGGCATTAATGCCCGAAATGCCGCAGGCAAAGTGAATGTAAACGGCGATTTAGATGCCACTAACCCTGCCCACGCAGGCACTTATACGCTGCGAGATTTTGTATTGTTTGGCGATGCCATTCGCATCAAGCTGCCCTTTACCAACCCTGCTACCGAATACCCCCAATGGCTATGGATAGAAAACCACCAGGGGCAAAGCGTGAACGGCATCGCCTTTGATAAATGGCAACATGAGGGCAATACTTGTATAGACCCCGTTGTGCCGGGCATATACGCCTATTTGCAGATAGATAAAGAAGTACGTTCGGCAGCAACGTCCGCTGAGGTGTATCACGGCTACGCCGATTACCTTCGTCCGCTCACAGCCGACGGCTTTTGCGACCGTGAGTTTGAAAGCAGTACGGTGTATAACAACTGTATTCAGTGGGGAAATACCAATGCCTTTACTAAGTTGCTCCCTAACCCGCTCACGGGCGGCTCAGACCAAGAATATTATGCCATAGACAAACTCGGCGATGGGCAAATTAATTATAACGATAATTATGCAAATAATTCGGAATTGTATAACGGCAATTATAATCATCATACTTACATGATTGGCAATTCTCGTCACGCCTTTACTCTTGGTGGCAACAACAAAATAGGCATGGGCACTAATCCCTCCTCGGCAAGCATGATGAATTTGGTCGGTTATGATTTCGCAGTAGCAGGCATGAAAAACTTACGCAAAATATACCTTAACGGGGTTTCGGTAGAGATACTCAGCTATGGGCTTAATAACACCATAAAGGTGCAGGTGCGGTTTGATGATGTGGATATAGCCGATGACGTGCGTTGGTGTGCTGATACCATTGTGCTCAATCCCATAGCAAGCCCTTCGGGTTATTCTATGAACATCAAAAACGGCAAAATCGTTACCTTAGACCAAGGCACTACCGCCACCCGTATGAACAACCCGCAAACCATTGGCGGTAAGCAGGTGTTTGCTTCGCCTACTCGGTTTACGGCGAGGGCTAACTCATACATTCATTTGGAAAACAATGCTCAATTAATAGCAGACCACACTAGTACGCTGGCATTAAGTGCAGGGTCAAAATTAGAATTGGAAAGCGGTGCAAAGCTCATTATCCGTAACAATAGCCAATTAGTTTTAGAAAACGGCAGCCAGTTAATTGTGAAAGGCACGGCGCAGGTGGTGGTAGAAACAGGCGGTAAATTGTTGTACAACGGTGGTACTATTAAGCTCAATGATAATACCTCTACCATAGAAATTAAAGACGGTTTTTTAGAGATAGGAGCTAATCAAGTGTTTACTTACACAGGCTCTACCTCTATGGTATATGGCTACATCAAATTTACCTCGCCGTCTTTTCCAAGCACCAATATTATAGCAGGTACAGGTTCTTCCATAAACATTACAGGTTTTACCAAAACCAAAACCATTTTTGAAGTAACGCAGGAAACGATGGCTTTGCCGATGAACCTTGCTTTGTTTAAAATTAAAAACGGTTCGGTGCTGTTGGGTGCAGGGGCAAGGGTGCTTTTTTCAGACGGTAATACGGTGGTGGATATTAATAACTGCCGTTTTGGTTCAAACACAGGCACAAAAACCACTCATCGGGGCTTGGTGCTGTATGGGCAGTCTAATGTAGCCATTACCAACTCTACCTTTGAAAACGGTACGTATGGCGTATATGGCTGGCTCACGTATGGCGGTGCACCGCACACGTTTAATTATTGTACGTTTCAAAACAACGACATTGGTTTGTTTAGCCACGATAAAGGCATTACGCTCAATAACTGCTCTTTTTACAAAAACAGTCAATACGGCTGGTATGCCGAAGCCATGTCGTTCAATTGTTTTGCCAACAACTGTTCGTTTGGCGAAAGCCTTCCCAACGCCAACGCTACGGCTCTTTATTTTCAGGGAGCGTATAATATTTCGCTGAAAGTAGATAACCCTGCCATAAGCTACAATACCAACGGTATTATTGTATCAGGTACTACGGCTTATGTGCGTTGCGGTTTTGTAAAGAACAACAGCGGCAACGGCTTTGAAGTAACCGCCTACGGCACGTTGGATATGGGCGATAACTGGGACAGCCAACCCTCCAAAGTAATAGCTACTAACAACGGCACAACCATAAAGAGTATTGGTGCTTTTAGTATAGACTTGGATAATGGGCGTAATGCTTTGTATCCGTCTGTACAAGGGCAACAAAAAGTTGTGAACGGAACAATAGCAGGAGGTTGTGCGCCGTTTATGATACCTGCTTTTAATAACCAATGGAAAACAGGCGGTGGCTCGCCCACCAACACCGATTATTTTTTGCAAACGTATGACCCTTACAATCCTTGTCCCTTGCAGTCTGTAATCATAAGCGATGCCACACCCATAACCGCCACAGCGTGCCCCGGTGGTGGTTTGCCAAGTTTGGTTTCGGGATTTGATACCTTCTCAGAAGATAACAGTAACGAGAGCAACGTTAATTTAGATGTTTTTAATGATGATTTGGCAAAAATGAATATGAGCCGTGCGGCTTCCGATTATACAGATGCTTTAAGCCGAATAAACCTCATACTTTCGGGTACTCTAAACGATGAACAACGTGTCATTGCCGAAAACTGGCAATGTATTATTCAGTCGGAAATTAATCAGGTTTCGGCAAGTACCGAAAATATTAATACACCAATAAGCACCGTTGAAAATTGTAGTGGAAGTGCTGCCAGAGTGTTTTATTCCAATCAAACTCATAATGAAACAAACGCTAACACTCAAAACAGCAAAATGCTTGATGAAACTAAACAATTACAGAATGATAAATTTAAAGTAAAAATACTACCAAACCCTAATAATGGTAATTTTGAGTTGAATGTGGAAAGCGATAAAGAAAGTTTATGCGAATTAACGGTGTTTGATATTACAGGAAAAATGATTTATGCAGAAAAATTTAGCATTTCATCGGGAAATAATGTAAAATTGTTTTCCGAAAATATTGATAAAGCGGTGTATATAGTAAATATTAAAAACGAGTTTGGCGATAATAAAAACATTAAGTTAATAATAGAATAAACATAAGATTTTGGAAGATAAATAAAGTTTTCAGTTAATAGTTTTTAGTTGTTTGATAAACACAACTAAAAACACAACTAATTTAAAAATGAGTAAGAAAGAAACTAAGCATACCGAGAATACAAATCACCTTGATGAAAGAATATTCTCAACCCTCAACTTAGGACCTACACATCCTGCCACACATGGTATTTTTCAAAACGTATTGAAAATGGACGGAGAGGTTATTCATGAGGCAACCTCAACCATTGGATATATCCATCGTGCTTTTGAAAAAATTGCCGAGCGTCGCCCCTATGCACAAATCACACCTTTAACCGATAGGTTAAACTACTGCTCAGCACCAATTAATAATTTAGGTTGGCACATGGCAGTTGAAAAATTGTTAGGAGCAAAAATGCCAAAGCGTGCCGAGTACCACCGTGTTATTATCATGGAATTATCACGCATCGCCGATCACATTATTTGTAACTCAGTAATTGGTGTTGACACTGGCGCCATGACGGGCTTCTTATACATTTTTCAATGGCGTGAAAAAATTTATGAAATATTTGAAGACATTTGTGGTGCACGCTTAACCACAAATATTGGTCGTATTGGAGGCTTTGACAGAGAATGGAAAAAAGAAACTTGGGATAAGATTCACGCTTTTATAAAAGAATTTCCAGCAGCTCTTCAAGAGTTTACGGAGTTACTAGAACGTAACCGTATTTTTATGGATAGAACCATTGGTTGCGGGCCTATTAGTGCCGAAAAAGCTTTGTCGTATGGATTTACAGGGCCAAACTTACGTGCTACGGGAATTGATTATGATGTGCGTGTGATGAATCCTTACTGTTCTTACGAAGACTTTACATTTACGGTTCCAGTGGGTACACAAGGTGATACGTTCGATCGTTTTATGGTGCGCCAACATGAAATGTGGCAAAGTTTAGAAATTATTAAACAGGCCATCAACAAAATGCCTGAGGGCGCTATGCACGCTGATTTGCCAGAATTCTTTTTACCACCTAAAGAACAAGTTTATAATAATATGGAAGCCTTAATCTATCACTTTAAAATTGTGATGGGCGAAACAGATATTCCAAAAGGCGAAATATATCATTGTATTGAGGCAGGAAACGGAGAGTTAGGTTTTTATTTAATAAGTGATGGTGGTAGAACACCATATCGTTTACATTTCCGTCGCCCTTGTTTTATTTACTATCAAGCGTATGCCGAAATGGTAAAAGGGATTATGTTATCAGATGCCATTATAACAATGAGTAGCATGAATGTAATTGCTGGAGAATTGGATGCGTAGATAATTATTAATTTAAAATGAAGAATTTAAAAGAAATAATAATATAAGAGGGTAAGCCTTTTTAAATTATCAAATTAAAATAAAAAAATGGGAGCACAAGTTCACGGAGCACAAAAATTTGATCAAGCTAAACGAGCCGATATAAAGTTTAGTGAAGAAGCAATGAAAACGGTTGAGCTAATCATCAGTCGTTACCCGCAAGGTAAACAAAAATCAGCTTTATTGCCTGTACTACATGTAGCACAAGCAGAATTTGGAGGCTGGTTAAGTCCAGAGGTAATGGATTATGTAGCTTCTATATTAAATATTAAACCAATAGAAGTTTTTGAAGTGGCTTCTTTTTACACCATGTTTAATTTAAAACCAGTAGGTAAATGTGTGTTAGAAGTTTGTCAAACAAGTTCATGCTGGTTAAATGGAGCAGAGGATATTGTAAAATACATTGAAAAAAAATTAAACATTAAAGTAGGCGAAACCACTAAAGACGGCATGTTTACTTTAAAAGTAGCTGAGTGTTTAGGCTCTTGTGGTACTGCACCAATGCTACAATGTGGTGCGAGTTTTCATGAAAATCTAACTTATGAAAAAGTAGATACTATTATTGATAACTACAAAGCAGAAGGTAAATTAAGAAGTTATACAGATTTAGATTATAAGAATACACTATAATATTTTATCACTTCGAGCATAGTCGAGAAGAAAAAATAAAATTAAAATGGGAAGAAAATTATTAATACATAACGATAAAGTGCCTAACATTCACACGTTAGAAGTATATCGTGCGCACGGTGGTTATGCTTCGGTTGAGAAAGCATTAAAAACAATGACTCCCGATCAAGTAACCGAAGAGGTAAAAAAATCTGGATTACGTGGTAGAGGTGGAGCTGGTTTCCCTACTGGAATGAAGTGGAGCTTTTTAGCAAAGCCAGAAGGAATTCCACGCTATTTAGTTTGTAATGCAGATGAGTCAGAGCCTGGCACCTTCAAAGACCGTTACTTGATGGAGAAAATCCCTCATGCTTTAATTGAAGGCATGATTACTTCATCTTATGCTTTGGGAGCTCGTCAATCATATATATACATACGTGGTGAATATTTTTATGTGTCGCGTATTTTAGAACAAGCTATTCGTGAAGCGTATGCAGCAGGATGGTTAGGAAAAAATATTTTAGGAACTGATTACTCTTTAGATTTATCAGTACAAGTAGGTGGTGGTGCCTATATTTGTGGCGAAGAAACTGCTTTATTAGAATCATTAGAAGGTAAGCGAGGCAACCCACGTATTAAACCACCATTTCCTGCAGTTGCAGGTTTGTGGGGTTGCCCAACTGTGGTAAATAATGTAGAAACAATAGCTGCTGTTTGCCCAATTGTAAATATGGGTGGCGAAGAATACGCTAAAATTGGGATTGGAAAATCAACTGGTACCAAATTAATTTCGGCATCTGGTCATATTAATAAACCAGGCGTTTACGAAATTGAATTAGGAGTTCCTGTTGAAGAATTTATTTTCTCTGATGAATATTGTGGAGGGATTAGAAACGGTAAAAAATTAAAAGCTGTTGTTGCTGGTGGTTCATCAGTGCCAATTTTACCAACGGAGTTAATTTTAAAAACTGCCAAAGGCGAACCTCGTTTAATGACTTACGAAAGTTTATCGGACGGAGGGTTTCAAACTGGAACCATGCTCGGTTCGGGTGGTTTTATTGTTATGGATGAAGACACAAGTATTGTGAAAAATTTATTTACCTTTTCTCGTTTTTATCATCATGAAAGTTGCGGACAATGTTCGCCTTGTCGTGAAGGAACAGGTTGGATAGAAAAAGTATTAAAGAAATTTTTAGATGGTACAGCTAAAGAAAGTGATGTGGAATTGTTGTGGGATATACAAAGTAAAATAGAAGGAAAAACCATTTGCCCATTAGGAGAAGCAGCAGCATGGCCTGTAGCAGCCGCCATTCGCCATTTTAAACATGAGTTTTTAGAAATAGCACGCAATAAAAAATTTGTAGATATTTCTCATTATGATAGATTAAATAAAATTAGAGCTTAAGTAAACAATGTTAGCGCCAGTGATAACAAATAATATAAATCGTATCAAAGCCATTTGCGAAGAGCATAAGGTAAAAGAGTTATATGTGTTTGGGTCGGCAGCCAGAAATGAAATGAATGAAAATAGCGATATTGATTTGATCGTTAAATTTAATTCAGCAGTATCGGTTGATGATTATGCAGATTTATATTTGAATTTTGCAGAGTCAATGGAGAAGATTTTGAATACAAAAGTTGATGTTATACTTGATAAACCAATAAGAAATAGAATTTTACAAAGAGAATTAGACGAAACTAAACAAATTGTATATGTCGCAGCATAAAGAGGTAGAGAAATATTTACAAGATATTCTGATTTCAATAGAAGATGCGAAGATATTTACAAAGGATATTAAAAGATTTGCAGATTTTACTGCAGATAAAAAAACATACAGAGCAGTTGAGCGTTGCATTGAAATTATTGCCGAAGCAATAAGCAGAGTAAAAAAGATTGATGATAAAATTGAAATAGCGAATGCTCAAAAAATAGTAGGAATGCGTAACAGAGTTATTCATTCTTACGACAATGTAAATGAGGAGTTGGTTTGGGGTGTAGTTGTAAAACATCTTGATGATTTAAAAAAAGAAGTTGAAGAATTGATAAAAACATTTTGAAATAATTAAAAAATGAAAGTAACAATAGATGGAATAACAATTGATGTACCTAAGGGTACTACAATTTTACAGGCAGCGCGAATGATTGGGCCAGAAGTGGCTCCGCCAACCATGTGCTACTATTCTTCATTAAAAACAAGTGGTGGTTATTGCCGTACTTGTATTGTAAAGGTTACGCAAGGTAGTGCAGCTAACCCTAATCCTATGCCAAAGCCAGTAGCTAGTTGTCGTACCGAGGTAATGGATGGAATGGTTGTAGAAAATGTAACTAATAATGATGTACTCGAAGCTCGTAAAGGAGTGGTAGAATTTTTATTAATAAACCATCCGCTGGATTGCCCAGTGTGTGACCAAGCCGGCGAATGTCATCTACAAGACTTAGGATATGAGCATGGCTTAGCAACAACACGTTACGAATTTCCTAGAAGAGAATTTGATAAAATTGATATTGGTAAATACATTAAATTACACATGACACGTTGCATCTTGTGTTATCGTTGTGTAAAGGTAGCCGACCAATTAACTGATAAACGTGTACATGGAGTCATACATCGTGGCGATGCCGCTGAAATTTCAACCTATATCGAAAATGTAATTGAGAATGATTTTTCAGGTAATGTAATTGATGTGTGTCCTGTAGGTGCATTAACTGATAAAACATTTCGCTTTAAAACTCGTGTGTGGTTTACAAAACCCGTGGAGGCCAGTCGTGAATGTAAAAAATGTACAGGAAGAGTACGCTTATGGTACAAAGGAGATGAGATATTAAGAGTAACAGGACGCAAAGACCAATGGGGTGAAGTAGAAGATTTTATTTGCAATGAGTGCCGATTTGAAAAGAAAAAAACATCAGATTGGAAAATTGAAGGGCCAACTAATGTAAATAGACATTCCGTAATATCACAAAATCATTATAATAATCTTAATGAATTAAAACTTCAAGTTTTAAAACAACAAAAAGCCTTAGGATTTATTCAAATAGATAAAAGACCATAACATTTATGATAGCATTATTAATATATAAAGGAATTATGTGTGTGGCAGTATTCGGCATCTCATTAGGTGTGGCTGCTTATTCTACATTATGGGAACGTAAATTTGCAGCGTTTCTTCAAGACCGAAAAGGCCCTAATCGTGCGGGTTGGGGAGGTATTTTACAACCTTTAGCCGATGGCGGTAAGATGTTCTTTAAAGAAGAAATTATTCCTAATGTTTCAAACCGTGCCTTATTTATTTTGGGCCCAAGTATGTTTATGGTTACCGCATTAATGACAGGGGCTGTTATTCCTTGGGGAAAACCATTAATGATAAATGGAGTTAGCTACGATTTACAAATTACAGATATCAATATTGGTGCTATTTATATTTTAGGAGTGGCTTCAGTAGGTGTTTATGGTATTATGATTGGTGGTTGGGCATCTAACAATAAATATAGTTTATTAGGTGCAGTTCGTGCTTCGTCACAAATGATTAGTTACGAAATAGCTATGGGAATTTCTCTCATTGCGTTAATTATTTCGGCTGGGGGTTCTTTAAGTGTAAAGGATATTATTGAATCTCAAGACCAAGGTTTCGCTAATATTGTATGGCAACCTTTAGGCTTTATAATATTTTTTGTGTGTGCACTTGCCGAAACAAATCGTGCACCTTTTGATATGGCCGAATGTGAAACCGAATTAGTTGGTGGGTTTCATACCGAATATTCTGCAATGAAACTAGGGTTATTCTTATTTGCTGAGTATATCAATATGTTTATCTCATCTGCAATTATGGCGGGCTTTTACTTTGGAGGATATAATTTTCCTTTTGCAAATGAATTATATTCTGCATTAGGATTAGAACAAGGCTCTTGGTTAATTTCATTAATTGGCTTTGGAGCTTATTTTACAAAAATTGTTTTATTCATTTGTTTATTTATGTGGGTGCGTTGGACATTGCCACGCTTTCGCTACGATCAATTAATGAATTTGGGTTGGAAAGGATTGTTGCCTTTATCTTTATTAAACTTAGCAATAACAATAGTTATAGAATATTTTAGAGGTAACATTCAATTTTAATTTTAATACAAACGACCATTGCTAAAAACTAAAATATTTAAGACATGCAATTAACAAATAGAAAAGTAGTCGTATCACATAAAGAATTAAGCTTTGCTGAAAGAATGTACTTACCGGCAGTAGCAAAAGGGATGGCTATTACATTAAGTCATCTTTTTAAGAAATCACCTACCATCGATTATCCTAAAAAAACAAGACCGATGTCTGTTACCTATCGAGGTCGTCATGTGCTAAAGCGTGACGAAAACGGAGCTGAACGTTGTGTAGCTTGTGGTATGTGTGCAGTGGCTTGCCCTGCCGAAGCAATTACTATTGTATCAGCCGAGCGTAAGAAAGGCGAAGAGCATTTGTATCGCGAAGAAAAATACGCCTCATCATTTGAGATAAATATGTTGCGTTGTATTTTTTGTGGATTATGTGAAGACGCTTGCCCTAAAGAAGCTATTTTCTTAACTGATCGCTTAGTTGATGCAGAATTTGAGCGTGAAGATTTTATATATGGTAAAGAAAAATTAGTTGAAAAAATAGATAAACGCATTGATATTACTAAACGTCAAACTCAAGCGGTGTTAGACTTTAAAAAGATACCAGGCTTAAGACATAATACCCTATTTGACCCAAAGAAACAAGTAAAACATTAATAGAATAGATAATAAATATGCTAGGACTCACAATTACACAATGGCTTTTTGGAATACTATCACTGATGGCAATTATGTTTGCATTGATGGTAGTATTTACACGCAACCCTGTAAACTCGGTTTTATATTTAGTATTAACTTTCTTTTGCATCGCAGGGCATTATTTACTTCTTAATGCACAATTTTTAGCGGTAGTACATATTGTTGTGTATGCTGGTGCTATTATGGTGTTATTCCTGTTCATTATCATGTTAATGAATTTGAATCCAGAAACAGAGCCGCGTAAACATATTATGACACGACTAATTGCTGGGGTAATTGGTGGAGTTTTATTATTTGTGTTAGTAGGTGCCTTAAAAGGTGCTGAACAATTACAATTAACACAGTCGGGTGCTTCGCAAATAGGCTTAATTAAAAACTTAGGACATGTGTTGTTTACTGAATACTTATTCCCATTTGAGATAACCTCGGTGTTATTATTAGCAGCTTTAGTTGGTGCTATTATGATAGGTAAAAAAGATACCAATATTAATGTTTCAAGAAATTCATAAACTTTAAAATACGATAATATGTTAAACGGAATTCCAATTAATTATTACATCATGTTAAGTGCCATCTTATTTATTATAGGAGTGGTTGGGGTTATGGCGCGCAGAAATGCCATTATTATTTTTATGTGCATTGAGTTGATGTTAAATGCAGTAAACTTATTGCTTGTTTCTTTTTCAACTTTACATAATGATGCAAGCGGACAAGTTTTCGTTTTCTTTATTATGGCTGTTGCTGCTGCTGAGGTGGCTGTTGGTTTGGCAATTTTATCTATGGTATATCGTCATTTAAAAACGGTAGATATAGATTTATTAAACAGATTAAAAAATTAAATTAATAACTCAACTATCAAATAAGTTAAGTAAAAAAACTGCAAATAAAAACAGAATATGATTCAATTAGTCGCACTTGTACCGTTATTTCCATTGATAGGATTTTTGATTAACGGTTTTTTTGGTAAAAAAATTAGTAAATCTCTGGCAGGGCTTATTGCTACGTTAGCCGTAGCGGCTTCCTTTGTGGTGTCTTTACTCATCTTTTTCGAGTTAGAACATGCAGAGGTTAAATCTCATGTGGTTACTATTTTTTCTTGGTTTAATTCAAATACATTAAAAATTCCTTTTGAATTTGTAGTTGATCCATTGTCGTCTTGGTTTTTATTAATTATTACAGGGATTGGCTCTCTTATTCATTTATATTCTACGGGTTACATGCATGATGATGAGGGGTTTGCTCGCTTTTTTACTTACTTGAATCTTTTCGTGTTCTTTATGTTATTATTAGTATTGGGTAATAATTACCTAATTATGTTTGTAGGTTGGGAAGGTGTAGGATTGTGCTCGTATTTATTAATTGGTTTTTGGTTTAAGAATACTGAATATAACAATGCTGCTAAAAAAGCATTTATTATGAATCGTATAGGTGACTTAGGGTTCCTATTAGGTATTATTTTAATTTTCATCACATTTGGTAGCATTAGTTATAACCAAGTATTCCCAATAGCATCAGGAGCTAATGGAACAACTGTTACTGCTATTGCTTTGTTGTTATTTATTGGTGCTATGGGTAAATCGGCTCAATTACCTTTATATACTTGGTTGCCTGATGCTATGGCGGGGCCTACACCGGTTTCGGCATTAATTCATGCTGCTACCATGGTAACAGCAGGTATTTATATGATAGTACGCTCTAATATTTTTTATTCCATGTCTGAGATTGCTTCTGAATTTGTTGCAGTTATTGGTGTTATTACAGCGTTGTTTGCTGCAGTTATTGGGTTATTTCAAAATGATATTAAGAAAGTGTTGGCTTATTCAACGGTTTCGCAGTTAGGTTTAATGTTTTTAGGGTTAGGTGTTGGTGCATATAGTTCTTCTGTATTTCACGTTACTACACATGCTTTCTTTAAAGCTTTATTATTCCTAGGGGCAGGTTCGGTTATTCATGCTATGGGTGGCGAACAAGACATGCGTAAAATGGGTGGATTATCAAAGCACTTAAAGATTACCTACGCCACTATGGCAATTGCAACTTTAGCTATAAGTGGTTTTCCTGGTTTTTCGGGATTCTTCTCTAAAGATGAAATTTTAGCACACACGTATGAGCATAGTCCTATGTTATGGTTTGTAGGGCAAGTAGCGTCTATGCTAACTGCATTTTATATGTTCCGTTTATTATTTCTTACATTCTTTGGTAGTTTTAGAGGCACTCACGAACAAGAACATCATTTACACGAATCACCAAGTTCTATGACTATTCCATTGATAGTATTAGCGGTGTTATCTTTAGTAGGTGGTGTTTTAGGTTTGCCTGAATTTTGGGGTATGACTAATTGGATGCACCATCATTTAGATGTACTAATCTTACATAAGAACCCAAGCACGATGCCTCATGATACTGAGTGGATGTTGATGGGAATAGCGGTAGCTTCGGCTCTAGCAACCATTTATGTAGCTTATGTGATATATCGTCAAAGACACATCATTCCATTACCTGAAGGAGAAAAAATGCCTACTTTACAACGTATTATTTATCATAAATTTTATGTTGATGAGATTTATGACGCGTTAGTACGTAAACCGTTAGATGCAATGTCATCTGCTTTTAGATTTATTGATACTAAGTTTATTGATGCCGTTGTGAATGGAGTGGGCGATGCTGTGAATGGAGGTAGCGACTTGGTTCGTAAATTACAAACTGGCCATATTGGTTTTTACATCTTTGCCATGGTAATTGGTATTATTTCAATCTTATTCTTTGTGTTTAATTAAAATTTGAAAATTAAAAATATATGTTAGTTGGATTATTAATTTTTGTACCTCTTATAGCAAGTTTATTGGTACTTTTTACTAAAGGAAAAGCATCGCGTACTGCTGCTTTAGGGTTGTCTATTGTTGAACTTGCATTAGCAGCTATAGTGTTTTTTCAATACAAACACAATCCTGATAATATAGCCCTTACTTTAAATTACTCATGGATTGAATCAATGGGTATTCATTTTTCGGTAAGCATTAATGCTTTATCATTGTTAATGGTTTTATTAACGGCATTTTTAACTCCATTAATTATTTTATCATCATTTAATACAGAGTACGAAAATCCGCATTCATTTTATAGCCTTATTTTATTTATGCAAATGGCTTTAGTAGGTGTATTTACAACTAATGATGGATTTTTGTTTTATATATTTTGGGAGTTAGCATTAATTCCAATTTATTTTATTTGTTTATTATGGGGTGGCGAAAACAGAGGCAGAATTACCTTTAAGTTTTTTGTTTATACATTGTTTGGTTCACTATTTATGTTAATCGGATTAGTTTATTTATACAATCATACAGGTATTGACACAGGTATTAAATCGTGGGCTGTGAATGATTTATATGTGGCTGGAAAATCTTTGTCGCTTAATCAGCAATCTTTTGTGTTTTGGGTTATTTTCTTAGCCTTTGCGGTTAAGATGCCTGTTTTTCCATTACACACATGGCAACCAGACACTTATGTGAATGCGCCAACACAAGGCACAATGTTGCTTTCAGGTATTATGCTTAAAATGGGAACGTTTGGTGCTTTAAAATGGTTGTTACCTATTACACCACTTGCTCTTGAAAGATGGGGTTATCTAGTAATTGCATTGTCTATTATTGGAATAATATATGCTTCATGTATTGCTATTGTACAAAAAGATTACAAACGATTAATTGCCTATTCTTCAATTGCACACGTTGGTTTAATTTCGGCGGGTATTTTTACTGCAAATCAACAAGGTATTCAGGGTAGTTTGGTACAAATGTTAGCGCATGGTGTCAATGTGGTGGGATTATTTTTAATAGCGGATATTTTAATGCGCCATACAGGAACTCGTGAGATAAGCAAATTAGGCGGTATTAGAAATATGAATGGCAATTTTGCGGTGTTATTTCTTATTTTAATGATGGGAGCAGTTGCTTTACCTTTAACCAATGGTTTTATTGGCGAGTTTTTATTAATTAATTCAATTTTCCAATACAATGCTATTGCAGGAGCCTTTGCAGGCTTAACCATTATATTAGGAGCCGTATATATGTTGCGTAGTTATCAAGGCATTATGTTAGGCGAGCGTCATGATTCGGCGGTAGCTTTTGGATCACTTGCCTCATCAGATAAATGGGCACTTTATATTATTTGCGCTACGGTTGTTGTGCTTGGTGTTTATCCAAAACCAATTAGCGATTTAGCTGAAGAAGGTGCTAAACTCATCATAATGAATTTAAAGTAATAGATAATTAATTATAAAACGTAGAAGAATAAAATTTTCAAATAGTTAAAGTAATATGAAAGGTCTTTTTATTATAGCTGCACTCGGAATTTTAGCCATGTTAGCCGAAATTTTTAAATTTAAAAAAGTATTATATCCTTTGGTATTAGTGGGTATTTTAGGTGCTTATGCCGCTAATTTCACGGAGTGGAATAATACCTTAAACATTCCTGCTTTTTCAAACATGATTATGTTTGATAATGTAGC
>WBZO01002450.1_pt1 | contig 24041 bp, 17 predicted proteins | sample 5204261 | NCBI WGS metagenome assembly WBZO01 (sample SAMN12412400, study PRJNA552823) | activated sludge metagenome | isolation source: activated sludge from anammox sidestream of wastewater treatment plant... | place: USA: North Carolina | collected 2017-09
CGGCGGTGGTGGGCGAGGTGGTCTATGTGGGGAGCTATGACGGCTCTGTCTACGCGCTTGATGCGGCGACGGGTCAGGAGCGGTGGTCGTTCGCGACCGGGTGGGAGGTCCGTTCCTCGCCGGCGGTGGTGGACGGGGTGGTCTATGTGGGGAGTGAAGACGACTCTGTCTACGCGCTGCTTGCGGGCACGGGTCAGGAGCGATGGTCTTTCGAGACTCTGGATAGTGTCTTTTCCTCGCCGGCGGTGGTGGATGGAGTGGTCTATGTTTGGAGCTTTGACGGCTCAGTCTACGCGCTGGATGCGGCGACGGGTCAGGAGCAGTGGTCGTTCGCGACCGAGGATGTGGTCCTTTCCTCGCCGGCGGTGGTGGATGGGGTGGTGTATGTGGGGGGCGCTTACGCGAGAGTCTACGCCATTGGCAGTCCAACCAGCGAGATGCTAACGGCAGCGGCGAACCAGCAGTCATGGGACAACTATTTCTTGGAAATCGGGGCCACGCTTGCATCTTCGTCAGATTTGCCGGCTGGATTGACGATCAGCCCCGATCCCTACGACAGCATGTCCTCATTCCTGCCCTCCGCCCATCACGGAGCAACGTACGCGATGTCGATTGCCACCGGCGGAGGGAACGGTGAGAGCAGTTTGCTCATCTTCGGATCGAAAGAGGAGGCAGATCAGGCCTTTACCTCGATGAGCGGCGGTCTGTTACGCAGTGGGTGGCAGCCGGAAGAGGTCGATGGCCTGGAACACAACCATGCCTGTCTGACCCAGGTCGATCAGGGGGACAGCCACGCGGTCTGTTATGTGACTCGGGACAATGCCCTGATCGTCAGCTACGCCTTCATTTCGGCCGACGCCCGGGCAGCGGCATTGCTCAATGCCGTCGACCTGGCCCGGTTGATGGACGATGCGTACGACGCGGTGGAGCGACCGGAGTGAGGAAAACCTGAAGGCGCGTCAATGTGCAGCAGGAATCATAGAGGAGACGAAGGATGAGCAAACAGGGACTGACTGCATTCGTGGTGGTGCTGCTGCTGTCCCTGATGGGACCAGTCGGGCAGTCGATCGGTGCCCAGGACGATGCGTCCGATGTTCCCATGTTCCGCGGCAATCCGGCGCATACCGGCGAGATGCCGGGTCCGGGACCCAAAGGCGAACCAGTTTTGCTTTGGTCGTTCGCGACCGGGGATCGGGTCACTTCCTCGCCGGCGGTGGTGGACGGGGTGGTCTATGTGGGGAGCGAAGACGGGAGCGTCTACGCGCTGGATGCGGTGACCAGTCAGAAGCGGTGGTCGTTCGCGACCGGGGATCAGGTCCGATCCTCGCCGGCGGTGGTGGACGGGGTGGTCTATGTGGGGAGCTTGGACGGCTCTGTCTACGCGCTGGATGCGGCGACGGGTCAGGAGCGGTGGTCGTTCGCGACCGGGGATGAGGTCTGGTCCTCGCCGGCGGTGGTGGATGGGGTGGTCTATGTGGGGAGCTATGACGGCTCTGTCTACGCGCTGGATGCGGCGACGGGTCAGGAGCGGTGGTCGTTCGCGACCAGGGGTGAGGTCGAATCCTCGCCGGCGGTGGCGGATGGGGTGGTCTATGTGGGGGGCTTTGATGGTTATGTCTACACGATCATTGATGGTGGATTTTGGTGGTGGCCGCCTGTGACCGGAGGCTGGATCACTTCCTCGCCGGCGGTGGTGGATGGGGTGGTGTACGTGGTGAGGGATGACGACTCTATCTACGCGATCGATGCAGCCACGGGTCAGGTGGGGTGGTCGTTCGCACTCGGGTTTTGGGTCTTTTCCTCGCCGGCGGTGGTGGATGGGGTGGTCTATGTGGGGAGCAGTGAGGGGAGCGTCTACGCGCTCGATGCAGCCACGGGTCAGGCGCGGTGGTCGTTCGCGACCGGGGGTGAGGTCCGTTCTTCGCCGGCGGTGGTGGACGGGGTGGTGTATGTGGGGAGCGGTGACGGGAATGTCTACGCGCTCGATGCAATCACGGGTCAGGAGCGGTGGTCGTTCGCGACCGGGGATCGGGTCTCTTCCTCGCCGGCGGTGGTGGATGGGGTGGTCTATGTAGGGAGCGATGATGGTGATGTCTACGCCATTGGCGATCCAACCAGCGAGATGCTGACGGCCACGGCAGAAGCCGAAATGACTGCCGTCGCCGAAGTCAATGCCTTGTCAACTACTACAGCCATTGCCGAAATGACTGCTATCGCCGAAGCCAACGCTTTCGCCACCCAAGAGGCAATCCAGCAGTCCTGGGACAACTACTTCTGGGAAATCGGATTCGCGCTCGCGTCTTCCGAACTCCCCGCTGGACTGACGATCAGCCCCGATCCCTACGACAGCATGTCCTCATTTCTGCCCTCCGCCCCTCACGGAGCAACGTACGCGATGTCGATTGCCACCGGCGGAGGGAACGGTGAGAGCAGTTTGCTCATCTTCGGATCGAAAGAGGAGGCAGATCAGGCCTTTACCTCGATGAGCGGCGGTCTGTTACGCAGCGGTTGGCAGCCGGAAGAGGTCGATGGTCTGGGGCACAACCATGCCTGTCTGACTCTGGTTCGCGGGGAAACGAGTGAAGCAGTCTGCTACATGACCCTCGATGATGCGCTGATCGTCAGCTACTCCTATCTCGATGTCGCGGCACCTGATGCGGTGTTGCTGAACGCGGTCGACCTGGCCCGGTTGATGGACGATGCGTACGACGCGGTGGAGCGACCAGTGTGAACGACCGACCTTTTCGTCGTTGGTGCTGCCGATTCGCCCCGCTTTAGCGTGGGAGCTAGAGCGTCTTCTTCGGATGGGAGAGGTCCCTCACCCCCGGCCCCTCTCCCGACTGCGGGAGAGGGGAGGCCGTTTTGGACGTCAGGGGCGCTGGGCGGTGCCGTCCGGCAGGCGGACCGGTGGCCAGGCGCCGTTCAGCACGTGGTCGGGGAAGGGGTACTTCGCGGCTTTCTTTTCATCGATGTCGATACCCAGACCGGGTTGCTCGTTCGACCACATCATGCCGTCGTGGATGGCGGGGCAACCGGGAAAGACCTCCTGCGTTTTCTCCGGAAAAAGGTAGGACTCCTGGATACCGAAGTTCGAGCAGGAGAGATCGAGCTGAAGGTTGGCGGCGTGAGCTACCGGTGACGCATCGCCGGGACCATGCCAGGCCGTTCGCACAGCAAAGAACTCGCAATAGGCAGCCAACTTTCGAGCCATGCTCAAACCGCCGATGTCGGAGATATGGACCCGCATGAAATCGATCAGCCGCTCGCTGACCAACGGAACGTATTCCTGCTGGTTGACGAAGAGCTCTCCCATGGCGATGGGGATGGCGGTCTGCTGACGAAGCATGCGGAAATACCCATTGTCCTCGGGTGAGAACGGGTCCTCCAGAAAGAAGAGTCGGTAGGGTTCCAGACGTTTGGCCAGACCAATCGCCTGGATGGGGGGAATGCGTTCGTGGATGTCGTGCAGCAGCTCGATTTCTTCACCCAGAGCGACCCTCATGTGTTCGAAAAGCTTCGGTACGACGCGCACGTAGGCGTCCGGATCCCACGGGTCCTGTTTCGGTTCCAGGTGATAGGCGGCTCGCATGCCTCCTTTCTTGGGATTGACTCCATAGGTCGACGAACCTGGTACGGCCACCTGGCAGCGGATGTAGCGGAATCCCTGTTCGATGAAACGGCGGGCGGATTCCTCGACCTCGGCGAAATCCGATCCCGACGCGTGAACATAGACCGATGCCGCTTTGCGTGCTTTACCACCGAAGAGCTGATAGACGGGCATGCCGGCCAGTTTGCCTTTGATATCCCAGAGAGCCATGTCGATACCGGAGAGCGCATTGTGCAGGACAGGACCGCTGCGCCAGTAGGAGGAGAGATAGGCGGTCTGGAAGATATCCTCGATGTCGTGAACATCGCGGCCCAGCACGAATGGTTTGAGGAAGTGTTCGATTGCCGTGACGACGGCTTCCGGTCGCTGCGTGAAGGTAGCGCACCCGACGCCGTGCAGTCCTGGCTCGCTCGTTTCGATCTTCACGATCACCAGGCGGATACCATCGGGCGCGGTGAGGATCACTTTGACGTCCCGGATCGTGACCGGTGCGCCGGAAGGACCGGGGAACGGTTCCCAGAACGTGGGCACGGTGGGATCGTATGGCGAGTGTTTCTGCTTTTTCATGTTCGCAAAACGCTCCTGACGCAGATGCTCAATCGATCTCGCAACGGTACCAGTCGCGGTCCCACCCGTCGAGAAGATGAGGTGGTGACGATGAGTCTGTACCTGATCGACCGGGTGATATTTGACAAACGCCGCAGCGGATCGGTATAAGTCCACATTGAACTCGGCCAGCGATGACAAACGAAAGCGTTACCAGACAGGTGCTGTGACTGGTATCTCGGACGATTTGAACAATGACGAAGGGGGCGTCAGAAAGGAGGTTCAGGGTTTCGAGATCGCCGGAGGTCCGGTCGAGTGCGGATTCGTGCGATGCCAGGATCGGCATGTGCTCAGAATCGCCGAATGTGTCGTGGGTATAGTCAGGAGTTGTTTCGATGAGCAGATTTGTCAGTGGCAGCAGGCTCGTTCTCCCGTATTCGCAACCGATGACCCGGCGAACACTCCTTGGTTATGGCGCCGCCGCTGGTCTCGGTGCGGCAGCCATGCGCTTCGGCGGAGCCTCGGCCCAGAGTTCAGACACTGGGGTTGATCCCGATACCTGGACAGCGGAGTACATCACGTCGATCGCCGGCACACTGGAAGTCGACACCATGGCGGAAACCGGTGCAGTCGTTCCGCATGACTACACTGGCCGAGTCACCTACTGGTACGCCTTCACCCCGGAAACCGAACCAGCCATCACGCTCGAGCAGGATGAAGCATTCTGGGCAGCGTTCGCTGAGGCGTATCCCAATATCGAGGTCGAGTTCACCCGGTTGAGCTACAACGACATGCTGGACAAGCTGCGCACCGCCGCGCTGGGCAAGGCGGCGCCGATGGTAGCCAAAATGCCGATCCTGTGGGGCGTTGAGTTCGCCGGTTCCGGTCAACTCATGGAACTGGCGCCGGAGGACATCGGCTACGCCACTTCCGAGTTCTGGCCAGGGGCCATGAAGTCGGTGACCTGGGACGGCAAAACCTATGGAGTGCCGACCAACAACGAAACCATGGCCCTCATCTGGAACGCTGGCATCTTCGAGGAGGCAGGGCTTGATCCCGAGGCTCCTCCAGCCACGTGGGATGATGTTGTCGCCTACTCGAACACGATCAAGCAGGAGACCGGCAAATCTGGTTACGGTATGGTGGCCAGAGTCAATGCCGGCAATACGCCCTTCCGCTTTATGCCCCAGATGTGGGCTTATGGCGGTGGAGCCCTGGACGAGGCCGAGGCTGAGCCAACGTACCAAACGGTGTACGCCAATAATGAAGGTTCGATCGCCGCACTGCAGGCCAGCTACGATATGTACGTCCGGGACAAGTCGGTTCCCGTTTCAGCGCTGACCAACACCAACAACGAGAACGCCGACCCGTTCATTGCGGGTCAGCTGGCCATGATGATCAGCCACCCCAGCGAGTACGCGAAGATGAACGATCTGGCCGCCAAGGCGACCGGCGCAGACGCGGAAGTTGCCGCTCAGGTTGTCGAGAACATGCGCTACGGGCTGATTCCCGAAGGACCCGTGCGTCGCGCCGTGGTCTTCGGTGGGTCGAACATCCATATCTTCAACCAGGACAGTGTTGATGGGGATCTGGATGTCGATGCGGCTCGCGCTCTCATCTCCTTCATGACCGGTCCGGAGTGGTCGACGAAGCTGGCGTGGGTTGGATCGAATCCCGGCAACAACCGCGGATTCCAGACTTCCTGGATGAAGGAACGACTGGAAACGATTCCTTTCCTGGACGTGACAACGTCGATGCTGCCCTACGGCATTCCGTTCCCGGTCATTCCGGAATCGACCGAAATCATGAACATCATCATTCCGGAAATGCTCCAGAATGCACTGACCGAAACCATGACAGTCGAGGAATCGGCAAACGACGCCGCCAGCAAGATCGAAGCCCTCATGAGTGGACTCTAGGAGTCCGATGGCGGCCCGGCCGGAACAAACCGGCCGGGCTGCCTCACTGGAATTCGGAAAGGATCTGATGGCATGGCCGTGATCTCCGGGCCAGAAGGTACGGCGGTACCGGCCAACCTCCCGCGTTCACCCCGTTCCAGATTGAGCTCCGGCGTGGCGTCGGTGTGGAAACATCGTGCCGACTATCTCTATATTCTGCCTGCATTCCTGGTGATGATGATCGTCATCGCCTATCCGATTTATTTCACGATTCGCTTGTCCTTTTACGACCATGGCCGCACGCTGAACTTTGACAATCTGACCTGGGTTGGCCTCGACAATTACCGCTTACTGCTGACCGGCGCCTATGCCAGCGAGTTCAGAAGAATCACACGCAACACGCTCGAATGGACGGTCTTCTCCACGGCGGGATCATTTTTCCTCGGACTCGGCGCCGCACTCGTCGTGCAAAAGGAGTTCATTGGCAGGGGAATCGTTCGCGGCATCTTGCTCATTCCCTGGATTGTCTCCGCAGTGGCTGCAGCCTACGTCTGGCGATGGCTCTATCACTCCGACTATGGGCTGATCAGCGGCATACTCACTGAACTCGGAATCATCGACAAGAATCTCATCTTTCTCGATAGTGTCGATTGGGTCATGCCCTCGTTGATCGTCGCCAATATCTGGAAAGAGTTTCCTTTCGCCATGATCATGCTCCTGGCCGGACTGCAAACAGTCCCGGAGGGGCTGAACCGGGCGGCGATGGTCGACGGCGCCGGCCCCTGGCATCGGTTCTGGCACGTGACCATGCCGCACTTGAAGGGTGTCACACTGATTACCGTTCTCCTGCTCACTGTCCAGAATCTGAACTCATTTACAACAGTGTTCATCATGACGGCCGGGGGGCCGGCGAATGCATCGCAACTCTGGGTCACCGACATCTATCGCATCGCGTTCCAGCGAACGAATTTCGATGTTGCCTCGGCCTATTCAGTCATTCTCTTTAGCGTGATGGTCGTGCTGGGCTACTTCTACGTGCGGGCGTTGACCCGCGGAGACAATACGAGGAGAGCGGCATGAGCGCCACCATGGAAACGACTTCTGTCAGACGAAAGCGGCGCAAAAAGCACGATGCGTGGTCGATCGGTGGGTGGATTTTTCTGGCGCTGTTGCTGATTTTCAGTTTCGTGCCGGTGCTCTGGATGTTTCTGACATCGATCAAGACCCAATTCGCGGCCCTCGAATATCCGCCTCAATGGATTCCCGAGCATCCGACGCTGGCTAATTACCGGCGGCTCCTCTCCCCCAATGAGAGTTTCGGGCGGGACTTTCTCCGCTGGCTGGGCAATAGCGTCTGGGTTTCCACAGCGACGACAATTCTCGGTGTGGCGATCGCGGTCCCCGCCGCCTACGCGTTCTCCCGGTTTCGCTTCGCCGGGCGGGGCGCCCTTTTCTATGCCGTGCTCGTGCGAAATATGTTCCCGGCAGTGGTGTTTCTCATGCCGTTGTTCATCGTCATGCGGACTCTCGATCTGGTGAATACGCACTGGTCGTTGATTCTGACCTACCTGACATTTGGGTTGCCTCTTTCGATCTGGTTACTCAAGGGGTTCTACGACAACATTCCAGTCGAATTGGAGCACGCCGCCCGGATCGATGGGGCTTCCCGGTTTCAGGCATTCCTGCGCGTGATCATGCCTTTGTCGGCGCCTGGCATTATCGCCACCGCCATCTACTCGTTCATCATCGCCTGGAATGAGTACGTTTACGCATATACCTTCCTGAATAGTCGGTCGCTGCTGACTTCTCCGGTAGGTCTGAGCCAGTTTTTTACCGAGTTCGTGACCGACTGGCCGGGGTTGATGGCCGCCGCGTTTATCATGAGCGTGCCGGTGGTCGTTCTCTTCCTGATTTTGCAGAAGTATTTTGTGCGCGCGCTGACGGAAGGCGCGATCAAGTCATAGAGGGCATCGCATGGCGCAGGTAGTGCTCGACCGGGTGGTCAAACGATATGGCGATGTGATCGCTGTCAATAACGTCTCGCTGACCGTCGAGGATGGCGAGTTCGTGGCCCTGGTGGGTCCGTCGGGATGCGGCAAAACGACAACGCTCAACCTGATTGCCGGGTTGCTGGAGATGACCGGGGGCGACATTTACATCGGCGAGACCCTCATCAACGACCTCGATCCAAAGGATCGCGATATCGCCATGGTTTTTCAGAACTATGCCCTCTATCCAAACAAGACGGTCTACAAGAACCTGGCGTTCCCTCTGCAGATGCGGAAGCTCAAGAAGGACGAAATCGACAGCCGTGTTCGAGAAACCGCCCGACTGCTGAGCATTGAGCAGCTGCTCGAACGACGCCCTCGCGAGCTCTCCGGCGGTCAGCAGCAACGCGTTGCGCTCGGCCGGGCGCTGGTCCGCAATCCGCGCGTTTTTCTGATGGACGAACCGCTTTCCAATCTCGATGCCAAGTTGCGGGTCCAGATGCGCGCCGAACTCAAGCGATTTCACCAGGACATCAACGCCACCATCATTTACGTCACTCATGACCAGCTGGAAGCCGTGACCATGGCCGACAAGATGGCGGTCATGAATGGCGGCTACCTCCAGCAGTACGACGCACCCGATACGATTTACAATCATCCCGTAAACATGTTTGTGGCCGGTTTCGTTGGTAGTCCAGCGATGAATTTGCTCAGATTGCGAGCGGTGAATCGCGATGGCGTGACGACGCTTGAATCAACCACGGGTTGGTCTATCAGACTCGGCGATCAGTTGGCTCGGCGGGTGGCCGGGAGCTCGAGCGACAGTATCGTCGCTGGTCTTCGGCACAATGCCGTGCAGATCGTGGCTGAGGGTACGGATGAATCGGTTCCCGCCACGGTCTATACCGTGGAGCCGACGGGCGATATCACCTTCGTACACGCCAACCTGGGCGAGTCGATGTTGGTGTTCAGCGTGATGCCTGGCACCAGCTTGTCAGCGGACGACAAGATCTGGCTCTCGTTCGACCAGCGCCAGATGCATCTGTTCGATGGAGAAACTGAGCAGGCCCTGACGGTGTAACTGGGGAAATGGGCTCGGGGAACCGGGGTCGCGGACTCGAGTTTAACCTCGATATTGGCTGAATCGGCAGTTGTATCTGTACTCGCACCAACGGCAATTTGCTTCTGAGGCATTGTGGCGCTCGGGATCGGCGCGGCACATGTCAGCTGCGGTGGTCACGATCCGATTCCGGATCCCGGCGAGTTCCTGATCAGTCCAGGTCATCTCGGTGCGCAGATCGTGTCGGAGATTGAAGAGGACCGCGCGTGCGGGCGGCGGATCGACCTCGGGGAAGATTTCCCGGCAGGCGATCAGGTAGATCGGGAGTTGCAGGCCCCGGCGAATTTGGTCGTAGGTGGCGGCGCGCTTGTTCGACTTGTAGTCGACGATTTCTGTACTGCCGTCCGAAAGCCGATGCACCCGGTCGATGATACCGGAAAGAGCGACGTCGCCAAAACGGAGGGTGAACGGCTGCTCGACCAGCAGAACCTCTGCGGAGGCGTCGGGAGAACGGAGATAGGCCTCGATGGGATCATGCTCACCGGGGGCCCGTTTACCGCCGATGCCATCCTCGCCGGCGAAGGACGCGCGCAGTGAGTCCACCGACGTGGGCAGGCCGAGCAGGCGACGTTCGGCTTCGATCGCCAGCGCCTGATGCAGATCTGAACCGAACTGCGTGGCCCAGCGTTTCGGTTCGCCGGGAAGCCCTCGTACATACCGCAGAAGATATTGATGCGGACAGCGGTTCCAGCTTTCCAGCTGGGTGAACGAAATGACGAAGAAACCGTCGGACGATGGGCTGGGCTGTGTCTCGGCGGCGGCGACCAGCGCGAAATCATCCAGCTGGCGGTTCAGGCGGTCTCGAGCGGATTCGAACAGCGACCACGCTGACAGCAGATTCTCCAGGCTTATTTCGACTTCGGGAGAGATCTGCCGGAGGGTCGAAATCAGTTCGGGAGGGGATTGCCCATTGGCCGTCAGAAACGGGGCCAGTTGTTCCAGGAGTCGCGGCGCAACAGAAGCAAGTGTCCGAGGGACAGGGTTGCCCTCAGCGGGAGGGGCCGTTCGCTGCTGGCAGCGTTCTCCCGTATCAGCCAGGGCCGGATGGATTTTCGAAAGGGTGGAACGAGTTGGGTGTTCTTTCGCCCACGAAATGTACAGCAGCGATTCGGCCCGTGTCAGCGCCACATAGAGTGTGCGGAACTCTTCCTCTTTTGCCCGTGCTTTTCCCCATGCTTCGATCGCTTTTTCGTAGTCCTTCTGGCCCCTGGCATCGCCGGAGAAATCGGCTCGCTCCGGTCGACCTGGCTCATCGTGAGAAAGCTCCCATGGCAACACCTCGCTGCGCCGCCGCCCCTGGTTGTAGAAGTCGTTGGCATTGGCGCAAGGGATGAATACGACGGGCCACTGCAACCCTTTGGCAGCATGGGCGGTGATGACGGTCACCCCGCTGACCGCCTGCGGATCGAATCCGGTGGCCGCTTCTTCCTCCGGACCGGCGATCAGCATGAGTTCGAGAAAGGCCAGCAAGTCCTGCAAGTCGGGCGAACCGAGTCGGCTGCCGGCGAACGTCGTGACAACCTCGACAAAACGCTCGATGTTTTCGGTTTCGATGGGGTCGGAGGCGCTTTGCCGTAGACCGACGATATCCGCCATCAACGGTTCCAGACCGGCATAACTGCGCTGGACGAGTCGACTGAGGGTGGTGATGAGGCTGAGCAACTCGGGCGGGGCGTTTTCTTCCGCGACGAGCCGGCGGGCGGTGGTTTGCAGCGACTCGCCGCGCTTGCGCTGCTGAGCAATGTCGTAGAGTGCCTGCTCATCCATCCCTACCCGCTCAGAGAGAACGAGATAGGCGAAGGCTGTGTCGTGGCCGGGGTCGCCGATGGCTCGCAGCCAGGAAATGATCTCGCGAACCTCCGGGGTTTCGTAGAGGGATTGGCCGCCGACGATTTCGGCTGGAATGCCGTACCGGCGCAGAGTGTCGAATACGAGGCGTTTCGTGATGCTTTTGCGGCAGATGACGGCAATCTGGCGATAGTCTCGGCCGTCTGCCGACAGTTCCTTGATCTGCCGGGCGAGGTACGCGAGTTCATCGTCGAGTCGCTCTGCTTCGATCAGGAGCGGGCGCGGCCCGGAGGCGCCGGTTGCCGAACGGAGATTGCCTCGGTATGGGTCGCTTTTGTCTTCCCAGATGCTGTTGGCCAGATCGAGAATTTCCTGGGTCGATCGATAGTTGTCGCTCAAAGGCAGGGTTCTTGTACCGGGAAACGACTCGCTGGCGAAGCGATCGAAGTTGTCCGGAGCAGCGCCTCGAAACGCGTAAATTGCCTGGTTCGGATCGCCGACAACACACACGTTGTCATGCAGTCCACCGGTCAACCGCTGAACCATCACACTCTGCGCGAAGTTGGTGTCCTGAAACTCGTCGACCATCACAAACCGGTAGCGGGAGCCGATCGAGCTGGCGACATCGGGCCGATCCAGAAGCGCGCAGGCCATCATAATCTGGTCGCCATAATCGATCGCGCCGAGTTCGCGTTTGCGTTGCTGGTAATAGCGGAGCGCCCGGGCGTAGTCGCGGAGTTCGTTGTTCCTGGTGCTGTTGTCCGCTTTCTCTAGCCAGCACTGCAGGTCATCGACCGTGAGCATCTCGTCACTGAGGCGGCTGCCGAGCTCGAGGATCGTGGCCAAAGGGTTGGTCCCGAAACCGCCGCGCAGATTTGCTAGCTCGATATGCTCAAATCCGATCTCGTCGACGCCCTGCCAGAGAATGATCCAACTCTCCGCTTTAGTCAGCACCACCGGATCGGCGGGATACCCCAGAACAGCGCCGAACTCTGACACAACGCGACCGCCGAAGGCGTGGTAGGTATCGATGTCGACGCGTTCCCCGCCTGGCCAGCGGGAGGAAACGGCGGAATCGATCCGCTCCCGCAATTCGGCGACTGCCTTGTTGGTGAACGTGAGGACCAGAATCTCGGCAGGTTTGGCCAGACCTCGCTCGACAAGGTGAACGGTGCGCTGCTGGAGGGTGGTGGTTTTGCCAGTGCCGGCGCCGGCCACGATGCGCAACGGACCGAATGTGTGTTCGATCGCCCGCTGTTGTTCCGGATTGAATGCGTCGATGACCATTGCGTGAGCATACCAGCCAGATCAGTTCAACGCCGGAAAAACGCCCTCCGCAGAAGCAGAGGGCGTGGCCCGATTTCGTATTGCGATCGAGTTCCGGCGGTGCAGCCGTCGTTTGCTGCGCGATGGCCTAGTCTTTATCGAGTCTGGCTTTGACTTTGTCCAGCTCGGCCTGTGCCTTGTCCAGGTTCGCCTGGGCGGCGACTTTCGCGTCGCCAGTGGCGGCTTCGGCCTTTTCTTTCAAGTCGTTGACGTGGACTTCCAGTTTGCTCTGGAGCTCGGTCAGTTGCGATTTTGCTTCGGCGGTCAGGTTGCCGGCCTCGTCGGTTGCTTTGGCCACCAGCTCGTCGAACTTGCCACGAAGTTCGTCGACATCAAGCTTGCCAACCAGTTCGTCGAATTTGCTTTTCAGGTTGTCCATGATTGCGCCCTTTTGTGATAACTCGTTCTGACTCTGGCGGTTGCATTTGAGAATCGGCATCCGCTCGATCTCGTTGCGGCCACCTGGAACTAAGCGTACATCATGCACGGTACCGATCAGGCAGGAAGTCCTTCTGTGGCCAGGCGGAACTGCCAGACGCCAAGCTGGCGACGCAACCAGATGGTGGCGGCAATGACGCCGAAGTACGCGACCAGCGCAACCCACAACGGAAGCGGCGGAGCGACCGCGTACAGAACACCTGCGGCAAATCCGGCCAGGGTCAGGCCAAGACCATTCGCCACTTCGAACGTGGCGAATGCTCGAGTCCGCAGGTGGACCGGGGTGACCTCCCCCAACGGTCCATAGAAAGCCTGTTGAGAAACGGTGGCGATTCCAGTCAGCAGATAGGCCAGACCGACCATGACCACGTGTCGGCTATCGAGCATCAATACGAAGGCAACAGGATAGACGAGCATGGTCAGCAAGGATCCGTTCAGCGATTTTGTGGTCCAGGAGCCTTTCGTCAGAGCCATGCCGGCGCCGATGTTGCCGATCGCCACCAGTGAACCGAATGCGCCGATCAACCCGAACGAAATGCCGCGTTCGTTGTGAAGAAAGTTGGGCACGAGCGTCAAGCCGAGGTAAGCGGTGAACATAGAGGAGAGCGACAGCAGACAGAGCGCGCTGGTTGGCCGGTGCCTGAGGACATCGCGATAGCCGGCGCTGGTGGCGTGTCTGACCAGTGGAGCCGGTTTGACTTTGAGAAAAAAGATCGATGAAATGGTGATCATGACCAACAAGACCACAAACACCGAACGAAGACCGAACTCTTCGGCCAGCACGGCACCGAGCAATGGCGCGCCGAGCAGTGCCGCTCCGGGACCAATGGTGTAGATGAGGAGAAATCGCCGACCGCGCGAAGCTTCATCCCCCGATTCGTCGATGACCCTGGAAATGGACGGCCAGGCGAGATTGGCGCCGGCCTGAGCGATAAACGCCGGGATCAGCATCCACCAGTGACTGGCGAGGAGGAAGAAGAGCGCATTGATGACGGAGAGCCATCGGGTATTGATCAGCAGGCGAGGGGAGACTCGATCGCTGAGCGGACCGGAAGCAACCAGAAAAAGCAGGCGAATCGCTTCCGCGAGACCGAGCAGCAGCCCGACCAGAGCGGGTGTCGCGCCGAGCGACTCGATATACAGCGTTTTGAAGCGGTCGGACGTGCCGAACGCTGCCTGGAGAAAGAACATCGCCCAGAACAACAGGGCGGCATTGCGTTGCAATCCGAAGCTGAGACGTCCGGTCAGGGACATCGACGTTCAGTTTCTCCAGTCGGTGGCCAACGAGCAGAGAGTCTACCGAGGTGAGCATAGCAGGAAGTGGGGGTGCGCGGAACAGCGTTTTCGGCATCAGACGCCGGTCCCTGGTCCATCGGGAGCGCGGAGACGCGACGGGATCACAGGGTGCGGCCTTCCCGACCGAGGACCGAACTGGACTATGTGCAGGTCGAGGATGCCGGAGCGCCGGCGACGCGGTCCTGCAACCAGGCAAGGAGATCGACCTGAGCGTGGGAAAGGACGCCGAAATGGTCGGCACCCGGGTATTGCTGATAGTCGACGGTGGTGTCGCTGGCGCAGAGGGCTTCGACAACCTCAGTGGTCATGCGGGGATCGATGACTTCGTCTGCGGTGCCATGGACAATCAGAACCGGGGTGGACCAGGGGCCGGGGGCGGGAGTGTTCTCGGCAGCCAGGGCGGCCCAGGTGACGGGCGCGGCGGGCAAAAAGAGGCTCGACGGTGGGTATGATGCTGCGGCGAGTCCCGCCTCGATCAGGCAGGCGCCCGCGATTTGTGTTTCGATCAATTCCTGGCCGGTTGGGGTAGTCACCTGTTCGAGTGCCGCATCGGGATAGGTTGCCGACCAGGCAGCCATGACGAAGAGGATGAGCGACGTATTTTCTGACGCCACATCGCCTTCGATGATGGAACGGAAGATTCCGGCCGGATCGAGGGCCGGAGCGGCCAGCGCCGCACCCTCGATAATGATTTCTGGTGCATAGTCCGGAGCGAGTTGCAGCGCAAAGGCCACGGCATGCCCTCCCTGGGAGTGACCGATGAGGAGATTCGACGAGGCGAGTCGCACCTCGGGGAATTGCCGGGCCGCGCGAATCGAATCGAGGACGTTGCGACCCTCGATGTCCCCAATCAGGTAGGAGGGATCACCCGCCATTCCCAGACCCTGATAGTCGGACATGACGATGGCGAATCCAGCATCAAGATACGGAGTCAATGTTTCCTGATAGAGATTGGCCATCAGGGAGTCGTTGCTTTGCAGTAGGAGTGATGGGGCGCACTGCCGGCCGAGTCCGGCGGTAGGATGCGCCACGGCCAGCAGCGGAAAACCGTCGGCGGGTATGGGCTGATTCGGAATGGCGATGATGCCGGAGATGGCGGAAATCGAGCCGTCCAGATCAGTCGAAGAGTAGAGAACCCGCCAGGCCGGATGTTCTCCGATCGGCGGGATGGGTTCCCATCGGACAAGCTGTCCGGGTGCCGCGGCAGCAGGTGTCGCCATCGGTTTGGTGGTCGCGCCCGCGGGTGCGATGGCCACCAGGGGCAGGAGCATGGCACTGATCACCAGGCAACGCGAGATAGTGCATCTCAATCGGCGGGCGATTGGTCGCGATGGCCAGCGGGAAGACCTCATCACCGCATGGTAACGCACTGGCGAAGCACTCGTTGTCACGAAACCGGGTTTTCCGCCTGATCGAGCAGTGTCAAAACCAGCGCGGTTGCTTCGTCCATACTCAACAGGCTACCAGCCTGCATGGCGCGCTGGAATGCCTCGTCGCCCAGCTGCGCACGGGTTGCTTCCTGGGCTGCCAGTGCCCAGCGGTCGAGGTCCGCTCGTATCCCGAAGAGGGCTTCCTGCCCGGTGTTTGCTCCGAACAAGGTCGCCGCTGCCTCCGGGTGCCCGCTGGCGACGGCGAGAACCGCGGCCTTTTCGAGAAACCCTCCCGCTCCGACAGCCCCTGCTTCACCCCAGAGACCCACGGCCGTGCGTAGAGACGACGCTGCGTCAGACACGTCTCCTCGCCTCAGGAGTGCGCCGGCCAGACCACTGGCCGAGTGGAAACCGAACCATGACGCGCCATGTTCCAGACTGATGCGCAATGCCTCATCGAGATACTCGATGGCGCGGTCCTGGTCGTCGAGGAGGTAAGACAACTTGCCGATGGCAAATGCGGTCAGGGATCTGCGTAGCCCTGATTTCAGGCTGATTGCCAGGGCATCGGCCTCCTCGGCAAGTGCCAATGCTTCGGCGTACCGACCCTGATCGCGAATGGTCATCACCAGCATGCTCAGGGCAGAGATGACATCCTCAGGTGAACTGGAGGATTGGCGGATCAGTTCCAGACCCTCCCTGGCCAATTGTTCGGCGCTGGCCGCGTCGAACAACGTATTCCAGTACGTTGAGAGATCAGTGAGCACTCTGCCGAGCAGCGAGTCCGGGATGGGGTGCTCATTCGCCAGAGTACGTGCCGTCTGACCCAAAGCGATACATTCCTGGAAGAGGCCGCGCCGGTAGAAGTAGTCGGTCGTTTCCACGTACAAGCGGGCAAAGATCTCTGCTTCCTGCCTCTCGCTGGCGATTCGGAAGCCGAGTCTCAGGTTGTCGATCTCCGCGTCGAGCTCCTGCAGACTGTATGGACCAAACGGCCACACGAAACCATTCCGCCGGGCATTACGAGTGATCTCTATGGACCAGGCAAGGAGGGCGCTACGATACGTTTCTCGCTCTGCGGCCCGGTCTGCCATCTCCTCCGCAAACTCGCGAATCGTTTCGAGCATGAAGAACATCGGCAGCCCGGCCGCGCTGATGCGCTGGCGAATCAGGCTCTTGTCGACCAGCGATGCGAGACCGGCAACAGTATCGGTTTCGAGTGCGCCGGCGACTTCGGCCAGGGTATCGAGCGCCGCCAGGGAAGCGCCGCCAGGAAATGCGCCGACTCGGCGAAAGAGCTCCTGTTCGTCGGGGGTCAGGAGATCGTAGCTCCAGGCGATTGTGTCGCGCAGCGTTTGCTGGCGGCTGGGCAGATCGCGTGGTCCGCCAGTCAGGACGGGCAGACGCCGGTCGAGGCGTTCGAGCAATACCGATGGTGGAAAGTGCTTTGTCCGACTGGCGGCCAGCTCGATCGCCAGGGGCAATCCATCGAGTTGCCGGCATAGACCGGCGATCGCAGCCGCGTTTTCATCCGTCAGGGTGAACGCGGGATTGGCTTCCCTGGCGGCAGATACGAAGAGCTGAACTGATGCTGACTGCGTCAGCAGGTCGAGACTGGTCTGGATACTCTCTGCCGGAAGGTCGAGCGGTTCGACAACGATCTCCAGTTCGGACCGAATGCGGAGCGCTTCCCGGCTGGTGATGAGCATACGGGAGCCCGAAGCGCAGGCCAGCAGTTCGGCGACGAGGGGTGCCGCGTCGATCACTTGCTCGAAATTGTCCAGTATCAGCAAACACTTTCGTTGCTGCAGAACGAGGCAGAGCGTTTCTTCGATGGACTGCTCCCCGGATTCGTGGATGCCCAGCGATTGAGCGATCGTTGATGCCACACGGGCCGCATTTCTGATCGGGGAAAGATCGACAAAGCGGGCGTCGTTGCCTGTGTCCTGAACGAAGCGAGCAGCGGCTTCGATGGCGATGCGTGTTTTGCCGACTCCTCCCGGTCCAGTCAGGGTGACCAGTTGGCGGTCACGTTCCAACGCGGCGGCGATTGCCGTCAGTTCACTCTGGCGGCCAATGATCGGGGAGCGAGGTGCTGGTAGCGGTCTGGTTTCCGCCGTGGCGTTGCCGGGCAGTCTGGTAGGCGGAGAGCGATCTGGCCTGACTGCCTGTTGCAGCGTCTGGCGATCTTCGGGGCTGAGATCCATGCCCTCGGCCAGCATACGCACGGTTTCCGGCCGCGTGTGCGTTCGTTGCCCACGTTCCAGATCACTGATCGCCCGGGTGCTGAGACCCGATCGCTCGGCCAGTTGCTCCTGACTGAGGCCGCTGGCCAGTCGAAGTCTGCGGATCAGAGGGCCGAGTGGTTCTGCTTCGCCGGTGGTCATTGGGAGGATCTCTTTTTCGGACGCGGTTGTCGAAGTCGAACTCGACTCCATCGTATCACCGGCGAGACATCGTGTTGACGGTGAGGTTACGGTGAGGTCACGTCATGGTTCGGAAAGCTCCCTGGGAGGACGATGGAGTCGTTCAGAACGAGCGGCTGAACATCGAGCAAAAGTCCCTGAAGGAGCGATGACGATGGACATGTTTCAGGCCACGGAAGCAACGGAATGGGTGGAACGACGATACAAAGAGGCACTGGCAGAGCCTGTCTTCGGTCGACAACCGGTCCGCCCTAGTCCGGAATCAGTGTCGGACACCCAAGGACAGCCCGGTCGCTACACGGCGCTCATCACCGCTGTGACGCTGCTGGTTGTGTTGTTGGCAGTCGTTGCTGGTTGATGGGTACCGAGTCGAGAGGAAGAGAGCGCGAACGTTGATTCGGACAGTTGGCGACCACAGTACGGGTGGGAACCCAGTCAAAAGTCTCCGTTCCTGGTGGGGCGGCAAAACGTCCCTACGGCGTCTCATGTCCAGTGATTCGCGCTCTTTCGATCTCGGTCATCTTGGCGATGCGGCGCCGGAAGTGTGCTTCACCGCCGAAGCGGGCGTCGACAAAGGCACGAATCAGATCGAGCGCCAGCCATTCGCCGACGATTTGCGCGCCGAGGCACATGACGTTGGCGTCATCATGTTCGACCGCCTGATGCGCTGAATAGACGTCGTGACAGAGTGCGGCACGAATGCCGCCGACTTTGTTGGCGGCCATGCACGCACCGATACCGCTGCCGCAGAGGAGAATGCCCCTCTCGGCGCGGCCCTCCAGCACATCCCGGCAGACGGGCAGCACGATGTCAGGGAAGTCGACTGGCTCGGCGTTGTGGGTGCCGTGATCAGTGACCTCAATCCCCCAGTGGTGCAGGGCCGCGGCGACCGGCTGCTTGAGGGAGAACCCGGCATGATCGGCGGCAAGGGCGATGCGCATGTCAGGCGGGCTCCCGAGCGGCGAGCATGGTCCGCATGGTGGAGATTTCTGCGGTTTGCGAATTGACGATGGCGGAGGCCAGATTGCGGAGCACCGGTTCGTCCACTTCCTGTACTGCGGCATCGGCCATCATCACACCTCCCTGATGGTGTTCGATCATCAGACGAAGGAATTCGCGATCCATTTCGGCGGGTTCGAGGGTGCGCAGCGCATCGATCTGAGCGCTGGTGAGCATGCCGGGCATGTCAGAGGGTTGGGCGATCGGCTCCATTTCGTGGTCTTTCATGGCTTCGGCAGCCCAGGCCATGGGCGCTCCATCCCGGGAGAGGGAAAGATCCCATTCGGTGAGCCACCCCTGCATCATGCCGATCTGGGCTTGCTGGGATGTGGCGATGTCGTAAGCGATCTGCTGGATTTCGGGGTCCTGCGAGCGCTGCCAGACGATGAGGGCCATCTCCACGGCCTGAGCATGGTGATCGGTCATATCGCGAGCGAATCCGGCGTCGGCGGAGTCGTTGGCCGGGGCGCGGTTATCCCACCAGAGCCAGCCGGCGAGCGTGGCGGCGATGATGAGCAAGACTCCCAGGATGCCCGGCGCAATCCAGGCGGGAATCCCGGTCGAGTTGTCATCGGCGGGATCCTGCCCTGGGAGTTCGGTCATCTGATGTCCTTTCCTCGGTGCCGCTGATTCGTCGGTGCTGATTGTACGTTGGACCTCACCTGACCGAGCGAGTGAGATCTCAAGGGCAAGACGGTGACTTTCTAAGCGCGTGACTGGAGCACCGGTAGACGAGGGCCAGATGGCGTGAGAGGATAGGAAACGGTACTTCACGTTTCAGGATGGAGTTGCCGAGTACCGAAAAGGAGGCTGGTGATGCAATTCTCTCGACGCACACTGCTCGGTGGCGCAACGTTGGCGGGGGTCAGTGGGTTCGTTTCCAGAGCTGGGTCGGCGGTGGCCGATGGCACGCCAATAGCGACCCCGGCATCGCCTGGATTTGCCATTGCCAGGGTACGAGCATTGCCCACCGCCGACTTGAATCAGGCGGTCTATCCACACGTGATGCATCGTTACCTCCCGGCAATCGAGGCGGTGTCGGGATTCGCGGGTTATTTCTTTGCCTTTCACGACAATGAACCCGGTACTTCGATCTCGTTGAATCTGACGAGCGATGAAGCAGCGGCAGAGGAATCCGATGCCGCCGCGGCCGATTTCGTGGCCGGTCTCGATCCCCGCTTTACCGTGGAAACACCAGTGAACGAGCAGGGGCCACTGCGCATTTTTGGATTCTCCGAGCGACCGGCGAGCGAACTGGCTCCATTTCTGCATGGATACAAGATCACGATGCGCAATCGGCAGACGGCGGAGGGCGCGGACATCGAGGCGGTAATTGCTCAGGCGCAAGATGAGCTGCTGCCCCTGATGGCGGGTATGGAAGGTTTCGTGATGTACGCCTGGATTCTGACACCCAATGGTCGGACGGCTATCAATATCTGGGAAACCGCCGAGCAGATGGCCGCGGGCGACCAGGCCGTGGCTGACTATGTCGCGCAGAACAGTGTCAGCACGACCGTCGGCGAACCGGTGGTGAACAACGGAACGATCGGGTACGCGGCGGTTTAGGCGAGGTTGGCAGTTTTCGGACCGAGGTCCGCTGCGATCAACTCGAGCTCTTCCAGGGCTGCCCGCAAATCCTCGACGATCTCCATGGCGATGACGTCGGGATCGGGCAGATTGGCGGCATCTTCCAGACTCTCGTCCCGCAGCCAGGTGATATCAAGACTGACCTTGTCCCGACTGAGCAACTCGTCGTAACCGAACGATCGCCAGCGACCTTCGGGAGATAGCTCCGACCATGTCGCTGTCCGCTTGTGTCGGTTTTGCGGGTTGTAGAGAGTGACGAACTCATCGAGATCGCTGCGTTTGAGCGGGTTCGTTTTCAAGGTGAAGTGCATGTTGGTGCGAAGATCGTAGACCCACAGATTGGTGGTCCAGGGACGCTCGCTGGCCGGTTTGCGGTCGAAGAAGAGGACATTCGCTTTCACTCCCTGGGCGTAGAAGATCCCGGTCGGCAATCGCAACAAGGTATGCACATCGTAGGCCTGCAACAACCGGCGGCGGACAGTTTCCCCGGCGCCTCCCTCGAAGAGAACATTGTCGGGAACGACCACGGCCGCTCGCCCATGCATCTCCATGATTGTTTTGACGTGTTGCAGGAAGTTGAGCTGTTTGTTGCTCGTGGTGGCCCAGAAATCGTCGCGGACGATCTCCAGCGACTCTCGCGATTGCTCCCCGTCCTCGCCGATGACCGTCACGCTTGACTTTTTGCCAAACGGCGGATTGGTCAACACCACGTCGTAACGGGTGCCGGGATCGGCGGCCAGACTATCGCCCGTTTTCACCGGAGGTTCGCCACCGTCCATGGTCGGACCGATGCCGTGCAGCAGCAGATTCATGGCGCAGAGACGAACCACGCCATCGACGATATCCACCCCATGCAGCGCCTCCAGCTGCAGGTGCCGTTTCTGGTCGGTATCCAGCGGGTATTCCCGGGCCACGAATTCGTGAGTCGCCAGCAGAAACCCGCCCGTTCCGCAGGCGGGATCGACGATTGTTTCTCCTGGTTTGGGTCGTACGCACTCCACCATGGCGGTGATCAGCGGACGCGGCGTGAAGTATTGCCCGGCCCCACCCTTGACATCCTGTGCATTCTTTTCCAGCAGTCCTTCGTAGGCATCGCCTTTGACGTCGGCGTCGAGTCTCGTCCATTGCTCGCGATCGATCAGATCGGCGATCAGGCGACGCAGCTTGGCCGGGTCCTGAATCTTGTTCTGCGATTTGCGGAAGATCACTCCCAGCATTCCTGGTTGTGTGGCCAGGGCATCGAGCAGATGCCGGTAGTGGTTTTCTAGTTCATCGCCATCGCGGGCTAGCAGACTGGGCCAGGCGTATTGCTCGGGCACCAATGAAGGACGGCCGAACGGCGGTTGCGTCTGCTCATGGGTCATCTTCAGAAAGAGAAGGTAGGTCAGCTGCTCGATGTAGTCGTTGTAAGACAACCCATCGTCACGTAGGACATTACAGTAGTTCCAGAGCTTCTGGACGATCGCTTGTGAGTGGTTGCTGGCCATGTGACCCTCGGTGGATGAACTAAAGCAAATCCCGGAATGAGTTTAATAGCGTCATCGGATTGAAAGAATGCTTTAGTACGAAGCGCCAGACTGAATCGAGTCTGAAGAAAACCATCCTTTGTAGTGCGCAAGATACTAAAGCAAAAGCCCCAATGGTTTACTATGACCTCGTGAACTGAGGAACTCTTTAATACGTCGTGCGGCGGTCAGTCGGTCCATTAGGTCAACTCTCGCTCAATCCCCTGAAAGTTGGAGCAAATGAGAGCCGAAGACTTCACTCCAAATTCACCCGGCGAGCTTGTCAATCTTGGTAACGGGAATGTGGCATTCCTGCCCAATCCGCTGCCACCCCGGCTGGAGTATGACGAGTCGCTCATCAACAAGCTGACGGAAGCCAATCTCGCTATTGGCGAACTAAAGGGTACTCTGCAGCAACTCGCAAACCCATATCTCCTGATCCGACCATTTCAACTTCGCGAGGCGGTCGCGTCGAGTCAGATCGAAGGGACGCAAGCGGAGCTACAACAACTGGTCCTGTTCGAGGCAGCCGACTCTAAACCAGAGCCGACCAGCGATCTGCGCGAAGTCAGCAACTACATGCGCGCGCTGACATACGGAACCGGACAACCGTCCGATCGCGAAGTCTCCGTATCGCTTATTCGCGAAATCCACCAGCTCCTGTTGGAAGGTGTACGAGGTAGCGACCGCAAGCCGGGTCAGCTGCGAATGGGCCAGGTGTACATCGCCGGCAGCCAGCATGGCATCGAGTTTGCTCGTTTCGTGCCGCCGCCTCCTGACGCGGTGCCAACACTGCTGAATGACCTGCAGACGTTTCTCAATGAGCCGAGTGACGTACCGGCTCTGGTCAAACTGGCCATCAGCCACTATCAGTTCGAGACCATCCACCCCTTCAATGACGGAAATGGCCGGGTGGGACGTCTGCTTTTGCCCCTCCTGCTCGCTCGCTGGGGAGTCATGCCGACCCCAGCGTTATATCTGTCAGACTTCTTCAATGAGTACCGAGATCTTTACTTGCACTGCCTGTGGCAAGTGAGTGCCGCGGGAGACTGGGAGAACTGGATTCGGTTCTTCCTGGATGCTGTCTTGATGCAGGCGTGGGCCACAACCCGGAAAACGCAGGAATTGCTCGCGCTCAGGAACGTGTATCGAAGCACATACCAAACGAGGCGCTCCGCTGGGGGACTGCTTCGCGTCGTCGACCGCCTTTTCGAGTTTCCGGCGATTTCGATACCGAATGTTCAAAGGCTATTTGACGTTTCATTCCCAACGGCATCGAAATGGGTCCGAACACTGGAGGACGATGGTGTCCTGGTCGAGAGAACCGGCCAGCAAAAGAATCGCCTGTATCTCGCCGCCGATATTTTCGGGATCCTGAACGCACCACCGTTCTACCTGACCGCCGGCGCGTGACAATCTCGTAGTTCGATGTTGTCGTCGTAGGACAGCCCATCGTCGCGCAGCACTTTGTGGTAGTTCCAGAGTCTCTGGACGAATCGTTAGGAGTGTTTGCTGCCCATTGAGATTCCTTGCTTGTCTTATTCACTGTAGAGGTCGCTATCGTGCATACGACGATGTGCTGTTCACGTTAGGCGGCCGTATGCCAATAGAGTTGCCGTTGGTTCACGGTCCTGTCGTACAGAGGAGAGTCAAGGCACAGGCAGCGAAAGCGACGGTTTTGGCTCCTAGGCGCCCGGTGGATCTTGGAATCTTCCTGCACGCATCGTGGTGAAAGTTCGCACCCCTTCGCTGTTGCCGGGCAGATCGGTCAATGGAAGCTCTTAAGGGTTTTCCAGAATCCTCCTGATGGACTTGGCGGCGATTTCAGAAGCGCTCTCAGTCGCTTGGTCAAGTTCTCCCCACCCTTTGTTAGCCTTGTAATTGTGGACGATTGAGTTTCGCCAATTCTGAATCCTTAGCACCGATTGAAACACTGAGTTCCGTTCTGAGATGTTGTCGCCGATGAGATACGCGGCTGCAGTTGCCACATCTGTTGAGTTCAAGCGTCGATTCCGATTTTCAGACTGGAGAGGAAGTAGCGACTCAAGAACGATCCAAAGGTCAAGTAGCCGGTCTTCATTCAGTGTTCTTGTGTGTGCAAGATGGAATCTACGAATCGCGAGTTGCAGTGATTCATCGCTCATTGA
>WBZO01002451.1_pt1 | contig 24039 bp, 20 predicted proteins | sample 5204261 | NCBI WGS metagenome assembly WBZO01 (sample SAMN12412400, study PRJNA552823) | activated sludge metagenome | isolation source: activated sludge from anammox sidestream of wastewater treatment plant... | place: USA: North Carolina | collected 2017-09
ATCGACGCGGCTGGTTGAGATGTCCCGCGTCGAGCCCTGCACGGCGTAGGAGGTGAGGGCGTAGGCGTGGTCGATGCCGACCTCGGAACGACCGGCCGGGGTGCGGTGGTGGTCGAAGAACGAGCGGGGGATGTCAATGCGACCGATGCCGTCGAAGTCCACGGTGAGCGAGTCATTGGCGCGGTCGCGTCGGTCGGGACTGACTGCGATGATGGTGCCGAGCGCACCGTTGCGGACGTATGCCTTGTGGTCGCCTTTGACGTGGAGGTCGCGGTTCGGGGCGCGGGCAGTGACGCGATCGCCGACCGCGAACGCCCGGTCGCCGCTGGCGGCGATCTCCTCGCCGTCGAGTTCACGGTTCACTCGGAGGAGGAGGTGGGCGAGGCGGTTGAGTTGGCGGCGGGTGCTGTTGCGCCGGTCGACCATCGGGTGGTCGAGTCCGTCGCGGTGAGCGTCCCACCATCGGCCGAGAACTTCTCGGTACATGGCGAGGTCATCCGCGACGACGTGGAGGTGCCCGGCGGCAGCGAGCTGATCGAAGGCTTCATCGATCCGTCCCTCGCGGAGTGCTTGAGCGGCGGCGCGGTCGTGGGGATTCTGGAGGCGATGGGTGGTGGTCAACTCGGGGGTGTCGCGTTCGTGGCGTTCGCACAGGACGCGGAACATGCCCCCGGCGGAGATGGCGCCGTGTTGGGCGGGGTCGCCGATGAGTCGGAGGCTCGCCCCGGCGGTGGCGGCCATGTCCATCAGGGCATCGAGGTCACGATCGGACAGCGTGGAGGCTTCGTCGACGACGAGGATCGTCCGCGAGTCGAGCGGCAGCGATTGAGGGTCCGTGTGGACGAGGTACCACGCCACCGTTTCGCACTCGATGCCGGTAGCCGCCGCTAGCGTCCGCGTTGCTTCGCCCTTCACCGCGGCACCGAGCACCCGGTAGCCGGCTGCGGACCATGCTTCCGCGCAGGCGGCGACGGTCGTGGTCTTACCCGCCCCGGCACGTCCGATGGCTGATTGGAAGCGGTGTCCCCGTTGGCACCACTCGGTGACGAGCCGTCGTTGTTCGCCGGTGAGATGCGAGTGCTCCTTGAGCGCGGCCTCGATGTGGCCGTCCGCGACGAGGTGGGCGCCGCGGTGGAGCCCCTTGGCGAACCGGGCTGCGATGCGGTCCTGGACGCCGAGCATCTCCACCGTGGTGTAGAGCGGCTCGTCAGCGTCGGTGAGCGCGACGACGTGTTCGGAGGTGAGGAACCGGTCGGTCAGCTCGATCAGCCGGTCGGCGCCACACAGCAACGGCTGCAGGTGTTGGTCGTCGTCGGTGTCGGGAACGGGGTGGTTGGCGAGGGCGGCGAGGGCCTCGGAACGCGAGAACACCGATCCACCTGAGCAGATGCCCTCCGCACCGGCGAGGGACGCGAACAGCGCTGCCTCGTCGACCTCCTGGCCCTTCAGCTCGTGGCCGGTGACGGAGGCAAGGGCGTCGGGGGTGAGGCCGTGGCGTTCTGCGCGGTCACGCCACGAGGCGATTAGCGCGTTAGCGGGTATGTGGTTCTTCGCCGGGCGGGTTCGCAGCACGATGTGCTCGACTTCGCCAGGGTGTGCGCCCCGTCCGATCTCTTCTTCGAGTTCCCGGAGGGCGTCGTCGATCTCGTTTCGGCGTTTGGAGAACTCGCCGACCACTTGGTTGCTGATGCCGTCGATCTCCCAGCCGGACTTTCGGCCCGGTCGCCATCGCACCCCGAGTTCGTCGGTGAGCTGACGGCGCATCTCCGCAGTCGCGAGCGCTGAGGCGGCCTGCGCGTGGCGATACAGGGCGCGGGCGTCGAGCGCCCGGTTGGTGCCATCTGCGAGACGGACGGTGTTGGCAATCACGTTGTGGTGATGCGGGAACGGATCGAGAGCCCGTGAGGTCAGATGCCGGAACGACGCGACCATCCACCCTTCACCGGTCACCGGTCGTCCGTCGACTCGACCGGCCGCGGCGTGGTCTTCGAGCCATCCGAGTGCCCAATCGTTCCCGGCCTGGATCGATGCCAGCACCGCTGTGCGAGTCGTCGTGTCGCCGAGGAGGGCGAGCACCCCGAGGGACTTCTCGGTGGTCAGAGTGAGGTCGTAGCCGACCCGCACTGCCGGGGGTCGGCGGCGCTCCACGAACTCAGCCACGTGCTCGCGGGTGACCATCCACCGGCCCGTGGTGCCGCGGTGTGCGACCAGGAACGCCCGACGTGGGTGACGCCCCGCCGCAATGGACCGTTCGATCTCGTCACGGTGTTCGTCGTGGTAGCGGGCGAGGCCGCGCAGGTACTGCTTGGTGAGACCGATCAGTCGGGCGGCTTCGGACAGGCTCAGCTGATCGTCTGGCGCACCCAGCGACCGGATCTCTCCCGGATCGACTCCTGCGTCTCGGGCCTGAGAGCAGCGGGCCAGCTCACTGGCCCGCACCCAGCGAGAACCGTCGCCCTCGATCAGCGGCACGAGGTAGGAACCTCCCGGCTGGGTGAACGGCCTGGTCACAGCGTCGGCGGGAGGCCGAACGGGAGGTTCAACGGGAGGTCCGGCCGATTCGGGAGAGGCAACAGGAGATCGAACGGGAGGTCCCGTCTTGTCTCCTCTCGGAGAATGAGGGCTCACCGCTTGCGACAGGTGGCCGAGGGCGAGCGCCGCTCCAACGTCGAGCATCCGCTCGACCTCCCGATGCGACAACCCAAGGACCGCAGCCGCGTCGGATACGTCGTAGAGCTGCTCGCCATCGGCGCCAACCCTGGTATGAGCGCCAGCTCCTAACGTGGGCCGACGTCCAGCGGAGCCCTGAGCGGTGATGAGCCGCTCCTCGGTGTGCGGGTCCCGACCAGCCAGAACCGCCGCGAAGTCCGGTTGTTGCACCACCCCAATGAGTCCAGCGCTTTCGGCCGCGCGGCCGAGCCAGCGCCCGGGTTCCTCGCCGTGGTCGGCGTAGTAACGCTCCGGACCGCCACCATCGGCACCGGGCGACGGGTTCGCCGGAGCGGCCTTCGAGGGCGGCTGGAGATAGCGGACGATCGCGTCCACGACGCGAGCAGCGTCACCTCGGCCACCGCCGAGCGGGGTCACCGTAAACTTCACCGGAGACCGCCAACGGGAGGCACAGCAGGTTTCCCGGAGGGAAACCTGCAAATGTGTGCGCGCCGGATCTGCTGTTCGGCACCGATGAGCGGGACCGAGACGACGGGTTTTCCGGGAGAGCCGTTCCGGCGAGTGAAGCTCATCGCCCGAGAGCCTGGCCATGGGCCGTGACGCCGTTGGTGGATCGACTCGTGCCGCTCTGGATCCGGTCTAGGTGTGCGGTGATCGAGGCAACGTTCGATTGATGTTGAGCGAGGTCGTCGAACTGTTCGAGGTGGGTGTCGAGGAGCCGCTCATGGGTATCACGCGTCCACCGCGGTACCCGGTCGAGCTGCTGTGGGCTGAGTGGTGCCACATGGCGGTACAGATCGAGTCCAGCTCCGTCCGGCGCCTGCTTGGCCAGGCCGAACTGCACGAGGCGATTGAGCGTGTTGGCGAGCCGGCTGCGCTCGCCAACACCGGCCCCGAGGCCAAGGGACTGCGAGAGCTCGCTGGCCCCGATCTCCGCTGGCACCTGGGCGAGCCACAGGGTGGGCATCCGTCGCAGCAGCAAGGTTGAGCTCGGGCCGACGACAGCCGACCAGCACTGCTCAACATAGGGGTCGTCCAGGTCGAATCCGACCCGTTGCACGCGGGTATCGGGGTGGTCGACTGGGGTGAAGCGCAGGATTTGATCACGTTCCATGCCCCGGTAGGCCCTTCGACGGGACGCAGAGCGCGCGGTGACGGACCCGAAATCTGGTGAACGGGAGGTCTCGCGGGAGGTCGAGCCGCTCAAACGGGAGGCGGCCGAGAAGAAATCTTCGAAACGGGAGACCGAACGGGAGGCCGAATGGGAGGTGCCCCGCGGACCCTGCTGGTGCTCAACGACACCAGGAGGTTTCCGATGGCAGAGATCCTGCGATCCCTGAACAGAGAGTGGTCGGCGATCGCCGACTCCCCGTCAGCACGACGAGCGCTCATGCGCTGGTCTTCCACCTTCCCCGTACTCACGTCGGCGCAAGACCTCGACGGCGTGATCGTCCTCGGCTTCGATCCCGACGCCGGACCCGAGGTCCGCCGAGCCCTTGCTGCCATGGCGCCCACCGATCATCTCGCTGCCCGGACCCTTCTCCAAGAGTTGCTCGGAGGTCTGTGCAACCTTGCCCACCGAGTTGGGCGAGACGATGACGCGGTCGATGACATCATCCGGCTTGCGTGGGAGCGCATTCGCACCTATCCCAACAGTCGGCCTGGGTCTGTGTCAGCGAACGTCCTGCTCGACGTTCGCAAGCGGTATCGCCGTGAACAGGACAAAGCTCGGCGTCAGATCGCTTCGTGCGTGGCAGCCGATGCGCCGTCAGCGGAGGAGCAGTTCATCAGCCGCGCATTCCTCGAGGAACTCGTGTCAGCCAGTGCATCGTCCGGGATCTCCGAGAACGTCCTCGCCACGATCCTGCGCAGCAGGGTCGGAGGCGAGTCCATGGCCGATCTCGCTGCCGAGCAACACGTGACGCTCAAAGTGCTCTGGCATCGCCGGTGGCGGGCAGAGGCACGTCTTCGCGAGCTTCCGCTCGCGAGCTGAGTTGAATGCATATGTCGAACGCACCAGACGGAATCCGAGATTTACGAGCACGGATTTCAAAGGTTCACTACCGTCGTAGGCGACATCGACTTGTCGATGCCCGGTCTCGTCTGCCTGACCGTTACGGGGCGGACCTCCTCTCCTTGGCCCGCGGCTTGGTGGTCGCTCTGGCGTGGAATCGCGAGAGTCGCTGGGTAGTCAACTCGGTGATGCCGGTAGGGGGTCGTCCCGAACGAGGAGGCGCGACCATGCGCAGGTCCGATCGCATCTCTCAAGCACAAGCACATCGGTGTGCCCATGCCGCTTTGGTCGCGTCCGTCGTGCTCTTCGGGGTTGCCACCCTTGGATGTTCCAGTGACGACGGAACTACGCCGCCAACTTCCACCACCGAGGCGAGGCGGTCGTCGACCACGACCGAGACGACGGGTCCGTCCCCTAGTACCGAATCGACGACCACCACCCCGGAGCCGACTCCGTCAGGTCAGTCCATCGAGGAAGAGATCGTAGCCCGCTACATCGCGTACTGGGATGCTCGATTCGCCGCCAACAGCGGCACACCCAACCCGGACGACCCAGCGCTCCGAGACTTGGCCACCGGTGACCAACTGGCGGCGGTGATCGCCGAGACGCGTAGCAACCTGGAGAACGGGCTCGCCTTCCGGCCTGCGGCCAACCCGAGCGACATCCAGCGCGTCGATGTCATTCAGCTGGAAGGCGACCACGCGGTGGTGCAGGAGTGCGTCGTCACGGACGGCGTGATCTACCGCCGGGACACGGGCGAGGTCGTCGACGGCGAGGTCTACACGCAGAACATCAGAGGAGAACTGCAACACGTCGACGGTGCATGGCGGGTGTCTTCGGCTCGTCTCATCCAACAGTGGGAAGGAATCGCGGGATGCGCGCACGCCTCGTAGTCACGCTACTCGCAGCGCTCGCATTCGTGTTTGTCTCTGCTGGTCAGGCTTGGGCAGGAGAGCGCCCGGGCGGCAGCGGTGGAGCATTCGTCGACTCTGGCGGAGATCCGACCGCGGTCGCCGGAGAAGGCGGGTCTGGTGGCGGCAGACGGTCAGGTGGTGGGGGATCGGGCTCGACGGATCCTTGCGAGTGGCGTGTGGTGATCCAGGACGACTTCGAGTTCAAGATCTACGACGTCGACTCACTCGAGCCCCAACACTCGGCGACGGGCCGGTGGCTGGAGCGGTGGTGTCCAGGCGTTGGTGCTGTCGATGTCAACGGGTTCTTCGCCGTACCCGAGGGCGGACTAGCCGATCCGTACCAGGTCGCGCTCGACGCGCTGGCATCGGTCCAGATCACACCGCCGGCGATCCGCACAAGCCCGTCGGAGAACGGTCGCCTGTACGTGCAAGTGCCAACATGGCTGTGGCTCGACTCGACGTGGTGGCAGACCTACGAAGCCACGGCGAACACCGGTCGGGTCTGGTCCACCGTACGAGCGACACCGGTAGCGACGACGTGGGAACTCGGTGACGGCCGGTCGGTGTCGTGCCGAGGACCGGGCACCCCGTGGCGGCGTGGCTTGTCGGAGGACGCGTCGTCGTGCACCCACACCTACCGCAGCTCGTCAGCGTCGCGGCCCGGTGGCATCTTCAGCCTTGAGGTGACAGTGACGCTCGAGGTGTCGTGGACGTCGAACGCCACTGGTGGCGGCACGCTCCCTGCGGTCACGCGTTCGTCGACGATCGCTGTCGAGGTTGGTGAGATCCAAGCGATCGGGACGCGGGGAGGCAGGTAGCGATGACCGTTCCACGAACCACTGTTCGGTCCAATGCCCCGTCGTCCAACGGGCAGGGTGCTCGGCGTGGTGTTGATGTTCGCCCGCCGGGCCGGCGAGTGCGAGTTCCTGAGCTCGCGATTGGTGTGTTGGTCATGACGGTGTTCGCGCTGGGCGCGGTGCTGTGGCACTTGAGCGCTGTCGAGAAGGTCCCTGCGCTTGTTCTGGCGTCGAGTGTCGAGCGGGGCGAGGTGATCGACGCGAGCGACGTCCAGGTCGCGTACGTGTCTAGTGACGATTCGCTGGCCCGTCTCGACGGCTCCCAGATCGACCGAGTCGTGGGCCGCGTCGCGCTGGTCGACCTGGCGCAGGGAACGCTGCTCACGACCTCGGTGGTCGCCGATGCGGCCACGGTCCAGGACGGCGATGGCGTGGTCGGCCTGTCCCTCGACCCTGGGGCCTACCCCGCACGTGGACTGGCCCCGGGGGATCGCGTCAACGTCGTTCGTTCAGCCGACGTCGCTGACCTCAACGCCGACCCTGCGGTCATCGCTCGGAACGCGACCGTGTTCGCCGTCGATGAGCTGGCCAGTGATCGGCTCCTGGTCTCGGTGCTTGCCACCGAGGCTGATGCTGAGGCGGTCGCCGCAGCGGCGAGCGCCGGGGGCCTACGGCTGGTGTTGGTGTCGCCATGAAGGTCATCAGCCTGGCTTCTGTGCGGGGTGCGCCCGGGGTGACGACCACCGCGATCTTGCTCGCGTCAACGTTCGCCGATGGTCTGGTGGTCGAGGCTGATCTCGACGGCGGGGTGCTCGCCGTTCGCTATGGGCTCGGACGTGAACCTGGGTTGACGACGTTTGCCGCCAGCGGGCCCGACGCTGATGGCGGTTGGCGAGCACACGCGCAGGACGCCGGTGGCGTCCCGGTATTGGTGGGGCCCGACGCTCCAGGTGCGAGCACGTCAATGTGGCGGACCGCTGGAGAGCGGATCACCCACAAGCTCGTCGCTGCCGATGGTGTAGCGGTTGTCGATGCGGGGCGGCTCCGCTCACCGGTGCCGATCGTTGCAGCCTCCGATCTCCTGGCCATCCTCGTGAACCCGGTCGCCGATCAGCTCGTTGCGTTGACCCATCTCGTGCCGACACTGCGCCCGGCGGTCCGGGGGCGGGTGGCGGTCATGCTCGTCGGTGACGGCCCCTATGGGGTGGGAGACGCCGAGCGGTCTGTCGGAGTGCCGGTGGTCGGCCAACTGCCGAATGACCCTGATGCTGCGGAAACGCTGCGGGTGGGCGGCTCTCGCTCCCGTCTGGCCCGTTCGCAGCTCGCTCGTGCGGTGCGTGCCCTTGGTGGCGAGCTGAGTTCAGCGCTGCTCGAGCCGACGACCGCGGGGGTGGCGTCATGACCACAGTGCTGAACGGCTCAGACCTATGGCAGCGCGACGGCATTGATCCAGCGCTTGTCGCCACTCTGCATCACAGCGTCGGCGAGGCATTGACCGCGGCCCATGTGGCACACGAGGAAGCAGGCCGTGGGCGGTTCTCTCCGGCCGATGAACGCGCGCTGGCCCGCAAGCTGGTAACTGATGAGTTGCGCAAGCTGGCAGCCTCCGCGTACGCAGACGGGCGGGAGCCCCTCGACGAGGCCGCGGAAGCGAAGGTCACCGCCGCGGTCCTCGATCGCATCCACGGGCTCGCCCGCCTTCAGCCCCTGCTCGATGACCCGGATATTCGAGACATTCACATTTCGGGCGCGCAGCGAGTGTGGCTCAACTTGCGTGATGGCACGAAGGTCCGTGGCCCCGCCGTGGCGGACTCCGACGAGGACCTCGTCGAGCTGATCTCCACCGCGGCGCGGCGTATCGGTCGCAGCGAGCGTCGCTGGGATCACGCGCACCCCGAGCTGAACCTGCAACTGCCCAACGGTGATCGCCTTCATGCCCTCATGGCTGTGTCGGCTCGCCCGACGGTGACGATCCGCCGCCACGACTTCGACATCCACCGCGTGTACCAGCTCGTCGACCGTGGCGTGTGCGACGACCTGACGGCCAGCTTCCTTTCCGCCGCGGTGCGGGCCCGGGCCAACATCATCGTGGCGGGCGGCACCGGCACCGGGAAGACCACCACGCTGCGGTGTCTCATCAACGAGATCCCGGCCGACGAGCGCCTCATCACCGTCGAGGACTCCTTGGAGATCGGCCTCGAGCGGTTCGAAGACCTGCATCCAGACCACGAGGCGCTCGAAGCCCGCGAGGCCAACACGGAAGGCGTCGGCTCGTTCACGCTCGCAGAGCTCGTCCGCTCGGCGCTGCGGATGGACCCGCAACGGGTCATCGTCGGTGAGGTTCGTGGCGCTGAAGTCCTCCCGATGCTGCTCGCCATGAGCCAGGGCAATGACGGCTCCATGTGCTCGATCCACGCGGACTCATCGAAGGGGGTGTTCGGGCGTCTCGCCATGTACGCAGCCATGACCCCGGAGCGACTGGTCCCCGACGTCACCAACCTGCTGGTCGCCAACGCCGTCGATCTGATCGTTCACCTCGGCTGGGTCAACGGCACCCGTCGTGTGACCAGCATGCGGCAAGTCGTGGGCACGGTCGAGGGCGGCCAGGTCGTCTCCAATGAACTGTGGAGACCAGACGCATCCGGTTCCGGTGTCCCGGCAGCACCACCCACACCGGAGTTCGCCGCGCAGCTCGAGGTGCACGGCTTCGACGCGACTGCCCACGCCGCCGCCCAAGGGTGGTGGCGATGAGCACGGTGGTCTTAGCCGCACTCGCCGCGGGCACAGCCCTCGGGCTGCTGTTGGTCCTCGCCGGGCTCACCGGCCGCCAGATCTTCGGCGCCCGCTCCGGATATATCCACCGCGCACGCTCCAGCTCGCTGTTGCCGAAAGTGGCGATCGCAGCGGTGGCCGCGCTACTGGCCATGGCCGCGACGGGGTGGATAGTCGGCGGGATCCTGGCTGCGGTGGCGGTGCTCGTCTTGCCAGGCATCCTCGGCGGGAAGGCCGCGCGGCAGCAGTCCATCGACCGCACCGAGGCTATTGCGTCGTGGACCGAGATGATCCGCGACTCGATCGTCGCCGCCTCCGGCCTCGAAGAAGCGATCGTCGCCACCGCGACCGTCGCGCCACCTCCGATTTCCAGCGAGGTGCGAACGATGGTGCGACGCCTCGACCACGAACGACTCCCCGAAGGGCTGGTCGCCTTTGGTGAGGACCTCAACCACCCCTCCGGTGATCTGGTTGTCGCGGCCCTCGTGATCGCATCCCGTATGGAGGCCGCCGATCTCTCCGGGCTTCTGTCCCGCCTAGCGGAGGCGACCCGGGGAGATGCTCGGATGCGCATCCGAGTAGAGGTCGGCAGGACCCGCGTCCGCACCGCTACGAAGGTCATCGTCGGCGTCGTGGTCGCCGCGGTGCTGTTCCTCGCCATCGCCAACCGCGACTACCTCACCGTCTATGACAGCGCCGGGGGCCAGATCATGTTGGCGATCGTTGGCGGCATCTTCGCTGCCGGCGGCTGGCTCCTCACTCGCATGGCCGACATCGAGCTGCCCGAACGATTCACCGCACGTGCCGGAGGCCCCGCCCGCATCGGAGCAGAGACATGACTGCGGTCGTCATGGTCCTGCTTGGCGCAGGTGTCGGGCTCGGCGTGTTGCTCACGTGGCGAGCATTGGCCCCACGACCTCCGAGTATCGACGCGGTCCTCGCCGGTCTGGCCCGTCCTGGCATCGCCATCGACACCTCGGCCCCTGCAAACCACGGCCAGTTCGATCGGATCGGTAGCACGGCGCGTCGCGTGGTCGAGGCGCTCGGCTACGACGCTGAACGCCATCACCAGGAGTTCGAGCTGGTCGGACGCACACCGGAGCGGCACGCGTTCGACAAGCTCCTCGGAGTGGTCGCCGGGCTCCTCGTGCCCAACCTCGCCGCCACTGCTCTGGTTGTCATGGGGATCCCCGCTCCTCTCGGACTCATCGCCATCTTCTCGGTGGCCACCGCGGCTGCTGGGTTCCTCATGCCCGACATGATGCTGCGAGATGAGGCTGACAAGCGCAGGCGCGCGTTCCGCCACACCCTGTCCTCCTACCTGGACCTCGTGAACGTGCTTCTTGCCGGAGGTGCGGGCATCGAGACCGCGCTCCACGCTGCGGCGGACGCCGGGGATGGATGGGGCTACCAGACCATTCGAGCCGAGCTACGACGCGCCCGACTCACCGGCCAGTCACCATGGGATACGTTCGCTCAGCTCGATGCTCGCCTCGGCATCAACGAACTCGCCGAACTCGCTGCCAGCGTCTCGCTCGCCGGATCCCACGGCGCACGCATCCGAGCATCGCTCGCCGCGAAGGCCGACACGCTCCGAGGCCATCAAGTCGCGGAGACCGAAGCCGCGGCCGAGGCTGCTACCGAACGCATGACGGTCCCCGTCGCCGTGTTGCTGTTCGGGTTCCTCGTGTTCATCGCGTACCCAGCGGTCGTCCAGATCACCTCGGTCAGCGGACCCCAACCCTGAACGGAGCCAACACCACAAGGAGGCCACCATGCCCGACCAACAACTGCTCTTCGCCTACTGCTGCGCGAGGCTCGGCATCGACCCGCACGACGAGAGAGGGATGACCACGACCGAGGTCGCTGTCATTACCTTCCTCCTCGTCGGCGCGGCAATTGTCGTGCTCGGCATTATCTACAACGCAGCGAAGGGCAACGCCGACAACATCCCCACGCCCGAGCGGCCCGGTGGCTGAGACCCCGATGGGCCGTAGGGTGCGTGACGAACGAGGGATGACGACCATCCAGGTCGCCATCCTCTTCCCGGTCGTCCTGTTCTGGATCATGCTCATCGTCCAGTACGGGCTGTGGTGGCACGCCAAGCAGGTCGCCAACGCTGCAGCTGCCGAGGCGGTCGACGCCGCCCAGGTCTCCACCGGCAGCGCCCGCGACGGCGAAGACGCCGCCGCGTCCTACCTCGCGCAGTCCGGGAACCTCGACAACATCACCGTCACCGTGTCGCGTGAACCGACCGTGGTCACCGTCGAAGTCCGCGGCGACGCACCGCAACTTGTCCCTGGGTTCGCATGGTCAGTCACCGCCCGCAGCACCGCACCGGTCGAACGCTTCATCCCCGAGCCAGAACGATGACCCTCCCGCCACGCCTGCGCGACCAACGCGGATCGATCGCCGTCGAGGTCGCGGTCATCGCACCCGCGCTGCTGTTCCTCATGCTCCTCGTCGTCTACGCCGGCAAGGTCAGCGAGGCCGATGGCAACGTCGAACGCGCCGCCTCCAACGCCGCCCGCGCGGCGTCCCTTCGTCAGCACCCCGGCGACGCAACCGACGATGCACACACGTCTGCCACCGCAAACCTCGCTGCAGCTGGCGTGCCGTGCCTCAACATCACCACCACCGTCGACACCACCGACTTCGCCCCAGGGGGCACCGTCACCGTCACCGTCCGCTGCGAAGCCTCTATGGCCGACGTCACGCTGCTCGGCGTCCCCGGACGCCGCACCTTCACCGCTACAGCCACCGAGGTCATCGACACCTACCGGAGCGGATCGTGAGCCCTCGCGACGAACGGGGCAGCATCACCGCCTTCGTCGCGGTCGTCGCCACTGCACTGGTCCTGGTTGCTGGCATGGCCTATGACGGCGGACAAGTCATCGTCGCCCACACTGCAGCACGCAACGACGCCGAACGGGCCGCCCGGGTTGGAGCCCAGCAGATCGACCTCGACTACCTCCGCTCCACAAACGAACCACGGCTCGACCCCGCTGCCGCCGAAGCCGCCGCCGTCGCTTACCTCGAACGAGCCGGAGCTACCGGCACCGCAACCGTCACCGATGCCTCGATCACCGTAACGGTCACCCGCGTTCAACCCATGCTGATCATCCCCGGCGCCGACCGGACCATCGTCGTTCGCGAAACTGCCACCGCCGTCGACGAGGCCCAACCATGACCACCCGACGATCCCGCCGCCTCCTACGAGGCATCACGTCGCTCGCGGCAATCCTCCTCCTGCTCGTCGGCGTGCCCGTCCTGCTGGCGACGCTCGTGGGCTCGCCACTCCCCACCACCCTCCCGAGCATCGACTCCCTGGAGAATGCCGCCCGCACCGGTATCAGCGACCAGGTCGTCGTCAACACCCTCGCCGTCATCGCATGGCTTGCCTGGGCGCAGCTCGCCCTCGCGCTCATGGTCGAGATCCTCGCCGTCGCCCGAGGACGCCAGCCGATCCGCCTTCCGGTCTTTCCCGGCTTCCAGCTCACCGCCGCCCGACTCGTCGCCGGTGTGCTGATGATCGCCGCCCCCATGCAACCTGGCCGCGCATATGCCGCTGCCCCGCAGCCGATACCGGTCGTCGCCGACGCGGTCGTCGACTCTGCAACTCCCGTCGAGCACCCGTTCCTGAACAGCGTTGACGCGCACCAGATCAGGCTCGTCGGACACAGCAACGACACGGTGCTATCGACTGAGCATCCGACCGTCACGGTGCAACGACACGACAGCTACTGGGCCATTGCTGAACGCACGCTGGGCGACGGGTTCCGCTGGCAGGAGATCCTCGACCTCAACGCGGGGCGCACACTTCCCGATGGCACCGTCATCGCAGCCGGAGACGACACCCTCCATGCCGGCTGGGTACTCCTGCTCCCTGTTGACGCGACGAGCGATCCAGCAGTCCCGGTCCCGATGGCCGATCCCGGCCAGCCGACATCAGCAACCACCGAAACCTTGAGCGTCGTAGTGGAGCGGGGCGACAACCTCTGGGACATCTCCGAAGACCGACTCGAGGACGACCTCGGCCGAGAGGTGACGGACGCCGAGGTCGCCCCGTACTGGCAACAGGTCATCGATGCCAACCAGGACCGCTACGTCCAACCCGGTAACCCCAGCCTGATCCTTCCCGGCCAGGTCATCGACCTCCCTCCCACGGGCCACGAACCGCTGGCTCCGCCACCGTCGACAGAGCCTCCCCCGGACACCGAGGACACACCCGTTCCCGCCGAGCTGCCGACAGAAGGCGAGCCTCACACGCAAGTACCGGCACCACCCGTCTCCCCAACCACGTCGACCCCAACCACGACATCGACACCCACGACCACGTCGACACCGACCACGGTCGACGACGAAGACGGTGAACAGTCGTCCGACTTCCTGCGGGTCGGGTTGGCACTTGGAGGTCTCACGAGCATTGCGCTAGCCGTCGGGCTTAAACGACTCATCGATCGCCGCCGACGGCGCTACACCGAGAACCACGACGGTCAACTCCCCAGCCGCACACCCGATGAACAACGAGAGCTTCACCAGGCGATCGTCGCCCAGGCCGACGAGGACCGCATCGGCGACTTACAGGGAGCGCTCGGACACCTCGCCGCTATCCTCGCCGCAGCCGCCTCCGACAGGCGCCCACGCATGGTCCGCCACGCCGCCGACAGCCTCGAAGTCCTCGTCGACCAGCCCGACACCAACGCACCTCCCGGCTGGATCAGCTCCAATGACGGCACCGTCTGGAGCCTCTCGGAGCTACCCGATTCAGACGACCTCTACGAAGGGCCAGTGAGCCCCGCTCCGCTCCTCGTGACCGTCGGCCAACCGGAGGACGACGCGCAGATGTACCTCGACCTCGAAGCAGACGGACTCACCGCTTTGACCGGCGACCAGACGGTCGCCGAAGACCTCGCGCGTTCCATCCTCACAGAACTGACGCTCAGCCCCCTCGCCGAGACACTGCGCGTCATCGGCGTCGGAGACGTCGTGAGCGAGGATGCCAAGGTTCTGGAACACCTCACCGTGGTCGACTCCTGGGACGGCATTGCCGAGGACGTCCGCGCATGGGCCACGCAATCGCACGAAACGTTGACGGATCAGGGCTGGCCCAACGCCTTCATCGGCCGTGGACACGACCCTGACCACGACGCGCTCGTTCCCATTGCCGTCGTGGCCGACCGTCCACCGCCCCAGGAACTCGCCGATGCACTGCGGGCCTGCCAGCCATCCGCCGTCGCCGTCGTGGTCGTCGGAGACTTCGACGCGGCGGTGGCAACCCTGCGCTGCGAGCCTGACACGCTCAACTTCGATTCCGTGGACCTCGCGTGCACACCCCAGGTCCTCGACGGCGACGAGCTTGCCGACCTCAGCCGCATCGTCGTCGCTGCTGACAGCCCGGAAGAGCAACTCGTGATGGAGAAGCTGCTCGACGAGTACGAGAGCATCGTGTCGCCCAACGGTTCCACGACCTCGCCGCCCCAGCACAGCGGTACCGACGACGAGGAGCAGGATGACACACCGCCGGACTACGACGTCCTCGTTCGGCTGCTCGGTGACATCACCGTGGACGGCGACCGGCCGCTCAAGCCGAAGGCGACCGCGGTCGTGGCGTACATCGCGCTGAAGAGGTCGGTCAGTACCGAGCGTCTCGAAGAGGCGTGCTGGTTCGGCTCCGACGGCGTCTCCCACATCAAGCGACTGCACGACACGATGACCGAGGCGCGGGCAGCGATCGGGTCCCAACACCTCCCGGCCAACCGCAAGGGCACCTACATCGCCGGACCGCGGCTACGCACCGACCTCGAGGTCTTCGACTGGCACGTCCACCGCGCAGCGAACCTCGATCCGGCTGAGGCGATCGTCCAGTACCGCGCCGCGCTTGACCTGGTCACGGGCAAGCCATTCACGTACGCGAACGCCGCCCGCAACTCCTACGGCTGGGTCGACTTCGAGCACTACGCGACAACCTGGGAGCAACGGGTGGCCGGAGTCGCGCAGGCGTGCGCCGCAATCTACCTCGACCTTGGCGAGGCGGCTGAGGCGATCTCGATGCTCCGGGGGATGGTTCAGGCGATCCCGCTCAACAGTGGGGTGGTCGAATCGCTCATGCGAGCGCACCTCGCCAACGACGACAAGCCAGCAGCGGAGAGCGTCTACAAGGAACACGCCGCCGCTCTCGCCCAAGCCAAGCTTGGCGATCCCGCTGATTCGATCGAAGAACTCCGCCTCGATCTACAGACGAGGTGATCTCTGCGGCGAGTTGGCACGCGCCCGCTACTGGCACATCGGGGATACCCAACCAATCCGGTTCCCCGCCTCAGGAACGAGTTCGCCACCGACAGGTCGGGTCGGATGTTCGGTCGTCGATGGCCTCGTGCTCGCGTGATGCTGGACGTCTGTTCAAGCAAGGTGGAGGTCGGGACTGGTGGATGAGGGAGTTGATCGACAACCGCTGAAGGTCTTCGTGTCGTGCTCCTGGGACACGACTGAGCACTCGGCGTGGGTCCTGCAGTTGGCGACCCGGCTCCGCTCCGATGGGGTGGACATCACGCTCGACCAGTGGGACGTGAACTTGGCGATGACGTCGCGTACTTCATGGAGAAGGCAGCGAAGGTTGATTATCGGGTCTTGGCGATCGTGTCGGCAGCGCACGTAACGAAGACGAACGAGCCCACCGTCGGGGCCGGCTACGAGAAGCGACTGATCACACAGGCGATCATGAAGGACTTGACCTCGGACCGGTTGGTCCTGGACCTGCGGGATCATCGAAGACTGGCGCAACGACTACAACGCCAACCGACCCCACTCCGCCCACGGCGACCTCACCCCCACCGAGTTCGCCCTACGCTGGAACCAGACCCACCAACCCCAAGTCGCATAACAACCGGACCACCAAACGGGACCCCCTCACGCTGATGATGCCGCCATCGCTGTGCGCCACTCATCGGCCCGATACCTGGACCCGGCCCTTGAGGGAGTCGTGACGTTCGACTATTCGAACAACAGCGGGCGGTACGTCATCGGCGCCGGTGACCGCACGTTCACCCTGGCCTTCGGCGAATCTGGTCGAGGCTCCATTTACCTCTACAACGACCCCAAGGACATCCGGACGGTCGCCCTTGCCCCCGGGGTCATGGATGTTGCGGGCATCGGCGATGCCGGTGTGCTTTGCAACGACAAGGGCTACTGGGCGGCAGTGTTCATCGACAACGTCGACACGAGGGCGAGCAGCCCATCCGGCCAGCCATCGATCACATTTCGGTTCTTCGTCACCGGGACCCCGAACCCGTGGTTCCCAACGGACGCCGCCCCGCCCACCTAGGCCTACCCCTACCGTCGGCAAGGAGCAGATCCGAAATGCAGTCGGGCGCGAGTGGTGGTCCGCTCACGGCATGGGCGATAGCCCGCGGCGGCTCGCGAGCAGCGCGGCGTCTTTGCTACTGACGTTGCGCTGAAGGTTGCCCAGAATGGCGTGCTCTGTCTCAGGGGTCCAGAAGATCCGAAGGTCTTCACGTGCGCGGGTGATCGCTGTGTAGAAGATGTTGTGGGAGATGCTGCCCTCATTGGCGTCGGTGATCACGATCTTCACCGAGTCATACTCAAGGCCCTGGGCCTTGTGGATCGACACTGCGTACGCGACTTGGAACGGGACTAATCCGGATGTCGAGTCGTCATCGTCGTCACCGTTACCGCGATCGTAGACATCGAAGCGGACCGTCGAGGCAGCAACGTGTCGGAGTTCCACGCCATCGACGTCGAACGTGGTAACCAGTCGGTCGAGAGCCACATCGAACTGAATCCGTCCAGGGAAGGTCTGGATGTCGACGATCTTGCCCTTTAGGTTGTTGTAGATGATGGGCCGGAAACGGTCTGTGTCGTTGAATAGCACGGGGTCGCCGACCTTGTAGGTGGCTGCCCCCCAAGAGGTCGCTGCGCCAGGGTTGCTGCTCTGGAGAAGGCGGTTGATGTTGTTGATGCCGTACAGGCCGTCGTAGGTCAGGCCGAGGATGATCTCGTCGTTCCCTTGTGCTCGGAAGAGGCTCTGGTCGAGCACCGTTGAGTAGCCGTTGCGTGCGAGCGTCTCTGCGACGTCGTCCTTTAGTTGGCGGACGGTGGACCACAGGTCGAGGAGGTCACGGTTCTTGGTTCGGAAGGGTGTCGTCAGCTCAAACACGGCGCTGCTGGGGATGAAGGACGGTGCCAGGTTGAACCAGTTGCCGAACTGGATCGACTCGATCTGGAAGACGTCCCCGACGAGCACGAGGAGCTTGAACGAGGTCCGTTCGAGCACCTTGAGTAACGAGTCATTGCTGACCGTGCTGCACTCGTCGATGATCAGCACGTCGTACTCAGCAGAGTCGGTGCCACTGATGTGCTTGCTGATCGTCTTGAAGGTTGAGTTCTGTGCGTCGACTCGCCGTTCGAGGTTGTCGACGGCAGGGTTCGTGTGAGCCAAGAACAGCTTGCGGCTCGTGTTGAAGTAGTCCGCGATCAGGCTCACCATCGTCGACTTGCCAGTGCCAGCGGCGCCGTAGATCAAAGCGACCTTGGAATCGACGAATAGCTTCTCGAGGGCTGCCGCCTTGAGCGGATCGTCCGGAGCAGGCGTGACGTGTGTGAGCCACCGTTTCACCGCCGCCTCGTATCCACCGATACCGGACGAAGCGCAGGATTGCAGTTTCTCGAGGATCGCCACGGTGCCATCCTCGTAGCCGCGGATGAACACGTGCCCCTTGTCCTTCAGCATCTTCCGGTCTGTGTGCTTCCAGTACACATGCCCGTTGTATGCGGAGATCAGCGTATCAACATCGCCGAGGGTCTCGAGGTCAGTGACCGGCGTGTAGAGCATGCCCCTGTCCTCCACGTTGGTCTTGACCCGCCGAGCAAGCAGCTCGTGCGTCCGCCCGGTCAGATCAAGACTCTCGACAAGGTCAACAAACCGCGGGTTATGGCCGAAGAGCGATGTGCAGAACGGCATCCGTTCAAACGGGTTGCATCCGTATTCGAGTCGTAGGTCTGACAGCACGTCACAGGGCGTCGGCGTGTACTGCAGCTTGATCGTCTCGTTCCTCATTCGCAGCATGAGGTAACGGATCACGTTCGTGCCCGCCGCCTTCGACCTAACGAGCTTGCGAGCCTGATCGAGCAACGGGAAGATCTGCACCGACTTCGCCCCCTCCGTCATCGAGGCGCGGAGCCGGGTGTACCGCGGATCACTCATGTCCATGAGGTCGAGCAAGCTCGACGACGTTGATGTCAGGTGCTGCATGAGATTGCGGAACTCGACGTTGCCAGCCGAGCTCTTGATCTGGTGCCCGAAGATGCGGCCGAAGTTGTCGAACTCGCACGGACGAATAGCCACCTCCCACTCACGGATGATCGTGATCGGCATCGTCTGACCGAGCACGTCGATCGAGTCGCTCTGCAGCACGAGGTTGGCCGCGTACTTGTCGGTTATCTCGATGTCGGTAAAGCCGATCATTCGGTCGAACTTGCTGACCTTGTTCCTGGCGCCGTAGAAGGTCACCTCGTAGTAGATGCGGCCGTGCGTGTAGAACGGCCGAACTGCGTGGATATAGTACCGATCGCGGCGCGGCTCCGTGAGTGCGACGGCACGGGCGGCGACGATGCGCTCAGCGATCTTCTCGTGGTACTCCCGTAGCGACGGATCGAGATCGACGGGAAAGTCTTCGAGGTTGGTCAGGATAGTGAGCCCGAGGTTCGTGCTGGCCAAGTCGCGGATGCGGATCAGGTAGTCGTAGTACTTGAGCATCAGGCGCTCGGAGAGATCACCGGTCATCGTGTAGTGCGATGTGCTGATCTGCAGCAGCTTGTGGAATCTGGAGACGAAGTTGAGCTTGCCGTGCGCTGCGACGTGGCTCATCGCCGGGCCGACCAGGTCGTAGTGGAACTCGACATCGCCGCTCCCGGAGTGCAGCCGCACGGCTACACCTTCGACCAGGTTGCGCAATTGGCTCAAGATGTTCTGCGCAAGTAGAGCGCGATCGTCACCGAGCGCTTCGATGTTCGCCGAGATCGTGTCGGCTGCAGTCTGAATCTGCTGGTCTACCGAATTCATGTCGTACCCTGATTACGATCGGTCTCGCGTGCCCACGGCGCACCACCCCATTCCTTCGAACGTGAGCCCATCTCCGCTGTAGCAACCCTTGGCGCACTTGGAACTTCTTTCACTGGCTATGCGCAAGGAAAGGCTAATCCCTGCCTGTTTGGTAGTAGTCGGCCCAAAGCCAAGCCTTGGCTACGATGGGCAGGGGCCGTACCCCGCGGTCGGCGCGGGCCGGTTGCGCCAGCTTGAGTGTCCCATATCGCCGGATAGGAGACTGACCAAGTTCAGTAGGAGCAGCCGCTCGTCGGGAGCCCCCGCGGTGCGAGGGGTTCTCCGTCCGCCACGGCGACGAGGAACGGCTGCGGGCACCGCTGGGTGCCGTCGACGCGGATACCGAAGTGGAGGTGCGGTCCGGTGCTGTTGCCCGTGGACGCGCTGTCGAGGACGTGTTGTCCGACGCTGACGTGGTCGCCGATCGCGACGGCCTGGGTCCCGGGGCTGCCGTGGCAGTAGGTGTACTGGGCTCCGTCGTCGCCGTTGAAGATGACGCCGATTCCGCACTTACCGCTGGTCGGGGTGCCGACGACGACGCCGTTGGTGACAGCGAACAGGGGTGTGCCAATCGGGACAGGGATGTCGGCTGCGGGGTAGTCGTGGTGGGGCTTGGTGAACCAGCGCGGGTTCTCGTCGTACCAGTGCCGTTCGACAGGTAGGGCGTAGTCGCCATTCACGGCGAGGTCGCCACCGGGGCAAGCGAGTGTGTCGAGTATGGCAAAGGGGTCTGCTGGAGCGGGCGATGTGCCAACATGAGCGAGCATCGACTCGTACACCGAGCTGAGTGAGGTCCAATACGTCGTTGCCGAGGCCCAGGTTCCGGCCAACCCTCCCCAGGTCGTCGCTGACGCGCCAGCCCGTGGTGCGACGTTCGGGTTGGTCAGCGAGGCGTCGTTGCCCAGGGCGTATTTCTTGAGCAGCTGGATCTGCGCGCGCACGCCGATGATCGGACTGGCGAACGGAGTACCGGACGAGGTGCCGTCGTAGTGGGCGATGCCGGCGTAGTTGTGACGCGACGTATCGCTGTTGGTGAAGTGGCCCGTCTCGAGCACGGCCTGAGCGAGCGCCATGTCACCTCGGACTCCTTCGGCGTCGCCCTCGCTTAGGTAGAGCGCGATGAGATCCTCGATGGCGATCCCCAGTCGAGTGGGTTGGCCGCGGCCCGTGCTGTTCCACCAGGCGCGCAGGACACTCACGGTCAGGGTCGAGGGGCCGAGGATGCTCGGTGTGCCGTCGTCGGCGACCTCGCCGATCTCGCCGCAGTCTGGCAATGATGAGCCACTGACGTCGATGACGAGGATCGGCAGGGAGGTGAGCCCTCCGATGGTCACGAGACAGGCGAGTGCGGCCGCAGCAGGGAGCTTCATGACCAGGTAGGCCCCACGGCAGGCGGATTCTTCGCGGGCGCGTGGAGAGTTTTCGATCGCCGAGGGGCCTACGGGGGTGACGACTTTCGTCTCACCGCTTCCGAGGAGGTCCCCTCATGATCCGAATACCCGGTGTCCTCGCCCAGGTCTCGGTCGACCCGAGTACCGATGGCATGCCCGGTGCCCACCTGATTCAGCAGCTCTTGAACTGGGCGCAGATGCTCGCCTTGTGGGGCAGCCTCGCCGCGCTGCTGATCGGGGCTGCTATGTACGGGCTGGCCCGTGAGGGCGGCAGCTACGGCGGTGCCAGCCGCGGCAAGACCCTCGCTCTGGGCGGCGTCGTGGGGGCGATCCTCGCCGGGGTCGCTCCGACCGCAGTGAACATGCTGTTCGAGGCGGCGAGCTGATGTCCGGCCAGAAAACACCCCCGTCCCGTCGGACCGCGATTATCGCTGCCGCCGTCGTAGTCATGCTCGTCGCTGGTGTTCTGCTCATCCAGTTTGTCCAGGACGGCAGATCTGGAAGCGACCGCAATGACTCGCGACCGGGGGTGACGGCACCTCGACCCACCGTTGCCAGTGGCGCCGCCGGACCAGCCGGTGATGCTGCTGGCGTCCCGGTCGGATTCTCTGCAGACGAACCCGGCGCCATTGCTGCCGCGGTCGCGTACTCGACAGCGTCGCAGCGGTGGCTCTACTTCACCGACGAGGAGATCGAAGCGGCGATCGCCGAGATCGCCACCCCGGTCGCCGCGCCCCGACTCGCTCAGGACGTCGTTGCCGATGTTGCGATGGCACGCGAGCAGCTCGCGCAGTCGTCGGGTCCGATCTGGTGGCTCGTCCGGCCGCTTGCGTGGCGCGTCGACGACTTCCGCGACACCCAAGCCCGAGTGTCCGTGTGGACCGTCACCATCCTCTCCGCGGCGAGCGTCGCGGCACCGCAGTCGGAGTTCCTCACGGTCACCCTCGACCTCGCGTGGGTCGAGGGTGACTGGCGCGTTGACGGTGTTCGCGACACGCCCGGCCCCACGCCGATCACCGGCCCGCATGACCAACCATGGGACGCGGAGCCATTCGACCAGGCACTCGACGGGTTCACCCGCTTGGACGGGGAGCCGGTCTCGTGATCCTCGGTATCAGCTTCCCGAACCCGATCGGCTGGGCAATCGACAAAGTCACCGGCTTCGTCGGTGATGTCACCACCGCCGGCTTCGAGGTCATCATCGGCGGCCTGGTGGCGTGGGTCGTCGACGCAGTGATCTGGGTCGTCGGCGGCGTCTTCAACTTCTTCCTCGACTCCACCGACCCGAACGTCCAGGCCGACTGGTTCATCACCGGCACCGGTCCGTACGCCACCACCGTCAGCATCGGCGCCACCCTGCTGCTGCTGTTCGTCCTGGCCGGGATCATCCAAGGCACCTTGAGCGGAGACGTCGGCGGGATGTTGCGTCGTATGGCGCTCGAACTGCCGGTCTCGGTCCTCGGCATGGTCGGCCTCGTCACCATCATCCAGGTGTTGATCCGCCTCACCGACGCGCTCTCGGGCGAGATCATCGGCAACTTCCAGGACGACATCTCCGACTTCATCGCGGTCGTCCTCACCCTCAGCCACATGTCGGGTGGCACGTCGACCGCCTTCGTGGTGTTCGTCCTCGGGCTCGTCGCGGTACTGGCCGGGCTTGTCCTGGTCGCGGTGCTCGTCGTTCGCTCCGCGCTCATCTACATCGTGGTCGCGCTGGCCCCGATCGTCTTCGCCACGCGCTTGTGGCCGGCCACGAAGGGGGCGAGTCGCAAGCTGCTGGACCTGCTTGTCGCGCTGATTGTCTCCAAGCTCGTCATCGCCGTTGCCCTGTCTGTCGCCGCAGCCGCGGCCGTCGGCACCGGGTCAGGCGGCGAGGTGACGTCGCTGCCCGAGCCGGAGGTCTTCGCGGAGGATCCGGGCGGGTCGGTCACCCAGGCGGTGGGCATCCTCTTGACCGCAGCAGCAGCGTTCGGCGTCGCCGCGTTCTCGCCGCTGCTGGTGGCGCGTCTGTTGCCGCTGACCGAGGCTGCGCTGGTCGCGCAGGGCGTCGCCGGATCACCGGTCCGCGCGGGGCACCAGGGCCTGATGATGGCCAACACACTCCAGATGGTCACGGGCCGCCGCTACAGCCAGCTCGCGAGCGGACGAACCGGAAGTGGCGAAGCCGGAGGCGCCGGCGCCGGACCGCAGGGCGGCGCTCCACCACCGGGCGGTGCTTCACCACCGGGGTCGGGCGCACCATCGGCCGGTGGCGCAGGTGGAGCCACGGGCGCCCGAGGTGCTGGCGGAGCCGGAGGTGCTGGAGCTGGGGCGGCGGGTGCTGGAGCGGCAGCGACTGGGGTGGGCGTTGCGGTGGTGGCAGCGGCCAAGGTCGTCGAGACGACCAAGAAGGGCATCGACACCGGTGCCCGTGTCGCCGGTGAGACCGCCCGCGAAGCGACCGAAGGCGCAGAGCCTGGCCGAGCTGCCCACCCGGCGGGCAGTCGCCCGGCATCGGATCCGACCCCGGCACCGGAGCGACCATCGGGGCCATCGCGCCCGCCTGGCAGTGCCGATTCGGATCTCCCAAAGGGGCCAGGCGATGTCAGCTGAACGAGTGGACCGGTCCTACCGGCTCGAACCACTCGATGCCTCGGGGATCTTCCTCGGCCTCGGCTTGGTGCAGTGCATCCTGCTCGGTGGTGGCATCGCCCTGGCCGTCGTGACCCTCAGCGCAGGCGCCCCGCTGCCGGTCGCCGCCGTCCCGGTGTTCGTCGGCGCAGCGGTGAGCTTCACGCGGATCGGCAGCCATGCCACCTGGGAGTGGGTGCCCCTGCTGTCGGGTTGGACCTGGGCGCGACTGCGTCGCGGTCGACGCTGGACGGCTCCGCTCCCGCTGTGGTCCGCAACCGAGGGGCCAGCACCTATGCCGCCGTGCCTCGACGGGCTCGACATCGTGGGCATCGACTGGCATGCCGGTGCGTCGCTCGGAGCGGTGCGCGACCGGCAGCGCCACACCCTCACTGCGGTGGTCCCAGCGTCAGGGCCGCAGTTCATGGTCGAACCTCGCGGCGAACAAGAGCGGCTCCTCGCTGGATGGGGCGACCTCCTCGGCCAGTACGCCGTCGAGCGTGGCGTCGTCTCCCACCTGTCGTGGTCCGACCTCGCCCAACCCTCCGGCATGGTGGACCACATCGCCTGGCTCAGCTCCGACGAACGAGGCACCCCCAACCACACAGCGGCGGCGTCGTACCGCGACCTGCTCGAGGTCGGCACCGCGTCGGCCATCAACCACGAGGCAGTCGTCACCATCACCGTCGCCCGCGAGCGCCTCTCGCGGCGCCGCGCCGGAAGAGGAGGCGTCGACGAGCAGCTACGTCGG
>WBZO01002452.1_pt1 | contig 24039 bp, 26 predicted proteins | sample 5204261 | NCBI WGS metagenome assembly WBZO01 (sample SAMN12412400, study PRJNA552823) | activated sludge metagenome | isolation source: activated sludge from anammox sidestream of wastewater treatment plant... | place: USA: North Carolina | collected 2017-09
CGCGGCCGGGGGGGGGGCCTCGGAGAACGGGCGCCTTCTGGATGCGGCGCGGTTCGCCGTGGAGGACGCGATCGGGAAGGCCGTCGCCGGGGGATGGCTCCACGACCTCTCGCACGCCATCGAGGGCCGCGCCGCCGCGAACGGCTTCTCGGTGGTGAGGGATTACGTCGGCCACGGGATAGGGTCCCGGCTGCACGAGGACCCGCAGATACCGAACTACGGCACGCCGGGCACCGGGCCGCGGCTGAAGGCCGGAATGACGTTCGCCGTGGAGGCGATGCTCAACGCGGGCACGCACGCGGTGCGGGTCCTATCGGACGGATGGACCGTCGTCACGATGGACGGCAGGCCGTCGGCGCATTGGGAGGACACGATCGCGATCACGGACGACGGGCCCGAGGTGCTCACATGCCTAAAAAAGAAGAGGCGATAAAGGTCGAGGGGATAGTGGCGGAGGTGCTCCCCAACACCATGTTCAGGGTGGATATCGCGGGGGGGCACCGGGTCCTCGCCCATATCTCGGGGCGGATGCGGATGCATTTCATCAGGATCCTGCCCGGCGACAAGGTGCTGCTCGAGATGTCGCCGTACGACCTTTCCAAGGCGAGGATCATCTACCGCGTCAAGTGAGGGGGGCCGGCGCGGATGGGCGGGATGAGAGGGGAGCCATGAAGGTCAGGGCATCGGTGCGCAGGATCTGCGAGAAGTGCAAGATCGTCCGCCGCAAGGGGGTGGTGCGGGTGCTCTGTACCAACCCGCGGCACAAGCAGCGCCAGGGCTGAGGCGGTCCGGGGCCTCCGGCCCAGGATCCGAATCCGGGCGGTGTTCGGGAAGAAGGAGCAGTGACATGCCGCGTATCGTAGGCGTCGACATACCGAAGGAGAAAAGGATCGAGGCGGCCCTCACCTACATCTACGGGATCGGCCCGGCGAAATCGGCGAAGGTCATAGCCGAGGCCGGGGTCAACCCGGACACGAGGGCCAAGGACCTTACCGAGGAGGAGGTCGCGAAGATCGCCTCGGTGATCCAGGGCACCTGCCGGGTCGAGGGGGACCTGCGCCGGGAGGTGGCCGCGAACATCAAGCGCCTCATGGGCATCGGCAGTTACCGCGGGCTGCGGCACCGCCGCGGGCTGCCGGTCCGCGGCCAGCGGACGAGCACCAACGCCAGGACGAGGAAGGGGCCCAGGAAGACCGTCGGCGTGAAGCGCAAGGCGTCCATGAAGAAGCAGGGCGAGATCGCATAAGGCGCGCGCCCTTAGGAAGGGGAGAGAGGGAGATAATGGCACAGGAACGGGAGCAGAGGGGACCGAAGGCACCCGCGAGGAAGAAGGCCTGGCGCAGCGCCCCCCGCGGGATCGCCCATGTCCTGGCGTCGTTCAACAACACCATCGTCAGCATCTCCGACAGCAGGGGGAACGTGGTGGTCTGGGCGAGCGCGGGATCCTCGGGGTTCAAGGGGGCGCGCAAGAGCACCGCCTTCGCGGCGACGGTCGTCGCCACCAACTGCGGGAAGCGCGCGCTGGCTCACGGGATGCGGGAGATCGAGGTCAACGTGAAAGGGCCGGGGGCGGGCCGCGAGTCCGCGATCAGGGCGCTTCAGGCCGCGGGGCTCCAGATCACGTCGATCAGGGATGTGACGCCCATTCCGCACAACGGGTGCAGGCCGCCGAAGCGGCGGAGGGTGTAACGCGCCCCGCCGGGCTGCGGGCCCGCGCCGCCGGGCGCCGGGCGCCGCCGCGATCGCGGGCGAACACGGCGTCGAGAGGAAGGGGATACCATGGCACGAAACACGGGTCCGGTGTGCCGGCTTTGCCGACAGGAGGGGATGAAGCTCTTCCTGAAGGGCACACGATGCGAGATGGCGAAATGCGCGATAGACCGCGGCCGCCCCGCGCCTGGGATGCACGGCGCGCGGAGGCGCAAGCCGACCGTATACGCCGAGCAACTCAGGGAGAAGCAGCGCCTCCGCCGCATGTACGGCGTGCTGGAGAACCAGTTCCGGATCATGTTCAGGAAGGCGCAGCGGCGCAAGGGGGTCACAGCGGAGATACTGCTGGGGCTCCTCGAGACCAGGCTCGACAACGTCGTTTTCCGCATGGGCTTCGCCCCCTCGCGGGCGCAGGCGCGGCAGATGGTCGCCCACGGGCATTTCCTGGTGGGGGGGCGGACCGTCAACATACCGTCCTACCAGTGCAGGGCCGGGGAGTCTGTCGCCCTCAAGCCGAAGGAGCGGCTCCGCGCCGGGGCCAAGAGATGCTTCGAGGCGACCGAGAAGCGGGTGGTCCCGTCCTGGCTTTCAGTGGACCGGCAGGGGTTCAAGGGAACGGTGATCCGGATGCCAGGGAAGGCGGATGTCCAGGTGCCGGTCAACGTGCAGCTGGTGGTGGAACTCTACTCGAAGTGACCGCGCGGAAGACAAAGAGAGGTGGCTGACATGGTGATACGCATGGCGAAGTTCGAGATGCCCAAGCGGCTGATACTCGAGGAGGGAACGGCGACGGAGACGTACGCGAAATTCATCGCGGAGCCGTTCGAGCGCGGCTACGGTCACACCCTCGGCAACGCGCTTCGGAGGGTTCTCCTCTCCTCGCTCGAGGGCGCGGCGATCACCTCGGTGAAGATCGCCGGGGTGCTGCACGAGTTCGACACCATAGACGGCGTCGTGGAGGACGTCACGGAGATCATCCTCAACCTGAAGAAGGTCCTCCTGGTCTCCCACAGCAGGGAGCCGAAGACCCTGGGGCTCAAGGTGGAGAGGAAGGGGGAGGTGACGGCGGCGGATATCTCGACCGACGGGACCGTCGAGGTGGTGAACCCGGCGCACCATATCGCCACGCTGAACAAGAAGCTCGTCCTCGACGCCTCCCTCACGGTCGAGATCGGGAGGGGCTACCAGCCGGCCGAGGCGAGCAAGAAGGAGGAGCAGACGATAGGCGTCATTCCGATCGACGCGATCTTCACCCCCGTGACGAGGGTCGCCTACCGCGTCGAGGACACGCGCGTGGGGCGGATCACCGACTACGACAAGCTGATCCTCGAGATATGGACGGACGGAAGGATCAAGCCGGGGGACGCCCTGATCCACGCGTCCTCCATCCTGAGGGAGCACCTCACGGTCTTCGTCGACTACGACAAGCACCCCGTCAAGATCGAGGAGGAGGAGCTGCAGGAGAAGAAGGAGGTGGAGGAGTTCGAGCTCGAGCGGAAGCTGAACACCCCCATCACCGAGATAGAGCTTTCGGTGCGGGCCGCCAACTGCATCAACGCGGCCGGCATCAAGACGATGCGCGATCTCACGCGGAAAACCGAGGCGGAGATGTTGAAATACCGCAACTTCGGCAAGAAATCGCTCACCGAGATAAAGGAGAAACTCGCCGAGATGGGGCTCTCGCTGGGGATGAACCTGCCGGGCGGCGGCGGTGCGCCGGCGGGGGAGCTGCCGGAATAGGGGCGCGCCGGGAGAGGGGAGTGGATAGAGAATATGAGGCACAGAAAAAACACGCTGAAGCTGAACCGTACCCCGGCGCATCTGCGCGCGATGCTCGCGAACGCCGCGTCCAGCCTCCTCACGGCGGAGAGGATCCACACGACCGAGGGTAAGGCGAAGGCGATCTGCCGCCTCGCCGAGAAGATGATCACGCTCGGGAAGCGCGGCGACCTTCACAGCCGCCGGCGCGCGGCCGGGGTGCTCGGCGACGGGGCCGCCGTGGCGAAGCTTTTCAAGGAGCTCGGGCCGCGCTACGCCTCGCGCCCAGGCGGCTACACCCGGGTCGTCAAGACCGTCTACCGGCGCGGCGACGGCGCCCCGATGGCCGTCTGCGAGCTGGTCGGCACCGCCCGGCCAGTCAAGGTCAAGAAGGCGAAGAAGGAAGAAGAGAAGAAGAAGTCGAAGGCGTGAAGCGCCGAACGCTGCGCCGGGGATTAGCGCGGCCCGCTTGTCCCCCCGCCCCCGGCCTCCCGGCCGCGGGGCCGACCGCCGCCACATCCGCCCGCAGGCCGCCCTGCCTCGCCCCGCGGCGCGGCGGTGGGGCATGGCGCCCGCACGATCGATGGCGGCCGGACGCGCGGGGCCGGATGCGGGGCGGGGATTGCGCCGGGATTCCGGGTTCGTTCGCCGCGCGACCCGTGGGGCAACCGCATGGTCAATATCAGCATGAATCGCGCCGTGCACCTCGCCAGGCGCGACGCGCACTACCGCTGCTTCATCCTTCTTCTCGAGCAGCGATTCGAGCAGGCCACGCTCGTGAAGCGGCGCAGGAGGATGGAGGAGATACTCCACCATCTCTCCGAGGCGAGCCGCGAGGCGACGTGCGCCCTGAGGGGCGCGCGCGGATGGCGCGACGAGAGACTGTTCGTCAAGTACCTCGCCCTCGCCTACGACGGGGTGAAGGCCGCCCTGGTCATGCTGGAGCACGAGGCCCTGCTCAGGGAGGACAAGAGCTTCCTGAAGCGGCTCCTGGGCGGGGGGGCGGCCATACTGGCGGCGTTCGAGGAACGCAGCAGGAGCATGGAACGGGAGATACTGGACCACGTCGCCCAGCTCGTTCTCTACGCCAGCTCGACCTACAGCGAGCTCAAGGAGGCGAACCACGCCTCCCTCTCCCCCGCCGACCATGGACGTTACCGCGTCGCCTACGAGGCGGCGATGCCGCAACGCGGTTGAAGGGGGTGAGGCGCCCGATGGGCAGGAAGAAGGCCGCGGAACAACTGGTCCGGGAGATCATCGAGAGGGACGACCGGTACGCATTCGAGGCGTACCGGTTCGTCCTCGAGGCGCTCGACTACACGTATAGGATGCTGGGGGAGAAGCGGCACGTCACCGGCGCGGAGCTTCTCGAGGGGGCGCGGCGCTGCGCGATCGAGCGCTGGGGGCCGATGGCGAGGGCGGTGCTCGATCATTGGGGGATCCGCCGCTGCGAGGATATCGGCGAGGTGGTGTTCAACCTCGTCGGGAGCGGCCTGTTGAGCAAGACGGAGAAAGACAGCATGGAGGATTTCAGGGGCGGGTATGACTTCGGGGAGGCGTTCGACCGCATCTTCGACGATTGATCGACGCCCCCCCCGCGAGGAAGGCGGCCCCCCCGGCGGATAGGGCCGGTCACGGAGCGGGGGCGGAGGGGGCGCCGAGGGAGGAGGTTGCGATGGAGATGGACAACGAGGCGCTGCACCGGACCAGGTTTCTCTCGCTGGTGTTGAGCCTCCACGGTTCCGCGTGGGCGGCGATGGGCAAGGTGGCCAACCCGATGACGGGGAAGGTGGAGCGCGACCTGGAGGCCGCGCGCGGCAGCATCGACCTCCTCGAGACCCTGAAGGTCAAGACGCGCGGCAACCTCTCCCGCGAGGAGGAGAAGACCCTGGCGAACGCCCTGGGCGTGCTGCAGCTCAACTACGTCGACGAGGCCGCCCGGGGGGAGCAGGGGAAGAAGCCCGGCGGCGGGGAACCCGGCGCGCCCGGCGGCGGCGCCCCGGGAAGCGGCGCGGCCGAGGCGGAGCCCCCCGGGGCGGCGGACGGCGCCTGATGGCCAGAAACCCGCAGGAGTGGAACCGCATCAAGCGGGCGAAACGGTGCGCCCGATGCGCGCGCGGCTTCGTCGAGGGGGAGCAGTACGCGTCGCTGCTGTTCTTCCGCGACGCGGATTACGTGCGCGAGGATTACTGCGCGCCGTGCAGGTCCGCGCTCGTCGCCGAGGGCCCCGACTCGGCGGCCGATGCGGTTTCGATCTGGCGCGGGCGCTTCAGGCCGGAGCCCCCGAAGGAGAAGGCGGAGCCGATCGCCCGGAACACGGTCGAGCGCCTCCTCAGGAAATACCTCGACTCCAGGGAGCCCGCGCATGTCAACTTCACCCACATCCTGGCCCTGATGCTCGAGCGGAAGCGGAAGCTCCTCCCGCGCGACCGGGTCGTGGAACCGGGCACGGGGAGAAGGCTCGTCGTCTACGAATCCCCCGCGGACGGCGAGACGCTGCTCGTGGAGGACCCCGGGCTCGGTGTGCCGCAGGCGCGTGAGGTGCAGCGGCAGGTGCGCGAGCTTCTCGACATAGAGGGCGTGGAATAAGAGGGGCGGTCGAAGGGGGCGGGGCTGCGATGTACACCTCGTTCTACAATCTCCGGGAGCGGCCGTTCAACCTCACCCCGGACTCCCACTTCCTCTATCTCAGCCCCCGTCACCGCGAGGCCCTGGGGCACCTCCTGTACGGGATCAGGGAGCGCAAGGGGTTCATCCTCGTGACCGGGGAGGTGGGGACCGGGAAGACAACGCTCTGCCGGGCGCTCATCGCGGAGATAGAGAAGGAGGCGGAGGTCGGATTCATCCTCAACAGCTTTCTCTCCGCCGAGGAGCTCCTGAGGACCATCAACGAGGATCTCTCCTGCCACGCCGGGGCGGTCTCCCGCAAGGGGCTCGTCGACGAGCTCAACAAGTTCCTGCTGGCGAGGCATGAGGCCGGGCGCAACGTGGTCGTGCTCATCGACGAGGGCCAGAACCTGGCGCTGCCCGTGCTCGAGCAGCTCCGCATGCTCTCCAACCTCGAGACGGAGAAGGAGAAGCTGCTCCAGATCGTCCTTGTGGGCCAGCCGGAGCTCCGGGAAATGCTCGAGAGCCCCGGGCTCAGGCAACTCGCCCAGCGGATCACCGTCTCATACCATCTCCAGCCGCTCTCGCGGCGGGAGACCGCGCGCTACATAAGTTATCGCCTTTCGGTCGCCGCCGGCGGGGGGGACTCCCGGCCGCCCTGTTTCACCCCCGGCGCCGTGAACCGGATATACCGCCGATCCCGGGGGCTTCCACGGAAGATCAACATCGTCTGCGACCGCGCGCTCCTGATCGGATACGTGCGGGGGAAGCGGAGGATCACGGGGGAGATCGCTAGGCGTGCGATCTCCGAGATCGAGGGCCGGCCGCGCGCGGGGCGGTTGCCGTCCGCGCCCCGGCTGATCGCGGGTGCCGCTTGCCTGGCGGCGGCCGCCGTAGGGGCATGGCACGCCGCGCGCCCGTTCCTTGAACGCAAGCCGGGGAATGGCCCGCGCCGGCAGGGCGCGGTTTCGACCGTGTCGCCCGCGCCCCCCCCCGCGGCCGGTGCGGCGCGCGTTCCGCAGGAGCACGTGCTCGTGGCGGAGATCGCCCCGACGGCGGCCCCGGCGCCGACCCGGCCGCCACCCCCGGCCGAGGCCCCGGCCGTCCGCGGCACGGACGAGGCGGAGGCGGCCGCCGCGTTGTCCGCGCTCTGGGGGATGCGGGGGGTGAGGCCGGAGACCCTCGGCGGGACGCGCAATCTCCACGCCCTCGCGGCCGGCTGCGGGATGAGGTCGGTCTCGTGTTGGGGGGGCGTCGACTTCATCCGCCGGGTGAATCTTCCGTGCATTATCTCCCTGCGCGGGGGCGGCGGCGTCGCCGTGAGGGCGTTGGTCGCCGCGATACGCGGCGGCAGGGCGTTCCTGGTCCTTCCGGGCGGGGAGGGGCGCGACGTCACCGCGCCGGAGATCGAGGAGAGGATCTGCGGGCAGGCGGTGTATTACTATCCGCGCGGCGTCCGGCTCCCCGGCGCCCTGGCCCCGGGCATGAGCGGGCCGGACGTTCGCGCGCTGCAGCGGGGCCTCCGGGCGCTCGGGGCGCTCGACGCCGACGAGGACGGGCGCTACGGCCCGGAGACGGCGGCCGCGGTGGCGCGCTTCCAGGGGCGCCACGGGTTGCCGGTCGACGGCGTGGCCGGGACCGGCGAGTGGCTGCTGCTCAAGAGCCTCGAAGCCGGGGGGGCGGCCCCCCGGCTCGACCCCGGAGCGCCGGGGGGGTGAGCGCGTGAGCACGATTCTCAAGGCGTTGAAGAAGGCGGAGGACGGCAGGGCGAAGGAGACGTTTCCCGGCAGGATCACCGCCGAGGAGCGGCCCCCTTCGCGGGGGAGGCTGCGGCTCGTGCTCGCCGCGGCGGCCTTCCTCCTGGCGATCGCGGCGGCGGCGATCCGCTTCGCCGGTCCATTCGCCGCCGGCAGGGCGATTCCCCTCCGCCCGGCCGCGCCGAACCCGTCGCCGTCGCCGGCGCGCGCCGAGGCCGCCGCCGTCCGCCCCGAGCCGGAACCCGCGCCCCTGCGCCTCTCCGGTGTCATCTGGGATCCGGAGAACCCGGTCGCCCTGGTGAACGGGCTGGCCGTCTCCCCAGGCGAGGAGGTTTCGGGCGCGCGCGTTGTCAAGATCGCGGTCGAGGGCGTAACATTCAGCCGCGGGGGGAAGGAGTTCACGGTGACGGTGCATGAATAGGCGGATGGGCGGCATGGGGCGGGCGGGCGGCATGCTGCGCCCGGCGCTGGCGGCGGCCGTTCTCGCGGCATCCCGCGTCCCGCCCCCGTCGGCACACGCGCAGGCGCTGAACCGCCCCCCCGCCGTCGAGGCGGAGCGGCGTGCCCGCACCGTCCTGGACCTGATGAGGTTGGGGAGGCGGCTGCTTTCGCAGGGAGACCCGCGCGGGGCGGCGATGGAGTTCGAGAAGGTCATACAGCTCGATCCGTCGAACAGCGCCGCCGCGGAGTGCCTGGCGAGGTGCATGTCCGCCGTGTCGTGCGGCGTGCCGCGCGGCGGCCCCGGCCGCTGAATCGCGCGGGGGATCGCCGGCGGGGCGGCGGGCGGGAATACGGACCGTCCGTCCGGCCGCGCTTCCCGTGCGCCGCGCCTCCGCGCGTGTCCCCCCCGGGGGCCGGGATATGCTAAACTGTCCGAGGCCATGAAGACATCCGCGCTCTTCATCCTGGCGCTCTGCGCCGCGCTGCTCCCAGCGGCCCGCCTCCCGGCCGCGGACGCGGACGGCGGCCAGGACACGGAGTTCTACATCCGGCTCGGCAACACGTTCATGGAGGGCGGGCAGTACGGGCAGGCCCTCTCGATGTACGAGAAGGCGGCGGCCCTCTCCCCCGACGTGGACCTCAAGGGAAGCATGGCCCGGGCGCACGCGGGCCTCGCCGGCGACCTCCTCGAGAAGGGGGAACCCCGCCTGGCCGTTGAGCATTACGAGGCCGCCGGGAAGCTGGACGCCGGGCTGGACCTCTCCCGCAAAATCGAAGACGCCTGTTGCGCGCTAGGGGCGCGCTGCCTCGGGGATGGGGACGCCGCGGGGGCCGTCGCGGCGGCGGAGAAGGCGCTCGCGGTGAACCCGGGCAGCGCCCCCGCCAGGAGGATCAAGGGGGACGCGCTCCTGAAGAAGGGGGATGTCGAGGGGGCCCTCGCCCAATTCTCGGAACTGGACAAGGCGGGGCCGGCCGACGACGAGGTCTCGATGAAGGTCGGGCTGCTGAACGAGAAATTGGGGCGGAACCGTCCGGCCGCGCAGGTCTACGCCGCGATAGTCGAGCGGAATCCCAACTACATCCCCGCCTACATCGCCCTCGGCCAGCTCCAGGAGCGCAGGGGGAACCTGGGCGCCGCCGCCGAGGTCTACCGGCGCGGCGTGGAGAAGGCCCCCGCCGACGTCTCCCTGCGCACGAACCTCGCCTGGGTGCACATCTGCGCGGGCGACTACCTGGGGGCCTACAAGGAGTGCCGAACGGCGATCGAGCTCGACCCCGACAACGCGGACGCGTACAACTACCTAGGATTGATCTTCATGCACATCCAGAGGTACCCGGACGCGCAGGATGCGTTCAAGAAGGCCCTGGAGAAGAGACCGGGGTACGCAGCCGCCAAGATGAACCTCGCCTTCCTCTTCGGGGTGACCGGGAGGGCCGAGGACGCGATCGCGGCGTACAAGGAGATAATCGAGAAGGACCCGAACAACGCCGAGGCCCACTACAATATCGGCGTCAACTACAAGAAGGAAAACCGATTCGTGCTCGCCGCGTACCATCTCGAGCGGGCCGCCGCGCTCTACGGGAGGGAGTCGACGCTCGGCCAGCGCGCCCTCGAACAGATCGGGAAAAAGCCGGGGACGCCGTAGGCGGCGCGGCCGGCGGCGATACGGCGGGCCCGCGGCCCCCGTGGATGGGAAAAAAGGAACGCCCCGCCCCGGCATCCCGGGGCGGGGCTGGTTCTTTGCGCGGCGGTCCGGATCAATCCGATGAAGAGCCCGCGCCGAGCCTCTCGGCGCCCATTTTGTCGTCCCTGCCCTTTTTGAAATCGAGGCGGGCGGGCCGATCCTGCTTGAACGGCTCGCCGGCCGGCTTCTGGGAGCTGACGGAGCATTTCCCGACGATATTCACGCCCTCGGCGATGGTCAGGCGCGCCGCCTGGATGTCGCCGAACATCTTGGCCGTGGCCCTGAGCTCGATCTTGTCCTCGCAGGTCACGTTCCCCTCGACCTTCCCCTCGACGATGACGTTGCCCACGTGGACCTCCGCCTTCACGAGGCCCGTCTTGCCGACGAAGAGGGTCCCCCCCGAATCGATCTCCCCCTCGAAACTCCCGTCTATCCGGAGCGAGTCCTTGAACTTGAGCGACCCCTTGAACTCCGCGTCCGGGCTGATGACGGTTTCCTTCAGCTCGCTGTGGGCGATCGGCTGCTGAAGCTTGTCCTGGATTACCATCTTCTGACCCTCCTCCCTGCCGGGGTAATTGGGGATGCCCGCGCTGGTTCCCTCGGTGCCGAGCCTCCTCAGAATATTACTCATACCGTCCCTCCCCCCGCGGACCTCGGGAACCGCGGACATGGATATTCCAACCCGTGGGGCGCATTAAAACATCTTCCATTGCCGCCGTCAAGCGCAAGTCGCCGACACGCCGGCGGACGGGGTCGGGGGAGCGCGCGCGGCCGGCGGGAGGGCGTCGTCGTCCATCGCCGGGATTCCGGTACGGGTGCGCGGGGTCGGTTGGGGTGGCGGGCGGGGGCCGAAGCGCCGATCATCAATGCTTGACCCCGGGCCCGAGAATCGCGACGAACAGCTCGATCAGGATCAGGATGACGATCGCGAGCTCGATGACGGTGGAGCGCATGCTGTAGACGCGCATGGTGAGGGTGTCGGACATCTCGCGGAGCGCCGCGAGCTTCCGGTCGAGACCCCGTTTCCACTCCGCGAGGTACAGCCTCGCCGCGATCGCCCGGTGGACCCTGGCGGCGTAGAGCGTGTCGATCGCCTTCAAGGAGTTGTCGATCTCGTCGGTTAGCCATATGACGTCGGTCATGAGCGCCATCGTGCGCTTCGAAAGCTTCCTGACGCCGGCCCCGCCGAGGATCGGTCCGCGCGCGCCCTCCGCGTAGACCTCGCGGGCGAGGGTGTCGAGCTCCCCGTCCAGCCATCGGTCGAAGTAGCGCATATCGAGGAGCTGGGTGTTCGCGAACTCTATTATATGGATATGATCGGTGTGTTCTTCCTTGTCGTATACGAACGCCCGGTCCCAGTCCACAACGAGCACGTCGCCGGGGTAGTAGGAGATGCTGTTCGATAAGGCATTCGACGTCTCCTGGTCGCTCAGGACGAGCCCCTCGCCCCTGAGGATCATGGCGACCTCCCGGCCGTGCCTATCGAGGAACTCCCGGCCCGTGAACGGCTCGTCGGATCCGGTGACGTGAAAGACGGTGTAATCCTCCATGAGGTCGCTCTCGATCGGGCGGTAGAGGGCCTGGGATACGATCCCCTTGATCCGCCGGAGGCATCGCAGTGACGGCGCGTGGAACGGCTCCCCGTCGGAGATCTCCGCGGATAGCGCGACGAGCTCCGCGAAGCCGCAGTCGAACGGGAGGGTGAAACGCAGGCTGAGCACGCCGAAATCGAAAACGCGCGCCAGGACCGGCACGGGGCGGGTCTCCCCGCGAAGCCGCACCTTCTCCTCCCCCAGGCGCACTATGAGCGGCAGGCTCTCGAAGCGAAGGTAGTGGCTCTTCGAGCGGCGCATCGAGATGACGCCTTCGGTCACCTGCGTCGCCAGGAGCCGCTCGAGCGTGTCCACGTTGACCCCGTAGGCGAGCTCGAAGCAGAAAAAGAGATGTATATTCCCCCTGAACCTGGGAGGGGGTGTCTGCGTGTTCATGGCCGTCCCCGCGGTATCGATTATAGCATAACCGGGCGGGCGCCGGCCGGGGAGGCGGTTCCCGGGGCCGCCGCGGCGGCGGGTTCTTAGGATTCATTCTCACCGGCCTTGAACAGATCGGGTGTCCGTGGTAATATCACGGATAGGCGGCCGGCGGGCCGATGGACGGCCGCGCTCGCTCGAAGAGAATTTGCCGGACGGACGACCATGCGGAAAATAAAGGGCGTCGGGCATCCCGCCCGCGCGGCGTGTCTCGCGTTCGCGCTCTGGGCCGCGGCGGCCGCCGCGGCACAGGGCGGGGGGCCGGTTCCGTTCGGGGCGAACGACTCGATCGAGACGCTGCGCGCGAAGATCGCCCGAAACGGCTACGCATTCTCCGTCGCGCGCAACTGGGTGTACGACCTTCCCCCCGGGGAGCGGGAGGCGATGCTCGGGCGCCGCGCCTCGGCCCTTCCCGCCTTGGACACGGGCGATATCGGCCCGCTCGAGGCGCATCTGTCGAAGGCCCTCCCGGCGTCGTTCGACTGGAGGAACCGCGGCGGCCGGGCGTATATCGGCCCGGTCCGCGACCAGGGGGCGTGCGGCTCCTGTTACGCCTTCGGGGCGGCCGCCGCCGCGGAGGGGGCGTACAACGTCGCGCTCGGCCTGTTCGACGGCGCCTGCGTCGATTTCTCCGAGGCGTTCATCGCCTGGTGCCTCGGGGACCTGCCGGCCTACAAACCTTACTTCTACGGCTGTGACGGCTCCGACTACGCGTATATGGAACTCGAGGCTCTTACACGGGAGGGGATCTGTCTCGAGTCGGCCGTCCCCTATTCGCCGAGCGGGCCGGGGGGGTGTCCGCCGGGGGCATGGTCCGCGCCGCGGGTCGCCTTCGCCGGGTGGCACCGGATCCCCTGCGGCGACATCGAGGCGATCAAGACGGCGATCATGACGTACGGCGTGGTGGACGCTGCGGTTTACGCCGACAGCGCCTTCGTCGCGTACGACCGCGGCGTCTTCGAGAACACGAGCACCGCCTGCGACGGCAGCCCGTGCGAATATACCGATACGAATCACGTCGTCTCGCTCGTGGGGTGGGACGACGGTCCGCCCGAGGGGGGAGGGGGGTGCTGGATATTGCGGAATTCGTGGGGCCCCTCGTGGGGGGAGGGCGGCTATATGCGGATCCGGTACACCTCCTCGCGCGTCGCCTGCGCGGCGTGTTATCTGGTCTACGCCGCCGGGGGTACGGCCACGCCGACGCCCGCCCCTCCCCCCCCCTCCCGCGTTGAAGTCAACAGGACGGAACTGTCGCGCGGGGAGTGGTTCACCGCCTCCTTCGTCCTCGACAGCCCGATCAATCGCCCATTCACCGCGTACGCCGCCGTCGTCCTCCCCGACCGCTCGATGCTCGACGCCGTGACGCTGATGCCGGATATCAGGCCGGTGGCGCCCTTCATGCCCGCCCTCGGGGCGCCGTTCAGTTGGGCGATCATGGGCCGGGCGGTCCCGGGGGGCGCCCAGCCCGGCCCGTACGAGATCGTGGCGGCATTCTTCGATCCGGGCACGGCCGCGGAGAGGCGGTCCGCGTTCATGGAGGCGAGCGCGTCCTTCCGGATCCGGTGACGGGGGGCGGGTTGCGAAGCGGGGGGGCCGCCGGGCGCTACGGCGCCTCGCCGGTGGAGGGGGAAGTCGTGGGATGAGGAAGTCAATCCTGCCGGCCGTGGTCTCCCTGCTCGTCTTGCCCCCGGGCGCCGCCCTGCCTGCGTGGAACCGCCCGCCGATGGAGCCGGACGAAGCCGCCATGCGGGGCTGGGCCGAGGAGCACGACTCCGCGCCCGCCGCGTATATCGACCCGGCGATCAGGCCGAGGCGCGGCCCGGTCGACCTGCTCGGCCTCGTCACGTACGTGCCCGCGGAGCGGGACCAGGGGGATTGCGGCAACTGCTGGGCCTGGGCGGGGACGGCGTGCCTGGAGGCCGCCCACGCGGCACAGAAAGGCGTTTTCGCGCGGCTCTCCGTGCAGTTCATCTCCTCCTGCGGCTCCCGCGTGATCGGGAAGGAGTGCTGTTCCGGGGGGTGGCTGAGCGACGTGGCGAAGTTCTACACCGCGGCCGGCAAGGCGGTCGGCTGGGACAACCCCGGCGCGGGATGGATGGACGGCGGCGGCTCCTGCGACACGCCGTGCGGCTCGATCGCCGCCTTCCCCTCGTACATGGTGTCGTCAATCCGGGCGAGCCGGATCCCGACGCAGGGGGTGAGCCGGGAGGCGGCGGTGGCCGATATCAAGAACGTCCTGCGGCAGAACAAGGTGGTATGGTTCGGATTCTTCGTGAACCGCCGGGCCGAATGGGAGAGGCTGGAGGAGTTCTGGGAGAACCGGCCCGAAACCGAGGTGTGGAGTTTCAACGACAACTGCACCGGGCCCACGACGATAAGACTGGGACACGCGGTCGCGTGCGTGGGTTTCAACGACGAAGATCCGTCGAACCGCTACTGGATCATGCTGAACAGCTGGGGCGCGACGAGGGAGAGGCCGAACGGCCTCTTCCGCCTGAACATGGATATGGATTACTCCTGCCGGGAAGGCGCCTACGGCTTTTACAACTACTACTGGGAGACGCTTGACGCCGACTTCGACGACGGCGACGCCTTCCCGGTGAGGGTCGACCCCGATCGGATGGGCTTCCCGGCCCGCTCCGGCAGGCTCGACCTCTACGCGGGGATCGCCCCGACGGCGGCCCCGGTCTACCCGTTCGCGCGGATCGTCACGCCGCGCAGCGGGACGTACTACCTCACCCCCCGCGGCCTGGTCCGGGACCGGCCGACGCCGTACGCGCCCCGCCCCGTGGAGACCGCGTCACCGGTCGCCGGCCTGCGCCTGCGCGCGATCAAATGGCGCGGCATCGACCCGGGCGAGTATTATATCGAGAGCGGGTGCGTGGACGGGTCGCGGCCGGTGCTGCCGTCGGCGGGATACAACTATCGCGGGGCGGTCCGCCGGACGCCGGTCTACCTGAACTGAACCCCGCCGCCGGCGGGCGGCTTGACGCGCAGGGCGCACCCGCTTACAATTTGAAGTTCAAAGCCCGGCCCCGGACGGGGCGCGGCGGGGGTTGCGCCGGGGGCTTGCATTTGGTGGAAGGGGGAACGGCAACCGCGGAGGTCCGCCATGTCGTTGCGAGCGTACATCTTCGTGGAGGTGGCGCAGGGCAAGGTGATGGAGATCAGGGACCGCATTTCGGATATCAAGGGCGTCAAGGAGGCGCACTCGGTGACCGGCCCCTACGACATCATCGCCCGCGTCGAAGGGGACGACGTCGGCATGCTGGGCGAGTTCATCGTCTCCCGGATACAGGCCGTCCCCGGCGTCGTCCGGACGCTGACGAACATCATCGTGGAGTGACGGGTTCCCGGCGCCGGCCGCCGGGCCCCGGTCCGTGCCATCCGCGCTTCGCCGCGGTGACTGGTCCATATGGAAAACCACAGGCGCGCCCCGCTTCGGGCCTTCGCCCTGCTCCTGCTCCTTCCCGCCCTCCTCGCCCCGTGCGGGTGCGACAAGGCGCGGGATCTGCTCGACCGGATCGCCGGGATGATGGAGGCGTCGCCGCGGGGGGGGCGCCGGAGCCCTCTCGTCAGCGACCGGGAGCGGATCGTGAGGAGGTTCGGCCAGCCCAGGGAGAAGATCGGCGTGGGGAGGGGCGCGCACACCGAGAACGGCGTGACCTACGACCGGAAGTGGAACTACTACTATCCCTCCAAGCGGGGGGCCGGGTCCACGATGAGAACCGTCTATTTCCTAAACGAACGGTTCGTCGGCTCCGTCATCCGCCGCCCCGGCGAGAAGGCCAGGAAAGAGCGGGTGCGTTTCACGTATTGAATCCGTCCCGCCCTTTATTCCACTATCCCGGCGGCGTGCAGTTCCTTCTCGCCGTCGACGATCCGGGAGTCGGCCTGCGGGGGGGGCGGGCCGGCCGGGATCGTCAACGGCGCCTGCAGCCCGGGCGGCGCGCCCTGGGGCTGCAGTTGCCCGCCCGCGGGGATCGTCATCGTCTCCGTCACCGTCTCCGTCGCCGCCTGCGGCCCCTGCGGCGGGAAGATCCCGGCCCTGGGGGGTTTGACGGTGTGGTCCTTCTTCTTCCCGTCCGCCCCGATGAATACCAGCTTGATCGAGTCCTTCAGCATCGAAGGGACCTGGACCATGAAGCCCCCGTCCGGGCCCACCATCCCGGCGTTGCTTAGCTTCGTCTTCTTGCTCTGCGCTACGACGCGCACGGGCGGCATCCCGCCCATCACGGCCCCGGGCAGCCCCTGGACGGTGACGAGCCCCCGTGCGTCGACAGGGCTCGCTACGATGGCGTTCTTGCCGATCTTGATGTCGACCCCTCCGGCTGACGCGGCGCCTGCGGCGAGGACGATGGCGGCGGCTGGGATGAGCGCTCTCATTGGGCGCGGCCTCCTGTGGGGGTGAACTCTCCGGCCATTATACACGGGCGGGCCCGGTGGGCGCAACGCGCGGGCGCGGCCCGAGACGGCGCCGACGATCTTCCGCCCCCGGTAGCCGCGCCGCAGCCGAACATGCCCGGGGCGGGCATTATATCTGTGGACAGCGGGGCTTTTCCGCGTGCATTATATGCGCCGTACCGCGCCCGCTCCGGCCCCTATCGCAAGGATTGAAGAGCCATGCCGCAGAAGCGTTCGAAACGTCCCGCCCGGTCGGCGGCCTCGCCGCGGCGCGCGGCCCCGCGCAGCGGAGGATACAAAGAGAAGTTCAACCTGATCGCCGACCTCGTGGAGAGCGCCGCGCTCTGCATCATCTCCACGGACGCCGGCGGACTGATCAGCAGCATCAACCGCGCGGGCGAGCGGATGTTCGGCTACCGCGCGAAGGAGCTTGTAGGCAGGCATATCAGCATTCTGAACGCGCAGGGAAACGACCCCTCCGTCATCAAGGATCTCGTCGACAAATCGGCGCGGGGGGAGAACTGGGAGGCTGAGATCCTGGACCGCAGGAAGGACGGCAACATCTTCCCGATCTGGATCTCGACATCATACCTGTCGGACGCCTCCGGGAGGCGCGCCGGCGGCATCAGCGTGATCCGCGACGTCACTGCGAAGAAAAAGGCGGAGGAGGTGCTCCGCTACATGGCCGAGCTGGTGGAGAGCGCCGGGCATTCGATCATCTCGACCGACCGCGACGGGAACATCAAGAGCATCAACAAGGCGGGGCAGCGGATGTTCGGCTATCGCGCGGAGGAGCTGATCGGCAGGCCGGTGAGCGTCCTCGAGCCGGATGGGGGGCTCCCGCCGCACCTCATACGGAAGTTCAGCGGGAAGCGCGAACGGGGCGAGAACTGGGAGGCGGAGGGGCTGGGGCGGAGAAAGAACGGCGAGATATTCCCGCTCTGGCTGGCCACCTCATACCTGCGGGACGAGCGCGGCGAGATAAAGGGCGCGGTCGGCATCTCCCGCGACATATCGCTCCTCAAGGAGTTTCAGGAGAAGACCGGCTACCTGGCCGAGCTGGTGGAGAAGGCGGCCATGGGGATCATCTCCACGGACTCGCGCAACCGGATCGTCAGCATCAACCACGCCGGGGAGCTCATGTACGGTTACACGGCGGAGGAGCTGATCGGCAGGGACATCAGCATCCTCCACTCGGACAGGAATCCCCCGGGGCGGCTTTTCAGGATACGGGAGAAGTCCGACTTCCTGGAGCCGTGGTCGGCGGAGCTGTACCGGAGGAGGAAGGACGGGAGCGAGTTCCTCTCATGGCTCTCGACCGGATATCTCTACGACGGGGCGGGGAGGCTGAAGGCCAAGGTGTGCATCGAGCGCGATGTGACCGAGCAGCGCGCGACGGAGAGGCGCTTGGCGGACGCCGAGCACCTCGCCAATATCGGGGAGCTGGCCGCGGGCGTGGCCCACGAGATCAGGAATCCTCTGGGCGGGATCCACACCTCGGTGAAGATGCTCCTCGAACAGGAGGGGCAGAAGATCGGCGGCGACGAGATGAGCCTTCTGCGCATCATCGAAAAGGAGTCGTCGCGACTCAGGGAGATCGTCACCGATTTCCTGCGATTCGGAAGGCCGCAGGAACCGATCCTCGACAATGCGGATCTTTGCCGCTATATGCAGGAGTGGGTGGAGTCCATCCGGCGCGAGAGGCTGGGGGGGGATGGGGTGGAGATCCTCCTCGATCTCCCCGGGGAGCCGCTGCACGCGCGCATCGACCGGAACCAGATGCAGCAGGTCCTGCTCAATCTCGCCATCAACGCCATCCACGCGATGGACGGCTCCGGGCGCCTGCGGTTCCTAGTGCGCAGGGCGGGGGCGGCCGCGGAGATCGCGGTCGAGGACAGCGGCGCCGGCATCCCGGAGGGCGAGGTCGAACGGATATTCAAGCCGTTCTTCAGCCGGAAGAAGGGCGGAACGGGGCTCGGGCTCCCGATCACAAGGCGCATCGTTCTGGCACACCGCGGGTCAATCCGCTGCGAAAGCCGGCCGGGGAAGGGGACGCGATTCACCGTCTCGATACCGCTCGCGGAAGGAGAGTGGCCGTGAAGAAGATCCTTGTCGTGGACGATGAAGAATCGATTCGGGCATCCCTCTCGATCCTGCTGAAGAGAAACGGCTACGGCGTGGGCGAGGCGCGGGATGGGGCGGCCGCGCTGCGCATGCTCGACGAATCGTGCTACGACCTCGTCATCACGGACCTGAACATGCCGGGCCTCGGGGGTCTCGATCTCCTGAAGCACGTCAGGAAGGAGCATCGTGACACCGAGGTCATCATCCTCACCGCCTACGGCAGCATCCAATCGGCGGTCGAGGCGATCAAGACGGGCGGGTACGACTACCTGACCAAGCCGATCGAGCCGAAGGAGATCCTGATACGGGTCGGTAACGCCCTCGAGCACAACTTCCTCAAGAAGGAGGTGCGCCGCCTCAAGGATGCGGTGGAGGACCGCTTCTCGGCGAAGCGCATCATCGGGACGAGCCGGGGCGTCCTTACGCTTCTCGACGTGATCGACCAGGTGGCGAAGACGGACTCCACGACCATGCTCGTCGGGGAGTCGGGAACCGGAAAAGAGCTGGTGGCGCGCGCGCTTCACGGCGGGAGCGGCAGGGCGGACCGCCCCTTTGTCCCGATCAACTGCGGGGCGCTTCCGGAGACGCTCCTCGAGAGCGAACTCTTCGGGCACACGAAAGGCGCGTTCACGGGCGCCTCGCACCCGAAGAAGGGGCTGTTCGAGGAGGCGGACGGGGGCACGATATTCCTGGACGAGATCTCGGCGACCCACCCCATGACGCAGGTCCGGCTCCTCCGGGTCCTCCAGGAACAGGAGATCAGGCGCCTGGGCAGCAACGAGTTGATCAGGATCGACGTCCGGGTCATCGTCGCGACGAACCAGGATCTGGCGGGGCTGGTGCGGGAGGGGAAGATGCGCGAAGACCTGTATCACCGCCTCAACGTCATCACCATTGCGATACCGCCCCTCCGGGAGAGGAGGGAGGATATCCCGCTCCTCATCAATCACTTCCTGACGCGCCGCCCGGACGGCTCCGCCGCGCCGGTTAAGACGGTCTCGGCGGAGGCCCAGAAGGCCCTCGAGGAGTACGAGTGGCCGGGAAACATACGGGAGCTCAAGAACGCCATCGAGCGCGCCACTGTGTTGTCGAGGACCGAGCGGATCGAGCTCTCCGACCTTCCGCCGGAGATCGTGTCGCGCAGGGGCGGCTTGAGCGCGAGGAAGCGCTCGGACAGCCTGGTGGCGGTGGAGAAGGAGCATATCCGCGGCGTGCTGGAGATGCACGGCTGGAATCATTCGAAAGCCGCCCGCGTGCTCGGCATAGCCCGGAACACCCTGGCCGCCAAGATGAAGAAGCACGGCATCCGTCCGCGCCCCGGGGCGTGATACGGCCCTGACGCCTTCTCCGGCCGCCCCGCGCCGTCTGTTCCTCCGCTCGGCGTTCCACGGCGGAAGATCCGGTCCGCCCGACACTCCGGTCATTCAGTTAAATTCCCTCCATTCAAGGGCCGCGCCCGCGGCTTCGCCCATGCTCGGAAAATGCGCAACATTCGAGAATTGGGCAAAGGCGCGGCGGCCGTCGAGTGGCCATTCGGCGACCCCTCCATCAGGCGAGATACAATATATTCCGGGGGAATATGTTATGGCTTTCAGTATTACAATCGAAAGAATGCCGTGCTGGAACGCCACTTGCTTAACAACCGCATGCGATCCCAGCGACACGCCGCACGAAACGTCGGAAGCGCGGTTGTCCCGAACGGTTAGGAAGTGGAGGGATGGCCGCGGCGGCCACGCTCGAGAAGAAGAGAAGATGCCCTACCGCAAGATAGAAGTCGATACGAAGGTAGCCGCGGTCGAACGGGTTCTCCGCGGCGAAAAGCTGTCCTATGTCGTCCGCGAGATGGGCCTTGACCGGAACTCCCTGTCGTCGTGGGTGCGCAGGGCCCTCTTCTCGATACGACAAGGCCTTAGCGAGAGGAGAAACGGCCCGGCTCCCCGGCAGGTCACGGCCATGGTATCCGTACGCGCGCCCGGCGCGCCAAGCGGTTCAGCCGGACGGATTGAGGAGAAGCCCGAGCGGCCGGCCAAGGCGCCCGCCGAGGGACCGGCGCCGGAGCGGTGCATCCGCTGCGGCTGCGGCCGGTTCTACAGAAACGGTTATTCCATGATGGACCTTGGGAACATCCTGGGCGTTTCGTTGAGCAACTCGAACAGGAAGATCCCGGTGCAGAAGTTCACCTGCGTCAACTGCGGGAAGAACGCGCGGCTGGAAGGACGCCGGGCGCTCTATCATTGGGTCGCCTCCGGAAAGAACCCATGCACGCCGTCCTTCTTATCCCAGGGGCGCGCGAAGCGTCCCGGGCGCCGCGGTCAGGGCCGGCCCGGGGTGAGGGTACTCGCGGCGGCGCGATAAAAATTCCGACGGGCATGCATAAAAAGCGGCCGGCCCGCCGGAGAAGGTGAAACCGGCGCCGGGGCGGCGCGCCGTTGCAGAATAACAAAGGCGGCGGCGCGCCCCTGCGGCGTTTCGAGCGGCCGGAAATTACGCGTCATTATTGCAAGGAGAGCCGGGTGCATTGACATCGAGAAACCGAGTGCTACATTGTGACATGCGATTTTTCTCCGTCTTCCCGCAACCCGACAAACGCGGAGGTGTCATGAAACGCCTTATCCCCTGCGCTGTCTGCGCGTTTATTTTGCTGGCTGCCGCTGCGGGCGCCGCGCCTCCAACGGCGGGATGGTCGCCGCCCTCGTCCGAGGTGAAGTCGTGCCTGGATGCGCTCAAGAACGCGTGCGCGGAAGGGGACGAGGCGGGGATAGCCCGCGCGGCCGGCGGTCTGAGAGCGGCCTGGGGGGACGCGCCTGATTTCGACGCGATCGCCGGGGCGGCGCTCGACCGCGGCGCGGATCCGAAATACCGCTGGATCATGATCGACTCCCTCGTTCTCTACAAGCGCGGGGTGGAGGACGCCGCCGGGGCGCGCGCCCTGCTGTCCATGCTCGACGCCGTGTCGTGGGCTGGTGGGGACGACGCGTTCGTGCGCGCGAAGGCGCTGACCGTCGAGGCGGGGATGATCGCGCTCTTCTCTGAAAAGGGGCTGATCAGGGAAAGGGCGAGACGGGAGTTCGGCCGGCGGCTGGCCGCGCTGATGGAGGAGGAACGTGACGCCGGGTTGCTCGCGGCGGCGTGCATCGCTGCCGGGAGGGCGGGGACCGCGGAGGCGGCGCCCGCGATGCGCAGGCGCCTGGCGGACGATGGCGCCGCGCCTGCCGTGCGGCGGACGGCGGCGGGCGCGCTCGGCCGGTTGAACGACAGGGAGAGCATCCCGGTCATCGCCGGGGTGCTGGAGAAGACGCCCGACAGGAGGCTTCACGGGTCGGGCGCGTTCGCGCTCGGGAGCATGGGGGGCGAGGAGGTTGTCGAGCCGCTCGTCAGGCACGCGGGGCGCTTCGACAACGGTTCGTGCGCCAACGCGCTGAGGAGGAACCGCGCCACTGTAAGGCGCATGCTCGACGATGGGAAGGGGGCGGGGACGGAGAACGCGATTCGGGCGGCGCGGATCGCCGGGATGAAGGACGCCCTGCCGCGGATCACGGCGCTGGAGAATGACGCGCGCCCCGGCGTGCGGCGCGCGGCGAGGGAGGCGCGGGATGCCTTGAACCGGGCGCTGGGGGACCCATTCCCCGGCGGAGAGCCGGAGGGCGGGGAGGTGAAGCCATGAAGAGAGCGGCCATCCTTCTCATTCTCGCGGCCTGGGCCTCGCCCGCCCCGGGGCAGATAATCGGGGGCCGGGAACGCGGGGACGCGGTCTATCATAACCTGACCGGCCTCTACAGCATCGCCGGATACGACCACGCCGGGATCTACTACGGGTACACGGGCGGGGACCGCGCCGACCTCGCCAACCACCGCGTCATCGAGGTGGGGGGTCTCTTCGACGTGGTGCGAGAGAACTCGTTCGCGGATTTCGTGGGCGGCGAGAACAAGTACTACTACGGCGCCTACACCAACCCGACCATCACGGCGTCGCAGCGCGCGGCGATCATAGCGACCGCGGAGGATTTCCGCGACAACTCCAACCTCACATACACCTTCTTCGGCCAGATAGACTGGAACGGCCTCGACTGGGACGGCACCATCGCCGACCTCGACAACATCCGGTGCGACGGGCTCGTCGAATGCTGCTACGAGATGAACGGGGTGGACGTCTGGGGGCGGGAGGGGACGCACTTCTCGATCGTGCAATACCCGGAAGAACACAACGACATGCCCGACTTCTACAACCACGACACCTCCGACGGCATGACGGAGGATCCGCGCTGGGAGGTCTCGCCCAAGGCGCAGCGTGGGGGTCTGGGGCAGCAGTACACGCGGTTGCGCCCCTCCGTGGCCTACAGCCCGGTCGTCCACCCGGTCCTTTCGGGGCCGGGTGGGTACGATGGATGGTTCAGCGGCGACGTGGAGGTATCGCTCGAGGCGACGGACGATTCCGGGATCCACCGTGAGAACGGGATCGACTATATCCGGTACGGGCCGACCGCCTACGGCCCGTGGGCGACGTACACGGGGCCGTTCACCGTCTCGTCCGGGACGCACATCTACGCGTGGTCCGTGGACCGTGCGGGGAACGCCCCGTCGCGTGGGAGCGAGGTGGTGTACGTGAAGATCGACAGGGACGCCCCGCCCGTGACGAGCCCGTCGCCGTCGCCGGCCGGCCCCACGTGCAACCCCATGCCGACGATCGGCGGCTACGGCGTGGAAGACAACGGTCCGAGCGGGATCCACCATTACGAATACCGAGTCGACGGGGAGAATACGCTCCACACGACGACTGGGGCGACCTTCCAGACACCTCCGCTCGGCGAGGGCACGCACACCGTCTATGTGAGGGCCGTGGACAGGGCTGGAAACGAGGGGGAGTGGGGGGAGTGCCAGGTGGAGGTGGATTTCAGCGCCGAGCCGTGTCCGAGCCCGACGCCCGGCACGCCGGAGCACGACCCCGGGGAACTCTGGAACGTCCGGATCCTCGGGGATGCGGCGTTCAGCTCCCAGTGGTACTGGACGAGCGGCTGTGTGGACGGGGATTATCTCTATCTGGCCTCGGGCGGTCTCTCGATCATGGACATCAGCGACCCCGCCAATCCTGTCCTGGTCGGCGCTTATTCGGACGACTCGGAAGGGGAATTCGGCGTGGATGTCAAGGACGGGAAGGCGTATACGGTAAGCCAGCAAGGCTTGAAGGTCTTCGATGTCTCCGATCCCACCGATCCCGTTCTCATAGGGAGCGATCCGACGAGGATAGATGCCTTCGCTTATCCGTACGAGAAGAAGGTGCTCGTCGCGGAGGACCACGTCTACGCCTACGCGGCGCTGTGGGAGGTCTCCGATCCCGAGAACCCGTCCTACGTGTACAACCTCCGGGGCGCCCCGGCGTATGTGAACAACGGCCTCGAGTGGTGGTTTTACAGCACCATGCTCGGCGTCAAGGATGTCTTTCGCGCCGCGCCGCCGATCGACACTGACGTCATCCGGGTGCGGCCGTATCCGATCCGGCCGCAGGACGCCGCCTACGCCTACGAT
>WBZO01002453.1_pt1 | contig 24031 bp, 24 predicted proteins | sample 5204261 | NCBI WGS metagenome assembly WBZO01 (sample SAMN12412400, study PRJNA552823) | activated sludge metagenome | isolation source: activated sludge from anammox sidestream of wastewater treatment plant... | place: USA: North Carolina | collected 2017-09
TCTGATGTCCTGCATGGCATAGCCAGCGTGACTGGTCTGCTTGCTGACGACCTGGGCGTGGGCGTAACGGAATGGAACTGTGGCACAATCAACGTCTTTGTTCGTGCCGTATCGAACCGATAAGCTGAGTATCTGAGCTGTGCAACAGGTCTTGCTTACGCGGGAACCGAAACAGAATGTCCTGTCGACTCCCGGTGCGACACCCGATCGGGCAGTTGCCCGGTCGGGCGTCGCGTCTCGTCAGCCGGAGCCCCAGCCAGTGTGCGAGTTCATCTCGTCGCAAAGCTGCTCGAGACTGCTGAACCCGGACTCAAAAACCGACAAGGGCCGTTCATCGGGAAAGCATGTCTGCCGCTTGGTGGTATCGTCGCCGGCATAGGCGGCCCCCGTGCCGATCGCCAGGCCGACGGCGGCGGCCAGCAGAAAGGCGACGATTCGCCTGGTAGGCAGGGAGGCGGCGGCCAGGGTCGTCTCGGACACATGAACGTGATGTGACATCTGATTTCTCCTCGATCTGCACTGTATTTGTCGGTTGACGATGAGTGCTTCCGACGAGCAGACGTTAGAAGAACCGGTCAGGCAATACTTGATGACGAAATGAAAGATCCTTGAAAATAAGCTGAATTAACGTCTCCCCTCATCACGATATTCGCGTGTTCCACGCTCGGCTCCAAGGGGTACACCGGTTTACTCGCCTGATGCAATTCGATGTGCGGGGCTTCGTTGGTTTCCGCACCCGCATCCGCGCCGTCTTTTCTTCTTGCGCGTTCGTTGGCCTGGCTACCGGCAGGGTGCTGTCCAACAGATTCGAAACGATCCGACGATCAGTCCGGCAATCCGGCTTGCCGCAGGCGCGCAACATATTGGTCGCGTATTTCGCCCTTCAGCGGGGTGCGGGCGAGAAAGGTGTCCAACCGGAAATCGGGTTCGATCTGCAGGATCCGCCTCGCAACCTGGCGCGCTTCTGCGCACCGCCCCGCGGCGACAAGGCTGACAACCAATCCGCGCAAGGTCGGTGCGTGCCGCGGGTTTCGCGCGGCGGAGCTGCGAGCCCACTTTATGGAGGCGTCGTAATCACCGTTGATGTAGTAGGCCATTGCGAGAAAATTCTCGTGCAGGAACGCGAACGGATCCAGCGGAGAAAGTCGCCGCCCACGCTCTCCCTGTACGACGGCGTTGAGGCCATCCCCCCGCCAACTGTGCACAATACTGCTGAACGTGCACGCAAGGGCACAGTTCGGGCTTGCAATCAGTGCACGGTCCAACAGATGCAGTGCCGTATCGTAATCCCGATCGGCATAGGCGATGACATAACCTTGCACCGCCAGCGCCATCGCGTCATTCTGGTCACGCTCTGTCGCCGCCTCTGCCAGCCGCACGGCATCCGCCGAGTCGGCTTCCTGATTGGCCGACCAGCCCTGTGCGATCGACAGGATGTGCCACCACGCGGCATAGGAGTAGCCCGTGGCATAGTCAGGATCTTCTTCAATCGCTCGTTGCAGCAGCCGGCGCCCTTCAACGAAGGACTCGCGCCGAAGCCGATGGATCTGGTCCAGCGCCTGCAGCACAAGGTCATAGGCCGTCAGATTGTTGGGAGGCTTGCGCAGCACGCGCTGCAGTTCCCGGCGCTGTACATGAGGCGCGATCGTCGCTGCAACATCGATCGAAATCCGGTCCTGCAACGAGAACAAGTCCGCCATCTCGCCATCGTGAATCTTCGTCAGCAGAACCGCGCCGGTTTCGGTGTCGGTGAGTTCGATGGCAAGCCTCAGGCGGCCATCGGATCGCCACAAGGTGCCATGGAGAATGTATCGGACACCCAGCTCCCGCCCAAGTGCAGGCAGATCCATCGTGGTATCCCGAAATCTGAGCGTTGAAGCGCGGGAAATGACGAACAGGGCCTCCAACCCGGCCAGGACGCTGATGATGCCCTCGGTGATGCCGTCGGCGAAATACCCTTTGTCGGGTGCGATCGTATCCTGACGAAACGGCAGAACTGCGATCGAAGGTCGCGGGTCGGGTCGCGTTGCCGGATCAGGCTGCGGCCTCATGATGGTGGGCGCGGCTTTCGGCTGGGCTCGCTCGTCCGATACCTCAGCATGAGAGGCTGCCAATCGGCCATTGAACTCGTCATCGGGCTGACAGGCGGGCGCTTCATTTGTCGCAGCCACCGGTGCAACGTGGATTGCGACTTCGGTTTCGAACCGATACCCCCGTTTCGGCAGCGTGCGAACCATCTGGCGCCCATCGGGCCCCAAGGCTCGTCGGACGTCTTTGATGCATTGTGCCAGGCTTTCGTCGGTCGCATAGATGCCCGGCCAGACAGCCGCCATGATCGTGTCGCGATCCAGAAGGCGCCCGGCGTTCTCCACCAGAAAACATAACAAAGCAAAGGACTTTGGTCGCAATATTACCTCGGAACCGTCGGCAGCGAACAACGCCCCTTGAGTGAGGTTCAGAACGAAATGACCGAATCGGTACGTCGCACGCGGCGGACGAGATTGTTCATTGGTCATCGGTTGATCCCTGTGCGCTGCGATGAACGCGACGCACCTGCGACAGGTTCGATTCAAACAGAATTTTTGGTCAACCTCAAGATGACTTTCCTGATCAGGACCCATCCCACGAGTTCGTGTGCATCGCACCGCCTTCCGTGGAATGTCAAACGCCATCCGGAACTGCCCCCCATTCGGATTTCCCGGTGCGGGGTTGATGGCTGCCAGCGGCGGCCTGACGGGAAGCGGCGCCGACCGCATATTGGCTGGATGGCGCATGTCGAGCGGCCGGAAGAGCGCCACCAGACGGCCGAAGACCAGTGTCCACAACTTTTCGTGCCTTGTGCTGCCGGTGGAACTGCTCGGCACCGCGTTCTGGAACGAGTTCCTGGTCAGGCGTGCGCCAACCTTCCACGGACTTTCGCTGCTCGTCGAGCAACCGGACGAGGTTATCGGTGTGTTCACCGTGTGGCGCCAGCGCGGTGCAGAGGCATTTGACGGCCGCTGCGAGGCCTGGTTGCGGCAGTTGGAATCGCACCTCCGCCGTGCCTTCATCGCCGAAAGCCGGCTCGCCGCGGCCTCACAGAGTATTGGAGCTCTGGACGCTCTGCGCCAAGGCATTGCAATCGTCCGTCCGGACGGAAGATCGCTTATGTCAACGCCGCGCTCAGAGCCATGGCGGCGTCCTCGGACGGATTTGTCCTGACCCCCGGCGGGCTTGCTGCGGCGTCGTATGCCGCCCAGCAAGCCCTGGATACCGCCGTGACGCTCGCGCTGCGTGCGGCCGCTGGCCAAGCCGGAGTCGTCATCGACGATGTGTGGCAGCTCGTCATACCGCGGCCTGCTGGAGGCGCGCTGTGGTCCGTGGAGGTCCTTCCACTGCGAGCGGGCAGCCAGGGAGCCTTTGCCGCCCGGACTGGCGCCGTCATTCTGGTCGCCGATACGGAGGCCCGCCGTCGACCGCCTGAAGAATTGCTGATTCAGAGCTATAGCCTCACGCCGGCGGAGGCATCACGCGCGGCAAGCCTCGTAGAAGGACTGTCATTGGCCGAACATGCGCAGCGGCGCGGAATTACGCTGCCGACGGCACGAACGCAACTCGCCCACATATTCCGCAAGACGGGGTGTCGACAGCAATCCGAACGGAGCGCTCGGCTCGGTGAACTCATGCGTTGACCCATGTATGATATTACTGGCAGTGGTGGTGCCGACACCTCGTAGTGGCGGATCGCTTACCGGGAACCCCTATCGTCGTTTCGTTCCGTCTGTAATCGGTTTCACTCCATTCGGCGGGTCATGCGGAGATCACGACATCAGGGGCACGAAGGTCCGGGTGCCGAACCGGCAGCCGACATGATCGGGTGTCCCGACACCAAAACCTCTCGAATGAGCCCGAGACCTGGGTGTCCGCGCTCATGAGCCGATGCAGTAAGCACAGCGCCGGCGTGACCACGAAGTGAGCCTGCGCCGTCTGCCGACTCGCCACTCCCGACCGCCGGCGCTGGGGTCGCCGGCGGTGCGATGCTGCTCCGAAAGGCTTTGTCGCAAAAGAACTTTCTGCCGAGTCAGACCCCCGAGACAACTACTTCGCGTGAGAAATGCGGGCTAGTTCAGCGTAACTTTCGCTGCGCGGATCAGCTCGCCGTTGGCGGCGTAGTCCTTTTCTGTGAACTCGACGATCTCCTCCGGCGTCATGGTCGGGCAGATCACGCTGATCTCGCGCAGTCGGCGGATCATGTCCTCGGATTTGGCGATCTCCACCATCTTGGCGTTAAGCGTCCGGATGATGTCCTTGGGCGTGCCACGCGGCACCTGGATCGCAGCCCAAATCGGCACGTCCGAATTAGGGTAGCCCAGTTCCGTCAGCGTCTTCACATCTGGAAATTCCGGATTGCGCTGCTGATGGTTGATGCAAAGCAGCTTCAGCTTGCCGGCCTTCACGTGCGGCAGCACGATGATTTCGTTCATCAACTGCACCGATCCGGAAAGCAGATCGTTGATCGCGTCAGCGCTGCCGCGATAGGGTACGTGCAGAATATCGGTTCCCGTGCGCAGCTTCAGCATCTCGATTCGCAGATGCGAGGAAGAGCCGAGACCGGCCGACCCGTAGCTCAGTTTGCCAGGGTTTTTCTTGGCATAATCGACCACCTCGGCCAGCGTGTTCAGCCCGAGTGAATTGACCACCACAAAGCCGCAATGCAGGTCGCCGAGCCGTCCGACCGGCTCCAGGTCCCGGCGCGGTTCCCAGCCAAGCTTGCGGAGCTGCGGGACGACACACAGCACCGCGACCGGGCAGTGCAGTAGCGTATATCCGTCCGGGGCAGAGCGCGCCGCAGCCTCCGCACCGATCATGCCGGACGCGCCACCGCGGTTCTCGATGACGAAGGGCTGTCCGAAGACCCGGCTCAGCTTATCCGCCCAAGGCCGGGCGATGGTGTCCGTCGCACCGCCGGGCGCGTAGGGCACAATCAGCTTTACTGGCCGATTGGGCCAAGGCGCCTGGGCGATGGCGGGCGCGGCAAGCATAGCGGTAAAACCACCGAGAACGGTGCGGCGATTTGGCTTGCGCATGGACGTCGGTGCTCCCTCGATGTTCTGGTTTGTCGGGAAGTGTGGCGAGAGCGCAGGGGCGAAGGCAAGATATTTGCGGTCAGCGGGTTCGCCCGCTGAACCCGGCGGCCCCCCTCTCGCACGAGCGACTATTATTCCTTGTGCAACTATATCCGCCGGTACAGCCGTTTCCGTCGTAGCGACCGCTCATCATCCAGGATTGCCTGCCAGGCCTCGAACCGGATGACTGTCTTGCGACCGATGCGGTTGCCGGCGCGTCGCGGCCACCGCAAATTCCACGCTGCTCTAACGAACGAAAATGGCGATCAGCACCACCGGCACGCCGACCACGGTGCAGCGCCTGGCGAGCGCACTTCCAAGACGCCATGGCCGCCCTTCAATGCACCGCGCGCGCCGGGCGCGGGGTTACCCATGCACTCCACGGCTGCCAGTGCTGCGCGCATCGCGTCGAATGGCGGCATGGGTGCGGGCCTGGCGCCGCGACGTCTCATCCAGCGCCGCGTTCGGGAATCGGCCCTGAAACCGCGGCGGTCATCATCGGCCTGACGGCTGCCGGCAACGTCCGCGCCGCTTCGCGCACGACATCGAGTGTGGACAAGGGCCTGCATTGCATCGCGATCAGCGACAAGCATGGCAATCCGCAACGAGCGACTCTAGAAATCCGGTACCGCAAGATGCGCGTCCTGCCGCCGGTTGGAAAACAGAAGCAGTGCCCTGCGCATATCTTGACAATAATCCATACGGAGGGGCATGGCGCACCTGTCAGCCGCGAGAAGACTGCCTGGAAGCTGATCATCGACCTGCCGGTGCGGTCCCGGCAGGACGCTGTCGAGAAAATCAAGTGGTGTGGCCTGCGATGGAAGATCGGGGTTTCCCACAAGTCGCGAGCGGCAGAGCAGAACCTGCGAATGCGACCATCACGACGCCGGTGCTGCAGTGATCTCCTGCTTCGCCGACCCTGGCCTCAAGGCCGCGACGGGGGTTTCGACCTGACATCTTCGACCATCTGTCGGACGGCTTTGACCACCAGTTCCGGGCAGTCCTGCTGGACGTCGTGGCCGCAGCCCTACGCAACGACCAGCACTCCCCTTGGCGACATGCCCACCAATCGCTTCTGCAGGTCCATCAAGGTCGGCTCCCAGGCCCTGAAGGCAGGGCCGTGGTCGGTTGCGGCAATCACCGTCAGGGGGACGTCTGGGAACGGCGCGCCCGCCTTCACCTGAAGACTACTGGCAGCATTGCCTTCTTCTTCCAGATAGGCTGCGGTTCCGGGAGTGAGGTGCGCCCGTGTCTTCAACTCTGGCGGCGCATCCGCACTCGCAGCGTCCAGCAGCACTATCCCAGCGACATCGTGCGGATACTTCCGCGCGAACATCTGCATATACAGACCGCCAAGCGAATGGCCCACGAGGATGTAGGGCGGAGGGATATCCGCCGATTCCAGCAGGGCGTGCAGCCGCGTGGTCACTTCATCCGCCGTTACCGGACCATCCCCTCGGCTCATGGGCTGGCTTAGCCCCAGGCCTGGCCGATCATAGAGCACCACTCTTGCAAACGGCGCGATGGATGTGGCGACCGGCGCCCATGTGCTCAGATCGTTGCCGAGGCCCGCTTCGAAGACCACGGTTGGCCCGGACTCCCCTCGCGTTTCGATATGAAGGGGTTGACCGTGAAGCATGATGTTCACCGTTTCACCGGCAATCGGACGCGCATCGAGGAGAGCGAGGCAGGCAATCAGGGTGGCAGCGACCACGCGGGCCGAAGGTGTGCCCATAAGGCGCGGATCAAAGGGAACGGTGATCATGTCCTTCCCATCTATGCCAAAGTGCCGATCGCCGTCGAACAGGTTCATCGCCCCGACATCCCGTATCGCGTCTTCAAGCCTCTTCGTGAACACGCTGACATCCCGGACGGCTCCACCACGGTCAGCGCATATGCTGGTGTCCGTCTCCGATTGCCGGCCGATAGAACGCCACCGCCGTGCCGCCGAGGATGCGATCACGTTCGTCCTGCGACAGTCGGCCGGGGACGCGGCCGGTCTCCTGCCATACCCTCGCGTAGCCGCCGCCCAGATTGGCGACTGGCCAGTCGTTGCCGAGCATCAGACGTCCGAGTCCGAAAAGCTCCAGCGCCCGCTCGACATAGGATGCAATGTCGGCTGCGCTCCAGCGGTCGCCGGCATCAAGGCCGGACGGGCCTGCCGTCTCGGTTCCGAGGAATAGGGACCGGTACGTCGCTGCCACCGGCAAGCCTGTCACTTCGTGCCCCCGCAGGCACATTCCTCTGCTTTCGCTTTGAACGCCAGATCCAGCCAATCGAGGACGCGACGGTTCTCGCTGCCGGTGCCCTCGAAATAGATCATATAGGCGAGTACCACCTTGGTGATCGAGGATTCCCGGTATCTTCGCCGTCGGCGATATGTGCGCCAACTCGGCCAAGCGGGTCGCGTCGCATGTCGGAGAAGACTCGGTCGTGGTTCACGCCCTTCACGGCTGGCTCGCAGGCCTGGCAACGACCGGAGGTATTGCCGGTAACAACCAGCGACAATCCCGAAGGGCGGGTTCCGGCCGGCAAGCCAAAACGAAAGATCGACCCAAGCCGGCTCGCCAGCGGCTCGGCGCCAAGCGGCGACTACATGCGATAGCGGCGCTTATCGCGTGTCATGGGCTGACTGGCCCCCTCGAGGCATGCGTCGATCGCCATGCTCGCACAATTGTGCAGGTGGCGTGTGATATGATGTCGGCCGGCGATCGGGGAACTCCGGACATGCGATCCACTGATTTGGAACGAAATGGCTTTGCCCGTTTTTTCATTGTCATCCCCGCATGGCTCGCCACCATGTATTGGAGCCTTACGGTTTGGTCTACATGCACTCTTGCCCAAGACGTTCTGCCGTCCACACTGTATCCCGTCGGCATGAGACAAGTGGAGTATATTGACCCGACTGATGGTGGAAGGCGACTCCACTATATGTTGATCTATCCGGCTGCCGAGGATCATGCTGCCGCTCCCTTCAAAGTATTTTTGTCCACCAATTTACATCTCTACAAAGATGCACCAATTGTTGCCGATGGGCTGAAACATCCGCTCGTCATGTTCTCACACGGCGCCGGCGGTAACGGTTCAGGCTATGCTTGGTTCGGTGAATACCTGGCGTCGCACGGCTATCTGGTCGCCTTGGCGTATCACTATCGGGCCAACACATTCGATTCGAGTGCACTCTATGTACGCAACAGGCTGTGGCAGCGACCACGGGATCTCAGCCTCAACATCACGCATCTCCTCCAGGACAAGACCTGGGGGGCGCATATCGACCCCAATCAGATCGGCGTTGCAGGGCACTCGCAAGGGGGTTTTACCGCACTCTGGATCGGTGGGGCCAAAGTCAATCCCGACCTGTTTATGGCGTTCCAACGGGGGTGGAAGCATAATCAGGTAGTGCCGGCCTATCTGCGCGAGCAGATGCAGGTTGATGCGGAGCCTACCCGCGACCTGCGCGACGATCGGGTGAAGGCAGCATTTGCGATGGCTCCTGGAGACATTCAGGGGTTCGGCATGGACGAGGCCGGGCTTCGGCAGATGGCTATCCCGGCCTACATCATTGTTGGTGCCAGCGACACCACGACACCGCCAAAGGAAAACGCCGAGTTTGCCGCGAAGTACATACCGCATGCTCAAATCGATGTGCTGCCCGGACCGGTCGGCCACGAGATTTTCGGCAACGAGTGCGACCAAGTGGGACGGGATAACTTTCCGGAAGCCTGCGTAGATGCCCCTGGTGTGGATCGGGCCAACCTGCACGAGTACATCGGCAGTGCCGCATTGAAGTTCTTCGACGCGAATCTGGGCGTACGGAGACGAATGCCGAACTGACCCGCGTGCGAGCACCGGTTGCGGGATGCGCGAAGCCGGCCGCGAGCCGTCTCCCCTCAAAGATCATGCCTTGCCCTCACGCCGCCATGCGTTTCAGCGTGCCGAGCCCGATATCGTTGAGCGAGTCGATGGTCACGTCCATCGCCTTGTCGTCCGGCCTCCCGCAAGGGCTGGCTCCGGCTCTTCGTCGATACGGTTGTCGTTGCGCCATGGCCGAGCGGCGCCTGTCGGGGCAAAAGGGCGGCCCGACATGTCCACCGCGCCTCCGGCGGCGGGTCGAACAAAGGGTGGCCGTTTTGTTCAGGAGGGACGGAGCTTTGGCGGCCGTCCGCGACGGCACGGGACAGCACCGTTGGGCGGAACGGACGGTGCTGAGCGCAGCGCGTCCAGGACGAGATCGGCATGCTGACGAAGCCGGTAGCTGGCGCCCTCGATGTGAACGACAACAGCATGGTGCGCCAGCCTGTCCAAAAACACGGTTGCCACTCCACCCCAGGACCACGTTGTTTCGGGTCAAATTGGCAATCGTATCAAGATTTCCTCTTCATCGCGCATTTCGAGGTGCATTGGACATCCACCAACAACGCGTTGCGCAACCCAGAGGCGTAGTTGCTTAAAATTAAGTCAGAATAGGGCAAATAGCCTAGAATTAAACCTTAATTTCGCAGGATGCAGTCCGTATTTCCATCTTCTGCATTTTATTTGTCCTAGTTTGGCCGCGCATGCCGAATGCCATTCATCAACTTATCAATTATCGCCTATGTTATAGGCTGTTTAGTGTTAGCTCATAAACAAACTGACCTGTTTAATACCTCACTGCCTACGTTAGGGGCTTGCATAGTTCAAAATCGCCCTCTATGATTGCCGTCAAAACGTGCATTTATCAGCGCGGCAAGGGAGGTCATGTCGGTTCACCGCAGGGGAGGCACCGATGACCAAGCAATCGTCCGGTAACCAGATATGCGGCAGCACGCAGCGGCGTGAGCTTCTCCGCTTTTTCACCGCAATGGGTCTCGCCCCGTTCACCGCTGCAACCTTGGCTGCGAACGCCGACGCAACACCACCCGCCGCCGGTTCGCCAATCCCACCGCTTACATCCTTCGTGCCGAACTGGCCGGATCACGTCGAAATCTGGCGCCAGCTCACGCAGGCCTGGGCCCCCCTCGGCATCGAACTGGAAATCCGTCAGGGCACACTTGATACCTGGGTTGCCCAGGTGGTTGCGGAACATAAGACACCGCACCTGACCTCCATGTCGTGGGGTGGAGCTCCTGACCGACTCGACCCCGACTACTTTCTCTCGGAATTCTTCCTTGGGCGGCGGGACATCAATGGCGGCCTGAACTACGGGCACTATCACAGTGACGCGTTTGATGCCCTGTGCGAGGCGCAGCGTTCCGAGATGGACCCGATCAAGCGTCAGAAGCTGGTGCGCGACGCGCAGGCACAAATCGTCGCCGACAGCCCGGCCTTGATCCTGCTGCATCGGGACTTGGTCCATGGCTACAACAAGAAGCGATTCAGCGGTGTCAAGCCGATCCTCGGCAACGGTATCGGCGCGCCATACATGCCGTTGTCCTATATGGATCTGACACCGCTGACTTCCAGAAAGTTCATTAAAATCGCTACTTTTTCGGATATCGCATCACTCAACCCGTTTCACACGCCCGAAGTGTACAACTCGGGTGTCATGCGGCTGATGTATCCGACCTTTGTTACCCGCGACGAGAAGACCAATCTGATGCCGTGGTCCTTGCAGTCGTGGAATGTCGTCGGTCCGACAACGGTCGATATCGTGCTGCGGCCCGGCACCAAGTTCCATGACGGCAAGCCGGCTACCGTGCAGGATTTGAAATTCACGTTCGACTTCATCAACAAGTGGAAGTTCCCCGCGCTCAGCCGCGTGACGGACGCGGTGAAGAGTGCCGAAATCACCGGGGACCACACGGTTCGTCTCACGCTGCACAAACCGTATGCGCCTTTCGTTGCCAACGTGCTCGGTTACGCATTTCTGGTGCCCAAGCACATCTGGGAGAACGTTCCGAGCAACTTCGCCTCTCCGGCAGACTGGCCGAACGACCAACCCGTCGGCAGCGGACCATGGAAATACATGCTGTGGCGTAAGGGGGAGTTCCTGCAGTTCGCAGCCAATCCGGACTTCTTCATGAAGCCCAAACTCGACGGCCTGGTGCTGTTGCGAATTCCGCAGGTCGAAAGCATGGTCGGCATGCTGGAACGCGGCGACGTCGACATGATCGGCTGGAACCTCGACGTTCCACTGGGCAAGCGTATCGATCAGAACCCGGACCTGCAATCGGTGCGAACGCCTACACATGGCCAGCACGAGATCCGCTTCAACCTCGCCATGGCACCGTGCGACAACCCGGCCTTCCGCCTGGCGCTGCAGCACGCCACCGACCGCGCCAGGCTTTTGGAAGTCATCTTTGCCGGCGGTGGCGTGGTTTCGAATGGCTCACCGATCACGCCGGCACTCACGTCCTGGGCCAATCTCGACCTCCGGGTGCCCGAGCCGAGCATCGACAAAGCCAGAGCAGTGCTGAAGGATGCCGGGTTCGCCTGGGATGGCAATGGTCGCCTTCTGATGCCCGTCGCCTAAGGTCGCCGGCTCGTGACACTTCGACACTATCTGGCAAGACGCATCGTGCAGACCGCGATCACGCTGGTGCTGCTGCTTGTGTTCATGTTCACGCTCTTCCGGCTGATCCCCGGCGACCCCACCACATTGATGCTGGGCAGCGGTGAACTGCCGTTGGAGGCGCAGCAACGCCTGCGCGTCATGTGGGGTCTCGATCAGCCGCAATGGTCTCAGTTCATCACCTACATGCTGAACCTGTTGAGAGGTGATCTCGGCTTGTCGTTCTACTATCGCCGTCCGGTCGTGGAAGTAATTCAGCCAATGCTGCTGAACACGCTTCTGCTGATGGTACCAGTTGTGGTGCTGGCGATTGGCGCCGGCGTCGCCTGCGGCACGTGGCTGGGTTGGCGCCGCGGCACACGCGCCGAGACGGCGGGTGCGTTGTTGGCCTTGATACCGCGCGCGCTGCCGGTGTTCTGGATCGGTATCATCCTGCTGTCGCTTTTCGCCTACAAGTTGCGTTGGTTCCCGATCGGCGGCATGCGCGAGAGTTTTTTCTTTCCGGAAAATGTCTGGCAAGAACTGCCGGGTTATGATGTTGCACGCCATCTGGTGCTGCCGGTGCTCGCCGGCATGCTCGCCAGCATGGCGGACCCGTTGATGATCCAGCGTACCGCGTTGCTGGAAATACGCGGCGAGGACTTTATGACACTGGCACGCGCGCGCGGCCTGACGCAGCGTGCGCAGCGCCGCCTGGCGCAGCGTGCCGCCATTCTGCCCGTGCTGACCTACAGCGCCATCATGGTGGGGTTCGCCTTTGGCGGCCAGGTGCTTTTGGAAGTTGTCTTCAGTTGGCCGGGCATCGGCCGGCTGATGGTCGAGAGTATCACCCAGCGCGACTACCCGGTGGCGCAAGCGACGTTCTTTCTGATGGCCGCCGTGGTTGTGATGCTGAACCTTGTCGTCGACCTCGCCTACGGCTGGCTTGACCCACGGATCCGCTATGAGTGATCAACTTGTCCTGCCGTCCACGCGCGCCACGGCGGCGACGCTGCCCCGCCGAGGTTTTCTGACGGTCGCCTCGGCGTTGCAGCCATTGCTATCCTGGTCCGGCGGGTTCGGCGCCGCCGTGCTCGTTGCCGCCGTGTTGGTCGCGGTGCTGGCGCCGCTGCTGGCACCGTATGATCCGATGGCAACGCATTACAACGCCGCCGGCGAGGTCCTCCGCCTCGCCCCACCATCCGCCGACCATCCGCTCGGCACCACGAACTATGGCGTGGATGTGCTGTCACAGCTCATCTACGGCAGCCGCATCGTGCTCGTGGTGGGGCTGACGTGCGCGCTGCTGATCGGCCTGATCGGCACCAACATCGGCCTGCTCGCCGGCTATTATGGCGGACGTATCGACACCGTGTTGATGCGGCTGACCGACCTGGCATTCGGCATCCCGTTCCTGCCCTTCGCTGTCGTGCTGGTGACGCTGCTGCGGCCATCTCTGTGGAACACGATCATCGCGATCTCGCTGCTGATGTGGCGTACCAGCGCGCGGGTGATCCGCGTGCAGGTCCTCAGCCTGCGCGAGCGGGGCTTCGTCAAGGCCGCATGGCTTGCCGGCGCCTCCGACCTGCGCATCCTCTATATCCATATCTTTCCCAACGTGCTTCCCATGGTGCTGCTCTACGTCGCGTTCGACATTGCCTACGCGGTGTTGGCCGAGGCGTCGATCAGCTTTCTCGGCTTTGGCGATCCCAATCAGATCAGTTGGGGGCAGATGCTGTATCTGGCCTATGTGACGGGCTCGATCCGGCAGGCGTGGTGGTGGACGGTGCCGCCCGGACTCTGCATCTCGTTGTTCGTCATCGCCGTGTTTCTGGTCGGCCGCCGCTACGAACGGTTAGCCGGGCTACGGCAGCACTGACCATGGCGCTGCTTGAGATCACCGACCTCTCGATACGCTACGGTGCGATTCGTGCGATAGAGCGCGTGTCACTCGACCTGGCGCCCGCCGGCTCGCTCGGTCTTGTCGGTGAGTCGGGCTGCGGCAAGAGCACGCTTGCGCTGGCAACGCTGCGCCTGTTGCCGCGCGTCGCCGCGATCCACAGCGGCACCATTCGTTTCGAAGGTCACGATCTCGCCACCATGTCCGAGCGGCAGTTGCGTACATTCCGTTGGCGCCGCGCCGCCTATGTCCCGCAGAGCGCGCAGAACTCGCTGGTGCCGATACATACGTTGCGCAGGCAGTTCCGCGACACCGCCGCCGCACACGGCATGCCGCGGCGCGAAGTGGATGCAAAGGCCGCCGAGCTGTTGCGCCGCGTGGAGCTTGACCCGGCAGTGCTTAACCGCTTCCCGCACGAACTGTCGGGCGGCATGCGGCAACGCGCCATCATCGCACTCGCATTGTTGTTCGATCCCGTCCTGTTGGTAGCGGATGAGCCGACCACCGGCCTGGACGTCATCGTACAGCGTCAGACCATCGAGCTGCTGCGTGAGTTGCGTGCCGAACGCCAACTGGCCGTGCTGTTCATCAGTCACGATATCGGCGTCGTGGCCGAACTGTGCGACCGCGTGGCGGTGCTGTACGCCGGGCGCGTGATGGAAACCGGTAGCACCGCACAGGTGCTGTCCACGCCCTGCCACCCTTATACGATCGGTCTACAACGATCCTTCCCCGACATCCGCGATCCCGAACGACCGATCAGCAGCATCGCCGGCCACCCGCCACGATTGTCGGAAGCGCTGCCGGGCTGCACCTTCGCCGTGCGCTGCCCCTTTGCTCAGCCGGTCTGCCACACCCAGGAGCCGACGCTGATTCCTCTTTCGGCCGGCCATTCGGTTGCCTGTCATTTCGCCACCGATGCGGCGTCGATGCGCCACGCTGCGCAGCAGCCGGAGCTGTGGGCCGCATGAATCAGCCTTTCCCCATGCTGGAAGTAAACGAGGTACGCAAGCATTTTCGCTCCGGCCGCCGGCTGTTCGGCGAGGCCAAGGTCATCCCGGCCGTCGACGACATCAGCTTTTCCGTCCTGCCCGGCCGCGTTCTTGGCATCGTCGGCGAAAGCGGAAGCGGCAAGAGCACGCTGGCCAATCTGCTGGTCGGGCTGGAGAGACTGACCAGCGGCGAGATTCTGATTGGCGGCCACGGCCTCACGCGGCATCGCAGTTCTTCGTTGCGGCGCGACGTGCAGATGGTCTTCCAGGATCCGTTCACCTCGATCAATCCCCGTTTTACTGTCGGACGCACTGTCGAGGAGCCGCTGTTGATCCACCGCCTCGGCGATGCCGCCGAACGGTTCCGGCGCGTCATCATGGCGTTGGAGGATGCCGAGCTTCGACCTGGCGTGGCGTTTATCGACCGCCGTCCGCATGAGCTGTCCGGCGGTCAGCGGCAGCGCGTTGCTATCGCGCGGTCCATTGTGTTGCGGCCGAAGCTGCTGGTTGCAGATGAACCTGTGTCGATGCTGGATGTATCGGTGCGTGCCGGCATCCTTCGGCTGCTGCGTCGACTGGTTACGGATGGCGGCATGGCGATGGTATTCATCACCCACGATCTGTCGATCGTCGGCAGCATCTGCGATGACTTGGCGGTGATGTATCGTGGGCGTTTCGTTGAATATGCCCCGGTGCTGGATGTGCTGCGCCGGCCAGCCCACCCCTATACCGAGGCATTGATCGCAGCCGTGCCACTGCCGGATCCAACGGCGCATCCGACGCCATTGCCGCCGCAGCTACTCGCCGGTTCCGGCGTGATTCCGTCCGGCGATGGCTGCCGGTTTCGTCTCCGCTGCATGTACGCGACGGCCGCATGCGAGGCAGCACCACCACTCACGCAAGCCCAACCCAGCCACTACGTCGCATGCCACCATCGCCTGACGCAGCACATTCAATGAAAGGGAACTCGACGATGCGCTCGAATGCCTTCCATCTCGCCTGGTTTCTGCAAGGCTCCAGCGTTCAAGCCTGGGGCGAGCGCTGGACCGGTAACATCAGCGAGGAATGGATGGTGCCGGACCTGTTCCTGGAACTGGCACGCTCGATGGACCGCGCCTGCTTCGATTACATGCTGCTGGAGGACACATCGTATGTCGGCGAAGCCTATGGCAACTCGCGCGACATATACTTGAAATATGGCATGTCGGTGCCGCGGCAGGATCCCTCGGTGGTAGCGTCGCTGATGATCGCCGCCACATCACGGCTGGGAATCGTCCCGACACTGGCAACATATTCCTATCCGCCCTACCTCGTGGCGAGGTTGCTGGGCACGCTCGACCAGGTGTCGCTGGGACGCGCCGGATGGAACATGGTGACGGGCAGCTCGGATTTCGTTGCGATGAATTTTGGCCGCGATCGGCTTCCCGAACATGACACGCGTTACGATATGGCGGACGAGTACATCGATATCGTAACGAGACTGTGGGACTCGTGGGAACCCGACTCGATGATCGCCGATCGTGAGAGTGGTATCCTGATTGACCCCAAGAAGGTGCACGCCATCAACTATGAAGGAAAATACTATAGCTGCCGCGGTCCACTGAACTCCGGCCCCCTGCCACAGGGCCGAGCGGTGATTGCGCAGGCCGGTGGCTCACCACGTGGTCGGCGCTTTGCGGCACAGCATGCCGATACGGTGGTAGCACATGTGAAGGGTGTCGATGCGATGAAGGCTTATCGCGATGACATCCGCCGGATGATGCGCGAGCTTGGTCGCGATCCATCCACCTGCAAGGTGCTGTATCTGATCGCGCCAATCCTGGCGGATACCGAGGAAGAGGCGCGCAATCGTGCCGCCCAACGAGCTGCCGCGGCGGGCAGGAATCTCGACGTCCGGTTGGCGCAACTCGCCAAGATCACCAACATCGATTTTTCCAGTTTCGACCTGGACGCGCCGGTGGGTGAGCTTACGACCAATGGGCATCAGCAGAGCCTGGCGGAGTTCCTTCGTAAGGCCGGCAAGCGCACCCTGCGTGAGGCAATTACCGACTATACCAGTTCCGGGCTGTCCGTTGATCTGGTCGGTACGCCGGAGAGTGTGGCAGCCCAGATGGGTGAAGTGATGGAGGAAGTCGGCGGCGACGGTTTCCTGTTCTCGCTGCCGAATGTCAGTCGCCGGACGATTGCCGAAGTCACTGATGGGTTGGTGCCCGCGTTGCAGCAGCGCGGCTTGACGAGAAAATCCTATGCCCACAAACAGTTTCGTGACAATCTGCTGGAGTTCTGACAGAACCCTCCGATGCCTTTGGCCAAGCATGAGCGTCGTCGGTGGTCGACGACAATCCGGGCCGCTCCCGCGGTTGATGATCGGCCGCTGTGATGACGCAGGTATCTGCCACAATGCGGATTCAGCGGGAGAGCACGATGATCTCGTTCATCAACTGCACCGAGCTGGAAAGCAGATCGCTGATCACGTCGGTGCTGCCGCGACAGGGTACGTGCAGAATATCGGTTCCCGTGTGCAGCTTCAGCATCTCGATTCGCAGATGCGAGGAAGAGCCGAGACAGGCCGACCTATAGCTCAGTTTGCCAGGGTTTTTCTTGGCATGATCGGCCACCTCGGCCAGCGTGTTCAGTCCGAGTGAACTGACCACCACAAAGCCGCAACGCAGGTCACCGAGCCGTCCGATCGGTCCCAGGTCCCGCCGTGGTTCCCAGCCAAGCTTGCGTCGTTGCGGGACGACACACAGCACCGCGGCCGGGCAGTGATAAATCCGCCCTGGCGCGCCGCTTTCAATTTCAGCATCAATCACTTGGGAGATTGCACGCCGAATCGCGATTTGGCGACTGGTCATGTATATGTCACAGTTTTTGCTGGCACCACGCGCGACCACTCTTGACCTCGCGCGAAGTCTGACAATCATAAATGCGAGGTTACGATACGAATGCCCGCGACGGGACGCTCCCAAGGAGGAAAGAGATGGCTGAAGATTGGGCTGCTGACGTCAAGAAGTACACGAGCAATGCGGACGACAAGGTGATCGACGGAATCGTGCGTTATTGTGGAATAGCCCTGCAAAGAAGGGATTCGTCACTGGTTTCCTTCTCCGACAAGGAAGAGGTTGATCGCGTGCGCACGAACTTCCTGAAAAAAAAGCTAGGGCTGACGAATTCGGATGCGGAGCTTGATCAGGCGATCCAAGCCGTCGCCGATAGGATGAAAGGCGACTACACCAGGAACAGGGTTACAGTCTATTACCTTCTTGCCGAACACTTTGGGAAGCTCTCCATATTCGCTTGATGAGGCGATGCAATCTGCGCAGGATGGAACACGCCCGAATCACGCCCGTAGCGGTCGTACTGCGGTTGACTGCGATTATGCGTCGGACAGTGACCCGCCACCGGCTATCGAGATCGACCCGGTCGAGATGCTGGACGAGGACGCGCAGCATCAGAGGCGTATGTAATCTCGCGACAGATCAGGTTTGCGAGTCACGCAGAGGACCGTCACCGATGCATGTTCTCCGTCAACGCGGCAGCGTCATTTTCTCCGCGTCAACAGATATGCCGCCGCTTTCCCGTCAACCCATCGTGATATGCGTAAAGTCCTGATACCAACTCTGCGCCGGCTTGAAGTTCTTCACTTTCGACGACATCGCGCGCGGATTCAGGTCGTGCACTATGAACAGCCATGCTGCTTCATCGACAACGATCTCGTGTGCTGCGGCTAAGAGTTTCATCTGTGCCTCAGGCTCGAAGGTCGCTTGCGCTTTGTTCAGCAACTCGTCCACTTTCTCGTTTGTGTAATGCCCCCAATTCCACCCCTTGGGCGCATAGCTCGCGGTGCTGTAACACCGGAACAATGACGATGTGTCCGTATAGCTCAGGCTGATATTGATCGCATCCACTCCGTGGGACGGGGGAGCGTCGGCGGCGCTACGGAACGCCAGCAGCATCGTACCCCATTCGACGACGTCGAACTCGATTTCAGCGTTCACTGCCTTGAAGTTCTGTTGCAGGAATTCGTTCATCGGAATCGGCACCATCTGGCCGGAGCCAGAGGTCGAGATCATGATTTTCGCCCGAAGCGGCTTGTCGGGGCCATAGCCCGCCTCCTTCAGCAGCGCCCTGGCCTTCTCTGGGTCGTATTTGTAATGGTTCGTCGGCTTACCGAAGAACGGGCTCTCGCCAGGATACAGGCCGGACGCCGGCTTGCCAGTGCCATTGATCAGCACGCACAGCCCCTCGCGATCAAGCGCGTAGTTCAGCGCCTGGCGGACGCGCACGTCGTGGAACGGTGATCCGGGCAGCGTGTTCCAGACATAGGGGTACGTGTGGGGATAAGGCCAAAGACTGATCTGAAACCCGGCCTTCTTCAGCGACGGAATAGCATCGGGTGGCGGGACCTCGATCCAGTCCACCTGACCCGAGCGCAGCGCCGCCAGCCGCGTTGTCGCCTCGGGCATCGGGTAGACTATCATCTTGTCCAGCTTGGGGACGCGCGTTTTGTCCCAATACTTCTCGAAGCGGCTCAGTTCGATGTACTGGCTGGGAACGATCTTGGTGATCCTGAACGGACCCGAGCCGGACGGGTTCTTGGCGAAATTCGCCCAGCTTCTCCCGACTTTCTCCCATTGCACCGGGCTCGCGATCAGCGCGCGCGTGATCACGTAAGGCAGCGAGCTGAACGGATATTTCGTTGTCAGGATAATAGTGTCAGGGCTGACCTTCTCGTAAGCCTCAAGCATAGGCAGGGAGGAGCGCACGATCGGCGCGGCCGGTGCGTCGTATTGCGGAGACTTCTCATCGAAGATCCGCGCATAGTTCCAAAGGATTGCATCCGCATCGCAGATCGAGCCGTCATGGAATTCCACGCCGCTGCGCACTTTGCAAATCCAGCGCAGGTTGTTGGAAGGGTCGATCTTCATTTCGGTGAACAATCCCGGTGTCACGCCGGCCGTGTCATCGGTGTGAGTAAAATCCCAGTTCATTACACTATCGTACGCTGGGTAGCCCAGGAAGCGGTAGCCTTCGCCGCCATTGTTGGGGATGCCCGTCGTCGTGGGCAGATCGGCTGCCGTCATCCCGACGCGCATCACCTGCGGCGTTGCGGCTCCGGCCTCGGTCAAGGAAGCCGCAACCGGGGCGGCCAGGGACGAGGCAAGCAGAGAGCGGCGGGTCAGCATCGACAGAACTCCAGTGACAAAAGGGGTCGCAGGTTGGCGATGGTCAGGTGGTGACAAGTTCGGCGATCGTTACCAAAGCAGGCTGGCTTTCACACCAAAGATGACCCGGCTTCACAGGCATCGGCCGCCTCCGAGCAGCAGTGCATCCTGGAACGGCTTCGGCATGAGGCTGGACGCGATCCGAGCCAGACCGCCGCTCACGTCTGCTCTGCTGACTGGCTGTGCCTTCGCGCCGCGTTGCCGCATGACACCGGACATCTCCCGCGAGTAGTTCTTTAAGCGGCGACCGGCAAACAGCATCATGGGCACAACACCTCGACAGCCGCCTAAGGATGGCTGACCTATGAGTTTTCTTACGCAAGATCGGTGCAAGATCGGTGCCAGATGAATAGCGTCCGACCTTGTGCTGCGCCGCACAAGGATCGAAGCGAACTAGCCTATTTCATTCATCGGAAGGGAGTCATTTGTCGATGACTACTCTTATAGCGCCATGACGAATCAAACGAAATATATAGACTAGAAAATACACATATGGTCAAAACTCGACCTAAATATGATTAAATTATGATCGATAAAAATTACAGTATGATCGTACAATATGCGATCATGGATTTTGGCATGCCGCCGGGACCCCTGATCCGCTTCCAGGACTGCCCCGGTAAATCGACATTTTACGGCATCGTTTCAAATCGATGAACGCTCTCGGCAGAGGCACTATCATCCCCTGCAGGCTGACACCTGCCACCCCAAACGGTCATCCTCGGCAGGCGCCCTGCCCTCCTCCTTCTTATTCCTGATAACGGATTTTATCGAGACTGGCTGCCTATCGTGTGCCAGACGCGCGGAAATGCCCACCCGAGGGCTCGTGCCCGATATGACCAGTCACACTGACGGGCAATGGTGCCTGGCGCCACCTGGACGCCGATCTCGGCCAGACGCGCGCTCATGCATTCACGCTTGACCGTCGGCATGATCACGGCCGCGCCGACCGCGCGAGCCGGGCAGATGGCACCAAAAAAGATGCAGGCGTTGTCGTGACGGTCGGGTTCGTAGGCATCGCGGACGAAGCCCCACTCAGGGACGCAGCCACAGCGAACCGCCCGCGCCAATGGCATCGACCTCCAGTGGCACCGGCGTGCGCGGGGCCATCAGAGCCCGGTGGAGAGGCACACTACATCGGAGGCCGCCCCGTTGGCGGCGCTGGCGAGTCGGTTCGGGATGGCGTTGCCGTTGCTGGTTCTGATCGGATGGCCGGCGATCGATTGCTACGTTTTCAGTTCCCGATCATGATCGCATCCGGCGATGCGGGATAGCGTCCTGGACAAGGTCATATGTTGATGTTCAGGCTGCTGCGTCCAGACGAGGCGCGGATGATCTCCGTTCGGCGTGAGATCTTACTTCGTGGAAGGGGACGTGGACGATGAAAGCTGGTGTGGTTTATCCGCAGATCGAACTCGGCGGTGATACTGGGGCGGTCAGGGCGTTTGCCCAGGCGGCTGAGGATATGGGTTACGACCATATCGTGATCTACGATCATGTCCTCGGCGCCGTTCATGCCGGCAGAGAGCCAAAATTGACCGGCCCTTACAAGGAGAGCGACCCGTTCCACGAGCCATTGGTCACCTATGCATACCTGGCCGGTGTCACGAAGACCCTTGGACTGGCGACCGGCGTGATCATCCTGCCGCAACGGCAGACGGTTCTATTCGCCAAACAGGCCGCGGACGTTGACCTGTTCTCGAACGGCCGGCTGCGCCTCGGCGTTGGGGTCGGCTGGAACTGGGTGGAATATGACGGCCTTGAAATGCCGGATCATTTTCGCCGCCGCGGCAAGCGGCAGGAGCAGCAGATCGCCCTGATCCGGCAACTGTGGGAACAGCCCGTGGTCGAATATCGCGACACCGACCATCACATCGACAGGGCGGGCATATTGCCGCGCCCGAAACGGCAGATCCCGATCTGGTTCGGCGGCTTCAGTGACGCCGCGTACGACCGGGCGGCCAGGATCGGCGACGGATTTATGTTCTCCGGCCGAACCCAGACCGAAGCAGTTGGAATCAAGGCGACGATCACGGCCAGGCTGCGCGAGCTTGGCAGGGATGTCGATGCATTCGGTTTCGAGTCCATCCAGCAATACAGTCGCGGTGACAGCCAATGGCCTCGGGATATCGCGGCGTGGCGTGACGCCGGGGGAAGCCACATATCCGTCGTGACGATGGGCGCGAACCTCACCACGGTGGACGCCCACATCAACGCCATCAGGCGTTGGCGCGAGGTCTACGAGACGGTCGGTTAAGGGGCGGCCGCCCGTTCATGGCGACGGGTGGCCGCACCATGACTGGCTGAGGAAACGGATGGGGCTACCCGTGCAGGAAGCGCCTCAGCGCCTCGCGCGTGTCGTGCTCGGCCTGCCGGGTCACGCGGGCATTCGGCGCGCGATAAAAGCCGTGATACGCGCGCGGATACAGGTGAAATTCCACCGGCACGCCCGCTCGGCTCAACCGATCCGCGTAGGTCATGTTTTCCTCAAGGAAAAGATCGAGACCGCCGACCGAGATGAAGGTTGGCGGCAAGCCCGACACATCCGCCGCGCGCGCCGCGGCCGCATAAGGCGAGACATCGACCGAACCCGGCTCGACACCTAGCAGCGAACGCCAGCCGAAATAGTTGTTCGCTTGCGTCCAGACGAATTCGCCAACACAGGGATGCAGGTCCTGCCGCACCGCTGAGCGATCGTCGATCATCGGATAGATCAGGTGCTGAAAGGCGAATTTCGGTCCTTGCCGGTCACGGGCGTAAAGCGCCGCCCCCGCTGCGAACCCGCCACCTCCGCTTTCGCCCTTGATGCCGATGCGGGCGGGATCAAGCCCAAGGCGACCGGCATTCGCGTGCAGCCAGACAAACACAGAGTAAATGTCTTCCAGCGGCGCTGGGTGTGGCGCTTCTGGCGCCAGGCGATAGTCCACGGAATAAATCGCGCATTTCAGCTCTGATGCGAGGTGCCTGTTCTCCACATCCTTCATTTCCGGCGCGCCCATCACGAAGCCCCCGCCATGGATGTGGATGATGACAGGAAGCGGATCACCGGATCGGACAGGCCGGTAAGTCAGAACCCGGATCGGGTTCGCGCCAAACGCGCTCTCGACGTGGATCTCGCCCGTCTCGATGTCCGGCAGGTCCGGTTTTGGAACGGCGCTCAGCGGCGCGAGCGATTCGGCGCGGCGCCGGGTCAAGGTTTCCGCGGTCAGCGGCGTCTGTGGCGCCAGCGCAAGTGCGGCGCGCAATTCGGGGTCGACAAGTTCGATCGTGCTCATGACTGGCGACCGGTTCTGTTGGGGTTTGAGCAAGACAGTATGGCCACGACGGTCAGGCGACAAGTCGGCGCGGATTTTGAACCGCGCCGGGTTTGTCGGAGACTGTTTCGTTTGAGTCACGCTGCCAGCTTTTGCGCGTTGAGCGTTGAGCGTTGAGCGTTGCGTAGTAGCGCTTCTCGGCCTCGACCGGTGGGATGTAGCCGATAGGCTCCAGCAGCCGGCGATTATTGAACCAGTCGACCCATTCCAAGGTCGCGAACTCGACCGCCTCGAACGAGCGCCACGGCCCGCGTCGATGGATGAACTCGGCCTTGTAGAGGCCGTTGATGGTCTCGGCCAGAGCATTATCGTAGCTGTCGCCGACGCTGCCTTCTGACGGCTCGATGCCGGCGTCAACCAGGCGCTCGGTGTATTTGATCGAGACGTACTGGCTGCCTCGATCGCTGTGATGCACGAGCCCACAGCGATGGAGGGGCAGCCGGTCATGGAGAGCTTGTTCCAGCGCGTCGAGCACGAAGCCCGCGTGCGCCGTTCGCGATGCGCGCCAGCCGACGATCCGCCGCGCGTACGCGTCGATGATGAAGACGACGTAGACGAAGCCGGCCCAGGTTGTCACATAGGTGAAAGAAGTTCTCCTCGAACACCCGTTGAATGTCCGGCTTCAGGACGTCATCCCGCTTTGCCCGCTCGGGCAACCGGGCCGGATCGACGCGACAGGCAACATGCGCATGGTAGGTCGATGGGGCGATCGGCAGCACCCTGCAGATCGGCTCGACCCCATACGCCGCGTGGTGATCGTCAATGAAGGCAATCATCGCTTGTGTCGGCGGTCGAGCTCCGCCTGGGCAAAATACGCGCTCGCCTTGCGCAGGATCTCGTTGCCTGCCGAAGCTCCCGGTTCTCCCGCTCGAGCGCCTTCAGCCGGGCCGCCATATCACTGGTCAGGCCAGGCTTCCCGCTGTCGCGCTCGGCCTTCCTCACCCACTCGTTCAGCGTCTACGCCGTGCACCCGATCTTGCCCGCGATCGACACGATCGTCGCCCACCGCGACCCATGCTCAGCCTC
>WBZO01002454.1_pt1 | contig 24028 bp, 13 predicted proteins | sample 5204261 | NCBI WGS metagenome assembly WBZO01 (sample SAMN12412400, study PRJNA552823) | activated sludge metagenome | isolation source: activated sludge from anammox sidestream of wastewater treatment plant... | place: USA: North Carolina | collected 2017-09
CGCAGGTCTTGGTCGAGGTAGCCGGCTCTCGCGCGGAGCGCGATCGCCGAAGGCGAAGCCGGCGGGCAAGTGGCGAGGCAAGCGGGGAGGCTCGTCGCGCCGCAGGCGCGATGAGGGGGCGCGCAGGTCTTGGTCGAGGTAGCCGGCTCTCGCGCGGAGCGCGATCGCCGAAGGCGAAGCCGGCGGGCAAGTGGCGAGGCAAGCGGGGAGGCTCGTCGCGCCGCAGGCGCGATGAGGGGGCGCAAGCCCCACATGATCAGAGGGCGCAAGCCCCACGTGAACGATGGTACGCTCGCCGCCGTGAAGCGCCGAGCCTACTTCGCGTGGATCGCGTCGCTCCTCGTGAGCGTCGCCGTCCTTCTCTTTGCAAGCGCCTCCCGGGCCGCACCGGAAGCGCACATCCTTCGCATCGACCCGCGCGCCGGTCTGGCCGAGGGCTCGCCGGTGCTGACGAGCGTCGTCGAGGTCGTGCAGTTCACGCCGATGAGCGAGGTCGTCACGAACGCCGGCTGTGGGCAGGCGCGGGGCAACGCGCTCCTCGACTGCATCTCGAACGCGGTCGAGCAGAAGAACGTCATGTGGAAGGCGTTCCCGTTCCCCGAGGGCGGAGCGCGCCTGCTCGTCCGCGTCGACGGCGGCGAGAGCGTCGCGAAGTTCGTCTCCAAGCAGACGTTCGCGGCCGCGGCGAAGGATCCGATGGTCGGCACGGCCTGGCTCATCGCGCTCGACGCATCGAGCTTGATGGGGCCGCGCTACGCCGATGCGCGCGAGATCGCGAACCAGTTCATCGGCACGATGGGGCCGAACGACATCGCCAAGCTCGTCATCTTCGACGATCGCATCTCGCCGTACGTCGCGAACTCGTCGTGGGTGGCGGCGAAGGACAAGGCGCAGCTCGTCAACATCCTCAATGCGAACAGCTCGACGTCGCCCTCGCACCAGCGGGGCCGGCCGCTCTTCAACCAGATCAAGAACATCACCAAGTCGTTCGGCGATCTCGGCAACACCGGGAACATCCAGACGATCCCGATGCACCAGGCGATGGTGCTGCTCTCGAACGGCGCGGGACGCGAGGACGCCGCGAGCGCCGCGGCGAGCGCCGAGATCATGAAGCAGTACTTCAACAAGGGGCGGTTCCCGGAGGACAACCCGCTCGCGCCGAAGACGCCGCTGCCGGTCATCTCGATCTACTTCCCCAATGCGGCGGGCTTCACGAACGACCTCTACGCGATGAACGACATGCAGTTCATGCAGGACATCGCGAACCCGGAGATCGGCGGCTTCTTCGACATCGTCCGCTCGGGGCAGGGCCTCGCGAAGGCGCCGACGATCCTCTCGCTCGTCAAGTCGCGCTTCAACGCGATGTGGGTCGTGAAGTGGCGCCTGTCGTGCCTGTCCTCGACGGCCGAGCAGACCTTCAACCTCGTGTTCCAGAACACGACGCCCCCGGTGAAGCCCGACGGCAGCTTCCGTGACGTGCCGATCGGCGTGAACCCGGGTGAGTGGCCGCTCGACATCAACATGGCCCAGACGAAGGCCGAGGCCGACGCGAACCCGGTGCATCCGGGCGGGACCATGCGTGTCTACGGCGACTTCTGCTGGGCCGGCGACAAGAACCGTGCGGAGGCGTACTTCGTGCCCGCGGGCACGAACCCCGATCAGAACGTCAACAAGAACGACCCGGACATCGCCAAGAAGGCGATGCAGCACCTCATCGCCCAGAACATGCGCGGCGGCGCGGAGGAGGCGAGCGACACGTTCGTCACCTTCAAGGTGCCCGACGAGGAGAAGATCCTCGACGGGCAGGGCGACAACATGGTCACGCGCGTCGTCGTCTACGACAACAAAGCGAAGCGCGCGAGCGGCGTCACCGCGCAGACCGTGCTCACGCTGAAGGCGGGCAAGAAGCCGCTCAACCTGCCGATCATCCTCGGCGCGGCGGGCCTGGTCGTCGTCATCCTCCTGCTCGTCGTGGTGCTCATGCGCGGCGGCGGCGGTGGGGGCGGCAAGGGCAAGCGGTCCGGTCACGCGCCGCCCGCGCCGGTCGTCGCCGGTGGCGGCGGGGCGCCTCCTTACGGTGGCGGGGGCGCGCCTCCGTACGGCGGGGCTCCGCCCTACGGCGGCGGCGGATACCCGCCGGCCGGCGGAGGCTACGCCGCGTCCGCGGCGGTGGAGCCGCAACCGCAGCCGTTCGCCCCGCCTCCTCAGCCATTAGCGCCGCCCGATCCGAGAGGAGGTGGCCACCCTTTAGCCCCAGCGGGGGGCGCACCGGGAGTCATCCAGGTGCGCTGCCCCGCCTGCAACTCGCTGACGATGGCCACGCCCGGTCAGCTCTCGGTGTGCTTCTCGTGCGGTCAACCGCTGCCGAGGGACGTCGCGGCCGCTCCCGGCGCAGCCGCGGAGGCGCCGTCGTTTCCGCTCACCGGCGGGATGGCGTCGCCCCTCGAGCCTCCACCTAATCCGTACGGCGCGAGCGCGGGCGCGGGTCACGTCCCGGCCAGCGCGAGCATCGTGGGCAGCGCGGGTCAGTTCGCGATCCGCGCGGGGATCGAGGTCAAGGTCGGCCGCGATCCCGCCCAGTGCCCGATCACGTTGACCGAGCCGCGCGTGAGCGGCCTTCACGCGACGCTCGAGTTCAAGAACGGTCAGCTCATGGTGCGCGACGAAGGGTCGAACAACGGGACGTACGTCAACGGCGCGCGCATCGCGACCGGTGCCTGGACGCCTGTCCCCGCGGGCTCCATCCTTCGCTTCGGGCCAATCGAGTTCACGGCGAGGATCGAGTGAGCGATCGCGAGACGCAGCCCAACGTGCCCGCATGCGAGATCGCGCTCCGGACGGATCCGGGCCGCGATCCCGACAAGCAGGTCAACGAGGACTCGGCGGTGCACGTCGAGACCGCGCTCGGCCTGCTGGCGATCGTCTGCGATGGCATGGGCGGTCATGCGGGCGGCAAGGAAGCGTCCGAGCTCGCGGTGAAGACGATCGTCGACGAGGTGAGCGGCGCGCCGCGGGACTCCGCGCCCGCCGACGTCCTCCGCCGCGCGATCACCGAGGCGAACGCGCGCGTCTGGAACATGCCCACCGGCGAGCCCGGGCTCCGTCCCGGCTCGACGGTCGTCGTGGTGCTCGTCCACGACCGCGGCGCGGAGATCGCCCACGTCGGAGACAGCCGCGTCTACCTCGTGCACGCGGGCGCGATCGCGCAGGTCACGCGCGATCACTCGATGGTGCAGGAGCTCGTCGACCGCAAGATCATCAAGGCCGAGGACGCCCAGAAGCACCCCGACGCGAACAAGATCCTCCGCGCGCTCGGCATCGCGAAGGACGTCGAGGTCGACGTCCGGGCCGAGCCGATCGCGTACGTCGCCGGCGACGTCTTCATCCTCTGCTCCGACGGGCTCAGCGATCTCGTGACGCCGGCGGAGATGCTCGAGGTTGCAGGCGCGCATGCTCCGGCGCAGGCCGCCGGGCGCCTCGTCGATCTCGCGAATGCGCGCGGTGGCCACGACAACATCACCGCGCTCGTCGTGCGTACGAAGGCGAGCGCCGTCGCGAGCGCGGCTCCGACGCTCGTGAAGACGATCCCGCTCACCGCGCACTCCGCTCCCGCCGCGCAGGGCGACCAGCCCGCGGGCCCGGGCGGCACGCTGCTGGCCGCGCCCATCGCTGCGCCTCCGCCCGCGCCGATCGCTCCGCCTCCGCCCGCCGCCTCGGGACCGGCGATCGTCCCGCCGCACGATCCACCCGAGAGCACGCGGAGCGACCGGGGCCGCATGGGGGCGATCCTCGGGCTCGCGGCCGCGCTCATCGCGCTCGCGGTGCTCGGGCTCTTCTGGGTCAACCGCAAGGATCAGCACAAGCCGGTGCAGATCATCCACGACCCGCCGCGCGAGGCCGGTCCGGAGCCGGCGGATACGGAAGAGCCTCCGCCGCCCGTGGTGAGCGTCGCGCCGCTCGCGACTCCGCCCGGTTGGCCGAACCCGCGCTGGGACGGCGGGCGAGCGCCCGATCCGTGCGTCGGCGCCGCGCGCGCGAGGGCGAACGGCGCGCCCGAGCGCGTGGTGCAGGCGCTCGAAGCGAAGTGCCGCGCCGACGGTGGCACACTGCCGTACTGATCCGCGCTTCCGCATGCCGGCCGGACGGAGGCCGGGTTAGGATGGGCGCCCCCAATGATTCCCGGGTTCGGCAAGGAACAGGTCACGATCGGCAGCGCGCCCGGAAACGACGTCGTCGTCCAGGGGCCAGGTGTCGCTCCGCAGCACGCGCGGATCGTCAAGCAGAACGGCCAGCTCGTCTTCTTCGACGGCGGCGCAGGGCCGTCGTTCGCGAACGGGGCACCCGTAGCGCCGAACCAGCCGGTGCCCTTCGACTTCCGCACGCAGTTCACCGTGGGGCAGGGCGTGCCCGTCCCGCTCTCGCATCCGTCGATCGTCATGATGATCATGGCGCGTGGCAGCGCGAGCGCGCCGCCCGGACACGCGATCATCGGGCGCGAAGCGGCCAGCGCGTCGCTCGTCATCGCCAACCCGGCGGTGAGCGCGACGCACGCGACCGTGATGTTGGACCGCATGATGGTCCAGGACTCGGGCTCGACGAGCGGGACCTACGTCGCCGGTCAGCGCATCGCGCCGAACCAGCCGGTGCCGCTCGATCCGAACGGCGTCGTCGCCTTCGGACCCATCCCGGTGCCCGTGTCGCTCATCGGCCATGTCGTGCAGGCCTTCGCCGGCGGCGGTGCCCCGATGCAAGCAGCCGCGGCCCCGGTGCACGCCGCGCCTCCGCCCGACGCCGGTGGAGGCGCGCCGCGCAAGCACCGGACGGTCATCGGCGAGCTGAACCTCGATCAGCTCGCCGGCGCCGGCGCGATCTCGATCGGCCGAACGCCGGACAACAAGATCGTCGTCCCGCATCCGCAGGTGTCGGCGCGCCACGCGCAGATCATCAACCAGGCGGGGCAGCTCCTCATCGAGGACCTCGGCAGCGGCAACGGCACGTTCGTCCGCGGTCAGCGCATCGCGAAGGGACAGCGCGTCCCGGTCTCGAACGGCGAGAAGGTCTACATCGGCCCGATGCCGGTCTTGATCCACATCGCCGGCCAGCAGGTCAACGTCGTCGTCGAGGACCAGGCGTCGTGGGCGGGCAAGCCGCTCTACGAGATCGAGGCGTGGGACCTGTACCTCGAGGTCCCCGATCGCGACAACAAGGCCCAGATGAAGGTCTTGCTCGACCACGTGTCGTTCAAGGCCCTCCCGGGCGACATGATCGCGCTGATGGGCCCGTCCGGCGCGGGCAAGACGACGCTGCTCCTCACGCTGAACGGCTACCTGCCGCCGACGAGCGGTCAGGTCCGGATCAACGGCGAGGACCTCTACGCCATCTACGACGCGCTCCGCGGCGTCATCGGCTACGTCCCGCAGGACGACATCGTCCATCCCGAGCTCACCGTCTTCGAGGCGGTGAAGTACTCGGCGAAGTTCCGTCTGCCGCCCGACTACTCCGACCAGGAGATCGATCAGCGTGTCGAGCAGACGCTGCGCGATCTCGGCCTCGAGGCGGTGAAGAACCTCCAGATCGGAAAGCCGGAGAAGAAGGTCCTCTCGGGCGGTCAGCGCAAGCGCGTCAACATCGCGCTCGAGCTCGTCACCGATCCGGTCATCCTCTTCCTCGACGAGCCGACGTCCGGCCTCGCCGCCGACGACACCACCGCGCTGATCAACCTCTTGTCGGACCTCACGCGGAAGACCGGCAAGACGATCATCATGACCATCCACCAGCCCGCGAAGGACGAATACGAGAAGTTCAATCTCGCGTTCATCATGGGCTACGGCGGCATCCCGACGTATTTCGGCCCCACGGGCGAGTCGAGCTACAACTTCTTCCGCTCGATCATCCAGCGCGACCCGTACCGGTCTCTCCCGCAGGCGCAGAACCGCCACATCGACAACCCGCGCGACATGTTCGACATGCTCAACATCCGCGAGCGTGTCGTGTGGGACGACATGAAGCGGCAGCAGGGGGACATCCCGCGCAACATCGCCCGCCTCGAGGCAGCGAGACAGTGGCGCGGGGAGTTCATGCACCAGCAGAACCCCGTCTTCCAGCAGATGTACTCGGGGAGACGCGCGGTCGGCACCGAGCCCGCGGCGCGCGGCGTCCCGCACCGCGCGGACGTGGCGCTCTTCCGGCAGCTCACCCTGCTGATGAGCCGCTACTGGAAGGTGAAGATCCGCGACCGGGCGAACGCGATCATCATGTTCGCGCAGGCGCCGATCATCGGCATCATGCTCTCGTTCGTCTTCGCCGGACAGAAGGAGGCGGTGCCGTTCTGGTGCCTCGGTGCGCTCCAGGAGCTCGGCAAGAAGGTGCAGAGCGCCCAGGGCTCGACCGATCTCCTCGCGCGGATGCTCCCGACGAAGGACAACACCGCGGCGATGTTCTTCGTCGTGGTCAGCGCGGTGTGGTTCGGCACGTCGAACGCGGCCCGCGAGATCGTGACCGAGCGCGCCATCTACCTCCGCGAGCGCATGGTGAACCTGTCGCTCGTGAACTACGTGTTCTCGAAGTACATCATCCTCAGCCTCATCTGCATCCTCCAGTGCACGATGCTGCTCGGGATCGTGTTCTTCACGCTCGGCTTCAACGGCGGTCCGGTCGCGTTCCTCGCCGAGCTCGTCGTGATGATCGCCGTCTCGATGAACGCGACCGCGCTCGGCCTCCTCCTCTCGACGATCGTCACGTCGGCGGAGGCGGCCATGGCGCTCACGCCGATCGCGCTCATCCCGCAGGTCGTCCTCGGCGGCCTCATGGTCCCGATGACCACGAACCCGATGCTCAAGCCGCTCATGTACGTCATGCCGGCGCGCTGGGGGTTCGAGGGCTCGATCGCCCACGAGCGGCTCGCGATCGCGAAGGACCCCGCGTGGTTCATCAACCTCCAGAACGCGTCGCTGAACAGCCCGCCCGACTACGTCTTCGGCGGCTACTTCCAGTGCGCGGTGGCCCAGATGGGCTCCGACCAGCTGAAGGGCGCGTGGGGCTTCGTCGATTACGCGCAGCACTGGCTTCCGGTCGCCGTCCTCTACGGGATGACGATCGGCATGCTCATCCTGCTGCTCATCCTCCTGAAGCGCCGCGACCCGGTCTGACGGGCGCGGCCGCGCGACCGTTCCGCGCGACGCATCCCGCAGCTCGTTCCTGAGCTCCCGCGCGTCGGGCACGCGCTTCGCTTCGACGAAGCTCGGTGTCGTGACGCGTGGAGCGCGTGCGCGGATGGAGAGGAGGAACGGATGACCCAGGTGATCGGCTTCGTGGGGCGCATCGCGTCGGGGAAGGAGACCGCGGCCGACTACCTGAGGGATCGGATCGGCGCGCACGTCTTCCGGATGGGCGACCTCCTGCGAGAGGACGCAGCGACCGAGCACGTGCAGGCCGACCGGCACCACCTGCACGAGCTCTCGCGCCGCCGCTTCCGCGAGGTGGGCGGGCGCGCGCTCGCGGAGCGCATCGCGCATCGGATCACGGCGACGCACGCAGAGACCGCGGCCGTCACCGGGATCCGGACGCCGGACGAGGCCGAGGCGCTCAGGGATCGCTTCGGCAAGGGCTTCACGCTGGTCGGCATCGACGGAGGCGACGAGCGCCGCCGCTTCGAGCGTGCGGAGCACCACAGCCCCGAGAGCGACCCCACCGAGTTCGAGCGGTTCGTCGCGGACGATCACGACGACGACGAGCTCTTCCACGTCGCCGAGACGCTGGCGCAAGCGGAGGTCGTCCTCGACAACCGTGGAACGGTCGACGCGCTCTTCGAGCAGATCGAGCACGCGATCGTCCCGCGCATCGAGACCCGCGCGCAGAGCGGCCTGGTGCGGTGGTTCGAGGACCTCCGCTCCCGAGACACGCCGATCGTCGGAGGGAAGAACAGCTCGCTCGGGGAGATGATCGGCACGCTCGCCGAGTCCGGGATCCGCGTCCCCGGCGGCTTCGCCACGACGGCGGACGCCTATCGCCGGTTCCTCACCGAGAACGCCCTCGACGATCGCATCCGCCGATGGCTGGAGGAGATGAAGGACGGCCGCGCGTCGCTCGCGGAGACCGGCGCGCGCATCCGCGAGGCCATCGAGAGCGGCTCGTTCCCCGGCGGCTTCGAGGAGGCGATCCGCGCCTCGTACCGCGAGCTCACCGAGCGCATCGGTCGCAAGGACGCCGAGGTGGCCGTGCGGAGCAGCGCGACCGCGGAGGACCTCCCCGAGGCGAGCTTCGCGGGGCAGCAGGAGAGCTTCTTGAACGTCCGCGGCGAGGAACACGTGCTCGACGCGATCCGGCGCTGCTTCGCGTCGCTGTTCACCGATCGCGCCATCGCCTACCGCGAGTACCACGGCTTCGAGCACATGAAGGTCGCCCTGTCGGCCGGTGTGCAACAGATGGTGCGCTCCGATCTCGCCGGCGCGGGCGTGCTCTTCACGCTCGACACCGACACCGGCTTCCCGCGCATGCTGCTGATCGACGCCGCCTTCGGTCTCGGCGAGAACGTCGTGCAGGGGACGATCGAGCCCGACGAGTACCGCGTCTTCAAGCCCTTCCTCGACGGGGGCGGCGATCCCATCGTCGAGAAGATCTGCGGGGCGAAGGAGAAGAGGCGCGTCTACGCGGAGGGCGCCCCCGGAGGGAGGACGACGGAGGACGTCGACACGTCGCCCGAGGAGCGCGACCGCTTCGTCCTCTCGGACGACGAGATCGTGACGCTCGGGCGCTGGGCCGCGACGATCGAACGTCACTACGGCCGTCCGATGGATGTGGAGTGGGCCAAGGACGGGCGGTCGGGGGAGCTGTTCATCGTCCAGGCGCGGCCGGAGACGGTCGAGGCGCGCAAGGCGCGCGGGGCGCTCCAGACCTACCAGCTGAAGGAGAGCGGCGACGTGCTCCTTCGCGGCCTCGCCATCGGTCAGGCGATCGCCGCAGGGAAGGTGCGCATCGTACGGGGGCTCGAGGAGATGGACCGCTTCGAGCAGGGCGCCGTGCTCGTCGCGCGGGTGACGAACCCGGACTGGGTCCCGATCATGCGGCGCGCCTCGGCGATCGTCACCGATCACGGCGGCCGAACGTCCCACGCGGCGATCGTGAGCCGCGAGCTGGGGGTCCCGGCGGTGGTGGGAGCGAACGAGGCCACCGACGTGCTGAAGGACGGCCAGGAGATCACGGTCTCGTGCGTCGGCGGCTCCGAGGGCGTCGTCTACGACCGCCGGCTGCAGTTCGAGGCGCACGAGGTCGACCTCGGCTCGCTCCCGCAGGTGCGCACGCGCATCCTGATGAACGTGGCGAGCCCGTCGGCCGCGCTCGCGTGGTGGCGCCTGCCGGTGCGAGGGATCGGGCTCGCGCGCATGGAGTACATCATCAACGAGGTCATCCGGGTGCACCCGATGGCGCTCGTTCACTTCGATTCGGTGCAGGAGGAGCAGGTCCGCGCGCGCATCGCCGAGCTGACGCGGCGCTACGCGGACAAGACGGAGTACTTCGTCGATCGGCTCGCGCAGGGCATCGCCCTCATGGCGGCGGCGCAGCACCCGAACCCCGTCGTCGTCCGCACGAGCGACTTCAAGACGAACGAGTACGCGAACCTCCTCGGAGGCCGGTCGTTCGAGCCCGACGAGGAGAACCCGATGCTCGGCTGGCGCGGCGCCTCCCGCTACTACGACGAAGGGTATGCGGAGGGCTTCGCGCTCGAGTGCCGCGCGCTGCGCCGCGTGCGCAGCGAGATGGGCTTCCGGAACGTCGTGATCATGATCCCGTTCTGCCGGACGCCGCAGGAGGCGGACCGCGTCCTCGAGGTCATGGCTCGCCACGGCCTCGAGCGCGGCAAGGACGGCCTCGAGGTCTGGGTGATGGCCGAGATCCCGTCCAACATCATCGAGGCCGAGGCGTTCGCCGAGCGCTTCGACGGCTTCTCCATCGGCTCGAACGATCTCACGCAGCTCACGCTCGGCGTCAGCCGTGACGAAGAGCGCCTCGGTCGCCTCTTCGACGAGCGCAGCCCGTCGGTCAAGTGGCTCGTCCGGACGCTCGTCGAGAAGGCCCACCGCGCCGGCAAGAAGGTGAGCCTGTGCGGTCAGGCGCCGAGCGACCATCCGGAGTTCGCCCGGTTCCTCGTCGAGGCGGGGCTGGACTCGATCTCGGTCAACCCCGACAGCGTCGTGAGGGTGATCGAGCAGGTCGCGAGGGCGGAGGCGGAGTGACCATGTTCGACGCTGCCGTATTCGACACCGACGGTGTCCTGACCCAGACCGCGCGCGTCCACGAGCGGGCATGGAAAGAGATCTTCGACCGCGTGCTGCACGAGCACGGCGACGAGAGGCCGTTCACGCACGAGGACTACCTGGAGTACGTCGACGGGAAGCCGAGGCTCGATGGTCTGCGCGATTTCGCGCAGTCGCGCGGGATCACGCTCGACCCCGAGACGGTGAGCGCGCTCGCCGAGGAGAAGAACGTCCTCTTCCTCCGGCTGCTCGACAAGGAAGGCGTGAAGGTCTTCGGTGACGCCGTGCAACTGGTGACGCGCCTTCGCGCCCACGGCTTTGCGATCGCCTTCGTGTCCTCCAGCCGGAACGCGGCGCACGTGCTCTCGGCGGCGGGGCTCGAGCAGCTCGGCGACGTCCGCGTCGACGGGCTCACGGCCGAGGAGCGGGGCCTGCACGGCAAGCAGGACATCTTCCGCGAGGCGATGCACCGGCTCGACGTCGAGCCGCCCAACGCCGTCGTGGTGGAGGACGCGGCCTCGGGCGTCAGGGCCGCCGCGCAGGTCGGCTGCGGGCTCGTCGTCGGGCTCGCGCGCACCGGCGCCGGAGCGAACCTCCTCGCGGCCGGCGCGCACCGCGTCGTCAGGGAGCTCGGCGAGCTCGACCTCGTGATGGAGCCGGGCTCGAGGGCGAGCCGTGAGCTGCCGTCCGCGCTCTCGTCCGGCGTGGTCGCCGAGCGGATGGAAGGCCGGCGGCCTGCGGTGTTCCTCGACTACGACGGCACGCTCTCGCCGATCGTGCCCCACCCGGACGACGCGCGGATCGACCCGACGATCCGGACGCTCGTTGCCCAGCTCGCCGAGCGCTGTCCGGTCGCGATCATCAGCGGCCGCGATCGCGAGGACGTCGAGCGTCGCGTCGGGCTCGACCGCGTCTGGTACGCCGGCAGCCATGGGTTCGACGTGCGAGGTCCAAAGGGCGAGACGTTCGCGCACGAGGGCGTGAGCGCCGCGCTGCCCGAGCTCGACCGTGCGGAGAAGATCGCACGCGAGGAGCTCGGAACGCTCGAGGGGATCGTCGTGGAGCGGAAGCGCTTCGCGCTCGCGGTCCACTACCGCATGGCGCAGGGCGATAACGTCGAGACCGCCATCCGCGTCGTGCGCCGGCTCGCGGACGAGAGCGAGCACCTCACGCTGACCTCCGGGGAGCGCGTCGTCGAGCTCCGGCCCGACGTCCCGTGGGACAAGGGCCGGGCGGTCGAGCACATGCTCCAGGCGTTCGGTGCGCGCTTCCCCATCTACCTGGGGGACGGTCACACCGACGAAGACGCATTCCGCGCTCTCCGCCATCGCGGCCTCGGCATCCTCGTCGGAGGACCTCGGCGGCCGACGCACGCGGACCTGCGCCTCGAAGGGCCGGAGGAGGTCGCTCGCTTCCTCGCGCTCCTGCACGATCTGGCGTGCCGGCCGGGGGCCTCGCTCGACTGGTCTCTGACCTACGATCGATGGTCTCCCGAGGCGGAGCCGGTGCGCGAGGCGCTCTGCACGCTGGGCAACGGTTGCTTCGCGACGCGCGGGGCCGCCGAGGAGTCCAGGGCCGACGCCGTGCACTACCCGGGGACGTACCTGGCGGGCGGCTACGATCGGGTCACGTCCGTCGTCGACGGTCACGTCCTGGTCCAGGAGGACCTGGTCAACTGGCCGAACTGGTCGGGCCTGAGCTTCCGCCCGTCGGGAGGTGAGTGGCTGTCGCTCGATCGGCTCGAGGTCCTCGAGTACGCGCAGGAGCTCGATCTGCGCCGGGGCGTCCTCCACCGACGCTTCCGCGTGCGCGACGGCAACGGCCGCGAGACGTCGCTGAAGAGCCGTCGCTTCGTGAGCATGGAGGATCCGCACGTCGCCGCGGAGGCCTGGGAGCTCGTCCCGATCGATTGGTCAGGGGGCCTCGAGATCCGCAGCAGCCTCGACGGCACCGTCCGTAACGAAGGCGTCGCGCGCTACCGCGATCTGCGCGGCCAGCACATCGAGCCCGACGACACCGGCAGGAGCGAGGACATGATCTGGCTCGCCGTACGCAGCCGTCAGTCGCGCATGCGTCTGACCGAGGTCGCCCGGACACGCGTCCGTGGAGGGAAGGCCGATCGCCTCGCTCGGACCGTCGAGGAGCACGTGGACCGCGTCGACGAGCGGTTCGACCTCGAGGTCGCCCAGGGCCGTCCCGTCCACGTGGAGAAGGTCGTCGTGCTCCACAGCTCGCGCGACCGAGCGATCTCCGACCCCCTCAGTGACGGGAGGGAGCGCATGGCCGTGCTGCCGGAGCTCGACGCCCTGGCCGCGGCGCACGAGCAGAGCTGGGCCCAGCTCTGGCATCGCTTCGACATCGATCTCGGGCCCGAGCAGACGGAGGCGAACCGTCTTCTGCGCCTCCACATCTTCCACCTCTTGCAGGTGGCATCGCCTCACGTCATCGATCGCGACGTCAGCGTGCCCGCTCGCGGGCTCCACGGCGAGGCGTATCGCGGCCACGTCTTCTGGGACGAGCTCTTCATCTTCCCGTTCCTGAACTACAGCATGCCCGAGCTCACGCGCGAGCTGCTCGCGTATCGCTACCGGAGGCTCGACGCCGCGCGCAGGAACGCGCGCCGCCTCGGCCTCGCGGGCGCCGCCTATCCGTGGCAGAGCGGGAGCAACGGGCGCGAGGAGAGCGCGCTCATCCATCAGAACCCGCTGTCGGGGAGATGGGTGCCGGACGAGACGCACCTGCAGCGGCACATCGACGCCGCGATCGCGTACAACGTCTGGCAGTATCACGCCGCGACCGGCGACCGTGAGTTCCTCGCCCACTACGGCGCCGAGATGCTGGTGGAGATCGCGCGCTTCTGGGCGAGCCTCGCAGAGTGGGATCACGTGCTCGGGCGGTTCCGCATCCGCGGCGTCGTCGGTCCGGACGAGTTCCACACCCGCTACCCCGGCGCGGCGCGCCCCGGCCTCGACGACAACGCGTACACGAACGTGATGGCCGCGTGGTGCCTGCGCACGGCCGAGCGCGCGATCGACGAGCTCGACGACGACCGCCGCCGCGAGCTGCTCGATCGCCTCGGTGTCACGGACGGGGACCGCCTGCAATGGCGGGAGATCGCCGCGCGCCTGCGCGTCGTGTTCCTGGACGGCGACAGGCGGATCATCGGCCAGTTCGACGGGTACGGCGACCTCGAGGAGCTCGACTGGGACGGGTACAGGAAGCGCTACGGGGACATCCAGCGTCTCGATCGGATCCTGGAGCAGGAGCACGACACGCCCGCCCGCTACAAGGCGAGCAAGCAGGCGGACGTGCTGATGCTCTTCTATCTGTTCAGCGCGGGCGAGCTGGTCGAGCTCCTCGGATCCATGGGCTACGACTTCGATCCGGCGGCGATCCCGGAGAACGTCGACTACTACCTCCGGCGGACGTCGCACGGCTCGACGCTGAGCCGCGTCGTTCACGCCTGGGTGCTCGCGCGCTCGGACCGCCCGCGCTCGTTCCGGCTCTTCGAGGAGGCGCTCCGGTCGGACGTCGCGGACACCCAGGGCGGCACCACCGCGGAGGGCGTCCACCTCGGCGCGATGGCGGGGACGGTCGACATCGTCAAGCGCGGATACACGGGCACGGTGATCCGCGACGGCGTCCTCTGGTTCGAGCCGGCGCTCCCCGACGAGCTGCACGAGCTCCGGACGAGGTTCCGCGTGATGGGCGCCTGGCTCGACGTCGTCATCACCCACGAGACGCTCGAGATCGAGCTGACGAGCGGTGCGAAGACCGCGCGCGTCGGGATCGCCGGCCACATCCACGAGGTCGTGCGCGGGCAGCGACGGAGCTTCCCTTTGAAGCCCCGACGCGGGCCGCGCGCAGGGGCCGTCGAGGCCACGCGCCAAATGGAGGGCGAGCTCGCGTCCGCCGCGCCCTGAGCGTCGGCCGCGGGCGGACGCGCCTGGTCTCGATGGTGCGCGCGAGCGTCAGGGCGTGACGCGGCCCACCGGATCCTGCGCGAGCGACTGGCAGAAGCGCGCGGCCTGCGACTGCGCAGCGGCCACGTTGAACACGACGAAGTGGCCGTCGCGTCCGGCGGGAGGCGCGAACTGCGCGAGCACGCCCGTGGCGCGTCCGCCGGCCAGGTTGCCGCTGAGGCCGTCGGCGGGGAGCGCGACGTCCGCGAGGCCGGCCCACGCGGCCTCCTCGATGGGCCGCACGCCGGGGGCGAGGCGCGGGAGCCCGATGGAGATCCCGAGCGTCTCGATGCCCTTCGGCGGCGCGTACGTGTCGCCGGTGCCGTCGGGCGCGATCCCCTCGGTCTGGTAGATGCTCTTCGGCGCGAAGCCCGCGCGCGGCTCGCGCACGATGTGGAGCCCGTAATTGATGGGGTCGGCGACGTCGATCATCGATTGCGCGAGCGTGATGATCGGGTGGAACAGATCCAGCTCTTTCGACTCGTCCTCGCCGCCGAGCTTCGCGAGGAAGCGCAGCGCCGCGGGGATGTCGACGGGCTTCGTCTTCTGGAGGAGGGCGATGCCGAAGATGCTGCCCGCCCCGCTGAGCACGCCGCCGCGCGCGAGCTTGCTCGCCGCGAGGAACAAGGGGCCGTTGAGGCCGCCCTGCGAGTGGCCGAAGAAGAGGACGCGCGAGCCGTCGAAGGCAATGTCGGCGCCGGTCTTCGACACTGCTGCGGGCACCTTCGCCTTCGACTCGGTGAAGAGACGCGCCTGCTGGACGACGTCGACCGCGGCCTGGCGGTTGTGCGTGCGGGCGGCGATCGGGTTCTCGAAGTTGAAGAAGTAGAGCTCGATCTTCGAGTCGTGGTTCGGGTCGTCCTCGGGCGGCGCGCCCGGGCGCGTGCCGTGCAGCACCTGATCGATGCCCATCGACGCGAGGCACTTCTGCGCGAGCGCGCGCGCGGTGCCGTCGCCGACGAACGAGCGATAGTCACCGCCGGTGCCATGGGCGTAGAGCACGATCGGATAGCCGTCCGCGGGCGCGGGGCACCTCTGGGCGTCCGGTACCGCGAGGGCGAAGCGGAGATCGACCGATCCTTGCTGCTTCGGCTTGCCGCCGTCGAACACGAGGCCTCCGCCGTCCGCCGGCTTCGCGAACGGCGCGGTGCCGGCCTGGTACAGCGGCGTCGGCCCGTAGACGCCCTCGTAGACCGCGAAGTCCGCGTTGTCGTCCTTCTTCACGAAGTCGTGCGCGGTCGGGGCCGGCGTCTGCATCGCGTCATCGGCGAGCGCGTACGTCTCCTCGGTCGGGTCCTCCGTCGTGAAGACGGCGAGGTGCGCGATGTCCTCCTTCTGCACGCCCGCGGCCGCGAGCTGGGCGACCGCGGGGCCGTACAGGTCGCGCGCGGCGCGCGTGCGATCGCTCGCGTCGCGCAGGCCGATGACCTCGGCGAGATCGTCGCTCGGCGCGATCTCGGCGCCGCCCTCGGCCTTCACTCGATGGGTGACGACGACGGCATATTTCGTCTTCGGGCGGAGCGGCGCGCCGATCATCGGCATGACCATGAGGGTGCCCGACGGGATGTAGATCGCTTCGGCCTTCTGGAAGCGCAGCTGCGCGAGGCGGCGCTTGCCGCGCTCCGGCGAGGCGTCGTCGACGTCCACGATCTGCACCGGCGCATCGTTCGCGAGCGTCGCCGGAGGATCGGCGGGCAGCGTCGAGGTGTCGATGGGCGCGGTGAAGCGGAGGTAGATCGCGGATACCGGCGAGAAGCCCTTGAAGAGGCCCTTGGTCGAGTTCACGTACTCGGCGAGGAGCTTCACCTCGAACGGGTTCGGATAGCCGGCGAAGCGCGCCGTGCCGTCGCTCTCGCGGCGGACGTCGCTAGGGAACGGGTGGTCGAAGAAGGTCGGCCCGGCGAGCGCGTCGAGCGACGCGGGGACGACGAAGATCGACGACGCGGGGGGACCGGAGGCCGGGGCCGGATCCGAGCTGCAAGCCGACAGCGCGCATCCCACGAAGAGCCCGGCGAGGACGAGCCTCTGCATGCGGTCCTTCTAGCACCGCAGGGCCCGATCGGTGGCATGATGAGAGCGTGACGACGCGCCGCGTGCCTGCCCCGCCACCCTGGCACTCGAGCCTCTTCACCGTGGGCGTCACCGGGACCAACGGCAAGACGACGACGACCGCATGGGTCGCCGCGGCCCTCCGCGTGCTCGGCTCGCCGGTCGCACGCGCCACGACCGTCGGCTTCTTCCTCGACGACGAGGAGGTGCCGATCGAAAAGAGCTACGACGGCTTCATCTCGGGGATGAAGGCCGCACTCGACCGGGGAGGGAAGTACGCCGCGATCGAGGTCACCAGCGAGGCGCTCGCTCACGGCTTCGCGCGAGCATGGCCGTGCCGCGTGGGCGTCTTCACCAATCTCACGCACGATCACCTCGACGCGCACGGCAGCCCCGAGCACTACCTCGCCAGCAAGGCGCAGCTGTTCGTCTCGCTCGGCGACGGCTGCTCCGCGGTGCTCAACGCCGGCGACCCGGTCTACGAGCTCCTCCGCGAGGTCGTGCCCGGCGGCGTCGGCGTGAGGTCGTACGCGGTCCCGGCGAGGGGCGAGATCAAGGGCACCCCGGACATCGTCGCGACCTCGGTCGACGTCTCGTGGGAGGGCACGCGTGTCACCTGCGACGTGCGCGACCCCTCGAGCGGCCTCCCGCGCGAGGTGCGCGTGCGCGCGATCGGCGAGGTCTACGCGGAGAACGCGCTCGCGGCGCTGCTCGGGGCCGTGGCCGCCGGTGTCCCCCCCGAGGAGGCGCGCAAGGCGATCGCGAGCGCCCCGCCTCCGCCGGGGCGGTTCGAGGTGATCGGCGAGCGGCCGCGGGTCGTCGTGGACTATGCGCACAGCCCCGACGCGCTCGCGCGGACCGTGTCGACGGCGAAGAGGCTCGCGGCGGAGGGCGGGGGCAAGCTCGCGGTCGTGTTCGGCGCGGGCGGCAAGCGCGACAAGGCGAAGCGCGCGCCGATGGGCGAGGCCGCGCGACCCGCCGACGTCGTCGTGCTCACGACGGACAACCCGCGCAACGAGGACCCCGCCGAGATCGCGCGGGCGATCGCCGAGGGCCTGAAGGGGCACCCCGACGTGCGCACCGAGCTCGATCGCCGGCGCGCGATCATCGACGCGATCCGCAAGGCGGGCGAGCACGACGTCGTCCTCGTCGCCGGCAAGGGGCACGAGACCGAGCAGACGATCGGCTCCGAGACCAAGCCGCTCTCGGACGTCGATGTGGCGCTCGAGGCGCTCGCCGCGCGCGCCTGAACCGTCAGTCGCCGAAGACGTCGCCTTCCGAGGTGGCGACGGCCGCGCGTGCCGTCCACTCCTCGAGCGTGCCTTCGTCGCTCTCCGACTCGATCGCGTCGATGGCCCGCTGCGACAGGGACACCGCCCGTGCGGCGAGCACGGTACGGAGGAGGCGGCGAGCAGCTTCCACGCGTCCTTCTTCGCGTCCTTCTTCGCGTCCCTCCACGCGTCCCTCCACGCGTCCTTCGGCGAAATACTTCTTCGCGAACTCGCTCTGGTACTCCCACTTGCCCTGAGCCATCACTGCCTCCAGCGCCGCACGCGCGAGCTCACCGAGGTTGCTGTAGATGAGGTCAAAATACGTCGCGGCCCGCGCGTCGTCGAGGTGAGCCGCGGCATCCACGGCTGCCTCGACCACGCGTCGCCCGTCCGGACGAGCTCCGTGGACGATCGCCGCGAGCACCGCGAGCTCCGGGGCTTGCCGCGCGGCCAGGGCATCGTCGATGCGTGGGATCGAATCGGGGCCCAGCACGAAGGGGAGGAACGGGCTCGTCGGCTGCATCGTGACGATCGGTTGGCGCGCCCAATCGGCGACGGAGGTGTAGGGGGCGAGCACGACGAGGAGTGATGGGCACCGGAGCCGAGCGTGAAGCGATGCGAGGTAGAACGGCCATGCAAACCGCTTCTCTTCGCGCGCCGCGAGCTGAACCTCGAGCAAGATGCCCATGACGACCCGCTCGCCGTCGTGCAGCGTGATCGCGGCATCGGCGCGGCGCTCGAGGGGGACCGCCTGCGTGAAGTCGGCGCTCGCCACCGATGCGTGCGTGAAGGCGGGCGGATCGAAGCCGGCGTGCGCGAGCAAGGCGGCGACGAGGGCCGGCCGCTCGTTCAGGAGAAAGAGCGGTGCTTCGTGCATCGGGGACGCCACGGAGGGCATGCACAGCAGGTCGCATGCCGCGACGGCGCGTGTGCGATATCAAGGGCTTGAATGGCGTGACCATATGGCCCGGCCAGCGAGAGCCTGGCCAGCCTGGCCCGCGCCAGTCACCCGCGAAGCGTCAGTCGCTCAGCTTCGTGAGATTTCCGCTCGGCCCGTAGCTGCCGGCGGTGAAGATCGCGTAGTCGTTGAAGCGCAGCGTGGTGCCCGCGAGCACGAAGCAGCCGCTGTCGTACTCCGACTGGCACCTCGGGATCGACTGCGGGCGGACCTTGATGCTGCACGACTCGTACTCGTTCCCGACCTGCTGGCTCTCGACGATGCGGATGGAAGCGCTCGAGACCTGCGCCGCGACCTTCGTGCCGATGGTGCCGGTCCGGCACTTGAGCGCGATGGTGATCGAGCTGCCCGTGAACTTCAGGCGGAGGTCGTCATAGGACGTCTGGCCCGCCCAGAGACCGCCGATGGTGTCCTCGGTGACCGTGGCGCTCTCGGGCGGACCGAAGAGCGCGTCGTACTCGCTCGAGCCGCCGGACGTGTCGCCGCCCGCGCTCGTGTCGGTCCCGCCGTTCGCGGTCGTGCCGTCGCTCGTGCCGCTCGGCGAGCCCGATCCTCCGGAGCTGCTCGACGGGCCCTGACCGGTGACGGTGCTCGTGCACCCGACGAGGAACGACACGAGGAGGGACGGGTAGAGGAACGACGGCGTGCGCACGCGCGAGGATGTTCCACGCGATCCCGGGGCGCGCAAGGTGACAATCGGCGGATTCGACATGGCGTGCGCCGCGGGCAGCAAGGCGCGTGCCCGCGCGATCCATCGCCATTTCCCGGCTCGTTCGCGCACGTTTGCGCCAGCGTGGCGCTTCGCGCGCCGGACGGCCGTTCACGTTGCAGGACGCTACTTGACGAATTCGACCGTCGGCACCGGACCCGTCGGTGCGGGCGGCGAGTCCTTCGGCGGGCCGTCGTGCGTGACCCAGTAGATCGTGAGGAACGCGAGCAGCGCCGCCGTGAGCAAGAAGACGACGCGCGACGTGGGGTCGGGCTTCACGCGCTCCGCGAGGAGGAGCGCCGCCTTCTTGATCGCGTCGTCCTCCGCGCGCGCCGCGAGCTTCTGCGCGCCCTCGGTCACCGCGCGGTAGTCTCCCGCGGCATATGCCGCGACGAGCTCGTCGAGCGCGTCGTCCTTCGGGAAGTCGCGGGCGAACGAGGGGAAGCCCCAGTCTTTCGGATCGGCCTTGCGGTCGGCTTTCATTGCGCGGCGGAGGCGGACGGGCGCGACGACGGGCGGGCGACGTGGCCGTGCGCGATCTCGAGGTGGAGGAGCGTCGGCTTGAGGCCCGGGCTCACGAGGCTCGGCGTCACCTCGCTCGAGGGGAACATCTGCACGAAGGCCGGCGCGCGCTTCACGCGATCGACGATCGTGCGCTCGAGGATCATCGACGTGTACTGCACCGCGCCGAGCTCGGGCGTGTTCGCGTTGAGCACCACGTCGAGGTCCTGCTTCTTGCACATGTATGCGAGCCCGCGGATCTTGCTCTCGAGCGGCGACCAGTTGTCCGCGCACGTGCCGTTCTCGCTGATGCCCCAGACGCCGGCGTCGGTGTTCACGAAGAGCGTCTGGTTGCCGGTGGTGTGGCCCGGCGTCCGGAGCAGCATCACGCCGTCGCCGAGCGCGAGATCGCCGTCGGTGAGCACGACGTTCCGCATGTTCACGCCGAGCCGCCCGTCACGGACGAACCATGCCTTCTGGAACGGATGGAGGTCCTCCCACTCTACCCACTCGCTGCTCGGTGCGAGGAGCTTCGCGTTGGGGAAGCGCGGCTTCCTCGCTCCGTCGGTCGTGCCGAGCGTGCTCCTCAGGTCCTGCGTGTGGAAGTGGTCGTACGCGATGTAGTCGACGTCCTCCGGCTCCAGGCCGAGGCGCGAGAGCTGCGTCTCGAGCGGCTCCCAGCGCTTGGCCATGAGGTCGGTCATGCGCTCGCCCATCTCCTCGATCATCCGCGCGAAGAACGGCGTCGCGCGCGCGCCGTCGATGTCCGTCGGGTTGAACAGGAGGTTCTTGAGCTCGCCGCGCTCGAGGAACTGCACGAGCAGGCAGCGGTGGGTCATGATCACGAACGGCGCGGGCGAGATCGCCGCGGCCCAGAACGCGTAGCGCGTCGGATAGGCGAGCGTCGTGAGCGGCAGCGTGCGCACGGACACGCAGCGCGGCCCGCCGGCGAAGCGCTCGCGCAGGCGCTCCGCGCCCTTCTTCACCGCACGCAGCTGCGCGCCGTGCGCGGTCTCACGCCAGGCCTGATCGAGATCGGTGAGGCGATCCATGGGCCCGAAGGGTAGGTGAGGCCCGGGGCGGGCGCTACTGCCGCGCGGCTACTGGCAGTGCCCGAGCTTCACGCCGCCGCTGGTGGGCGCGTTCGCGCCGTAGACGTCCTCGCAGGTCTCGAAGAGCCCGCAGTCGCTCTGGCCGATCCGGCACCACTTCTCGCACTCGGGTCCGAACAGCGGATGGTTCACGCAGGCCATGCCCTGCTTGCAGTCGTTGTACGAGCTGCAGGCGTCGTAGAGGTCCTTCGTCCCGGACTTGTCGCAGTCGGTCGCCTTGACGCTGCCGTCGTAGATGCAGTTGTTCGAGCCGCACACCGCCGACGGGTTGCGGAGGTCGCACGTGATGGTGCAGACCTTCCCGTTGGGCACGAGCGTGCCCGGCGGGTCGTAGAGCTCGGTGCACATGCCGACGCCGGCCATGCCGCTGCACGCCGTGTTGATCGCCGCGCAGTAGGGACGGCACGCGCCGTACGCGCAGGCGAGGCCCTTGGCGCACTGGCTCGACGTCGTGCAGAGCGACGCGAGCGGGCCGCCTCCGGCGAGCGTGCAGCTCACCGCGCCGGTCGCCTTGTTCGTGATGTCGCACGTCTCGTTGGCCGCGCACCCGCACTGCGGAGCGAGCCCGCACAGGTTGCTCGGCGCGGTCTTGGTGCACGCGCCCGCGTCGACCGCGGAGCCGGAGTCGACCTTGCCGGCATCGACGGGCGTGGTGCCCGCGTCGGTCGTCGTGCTCCCCGCATCGCTCGTCGCCTGGCCCGCGTCGTCGCCGTCGGCCGGCGGATCCTCGTCCGGGGTCTTGCCCGGGACCTTCACGCTCGGCGGCTCGGGCTCGGTCGTGTCGACGCTCTTCTTCGGGGCGTCGCCCGTCGGATCGGGGTCGGACGCGCCCTGCGCGCAGGCCGCGAGGCCGAGCACACCACCGAAGATCGTCGCGCGCCAGATGGGACGGATGCGGGTAAAGCTCATGCGAGGGTCCGGGTTCTAACACGCGACCCGCCGCGCGCCGCCCGGCCCCGTCCGCTGCGACGCACGCGAGACGCGCTGCGTCGTCCCCCGCCGATCCCTGCTATTTCGGGCAGGAGACGACGGGCGTGAGAGGGCTGAATTTCAGCCCGTCCGTCTTCCCGCCGACGGTCACCCGGGCCTCGTCGAGCTCCTTCAGGGCGCCCTCGAGGAGGCCTTTGATCTGGTCGAAGGTCTGGTTCAGCTTGTCCGTCTGCGTGCCGGGTACGGCGGCGCAGAGGAACTTGGGCGCGCCGCAGGCGTCGAGCGCCTCGCAGGCCGGGCCGTAGGCCGCCACCGTGCGAAGCGCCTCGTCGCCGTAGATGACCTTCCCGGCGACCATCGTGAGCCAGACGTCCTTCGGGTACGCCGCCAGGACCGCGTCGTAGGCGTCGCCCCCGGTCTTCCGCACGGCGAAGAGATCGCCGAGGTAGCCCTTCTTGATCACGCCGAGCTTGTCCCCGAGGCCGAGGACGATCGCCGCGTTCTTCGTCCCCATCTCGACGACGTCCCGCGGTGAGAGCCGCCCGTTCCACTTCTCGGTGCTCACCTTCCGCGCCGCGCGGAGCTCGTCGAGCATGTTCGGGCTGCCGCCCATCGACCAGTCGGGCGCGAGGGCCACCAGGATGCCGTTGTCGAGCGCGAGGGGGACGTTGGTCGTCGCGTTGTACAGCGCCATGTTCGACGCCGGCGACCAGATCAGCTTCATCCCCTTGTCCTTCATCACCGTGAACTCCGCCTGGGTGAAGGCGGTGCCGTGGGTGATCGCGGTCTGCGGGGCGTAGAGGCATCCCGGCGTCGTGGTGAGCGTCCCGAGCGTGGTCCACTCGCCGAGCGCCTTCCCGTCGGTGCCCTCGCCGACGTGGATCAGATACGCCGCGGTCTTGCCGCTCGCGTAGTTGCTGCAGACGCCGTCGGCCGTGGACTTCGACGGCAGGATCGCCGCGGTCTGCACCTTGTCGCTGTCGAGGCCGTTGAACTGCGTGTCGATCGAGCGCGCGAGCGAGCTGAAACACGGAAACCCCGTGCCGGGGAGGCCGACGATCGACGTCGTCCCGGCGACGACGCCCTTGGTCTCGCCGAACTTGAGCACCTCGCACCGGAGGCTCCCCGCACCGTCGAGCCGCGCCGGGCACCACGTGGGCTTGCCCTGAGAGTCGTCGACGATGCACTGCTTGATGTCGACCATCTCCTTGTAGCGAGCCTCGTTCGGCCACTGGTCGTGGTTCGTGTAGACCTGCGCGGGCAGCCAGTCGGAGCCGTCGAAGATGTCGAAGAGGATGTGGTTGTGCGTGTCGATGAGGCCGGGCGCGATGACGCCGTCGATCGTCACGTGCGCGACGCCTTCGGCCTTCGGATCGCTGGCGCACGCCTGACCGGGCTCGGCGCACGCGATGACGCCGTCGGTGCCGACGAGCACCATGCCGTCGAACGGGCCGTTCTCTCCGATGACCGTTCCCTCGAGGAGGATCCCCTTCGCCGGATCGCCGCTGACCGAGGCGCCGTCGACGGACACGGACGTATCGGCTCCCGCGTCCGTCTCGTCCGGTGCACTGGGAGGGAAGGACGGGTTCTCCTGATCCGCGCAGCTCGCAGCGACGATCGGAGAAGCCGCCGCGAGCATCAAGGCAAGGACACGGCGCATCCCTTCGAGAATAACGAGAAGCGCGTGCGTTCCACCAGCCATAGCGTGTGCGGTTCGAGACGCACATCGGCGTCGCGTCGGCCTTCGCCGACATGGTAGCGTCCGCGCCGATGCCGAGACGGCACCGCCCCGGAGCGAGCGCGACGAGCATGCTCGCCCACGTCGAGGAGGTGGTCCTCGCGACGAGCGGCGAGGACGCCTTCGAGCTCGTCTTCGCCGTCGCCGCCGCCCGCTTGCTCGGCAAGGACGTGCGGAGACATCCCGAGCTCGGCGCCGCCTCCATCGCGAAGGTCGATCGCGATCTGCTCGCGCGGGTCGACGCGCTCCTCGCGCCGGCGCTGTCGCGCGTCGATGCGCTCGACGCGGTCTTCGAGGCGCTCGTCTCGCGCGTGTCGAAGGGACAGAAGGGACAGTTTTTCACCCCGCGGCACGTCGTCGACTTCGTCATCCGCACCCTCGCGCCGCGTGCGCGCGAGGTGGTCGTCGATCCGGCCTGCGGGTCGGGCGCGTTCCTCGCGCATGCCCGCGCGCATGCTCGACCGCGCACGGTCGTCGCTTGGGGCTGCGACGTCGACGCGCGCGCGGTGCGCGTCGCGCGGCTCCGATCATGTCGGCCCCGTGCC
>WBZO01002455.1_pt1 | contig 24019 bp, 5 predicted proteins | sample 5204261 | NCBI WGS metagenome assembly WBZO01 (sample SAMN12412400, study PRJNA552823) | activated sludge metagenome | isolation source: activated sludge from anammox sidestream of wastewater treatment plant... | place: USA: North Carolina | collected 2017-09
AGTGTATTTTGGGGGCTGGCAAGGCAGTGAAATAGGCGCATAGCCTAAGCTACGTAACTATTTCACTAACACAGCCAGCGCCCAAAAGACGCCGCCCAAATGCGTAAGTTATTTCCGACACGTTCCTTAACTCATATACCAAGTTCTCAAACGGGCGCAAAGGGCTGGTCACGAGAGGAAAGGCGAGCTTTTTTAGGCTGGAAAGGTAGGCAGACTGCCTGGAAAAAGGGAAGGGGAGCGGGAAAAATTAAAAATGCCATGGCCACGTGTTCCGGTCTGCCCGGCGCAGAGGCCTGCCGAGTTTCCCGGCACGTTGCCTAAAATATACTGGCCAAAACACCCAATTTATTTCCGGCACGTTTCTAAGAAGCTGTTTGGATTTGGCTGCCAGAGAGAAAAAGACGACTTCCTCGCTCGGTGAGCTAAATTCAAACAGCTTCTAAAGCGTTCTCCTTCAACACTCTGTCCAGCTCTTCCAGTAAAAAATCTGCATCTTCCTTTGAGAAGCACATTGGCGGCTTGATTTTCAACACGTTCTCCAGAGGGCCATCAGTGCTCATCAGGATTCCCAATTCTCTCATGCGGTTGGCGAGGTAGGCGGCTTCGACGGTGGCTGGCTCCAGCGTGTCGGGGTTTTTCACTAATTCAAATCCGAGGAACAAGCCTTCTCCCCGCACGTCGCCGATGATGGGGTGCAGTGCCTGCAATTGCCGGAGTCCGGTCATGAGGTAGTTGCCAGTTGTCAGCGCACGGGCCTGCAGGCCCTCTTCTCGGATGATGGCCAGCACCTCCAGCCCGATGGCGCAGGAGACCGGGTTGCCTCCGAAGGTATTGAAATACTCCATGCCGTTGGCAAAGGCATTAGCTACAGGCCCCGTGGTGGCAACTGCAGCAAGTGGATACCCGTTGCCAATGGGCTTGCCCATGGTCACGATATCGGGCACGACACCCTGCAGCTCGAACCCCCAAAACCGGCTGCCCACCCGGCCAAAGCCCACCTGCACTTCATCGGCGATGCAAAGCCCTCCTGCCGCCCGCACCTGTTGGTAAGCTTCCTGTAGGTAACCTTCCGGCAAGACAATCTGCCCGCCGCAGCTCAATATGCTTTCGCAGATAAATCCGCCGGGATGGCGCCCCAGTGCCTGTATCTTTTCGATGGCTTGTTGTATCTGGGCCGCGTATTCTTTGCCTGCTTTAGGGCCTTTGCGGTACGGCCCCCGGTAAGTGTCGGGCATGGAGACGATGTGGGTGTGGGGCGGAGCACCCCGTCCTCCCTTCCCATCAAACTTGTAGCTGCTGATGTCAATGCAGCCACCCGTATTGCCGTGGTAGCCTGCCTCCAGAGCTATCATGTCCTTGCGGCCAGTAAAAGCCTGCACCATGCGCAGTGCCAGCTCGTTCGCCTCGCTGCCGGAGTTGACGAAGTACACCACGCACAGTTCAGGGGGCAGGGTAGCCAGCAGCTCTTCTGCAAAGCGGACGATATTTTCGTGCAGATAGCGAGTATTGGTGTTCAGCAGAGCTATCTGCCGCTGTGCAGCCCGCACCACTTTGGGGTGTTGGTGTCCTACATGCGGCACGTTGTTCACCGTATCCAGGTAGCGCCGGCCCTTGTCGTCGTAGAGGTGCTGCATGAAGCCCCGGACGATGTGTAGCGGCTGCCGGTAAGAAACGCTTAGGCTGCCTCCCAAATGCTGTTTCCGAAGTGCGAGAATCTGCGGGCTTTGCAATTGCTTCCAGTTGGCACTCCTGCTGCTGATCTCAGGACACAAGCTCAGCCATACGTCCTGCTCTTCGGGAAATGCCACACCCGGGAAGTCGCCCTCCAGGCCGAGCAGGTCGAGTATGACCTGGAAATGCAGGTGAGGGGGCCAGTTCCCGTTCTCTGGTGCAGAGCCGATGTTGGCGATTTGTTGGCCTTGTGCAATGGCCATGCCGGGCGTCAGGCCTTTTAGAGAGGCCCGACTGAGGTGGCCGTAAAGCGTGAAAAACGTGAGCTTTTCGGAGGGTTTGTGCTCCAGGATGAGCGTCGGGCCGTAATCTCCCTCCCCGGCGTTGTCGCCGAAGCTATGCACTTTACCGGCGAGGGGCGCAAAGACGGCCGTGCCTGCTGCCGCCCAGATGTCCGTGCCGAGGTGAACGGTGCGCCATTGCGGGCCGCTGTTCCCTTTGACCCGGTAGGCGTCGGTGGTGTAAAAGGGGCGCACCTCGCCATAGCCGCCGATGCCGAAGCTAGCGTCTGCTTCGTTGAGCAGGCGAGTAATAGTCTTTTGAAAATTCTTTGCCGGGGAGAAATTTTCATTGTTGCCCAGATCAAGGCTGGCCACGCTCAGGTCGAGCAACCGCCATTTTTTATTTTTAAAATCAATGACAGAGCTGGGCTGTGCCGTTGCCCGCCATTTTTCAAAAAAAAGCCGCTGTGGGCAAGGCTCCCAGCCGCAAGCCTGCCGGAAGCAGTACAGGGCAAATGCGGGTGAAATTTGCCGCCATTTTTCCAGTAGATCCCAGGCAGGACGCTCGCTAATGAGCAAGTATTCGTTTTCGGGTTGATCGAAGCGGTTGAGGGCCGAGGTAGTCACGCTGATGAGCAGACGCGCAGCCACGAGCGGGAACAGCAGTGCTACCTCTTCCTCCTCAAGCGGAAATTGTCGGTGGAATCCTCTCACCAGGTGAACTGCCGCATCCAGGGGGCGGGGCTTGTCCATGACGGCGTAGGTGATGGCGATGGCTAAGTCGTGGATTGTACAAGTGTGAACGGCGTCGCCGAAATCAATGAGGCCTTTTACCTGGGGGTTTTCAAGCCCCCCGTCCACCAACACATTGTAATCGTTGGCGTCGTTGTAGATTGTGCTGTGGCGCAGGCTGCCCAGATAGGGGGCGGCATTTTTTTTAAAAAAATCAAAGAAATAACGGGCCAGTGCTTGCTTTTCTGCTCCTGGGATTTTGTGCAGATGCTCTTCCACCCAGGTCGCCTGGGAAATATCCCATTTGAGCTGGCGGTGGGCAGCGGGGTGGTCGAAATCCTCCAGGGCGCTGCACAGTTTGCCACAGGCTCCCCCCAGGCTTTCCAGCAGCCGGGGCGTGTGCGGGTTGACTTCGGCCAGCAGCCTGCCCGGTACCCAGGTGAGCAGGCGGAGGAGGCGTTCGCTGCCCGCAGCGTCCTGGATAGTGGTGATGCCCTCGCCGGCTTTGCTCAGAACCAGTCGGGGTAGGTGCAGGCCGGTTGGTGCCTTTTCTATGTGCTGTACGATGGCGTTTTGCAGGTCGAGGTGTTGTCTGCTTTCGCCGGTGTGGGCAATTTTCAGGACAAACTCACTGCCCTCAGCAGTAGTGAGGCGGTAGTTCAGGTCGCGTTCACCCGGAAGCTTCCGGGCGGTGGCCTGCAGACTGAAATGCTGGGCAGCGAGGGCTTCAACTTGCTTTTCATAAAAAGCAAGATCCTGATATTCAGTGGGTTGGTTCATTTTTTAAAAATTTGATACAACCTCCCTCATGGATTATTTGGCGCTGAAATCTGCCAAATAACTTTTGAGACAGGCTCAATTCCAACAGCATCTGAAAACGAGCAATTTTTCGTCAATTTTTCTTCTTTTTTCCGTTGCGTAGCAGCGCTACGCAACGGAAAAAAGGGGGAAAGTAGCGTAAAAGGGCCGTTTTTTGCCAAGTGACCAAATCGCAAACGAGCTCTTAGTGCTTGCGAAAATTACGAGTGTCGGGAGTACCCGGGAGGCAGGAACAAGGGGAAGCATTCCTTTCCTCTTTTTCCGGAGCGGGTAAAAATTGAGTGCGTTCATCCCGAGACAGGCCCCGCCGAGCAGCTGCGAAAAGTCAAACTTCAAAGCACAAGTATTTCATTTCGACAAATTCCTCAATGCCGTATTTCGAGCCTTCTCGCCCGATGCCGCTTTCCTTGACCCCGCCGAAGGGGGCGATAGCTGTGGAGATCATGCCAGTGTTGATGCCGACCATGCCGTACTCCAGCTCTTCGGCGACCCGCCAGATGCGGCTGATGTCGCGGCTGTAAAAATAGGCGGCTAGTCCGGAGGTGGTGTCGTTGGCCATTTCGATGACTTCGCTGTCGGTTTTAAAAGAAAAAACGGGTGCTACGGGGCCGAATATCTCTTCGTTGGAAACAGCCATGCCCGGCTTTACGCCAGCTAGCACAGTGGGTTCGTAAAAGGTGCCGCCCAGGGAGTGCCGCTTGCCGCCGGTGAGCACCCGAGCGCCCTTGGCCACGGCGTCGCCAACGATGCGCTCGACCTTTGCCAGGGCTTCCTGGTTGATGAGTGGCCCAATGGTCACGCCTTGGTCGAGTCCCGAGCCGACTTGCTGGCGCTGTACGGCCCTACTGAGTTTTTCGATAAATTCATCGTAGATGTCCTCTTGGGCGAAGAGGCGGTTGGCGCAGACGCAGGTTTGTCCGGCATTGCGATACTTGGAGGCGGTGGCTCCTTTCACGGCAGCGTCCACGTCGGCATCGTCGAACACGATGAAGGGAGCGTTGCCGCCCAGCTCCAGGGAGAGCTTTTTGACGGTAGAAGCGCACTGGCGCATGAGCAGCTTGCCTACCTCGGTGGAGCCGGTGAAAGAGAACTTCCGCACGAGAGGGTTTCCCGTCAGCTCGCTGCCTACGGAGGCGGGGTGGCTCGTGGTGACGACATTGAAAACTCCCGGAGGGATGCCTGCCTCCTCAGCTAGGGCAGCCAGCGCCAGCGCGGAGAGGGGCGTATCTTCAGCGGGCTTCACTACGACGGTGCAACCAGCGGCAAGTGCCGGAGCAACTTTGCGGGTGATCATGGCATTGGGGAAGTTCCAGGGGGTGACGGCAGCCACCACGCCAATGGGCTGACGGATGGTCAGAATGCGCTTGTCGGCAGCGTGGCCGGGGATGACGTCACCGTAGATGCGGCGGGCTTCTTCGGCATACCACTCGACAAAGGATGCCCCGTATTTGATTTCGCCCAGAGCCTCGGACAGTGGCTTACCCTGCTCGGTGGTCAGGATGATGGCAAGATCCTGGGCGTTGGCCATCTGCAGGTTGTACCAGCGGCGCAGAATGGCTGAGCGCTCTGCAGCAGTTTTGGAGCGCCAGACTGGGAAGGCTGCGTATGCTGCTTCAATAGCCTGGCGGGCTTCGTAGGAGCCCATCTCTGGCACTTGAGCGATAGGCTCACCGTTAAAGGGGTTGGTTACGGGAAAAACGTGGTGGGTGATAGCGTCTCGCCACTGGCCATCAATGTAGGCCTGCTGGCGAAGAAGATGTGCATTTTTGATTTCCATGACAGTAATTTTTCAGACTAAGGATAAAAACAGGCAAATGTTCAGGGAGGATCAAAATCTGACGGGAACTTGGGGATTGGCCCAAATAAAAGGAAAATGCCGCTTGATTTTGCATGCTCTTTTCGCATGGTTGGATTTTGCAGACCCCCAGTTGGAATTCCGGTGCGCTGTACACCTCAATTCCCTCCTACCGGGCAACAACTGTACAGGCTGATGGCTTTCACGCTGAGCTCTGCAACCCGAGTTTTTCTTGCCTCTTGATAACAACTTCAGTGGGGCAGCAGCGCTTTGGAGCGTGCTTTTTTTTGCAACAACTTAGCAGGAGCCTGTCTCACAAGCCTAACCGCCGCCTTTGGTGGCGAATAGGATTCTTCAAAAAGCTAAAAACCTGATAAAAGATTGCTCGTTTTCAGATGCTGTTGGGGTTGGGCTGCCGGAGATAAAAAGACGACTTTTCAGCCCGGCAAGCTCCATTCAAACAGCATTCCGGCTCAAGCACCAAAACGCAAACAAGCTCTAAGTGGTACCCATCGTCTTCAAAAAGCCGGTGCCGGCAATGGCTTTTTAAAAATGAAATGAACATTTTATTTTTTCTTGATCCTCAGTTTTTATTGGAAAAGCTAACTGGCGACATTTATAGGCACCTCACTGATAGCCATTGCTTTACGCATAAACAGGTACACTATGGATTGAGAGATAGCGACGAGCAGGTATTTTCGCCTCTGGCGCCCTGGAAAAAAGTTTTGCAGGAGACAAAAAGAAGTTAGCTTTGCCGCACTCATTCAACTGCTAATAAACATAGCGAATCCATTCAAAGGTCTCACCTGTAATATTTTTTTGCGCATTCTTCGATTTTGAAAAACTTGACTGACGAGTGAAGAGTTGTTGGATTTCTTCGCTTGAGAGTTGAGGGCGGGTCAACTGCTTTGCTTTAAGAGCGTGTTTGGGTTTGGCCACGTGGCTAAACGTAAGCACAAGCTCTTAGGCTGAGTTCCACGTTTTTTTTCTGCATAAAATGAATTGTGCAGAGGGGGAATCAGGCCTGGGGCCGGAAACGATCGGGGCATCTGCTACAGCAAAGTAAACCTTCCGGTCTTTTTTGCTCGAAGGAAATGGCATTCGGGCTGCCGAATCTATTTTCTGAAGCGATACCCCCGGAAGAAAGGCTGCAAAGGCGCTGCTGCATGGCTTTACCGGAAGGTGAAAAATATCGCTGCCGGCGTTTTCCTCCCCTTCGATTTCGTGACGTAGCAATAGGCGTCAGTCTGATTTTCTGCCAATTCCGATCTATACTATTGCAGCCTCTGCATAGCGACTGCCGGTTTTCCAATCCGATTTAAGATTACTTGTTTTCAGCCTCGTACACCGGGGAACACTGCCTTCAAAAGTGGAGGATGTGTTTCCTGAAAGGAGGACCATATTTCCCTTTTTCTTAAAAAGATGCCGGAAATAAACTGGGTAATTCGATCAGGGTATTTTATAGATGAACGCCTTTAGAGCTTGTTTGCGATTGGGTCACTTGGTCAAAAACGGCTCATTTACGCCACTTTTCCCCCCTTTTTTCAGTTCCGTAGCGCTGCTACGCCTCTTCAAAAAGCTAAAGACCTGACGAAAAATTGCTCGTTTTCAGATGCTGTTGGGGGTGGGCTGCCGGAGATAAAAAGACACCTTTTTAGCTCGGTAAGCTCAATTCAAACAGCATCTCTGCTCAAGCATCAAAACGCAAACAAGCTCTCATACCGATTCAGCAGATCCAAAGTGGGCTGGCTGTTCGCAATCCGATAGCCGAATCTACAAGCTAAAACATTTCTTAATATTCAACACAAACATTATGGATTTACACATTTATTTTAAACCTAACCATTATGGTCGAATCCTGACTAAAGTCGGGCTTGCCATACTCCCCCTATTATTACTTACGCTGTCTTCCCGTGCGTCGGGAGGATTTGACAAGACGATTTCAGGAGATGAACACTCGTTGGATGATGCGCCTACGATTTGTATTGAAAATGGTGAGATCACTTCGTCCACGCTGACGTTTTTGCCCAATGTGAATAAGTGCTACAAGATTATCAACAAATACAGTGGAAAATGCAAACACATTGACGATGATTCTGCGAATGGGAGCTATGTTACTCAATGGGACTTCAGCAACGCAACCAACGAAAAGTGGCAACTCATTGATGCAGGTGGCGGGTATTTTAAAATTAAGAACTGCCTGACGCACAAGATACTTGACATTTCAGGAGGGTCGCTGTTTGACGGGGCTTATTGTATTCAATGGGATGACGTCAATGGCAACAACCAGAAATTCAAGTTTGAAGATGCCGGTTCGGGTTGTGTTTTTATCAGAGCAAAACACAGCGGGAAATGCCTCAGGCTGGAGAAGCAGTTTTTTGGCAATGGCGTCAAGATTGTTCAGTCTTTTTTTTCCTTCCTGTTTATAGACATGAAATGGCAGTTCATCGAAGTGGATTGCCCGCAGCCACCTACTCCGCCAGTTGTTTGCGAAACACCGGATTACCTGGTTCATTGGAATCTCAATGCATGCAATGCCTCCAATGCTTCCAACTCGTCTAATTATTCGGAATTCACACCTGCCTATCCGTCTAATGGGAATTGCAGCAAGGTGACTGCTACCAATGTATGCAGGACTTCAGGCACGCATTCCTGCACGGATGGCGTGCTTGGCTCAAGTGCGATGAGCGTAAGTGCACGGTCTTCCTGTACCTGGTGCGATAATGCTCCTGAAGCTGTTAGATTTGAAGTGACACTGACGCCCGATGCCAGCGGCTCAGCCAGGCTGACAAGCCTGAACTTCTTTGAAAGGTCGCCTAAGAACTATAGCTGGACGGGCGGCGGCTCGGGGACAAATAAATATCCCAGCAAGTTAGGAGTTCGGGTGACGAAAAACGGTAAGGAGATTTTCAAGGAGACTAACATTAACACAGCACAGGCCTGGACATTGCGGAACTTCGACTTCTCTTCCAATCCGGAATTCGTCGTAACCAAAACGACAACTTTTAAATTTGAAATCCTGGCCTATTGCAAGTCATCACATGGCGGATATTCTTGGGTATCCACCTGGGATATTGACGAAATCAAAGTGCTGGGCTGTTGCTACACCCCTGCTGTTTGCAGCCTGACTTCGGCTGTGTCCAATGTCGTTTGCAATGACAATGGCACGCCGGGCACGCCGAGTGACGATACCTATACATTCGACCTCACCGTTAACGGCAACAATGCAGGCAGTGGATGGTGTACCACAATCAATGGTGCCAATGTGGATGGCGCATACGGTACGCCGAAGAACCTGGGTCCTTATCTCATCAGCAACGGACCACTCAGCTTCACCATTAAAGACAAAGACAACTCCTCCTGCAAAACCAGCCAGACTGTCAATCCACCTGCCGCTTGTTCTGTAGTGCCAAGTCCGGGTTCGCTGGGAGGGAAAGTCTGGAACGACCTCAACAAAAACGGCCTGCAGGAATATGGCGAGCCGGGCGTTGGTGGCGTTCTTGTAAAACTGTACAAGTGCGACGGCACCTACCTGTTTTCGACTTATACGGATGCCAACGGCAACTACCAGTTTGTTGACCTGCCTTCAAACACGCAGTATTTTGTAGAATTTTCCGGCTTGCCGGGTGGTTACCAGTTTACGACCAAAGATGCACAGGGCAATACCCAGGATAACGTGGACAGCGATGTGAATCCTGGCACCGGAAGGACGGACTGTGTCTTCCTGGCACCGGGTGCATCGAATAACACCATCGCAGCCGGTATTCACGAGACTCCTCCGGTGTTGGGCTCTGTGGGCGATTTTGTCTGGAACGACCTGAACAAGAACGGCGTACAGGATGGCAGTGAGCCGGGCGTGCCAGGGCTTACTGTGAGGTTGCTCGATTGCTCGGGTGGCGTTCTCGCTACGACCACAACGGATGCTAACGGCCATTATGCTTTTGCCAACCTGGCCGCAGGGAGCTATGTGATTCAGGTCGTGCCGCCTGCCGGATATGTATTTTCTCCCAAAGGTGTCGGAAATGACGCATTTGATAGCGACATCAACCCCGGCACGGGACGCTCAGACTGCTTCCCGCTGGCTGCAGGGCAAAATGATGCTACCAGAGATGCGGGTATCTACGAAAAAGGACCAGAGCCTGCCTCTGTCGGTGACTTTGTCTGGTACGACACCAACGGAAATGGCGTCCAGGATCCAGGCGAAGGAGGCGTCCAGAGCGTCATTGTGAACCTGTTTACCTGCTCGGGCAGTTTCGTTGCACAGACGGCAACAAATGCAAGCGGCTATTACAGCTTCAGTGGCCTTGCCTCGGGCAGCTACTACCTCCAGTTCAGCAACCTGGCTGCCGGCTATCAGTTCACGACAAAAGATGCCGGAGCTGACGATTCGGTGGACAGCGATGTTGACCCGGCTACTGGTAAAACCGATTGCTTTACGCTGGTTGCCGGCCAGAACGATACTTCCCGCGATGCAGGCGTCAGCGAAACGCCAGCCTCCCAGCCCGGCAGCGTAGGTGACTACGTTTGGTTCGATACCAATGGCAACGGCATTCAGGATGCAGGCGAGCCGGGTATGGCAGGGATTTTCGTCATCCTTGAAACCTGCGCAGGTGGCTATGTTGATTTCAAAATAACAGATGCGAACGGCCAGTACCTCTTTACTAATGTGACACCGGGTCAGTACCGCATTAAATTTGCCAACCCTGGCTCCTACAACGGCATACCCGTTCAACTGACTGCTCAATATGCAGGCAGCGATCCTACCAAAGACAGCAATGCCGACTGGCTGGGCATTTCGGAGTGCTTCACGTTGAGTTCGGGTCAGACAAACTCAACCATTGACGCCGGCTTTGTGGGCGAAACCCCGCCGGCTGAATGCGATATTGAAGTTTCTGTGACGGATGTAACCTGCCACGACAACAACACACCGGATAACCCTAACGACGATACCTACTCCTTTACCATCGTCGTCACTGGTACCAATGTGGGCGACTGGGGCTATGACATTCCGTCGCTGGGCTTGTTTATGGCCGAATACGGGAAGCCTTGCACTTTTGGCCCCTTCCCTATCAGTGGAGGCTCTACAACACTGGTAATCAACGACCACGACAAGACAAATTGCCAAACTACAATCACCGTGAACCCACCGGCTCCGTGTTCTGTACCAACGACTCCGTGTGACAACCTGACGAATGGTGGCACAATCGGCTACGATGAGACGAGCTGCATAGGCTATGACCCCTCGGTTATCGTTTCTCTCAGCACGCCAACCGGTGGCTCTGGTGCAATTGAGTATGCCTGGGTACAATCCACGCAGGCATGCCCTGACAACACCAGCCTGCCAATCTACGGCGCCACCGGAGCTTCGTATGATCCTCCGTTCATCAACCAGACCACTTGGTATCGCCGCCTGGCACGCAGGGCTGGTTGTACGCAATACGTCCAAAGCAACTGCATCAAAAAGGAAGTATGCTCCGGCGGAAATACGGGATGCAATGTATCCATCACAGCAGGTACCGGTAGCATTACCATTTCGGGATTGACGGCTTCGAATGTTGATGTGAAGGTATTCGGCCCCGACTGGCAGATGGTGTTCAATTGCTTCAACAATTGCAACGATCCTCAGATTGTCACCGGGTTGCCCGCAGGCACCTACTACGTGGATGTCCAGATGTGGAATGCTAACTGGCAGCCTATCTGTAGCGCCAATGAATACGTGACGCTTGGCTATTTTACCGGAAATGGCGATGGCTCCTTCCTGATCGGCAACCCCGACCAGGGCGACGCCCAATCTGCAGTGTTTGACAGGAACATGGAAGAAGCTACGGGTAGGACGGCTGTAAATGCACAGGAGATCAGCCTGTTCCCCAACCCAGCAAACAATTACCTCAACCTGGACCTCAGCCCTCTCAGAGGCAAAGAGGTGCAGATCGAAGTACTCGACCACCTCGGACGGAATGTTCAGTATATTGAAATTGATGAAGTGCAAACGAGATTGCACCGCATTGACCTCAGCAAGCTGAAGGAAGGGCATTACATGATCTGGGTGAAAACATCCGGCCAGGCACCTGCCGTGAAGCAGTTCATTGTCGCCAAACAGTGATGTACTTCACGAGGTGTTTTTGTAAAAAATGTTTTTACACATCAGGGTGAATTGCCCTGGTTTTGGGTGAATAGCGCAACCCAGGGTGGTTCGCCTTAAAATTGAAAACCGGTACCGGGAAGCCCCGGTACCGGTTCTTTGTTACAGAAATGGCTACCCAGGCCGCTTGCACCCGGCTCATAGCTCCTGTACTACTCTGCAAGAAAATTGTTAGCTATTGAAAAACTGCTGAAAAACTGATAAACAGCCCTCCGCTGCATCTTGAAATTATTTTCGTTAAAAAAAATTGCTTTTATTTCTTGTCACGGAAACCCTTAAACCCTACCTTTGTGGCCTGAATGTTTTGACCTCCTCAGCCTTTGGCTTAGTTTTAGTAAATAAAACTGCTAAGTTTCCTTCCCCCCTCTGAAAATCGTGTTTCACTGCTGAAACCTACAGATTTCCCCCCCTCGTTTAAGAAGGATTAAACAGCCTCTGCCTCCTGCTGTGACTTGCTGAAAAGATGATCAGTAAGTGCCTATGAGAGGTCGCAAAACTCCTTCCGCCTGACTCGATTGTACACTGCAATGATGAAGTAGCCTCCTGCAAAAGATTGCACAACGAACACTTTATGGCCAAACTATTTCTCAGAAATGGGCACTGATCTTACAAAAACTACTGGACAAGCCTTGCTTCTCCTGGTGCTTGTCGTTTCGATTTTGGGGTTCAGACTGGAATGCGAAGGGGGAGTTCCTTTTTGCGAAATAGTAAGGCTGGGACAGCCTTTCGATAATAAATTGATCAGGCCGAAACCTGCACAAAAAAATCCCCAATTTTTTCACGGAATCAAAATTGCCAACAAAGGGATTGAATCCGGCGTGGAAAACCTGATGGGAGCTGAGGTGCTCCCCTGTCAGGGCGAAGAGCCGATTCTGGAAGACGATTTCTACACTACCTGCCCCGGTTTGCCTTTCACAGAACGGGTGACCTACAACGACAGCAATTTGCAAAGTCCCGTCTTTAGTATTTTCAGAATGCCTAAAAGCGGCAGTGTCTCGATAGACGCCACTGGTAAATTTCTGTACACGCCGTTCACGACGGACTGCATGCGAGATACATTTACCTACAAAGTTTGTAAGGACATGACAGCCTGCTGCGATACCGCAATTGTCGTCTTGGAGATGGGTGACAATACGCCTCCTGTATTGATGAATGTGCCGGCTGACCTGACGATCAATTGCGATGAGCTGGTGCCGGCCCCACAAACTGTGAATGGCTTTGACAGTTGCCCCGGCGTCGTCATTGAGTTCGATGAAACATCCTGGCAGGACTCTGCCGGCATCTGTAAAACCTACAACATCATTCGAACGTGGACGGCCACCGACCTGTGTGGCAACTCCAGCTCAGGCAGCCAGACAATTACCGTAGAGGACAACACAGAGCCGGAGCTTTTCCGGCTATATACGTTGCCCAATGGCAGCAAGCTGGTAGCCGGTGTGTCGAAAAGAACTACGCAAAATTGGAAGTACATCTCCTTCCCCACTGCCTTCAGCCAGACGCCACTGCTGTTTACCCAGATAGTGTCGGCAGCAGAAGCCTCCGCAGTGGTGGTGCGCCAGCGCAATGCCTCAAAGCAAGGCTTCGAAATGCGCCTTTGCGAGGAGGAAGCAGGCGATGGTACCCACTTGCCCGAGATGGTCGCTTGGCTGGCTATCGAACCGGGAACGGTGAATGATTCCTTCCAGCTGATAGCTGGCCAATTGACCAATGTGAGTCACATGTCAAAGGCACTTCCTTTTGTGCCGCCTTTTACAGAGACCCCTGGTTTGCTGGCTACCGTCCAGACAAATTTGGAGAATGATCCCTTGACCCTGCGCTTTCAAACCCTCACCGCAGGAGGGGTTAACCTGTTTCTTCAGGAAGAAACCTCTAAAGACCCCGAGGTGGAACATGCTCCCGAAACTGTGGGCTATCTCGCTTTTGAACAGAACCTGGTGCTGACTGATCAGGGCGGTGATTTTATCGGGGAAACAGGGCAGCTAACCCTCACGAATAACTGGATGAGCGTAGTGCTGAACCACCGTTACACCAAACCGGTGGTCATCTTCGGAGGCATGACTTATAATGATACGGCTCCTGCCACCCTCAGGGTACGCAATGTGACTGCCAACAGTTTTGAAGTGCGGGTAGAAGAATGGAACTATCTTGACGGAAATCATGGTGACGAAAAATTGTCTTATCTCGTACTTGAAGGCAGCATTCCCTTTGACCCGGCAAACTATTGCGCCGCAAATCCTGCCTCCCTGCAGGCAGGTGTCAACCTCTTCGTGAGGGATAACTGTGACGCACAGACGGCACTTGATTATCAGGATTCGGTCGTGTTGCAGCCAGGCCTGGGTCTGTTAAAAACTCAGACCTGGACAGCAGTTGACAATTGCGGCAACCAACTTGTCGTCAGCCGGTACGACACCTGCTCCATAGCAGCCGTTCGGTTAAAGGCATTTTTGTATGGTGCGTTGATTGGCACCAGCCCCGGCAGTTTTCTGATGCGGGATGACCTGCGCAAAAAAGGCCAACTACCGATGGTGGAGCCCTATGCCAACCTGGAGGGATTCCAGCACAAAGGCAGCGGGGGAGGAGAAACGGCAGTGCCGGCAGCTTTTTTGGAAATGGGAAATCAGACGGTTGTGGACTGGGTGTTCGTGGAACTTCGGGATCCTCTCAATAGCAAGGTTGTTTTGGCAACTCAATCGGCTCTGTTGCTGCGCAATGGCGATGTGATAAGCGCTGCCGGTGATTCTGTACTGTATTTCTATGCTGAGGCAGAGCGGGATTACTTCGTGGCCCTGCGCCATCGCAACCATCTGGGCATAATAACAGACACTCCCTGCTACCTCAGCTCGGCAAACCCTCCATTGGTGGATTTCACCAATCCCGCTGTGCCAATACAAGGAGGTATGGAAGGAGCACGCCTGTTCGATGGAAAGCGAGCACTGTGGCCTGGCGACCTGAGCGGCGACGGAAAAGTGATCTTTCAGGGGCCGTCAAACGACGTATTTAATCTCTTTTCAAGGGTGGTAGCCGACCCCGGCAATACCGGATTCTTGGCTAACTTCATCGTAAGCGGTTATGACCGAAATGATTTGAACATGGATGGCAAAGTCATCTATCAGGGGCCGAACAATGATCAGTCATTCATGCTGTTTCAAACGGTTCTGAGCCATCCGGAAAATATTGCCAAGCTGGCAAATTTTATCGTTGCGGAAAAGTTGCCGTAACGACCCGGAAGACTTGTATATTTTTTATGTAATATTTGGTGCCATTCTGCCGGATTGCTGCCTTTCGGGCAGTGCGAAAAAATCTGGAAAAAGCTTTTTTACACTCAAGAGTTTTAAAAAATATTCTAACTACTTGGGAGGGTGTGGAAAGAAGAAGAAAAAATGAGGTTTCCCTTCTTTCTCCTCCTGTAATTCGGAGTTCTTTTAGGTAAAATTGAAAATTTTTTCTCTAAAACATCCATGCTAAGTAGTTGCAAAATGGTTAGCAAATGCATCCAATACAAAATTCTATAACAATGAATTGGGCGAAATCTAAACAAAATAAAACAATCCATTTGGACAGGGTTGAACAATGTAAATGGGGCGTTTCCCCTTTGGCATATTTTTTGACAAAGCTCAAAATGGGTTTAATAATGTTTAGACATGACATACTGCCTTTACCCTTATTTTCCCTGATTTTTTGGTACAGAAACAGCTACTTTTAGGCTGATTGACGTCTTAACTTTATCCTCCTCCCTTATTTGTTGGATTCCGGGCAGCAACATTTTTCTGAACGGCATCCCAGTGAATTTCCCCCTCAATATTTACCTGCAGGCATTGCCGATAGCAGGTGTTTGTGTTGATACATTCCCCCCCCTTTGTGCACTCCTGTGCGGATATTGCTTTATTATCTGCTATGTTCTGAAGGGCCTTTTGCCCATGCAGCAACAGGGCGGTAATAAGGAGACCTATATGTAATTAAAAACAAAATAATCTATTTGTCAAAGCAATAAGCTTTACAAAAACTATTGATCGGGCTACATAAAAGATAAAACTATGGAAATGAACAAAGAGCATGTGCAGGCCTGTGGCTTGCATTCTGCGGCACTCATTCAAAAGAAAAGATCTGTTAGGTTATGGCTACAGTTCTTTTTGACCTGCCTTTCACGAATAAAATCTTACCAAAAATTAAGCTTTTTGTCCGTTTTGCCTGGTGCTGCCATTGCAGAAGCAACTAGGGGGACGGGCGTTGCTATTCGTAAAAAACAAAAGGACGCCTTCAGCGATCAGGAAAATCAACGCACCAATCGCAAGCTTATAACAAGCTACCTGCCAGGCACAAACATCTATTCGAAATATTCCAAACAAATGCAAAATTACCACTCACCCATTGACACAATGGCAACCCGATGCACATATGCCGTATCGGGGGCCTATTCCAGCCGTGCACGCAGGTTTTTGCGTCCGGTATGGGCTGTAGCAGCACTTCTTTTCGCCTTGGCGACCAGCGTGCATGCACAGTTACATTTATCCACTACGACGGGTTCTACCTCTTCGGCTACGACCCTCACCATTTCACATACTACGGGATCCGAATCCAACCGGCTCATGCTGGTAGGGGTGTCTCTAAAACCCGAAGAAGAAGAGGATGCAGTCCCCACTGTTAAATACGGTGGCACTTCCCTGACCCAGGTCGGAACGAAGTGGGGAAATGGCCAGCGAATGGCAATTTTCAAGATGTTGAATCCACCTGTTGGGACGGCTAATGTCGTGATAACCCTTCCGGAGGACCACGAAGGTGCTGTTGCAGGTGTCTCTACTTTTGCTGGCGTGGACCAGACTAATCCGCTGGGAGCCTTTGATTCAGCTACAGGCAGTAATGCATCGCCTTCCGTGAGCATTGCATCGGAGGCGGGCAACCTGGTGTTTGATGTGGTGGCTGTAGAAAAAAATGCCAGCCTGACAGTGGGAGCCGGGCAGACTGAGTACTGGAAGAGTACTTCCAACGTCGGTGAACACCGGGGGGGAGGCAGTTCAAAATCTGCCTCTGGCAGCAGCACGACCATGAGCTGGTCGCTGAGCACTTCTAAGAGTTGGGTCATTGGCGGCGTGGCGGTGAGAGGAGTAGTTACATCAGTGAATTACAATAACCCTGGCACCTTTACTTTCACGGTGCCGCTTGGCGTGTCCAGTGTGACGGTAGAAACCTGGGGTGGCGGTGGCTACGGTGGAAAGCGGGAAGCGCTGATTGGACTTGGGTCAGGTGCCGCTGCCGGCGGTGGTGGAGGCGCATATTCCGGCCACACTTATCAGGTCACACCGGGCCAGACGCTGACCTTCAGGGTGGGTGCGGGAGGCACCAGCAGTGGTTCGCCAGGGGGTGATTCCTGGGCTTCAACGACACCCAGCGTCTCCGATGCCTTTGTGCTGGCCAAAGGAGGTAGTTCAGTACCCAAAAATGGCACTACGGGGGCTACAGGTGGGCAGGCTTCAGAGGGAATAGGTTCGACAAAATACAGTGGCGGGCGAGGTGCCAACGTAGTCAGTGGCAATGGCGGCGGCGGCGGTGCCTCTGCTACCTATTTCCAGGTTGGCCCCGATGCAGTGGATTGGAATGGTGCCATTGCTTATGTCGGTGGCGGAAATGGCGGGAACGGAGCCACCAGTGCCGGCTCGGGGAAAGATGGCTATTTCCCCGGTGGCGGTGGTGGCGGTGGCAAGACCGTGTGCCTTGCACTTTGTTCGGGTGGAGATGCCGGCAATGGTGGCAATGGCAAGGTTGTCCTCAAGTATTCGGGGGCTGTAGGCTCCGGGCCGGGTGGCGTCGGAGGTGTGGCTCTGTGGTTGAAAGCGGATCAGGGAGTCAGCCCAGGAGGCACTTTTACCTGGTATGACCAATCGGGCAACAACAGGAATGGCGTTCAGGCAACCGGTGCAAACCAACCTCTGCTGATGGAAAATGCTTTCAACTTCAACCCGGGCGTGTCGTTTGACGGCTCGAACGATTATCTCAGTTTGCAAAACCTCGCGGGCTTGCCTACAGGAGCTTCGCCTGTAGAAGCATTTGCCGTTGCCAATCACTGGGAGCCGGTGGAAAGAGACTGGGCCAGCATTGTGACTTATGGAACGGGTAGCTCTTCTTCAAAAGTTTTTTCATTGCTGAAAAAGAATTTTGCTGCAGGTGCCGTTACCTCAATATGGGATACAGATGCGGTCAGCCCTGCTTCCGAGTTTTCTGGCAACAAACCCGTTTTAATGGATGGTAAATATACCGGAAGCCAGCTCGTAATTTCCAGTTATGGCGTCCAAAGGGCAGCAGTTACAAAAACGGCAAATATCACCACTTCAGCAGGTTACATAGGGGTCAACAACTCTAAAACCAGTACTTCTTACTGGTACGGCTATATCCCCGAGGTAATCCTCTACCCGACTAACCTGACACCCGCTCAGGTGAACCAAATTAACTCTTACCTCGGCATCAAGTACGGTATCACCCTGGATCAGACTTCACCGCAGGATTACACGGCTTCCTACGGCACCGATGTTTTCTGGAATGCAACGGCCAATGCAACATATAAAAACAATATCGCCGGTATTGCACGAGACGATGTCTCCTCCTTGAACCAAAAACAATCGAGATCCGTCAACTCTGGCTTCCAGGTGACTATTGGCAATGGGAATACCATTGCTGCCACCAACGAGGCTAATAGTAATGATTTCAGTACTGACAAATCGGCTCTGATGTGGGGCGACAATGCAGGCTCGCTGAACGCTTGGACAACAAGCGGTGCGCCTGTGTTTTTTGAACGGGTTGCCCGCACCTGGAAAGTACAGGAAACAGGATCGGTAGGCTCGGTAAGGGTGCGTGCCACTGATAACAGCGGCGCCGATGGCCTGCCCGATGAAGACTCCAGAATGGTAACCCTCCTGGTTGACGATGATGGAGATTTTACTTCCGGCGCAGTTTCGTATCCCATGACGCTGAGCGGAACAAACTGGGAAGTGGATGTAGATTTTGCAGACGGGCAGTTCTTCACGTTTGGCGTGTGTGATATTGGAGAGGTGGTATTTGCCCTCGGCAGTGCATCCATTCGCTGCCAGGGAGCAGGCAATGTGACTTACACAGCTACCTCTGCCAATGCAACGAGCATAGTTTATTCTTTGGATCCAGCCAGCCTTGCCGGTGGTAATACCATTAATGCTAGTACCGGCGAGGTGACCTATGTGGCCGGTTGGGCCAGCACTACCGTTATTACGGCCACGGCAACCGGTTGCAGCACAAAAACCGCTACCCACACGGTGACAATAACGCCATCGGTTAGCACTCCCGTATTTGATTTGGGGGCCTCCTCTCAGCGGTGCAAAGAAGCAGGTACCGTGACTTATACAGCAACAGCTGACAGTAACACGGGTATTACTTATAGCCTGGATGCAGCCAGCCTCGCGGCCGGAAACAGTATTAACTCCGCTACCGGTGCGGTAACCTACGTGGCTGCGTGGTCAGGTACATCTACCATCACAGCCACCGCAACAGGCTGTAACGGCCCCACCACTGCCTCTCACCTGGCAACGAGCAATGCCGTTTTTGCCAATAGCGATTTCTATATCACTGAACAGGGCGTACCAATTGCTTTCAACGTTCTGGCCAATGACCTTTGCGATGTTGACCCTTCCACTGTGACCATTACTCAGCCGCCTGTGGGTGGCTTTGCACAGGTGGGAGTCAATGGCATGGTGACTTACGTGTCCTTCGGCTCTTTTGCAGGGAATGATCAGTTTACTTACCAGGTGTGCTCTCATGCACCGATGATTTGTGCTGAAGCCGTAGTAACTATAGAGGTGCAGGAAGCCCTAGATGCACCCTGCTACGTAGCCAATAAGGAGAAGACCTATTATCTTCCTTTCCCCGAAAACAATACCCAACTCAGGCAAAGCCTGCTCAGCGCAGCTAGTGTGAACAACATGTCCAGCTCTGCCCGGAGCGTTGTCAGCATTTCCATCACCTACCCAAAAACAATCATTATTTACGATCACTGGGAGGATGGCTATGAGGCGGATATCAATGAGCCACAACAACCTACCACCGAAATATGGGGCGATGGCAACCTCACTAATGGCATTGCTCCAGGGTATCCTACAGACCTCATTCCGCCCGGCGGATATATCGCACTTGACAATACTTTTCCCTGGAACCGCCCTGCAAGTGATATTAGATTTGACGGAAAAGATAAAATATACTCTTCCGCTGCCATTTCTGTGTCAAAAGTTTCAGGGGATGGAGGCACCTCTGGTGGTAGCAATTTATTTGACGTCCAGAGCGTAAAGACCAACGTGTACGATGTCAATTATAGCGGACAGTTTTTCGTGTTGCCATTTGGTGAAGACGTCACCTTAGGCTCAACCTCGGCCTTCCGCTATGCGGGGCTTTTTGTAAGAGCCATGGAAGATAGCACAGTTGTACAACTCGACTATAATGGCAATGGCACCTGGAATGTCACTTCTCCTGTACTCAATGAAGGCGAAGTCTGGTTTTACAATGGTACGGGTAGCACGCCAGGAACGTATCCGGGTGACACCAATAAGTCAAATGACATTAAAGCAGGTGCCAGGGTTAGTGCCAATAAAGATGTAAGTGTGGACCTGGTCTTTGGAGGAATAGATAATTACGGCACACGTAATATGCCCGTACTTCCCAGTAATTTTTTTGGCAATAAGTATTATTCACCAGTATATTCAACCAATACAGACGCTCCCGCTTATGCCTATTTTGTCAATCCAAACAATACTGCCATTACGATTGATTGGTTGAGGCCCGGTGGCGCTACCGGAACTTTTACCGTTCCTGCAAACAATGGTATCGCATATTTTAACATGAACGTGGCAGGGGGAACGAGATTCCAGAGTACGGATGAAAAATCGTTTACAGCAATTACCATTGTTGACGCCGATGTATCAGGAGCAGCTTATGACTGGGCTTTTAACATGATACCGGAGCATAAACTCACCAGCTTTGCCAGCATTGCCTGGGCACCGGGCAGCTCTAGTGGATCAAACAATTACAATCCTGTGTGGGCCTCACCTACCCAAACTACAACGGTTTATGTGAAATTCAATGGCGATATTACCTCTGGCCCCTACCAGTCGCCTTGTGGCCCGTATTACGATGTCTCCTATACGGTAAATGCCTTAGAGTCTAAACTCATCTTTGACCCTTCCAATGACAACTCTGGAATGGCCGTTTATAACTGCAACGATGTGCCCATGGCAGTAGCCTGGGGAGAGCGCCCCTTTGGAGGGACACCAACCGGTAGCCCTGCTATTGACGTAGGCTACACCATGGAGCCTAAATGCCTTGCTGCAATCGTTTTTGCTACCGACGACCGGAGAACAACTTCTCAGAATTTGCCTGTTGTCATTGATGTATTGACCAATGACGGGGAATTCCTCTGTACGATTGATGAGAGCAGCGTAACAATTCTGAACTACCCATCTAACGGCTCGGCCATTGTGAATCCCGACGGAACCATTACATACACACCCAACACAGGCTTTATGGGCAGAGATACGTTGCAATATCAAATATGTGCGGAATCACCCGATAACTTTGTATGTGATAATGCCAAAGTGTTCATCAATGTGCCTTGTATATACGTGCCGGGTTACAATGTGATTGCAGGATCGGTTTATAGCGATGTCAACCTGGATGGAAAACCTGATATTGATGAAGCAGGCTTGCCTGGCATAGAGGTAGAGGTGTATGAAGACACCAATCAAAATGGGGTGCTCGACAACGGAGAGCCACTACTTCAGACAGTGACGAGTTCTTCTGGTAGCAATGCCGGATATTATCAGTTTAACATTTCCAATGATTTCAGATACAGGGATGAATTTGGCACAAATGGCAGCCCTTCGGGCAGTGATGGAAGCGTTGATTGGACACCAGACTACTGGACTGAGATCGGTGAAAGCAATGGCTTCGGAGCTGGAAACATCCGGGTGATAAACAATAGCTTGCGGATTCAAGGAAATGGCGATGATTCGCAGATTGGAGCTTACCGCAAAGCGAACCTCGCAGGAGCAGTCTCCGCAGAGCTTTCTTATGCTTTTGACAAAAGCTCTTTCAGTAGCTCCTCAAAAGACTGGGTGGAGGTACAGGTGGCCAGCTCCGTCTCAGGCCCCTGGACTACTTTGATAAGATACGATGGCACTGCCGAAGCAACGGGTAGCCAAAGCTTTGACATCACCAATTGGATATCATCTACTACTGTCATCAGGATGATCGAATCTTCAAGCAGCAACTTCTCTACCAGCGAGCGGGTATATTTTGACGATGTGCAGATTAAGTATTTCGTAGAATCAGATTACCTCGTCAAATTGAAAAACCCTATTGCTGATGACTGGGGATTGACCACTCCTCCTGTTGTCGCAGTATCCTTTGCTGGTAATGATGACGGAAACTGTACCAGCCTGTTTGGCCTGGCCAAAGCAGACCTGGCTATAGAAAAAATCGTGGATAATCCATCTCCAAATGTGAGTGACGATGTGACCTTTACCATCACCGTAACCAATAACGGACCGTCCAACGCGTCTGCCATCAGCGTGACAGACCAGCTACCTGCAGGGCTGACTTATGTGTCTCACCAGGTAAGTCAGGGCACTTACAACCCCGGCACGGGCGTTTGGTCCAGCCTTTTTCTGTCTCATGGCGCAACGGCGACGCTGGATATTACGGCTACAGCTACAACGGACGCTCTTCCTCAGAAGACCAATACAGCTTCTATCACTGAGGCCGGACAGAATGACCCAAATCCTGGCAACAACAGTGACGAAGCAACGGTGATTCCTCAACAGGCTGACATAAGCATTATCAAAATAGTAAACGACTCAACACCTTTTGTAGGCGAACAGGTGACCTTCATGATCATCGCAGCCAATAATGGCCCGCATACAGCCACAGGAGTGGTCGTTTCTGATCTCTTGCCTGCCGGATTGGCCTATGTCACTGACAGTGGAGGAGGAGCTTATAACAGCACTACCGGCTTGTGGACAGTAGGAACAATACCCTATCCGGGTAATGCTACGCTGCAGATCATCGCTACTGTTACCAGGGCAGCCCTTCCAAGTGTTACAAACCTGGCTGCAGTCACCCAAAGCGACCAATACGATCCTGATTCCGCCAACAATGAGGATGATGTAACCCTTATGCCTATCAGCGTGATTATTGCTAATGACGACAGCTATGGCCCCGTGAATGGTTACACGGGAAATCCAGGTGCCGGAAACATACTGGATAATGATGAATTGAACGACTTGCCAGCGGGTACCGGAGATGTGCAGATTGCCGTTGTGACTCCGGCATCGCCCATTTACCCGGGTGCCAGTGTGCCGGAGATCACTCCGCTCACCGGAGACGTAGTCGTCCCTCCTGGCACGCCTGCAGGTGACTATTACATTACTTATAAAATTTGTGAAATAGCCAGCCCAACAAACTGCGACGATGCAGTCGTGCACGTTGGAGTGTTTGCAGCAGAGATCATTGCAAACAACGACAACTTCGGGCCAGTCGAAGGCTACATGGGCAGCACCAATGTGGGCAATGCTTTTGACAACGATAAATTGAACGGTATGCCAGTGGCTCCTTCTGAGATCACAGCTACAGTGTTGACACCGGCCACTCCGCTGCATCCTGGTGATCCGGTACCGGTATTAAATATCGGTACGGGTGTAGTAAGTGTACCACCAGGCACGCCGGCAGGAATTTATGTTATTGAGTATAAGATATGTGAAAACCTGAACCCGACAAATTGCGACGTGGCGGAGATAGGCGTAGAAGTTACGGCAATCCCCATCATAGCCAACGATGACACGGCTGGTCCAATAAACGGCTACGAAGGAGGCACGGGTGTATTGAATGTTTTTGAAAATGACGAGTTGAACGGCACGTTGGTGGATCCGTCAGAAGTGACGCTGACGGAGACGGTACCCGACTCAACGGGATCATTGACCCTGAATCTGGATGGGACGGTAGATGTAGCACCGGGCACGCCGGCGGGCATCTACACGCTGACCTACCAGATCTGCGAGAACCTGAACCCGTCGAACTGCGACGCTGCAGTGGTGACGGTGACGGTAGAGATGCCGGAGATCATAGCCAACGATGACACGTACGGCCCTGTAAGTGGCTACGAGGGGGATCCGAACCTGGGCAACGCCTTTGACAACGACGAGCTGAACGGTGCGCCGGTGAACCCAGCAGAGATCACAGCTACAGTGTTGACACCGGCCACTCCGCTGCATCCTGGAGATCTGGTACCGGTACTGGATCCGGAGACGGGGACGGTGAGTGCACCGGCTGGCACGCCGGCAGGCATCTATACGATTGAATACCAGATTTGCGAGAACCTGAACCCGTCGAATTGCGACGCTGCAGTGGTGACGGTGACGGTTACTTCTGCTGCGATTATAGCCAACGACGACACGGCTGGTCCAATAAACGGCTACGAAGGAGGCACGGGTGTATTGAATGTTTTTGAAAATGACGAGTTGAACGGCACGTTGGTGGATCCGTCAGAAGTGACGCTGACGGAGACGGTACCCGACT
>WBZO01002456.1_pt1 | contig 24013 bp, 21 predicted proteins | sample 5204261 | NCBI WGS metagenome assembly WBZO01 (sample SAMN12412400, study PRJNA552823) | activated sludge metagenome | isolation source: activated sludge from anammox sidestream of wastewater treatment plant... | place: USA: North Carolina | collected 2017-09
GACGACCGCGCGCGCATCGCCAGGATCCCGCCCGGCCGCTACCACCTCGAGATCGACGCCGAGGGCGACCCGCGCGGCCGGCCGGTGCGCGGGCGGGTGGAGGTGTCGCGCGACGCGCCCGACTGGACGAACCTGTTCGTCGTGCTCGTCGCGCTCGCGCTCTGGCCGGTTCTCGCCTGGTGGCGCGGCGCGGCGTACGAGGCGCGGCGCTGGGCCGAGAGCGACCACGCGCCGTCGTCCGCGGACGACGACGGGGACGACGACTGAAGAGGGAGCGCAGCCATGCACCGGGTCTACGCCGTGCTCGCCGCCGTGCTGGTCGGCGTGTTCGGCTACGCGCAGTTCAACCACTGGTCGCTCTACGGCTCGGACGCCGGCACCCGGGAGCCGGGCCGACTGTCGTCGACCGGCACGCGCGGGAAGTGAATCGACCGAAAGGAGAGGGAGCATGTTGATCTTCGAATACCTGAAACCGTCGGCCCTGATCGGCTCGTTCGTCTACTCGCTGCTCGGCGTGCTGTTCGTGATCGTCACGTTCAAGCTCGTCGACATGCTGACCCCCGGCGACCTGTGGAAGGAGCTGATCGAGGAGCGCAACCAGGCGCTCGCGACGGTGGTCGCGGCGATGATCCTCGCGATCGCGATCATCGTCGCCTCGGCCATGCACTGACGCGCGGCCCCGGGCCGGGGCGTACCCGATGCTCTCACCGCGCCGCGTCGCTCCCGACGGCGAACTCGTCGCGCCCGAGCCGCCGCGGCCGGGCGCGCTCGGCCGGGCGCTGCTCGCCTCGGTGTTCGTCATCGCCGCGTGCGGCCTGGTCTACGAGCTCGTCGCCGGGGCCGCCGCGAGCTACCTCCTCGGCGACTCGGTCACCCAGTTCTCGCTCGTGATCGGCGCCTACCTCGCCGCGATGGGCGCGGGGTCGTACCTCTCGCGCTTCGTGCGCAAGGGCCTGGTCGCGCGCTTCTTCGAGATCGAGCTCGCGATCGCGGTGCTCGGCGGGGTCTCGGCGGCGACGATGTTCCTCGCGTTCGCGCACACCCCGGGGAGCTTCAAGTTGGTGCTGTTCGGCTTCGTCGTCGCGATCGGCGTGCTGGTCGGGCTCGAGATCCCGCTCGTGATGCGCATCCTGCGCGACCGGCTCGGCTTCCGCGACCTGGTCGCGAGCGTGCTCTCGTTCGACTACCTGGGCGCGCTCGCGGTGTCGGTCGCCTTTCCGCTGCTGCTCGCGCCCCAGCTGGGCCTCATCCGCACCGCGTTCCTGTTCGGCCTGATGAACGCGCTGGTCGCGCTGTGGGCGCTCTACCTCTTCCGCGCGCAGCTCGCGCCGCTCGTCCTGCGCGCGCTGCAGGCCGGCGCCGTGATCGCCCTGCTCGGCGCCGGGCTCGCGGGCGCCGACCGCCTCACCACGCTCGCGGAGGAGGGGCTGTACGCCGACCAGATCGTCTACGCCCGCTCCACCCGCTACCAGCGCATCGTGGTGACGAAGTGGCGCGAGGACGTGCGCCTGTTCCTCAACGGCAACCTGCAGTTCAGCTCGCGCGACGAGTACCGCTACCACGAGGCGCTCGTCCACCCGGGGCTCGCCGCCCTTCCGGCCGCGCGCCGCGTGCTGGTGCTCGGCGGCGGGGACGGGCTCGCGCTGCGCGAGATCCTGCGCTACCCGCGCATCGAGTCGGTGACGCTGGTCGACCTCGACCCGGAGATGACCCGGCTCTTCGCGACCGCGCCCCTGCTGCGCGCCCTCAACCACGACGCGCTGCTCTCGCCCAAGGTGAAGGTGGTCAACGCCGACGCGTTCAAGTGGCTGGAGGAGACCGGCGAGCACTTCGACTTCATCGTCGCCGACTTCCCCGACCCGTCCAACTACTCGATCGGCAAGCTCTACACCACCGCGTTCTACCAGCTGCTCGAGCGGCGGCTCGCCGCGCGCGGGCTCGCGGTCGTCCAGTCCACCTCGCCGCTCTACGCGCGCCGGTCGTTCTGGTGCGTGGTGACGACCATCGAGGCGGCGGGGCTCCGGGCGACGCCGTACCACGCGCTGGTGCCGTCGTTCGGGGAGTGGGGCTTCGTCGTGGCCTCGCGCGGGCCCTACGCGCCGCCCGCGGCCTACGAGCAGGAACTGCGCTTCCTCGCGCCGGAGATGCACCCGGCGCTCTTCGGCTTCCCGAAGGACATGGCGCGCGTGCCGACCGCGGTCAACCGCCTCAACAACCAGGTGCTGGTGCAGTACTACGAGGCGGAGTGGAAGCGCGCGCCCGTCGAATGAGGCCGGCCCGGTGAAGCGCCGCGAGTTCATCGCCGCCGGCGGGGCCGCCCTGCTGACGGCGGCGTGCGGCCCGCGCGCCGCCCCGCCGCTGCCGCCCGGCGCGCTGCTCGGGCCGCGCCACGACGTGGGGCACCGGCTGCGCGACGGCGGCCTGCCGCGCGCGAGCGAAACGCGGCGCCGGTCGATCGTGATCGTCGGCGCGGGCATCGGCGGGCTTAGCGCCGCCTGGCGCCTGCGGCGCGCGGGCTTCGACGACTTCGAGCTGATCGAGCTCGAGCGCGCGGCCGGAGGCAACGCGCGCTGGGGCGAGAACGCGGTGAGCGCGTACCCGTGGGGGGCGCACTACCTGCCGCTGCCCGGTCGCGAGGCGCGCGCGGTGCGGCTCCTGCTCGCCGACCTCGGCGTGCTGCAGGGCGACCCGTTCGCGCCGCGCCCGCGCTACGAGGAGCGCTTCCTGTGCTTCGCGCCGCACGAGCGCCTCTATCGCGACGGCGCGTGGCACGAGGGGCTCGTGCCGCTCGCGCGCGCGAGCGCCGCCGAGCGCGACGAGTGGCGGCGCTTCCAGGACCGCATGGACGCGTTCAGGCGGCTGCGCGGCGCCGACGGGCGGCGGGCGTTCGCGCTGCCGATGGCGCTCTCCTCGCGCGACCCGCAGCTCGCCGCGCTCGACGCGGTGCCGATGCGCGACTGGCTCGTGGCCGCAGGGTTCACGAGCGACGCGGTGCACTGGTCGGTCAACTACGGCTGCCGCGACGACTACGGCTGCGACTACCGGCAGGTGTCGGCGTGGGCCGGGATCCACTACTTCGCGAGCCGCGACGCCGAGGCGCAGGACGCCGACCCCGACACCGTGCTCACCTGGCCCGCCGGCAACGGCTGGCTCGTGCGCGCGCTGCTCGCGCGCTGCGCGCCGCCGCTCACGACCGCCGCGCTCGTCCACCGCGTCGAGCCGCGCGCGCGCGAGGTCGTCGTCGAGGCCTACCTCCCGGACGAGGACCGTTCGGTCGCGCTCAGCGCGCAGCACGTGCTCTGGGCGGCGCCGGCGGCCTTCGCCGCGCGCGCGCTCGCCGGCGCCGACGCGGACCTCGTCGCGGCGCTGCGGTCGTTCGAGTACGCGCCGTGGCTGGTCGCCAACCTCACGCTCGACGAGACGCCCCGCGACCGGCACGGCGCGCCGCTCGCGTGGGACAACGTGCTCCACGACAGCCCCTCGCTCGGCTACGTGGTGGCGACGCACCAGAGCCTAGCCTCGCACCGCGGCCCGACCGTGCTCACCTACTACTGGCCGCTCTGCGACGAGCCGCCCGCGCACGCGCGCCGGCGCCTACTCGCGACGCCGCGCGCGGCCTGGGCCGAGCGCATCCTCGCCGACCTCGGGCGCCCGCACCCCGAGATCCGCGCGACGACGCGCACCCTCGACGTGTTCGCGCACGGCCACGCGATGGCCTGCCCGCGGCCGGGCGCGGTGTGGAGCGCGGCACGCCGGCGCGTCGAGCGGGGCGCCGCGCGCGTGCATTTTGCGCACTCCGACGCGAGCGGCTTCTCGCTGTTCGAGGAAGCGCAGTATCGTGGCGTCGCCGCCGCCGAGCGCGCTCTCGCCGCGCTCGGCGTGCGCACCGACACCATCCTGTGAGCATGGACACCGCCGCCTGCGATCCCCAGGTCGCCTGCCCGAGCTGCGCGCAGCCGATGTCCAAGCGCGCGTTGCCCAACCACGACGGCGGGCCGGTGTGCCTGGATCTCTGCTACCCCTGCCATGCGCTCTGGTTCGACCGCAACGAGAGCGTCCGCCTCGCCCCGCGCGCGGTGATCGAGCTCTTCCGCGAGATCCACGCGCGCCGCGACGAGCCGCGCAACGCGCTCGCCGCGCGCCCCGGCTGCCCGCGCTGCCGCGCGCCGCTCGCGCTCGCGCACGATTTCGCGAAGGCCGGGCGCTTCTCCTACTGGCGCTGCCCCGCCGGGCACGGGCGGCTGACGCCGTTTTTCCAGTTCCTGCGCGAAAAGCAGTTCGTGCGCGCCCTGACGCCGGCGGAGCTCGGCCGCGTGCGCGCGGAGCTTAAGGTGGTGCGCTGCTCGAGCTGCGGCGCCCCGATCGACCTCCAGCGCGACACCGCGTGCAGCCACTGCCAGGCGCCGCTCGCGATCCTCGACGCCGACGCGGTCGCGAAGGCGCTGCGGGAGTGGTCGGACGCCGAGCGGCGCCGCCCGGTCCCGACCCCGGCGTCGGTCGCCCAGGCGCTGCTCGACGTGCGCGCGGCCGAGGCGCGCGCGGGCCGCGAGGCGCGGCGCTGGTCGCGCGCGGAGACGGTGCTCGACGGCGGCCTCGCCGCGACCGACCTCTTCGATCTCGCGGTGCACGGCCTCGGCGGCCTGCTCGACGCCGTCGACGCGCTCTGAGACTCAGGCCGCGACGCGGACCGCGGCGAGCGCCGGCTGCGCCCGCGGCGCGGGCGCCGTCCGTACCGCGCGCCCGGTCCGCGCGCGGCCCGCGGCGATCCGCGCGGCCGCCACCGACGCGGCGTAGGGCAGCGCCTGCGCGGCGAGCACGAGCGCCCAGAACGCCGCTTCGCCGTGGTCGGCCCCGAAGCGCCACACCACCGCGGCCGACGCGAGCCCGAGCGCGCCGAGGAGCAGCGCCTCCTCGCGCACCGCGGCGAGCCACGCGAAGCGCGGCGCGCGCCCGGCGCCCTTGGCGGTGCGCTTGAACTCGCCGTTGCGGCGCCACAGCCCCGCGCAGACGCCGCGCGCGATCACGTGCGACAGCGCCATGCTGGCGAGCGACGCGCCGGCCACGTCGGCCCAGCTGCAGCGGACGCGGGCGCGGTAGAGGAGCGGGCTCAGCACCGCCTTGCCGGCGAGGAACGCGACCACCGGCACGAGGTAGAGGTCGAGCGGCAGCGGGAAGAACTGCGGCGCGGCGATCGCCCCCGCCGTCCAGGCGAGCGCGGCGAACGCGAACACGAGGTGCAGCGCGTCGGCGAACCACCCGCCCCAGCCGGTGAGGAAGTGGTAGCGCTGGCCGGCGCTGAGGCGGCCCGCGCCGAACAGCGCCCCGGCGTGCGCCTTGAGGATCTGCATCGCGCCGAACGCCCAGCGGAAGCGCTGCGACTTGAAGGCCGCGAAGCTCGCGGGCGTCAGGCCGCGCCCGAGCACCTCGTCGACGTAGCGCACGTCGTGGCCCGCCTCCATGAGGCGCAGGCCGAGCTCCGCGTCCTCGCAGATGCACCACTCGCCCCAGCCGCCGACGCGCTCCAGCGCGGCGCGGCGCACCAGCGTCATCGTGCCGTGCTGGATGATCGCGTTGCGCTCGTTGCGGTGATGCATGCCGATGCGGAAGAAGCCGTCGAACTCCCAGTTCGCCATGCGCCGGAACGGGCTCGACTCGAACTCGCGGTGCGCCTGCGGCGCCTGCACGACCGCCACGTCCGCGGCGGCGAAGTGCGCGACCAGCCGCCGCAGCCACTGCGGGTCGACCGCGTAGTCGGCGTCGACCACGCCGACCGCCTCCGCGCGCGGGTCGGTCATGCGCAGCGCGAAGTTGAGCGCGCCGGCCTTGAACCCGGGCCACTGCGGCAGGTGGAAGAACCGGAAGCGCGGCCCGAGCGCGGCGACGTGCGCCTCGACCGGCTTCCACAGCGCCTCGTCCCGGGTGTTGTTGTCGACGACGATCACCTCGAAGTTGGCGTAGTCGAGGCGCGCGAGCGAGTCGAGCGTGAGGATCACCATCTCGGGCGGCTCGCTGCACGCGGGCAGGTGGATCGACACGAACGGCTCCGGCGCGCCGGCGAGGAGCGGCACGGCGCGGAACTCGCGCCGCCACGCCCGCGCCCACAGCACCTCGACGAACTCGAAGCCCTGCGCGAGCAGCACCGCGAGCATCGCCGCCGCGCCGGGGAGCAGCACCCCGACCGCGACCCAGTCGACCGGCCGCAGGTAGAACTCGAACGGGATCGCGGCGAGCCAGACGAGCGTCGCCGCAGCCACCTGGATCAGCGCGCCGAAGGCGACCAGGCCGGCGAGCCGCAGCCGCCGGAAGGCGAACGCGAACCACAGGACGAAGGGCGCGGCGAGCAGCGTCGCGGCGAGCGCCTTGTGGCGCCAGGCCGCGTCGGGCTCGAACGGCCCGGCGAACGCGAACTTCGGCGTGCGGTCGGCGTGGGCGATCCCCCAGTAGGCGCCGGTGCGGCCCTCCGCGCCCTGTTTCCACGGCTGGTCGTACATCTCCATCAGGTAGTAGTCGAGGCGCTCGCCGGCGGTGCGCGCGAGGAACTCGCGCACGAAGCCCGCCTGCTCGGCCGGGGAGGCGACCGCGCCGCCGACCCGGTCGCCGCGGCTCGGCCACCCGATCTCGCCGATCACGATGCGCTTCTTCGGAAAGGCGCGCTTCAGCTCCGCGTAGCGCGCGAGCGCGTAGTCGACCGCGTGCGCGCGCGGCACCCCCTCCCAGTAGGGCAGCAGGTGCACGGTGATGAAGTCCACGCTGCGCGCGAGCTCGGGGTAGCGCAGCCACACGTGCCACGGCTCGGCGGTGGAGACCGGCTTCTTCGCGAAGCGCTTCACGCGCTTGAGGTACGCGGCCAGCTCCTCCACGGTGAGATCGCCGCGCAGGATCGACTCGTTCCCGACCATGATGCGGTCGACCCCCGGGTTGTCGCGGGCGGCGTGCACGGCGGCGGCCACCTCGATGTCGTTGTTGTCGGCGCGCCGGTCGAGCCACGCGCCGAGCGTCACCCGCAGGCCGCGCTCGGGCGCGAGCGTCGCGACGGCGCGGTTCTCCACCGCGCTGTAGGTCCGGATCCGGCCGGTGATCCCGGCGATACGGTCGAGGTCGGCGGCGAGCTCCTCGTCGGTCGGGAAGCGCCCGCGCGTCGGGTCCTGGTCGCGCTGGAACCCGCTGTAGGCCACGCCCGCGACCGGACCGTCCCAGTCGGGGAGATCGAGCGGCCGGTTGAGCCCCGCCCAGGCGCCGAGGTTGAGCGCCGCGACGAGCGCTGCGACCGACGCGGCGGTGAGGACGCCGGCGAGGCGTCCGGGATGGGCGGGGCGCGGGAGGGCGGGGGCGTGCGGGAGGTTCACGGGGTTCATCGACGGGGTGGGTGTGGAGGCCGCAACAACGCGGCACCGGAGTTTGGGGTTGAACAGCGCAAGAGCAAGCCCGATGCCACCCGTGGCATAGTGCCGTCAGCCGGCAAGAAGTTCCGCGCCGCGGCCGGGTTTCGGGGCGGCGCGAACGATACCCGAGCCGCGGTCCCGCGCCTAGTGTCTGCCCGTCCCGACAGCGATCCGTGCATCCCCTCGTTCCAATGACGGCCGCCATCGCCGCCGCGGCCGTGGCGGCGCTGCTGCGCTTCCAGTTCATCGAGCCGGAGGCCTACGCGCACCTGTGCGGCGCGGCGGGCGCGCCGTGGTGGTGCGTGCCGCGGGCGGCGTTGATCGCCGCGTTCGGGAGCGGCGCCCTCGCGGGCGCGGCGGTCGGCGCCGGCCTGCTCGCGACCGCGACCCGCGGCGCCGGCGCAGGGATCGCGGCCGCCGCCCTCGGGGCGGCCGGTCTCGTCCTATATTCCGTCGAGGCCGGTGCGGTCGGACTGCTGCTCGGCCTGCTGGCGCTCGCCCGCCCGCGGCCGCGGCAGGCCCGCGGCGGCGGCGAGCAGGAGGCATAGGGCCGCCCAGCCCAGCGCGTCGAGGTTGGCGACCGTTTCCCGCCAGACGATGACCGGCGCGCAGGCGGCCAGCACCGCGGCCAGGACGCGCTCTTCGCGACCGACCGACGCCGCGCGCTCGCGCCGTTCGCTCAGCCACGCGAGCGCCGCGAAGCCGGCCGCGGGCGCCGCGAACGCCGCGAGGGGGAAAGCGCGGTAGCGCGGATCGACGGCGAGCCCCAGCGCGAGGAACGCGGCGCCGAACAGCACCACGAACCGGAGCGTGCCGAGCACGCGCCCGGTCTGCGACCCGGCCGACGCATCGGTCCGCAGCCAGCGGGCGATGTCGGCCACCGGTGCGGGCGTGGCCCCCGGCCTGCCGTCGAGCCGCCGCGCGATCGCCAGCGCGCACAGCGTGGCAGCCCCGAACGCCGCCAGGGAGAAGCCGCCGCCGACCGCGCACTCGAACGCGTCGCGACACGCGGTCTGCACCGCGCGCGCCTGGATCGGGACTGCGGCGCCGAGCGCCGCGCCGGCGGTGGCCAGGAAGACCGCGCCCGCCACGCGCAGGCGCCGGATGGCGCCGAGCACGAGCAGTGCGACCGCGCCCAGGCCCGCCCCGATGAAGCCGGGGGTGGCCGCGCGTCCCGGCACCGGTCCGCGCAGCGGAAACTTCGGCCGCGCGTCGGCGTCGAGCAGGCCCCAGAAGCCGCCGACGGTGCCTTCGAGCCGCCGCTTCCACGGCTGGTCGAACGCCTCGATCGCGTTGTAGCGCACGCCGTGCCGCGCCGCGGCCGCGGCGAACTCGCGGACGAACCGCGCCTGGTTCGCGGGCGAGGGCACCGCACCCTCGCGCCGCCTTCCCGCGCTCGGCCACCCCACCTCGCCGACCAGCACGGCCCTGCCCGGAAACGCGCCGCGCACGCGCTCGTGGACGCGCAGGACGTGGTCGACCGCGCGGTCGACCGGCTGCGGCTCGTCCTCCCAGTAGGGGAGCAGGTGGACGGTGACGAACGAGACCGCGTCGGCGAGCGCGGGGTGGCGCAGCCAGAACTCCCACACGTCGGCGTAGGTCACCGGGATCGGGGTCGCGGCCCGCACGCGCTCGAGGTAGGCGCGCAGCCGCGCGACCGGCTGCTCGCGGCGCAGGAGCACCTCGTTGCCGACGACGACCGCGTCGATCGCGTCCGCGTCGTGCCGCAGCACGGCGAGCGCGCGCGCGAGCTCGCGCTCGTTCTCCGCGGCGTCGCGGCCGATCCAGACGCCGAGCAGCACGCGCAGGCCGTGCCTGCGCGCGAGGCGCGGCACCGCGTCGAGACCCTGGTCGACCGAGTAGGTGCGCACGCAGCCGGTGACGCGGGCGAGCGCCGCGAGGTCGGCGTCGATCTGCGCCTCGGTCGCGCGCGTGCCCGCGACGAGCGGCGAGAGGCCGGATTGGCGGAACGGGGCGTACGAGACGCACGGCAGGCGGCCGTCCGGAGCGTCGACGGGCGTCGTCGGCCGCGCGCCGGCGACCCAAACGCCCAACGCCGCGGCGGCGAGCGCCGCCGCGAGCGCGATCACCGCCGCGCGCTTCATCGCGCGGCGCGGGCGGGAGCGGAGCGTCCGGTCATGTGGCGGCCTCGGGCGGGAGGCCGCGGATTCTACCTAGCGCGCGGGCGCGCAGTGCTGCGCGTGGGTCGCCACGAAGCGCTGGAGCACGAGCCTGAGCATGGCCGCGTGCTGGAAGTCGCCGCGCGTGCGGGCGCAGTCGATGTCCTCGACGATCATCGACGCGATGCGCCGCTCGCCCTCGGGCGTGCACACGAGGTAGCTGCCGAGCTCGAGCGCGGCCATCTCGGTGAGATGCTCGTGCTCGGCGATCGCCAGCACTTCATCCTCGGTCAGCTCGCAGAAGTCGAGGCAGTCCTGCAGCGTGAGCATGGAACCTCCGTGGTCGAGGTCCGGGAGACGGGCGGGGAGCGCCAAGCGTGAACCGCGCGCGCGCGAAAAGCAAGGCGCGGCGCGGCATCGCTAGAATCCCGGCGCGGAGGTGACCGCGATGCGGGCAGGGGTGATCGGGATCGGCGCGATGGGCATGGGCGTCGCGAAGCGGCTGCTCGCGCGCGGCTGCGCGGTGAGCGTGCGCGACGTCCGCCGCGAGGCGGAGGAGGAGGCGCGCGCCGCGGGCGCCGCCGTGTGCGCGGCGCCGGCGGAGGTGGCCGCGGCGTGTCCGGTGGTGGTGACGCTCGTCGTCGACGCCCGACAGACCGAGGAGGTGGTGTTCGGGCCGCGCGGCGTGGTCGAGGGCATGGCTCCGGGCGGCGTGCTGGTGATGTGCAGCACGGTGTCGCCCGAGTTCTCCGGCCCGCTCGCCGCGCGCCTCGGGCGGCACGGGATCCTGGCGCTCGACGCGCCGGTGTCGGGCGGCCCCGCGCGGGCGCTCGACGGCACGATGTCGATGATGATCGCGGGCGCGCCCGCGGCGTACGACGCGGCGCGCGCGGTGCTGGAGGCGATTTCGGGCCGGCGCTTTCACGTCGGGACGCGCACCGGCGACGGCTCGCGCATGAAGCTCGTGAACAACCTCATGGCCGGGATCAACCTCGCGGCCGCGTGCGAGGGGCTGGTCTTCGGGCTGAAGCTCGGGCTCGACCCGCGCACGATCCTCGAGGTGGTGAGCGCCAGCTCCGGGGCGAGCTGGGCGGCGGGCGACCGCCTGCCGCGCGTGCTCGCGGGCGACTACTCGCCCCGGGCGGCGGTGGACATCCTGGCGAAGGACCTCGGGCTCGCGCTCGAGACCGGCGCGGCGGCGCGCGCGGCGCTCCCGATCGGGGCGGCCGCGCGCCAGTCGTTCATCGCCACGGCCGCGCTCGGGCACGGGCAGGAGGACGACGCGGCGGTGGCGAAGTACTACGCGCGCGTGGCGGGGGTCGCGCTGCCCGCGCCGGAGCGCCGATGAGTCGCGCCCGCTCGCTGCTGCGCGGCCGCGGTCCCGACGGCGGCCGGGTGGGCACGGTCGAGTTGTTCTTCGACCTGGTGTTCGTGTTCGCGGTGACGCAGCTGTCGCACTTCCTGCTCGAGCACCCGACGCCGGTCGGCGCGGTGCAGGCGGCGCTGCTCCTGGTCGCGGTGTGGTGGGTGTGGATCTACACCTCCTGGGTCACCAACTGGCTCGATCCCGAGCGCATCCCGGTGCGGCTCTGCCTGTTCGCGCTGATGGCCGCCGGCCTGCTGCTCTCGTCGTCCATTCCCGACGCGTTCGGCGCGCGCGGGCCGGTGTTCGCCGGCGCCTACGTGTTCAACCAGATCGGGCGCACGCTCTTCTTCCTCTGGGCGGTGCGCGACGGACCGGACCCCATGACGCGCAACTTCCAGCGCATCCTGTGCTGGCTCCTGCTGTCGAGCGTGTTCTGGATCGCGGGCGCGCTGGCCGAGGGCGACGCCCGGCTCGCCTGGTGGGCGGTCGCGCTCGCGCTGGAGGTCCTGTCGCCGTCGCTCTACTTCTGGGTGCCGGGGCTCGGGCGCTCGCGCATCGCCGACTGGAACGTGGACGGCGCCCACATGGCCGAGCGCTGCGCGCTGTTCGTGATCATCGCGCTCGGCGAGTCGCTGCTGGTCACCGGCGCGACGTTCGCGCAGCTCGCGTGGGACGCGGTGGCGGCCGTCGGGCTCGGCGTGGCGATGGTCGGGAGCGTCGCGATGTGGTGGGTGTACTTCGACACCGGCGCCGAGCGCGCGAGCCACCGCATCCGCCACGCCGCGGATCCGGGACGGCAGGCGCGTCTCGCGTATACCTACCTGCACCTGCTGATCGTCGCCGGCATCATCGTCGCCGCGGTGGGTGACGAGCTGGTGCTCACCCATCCCGACCACCTCGCCGGCGCCGGCGCCGCCGCGATTCTCGGCGGTCCGGCGCTCTATCTCCTCGGCAACGCGCTGTTCAAGTGGGTGACCAACGACCGGCGGGGCCCGCCGCTTTCGCACCTCGCCGGATTGGCGCTGCTCGCGGCGCTGGTGCCGGTCGCGCTCGGGCACCACGCCTCGGCGCTGGGGCTCTCCGCGGCGACGACCGGCGTGCTGGTGCTGGTGGCGGCGTGGGAGAGCCTCGCGCTGCGCCGGCCGGTCGCGCGCGCGCCCGGCTGAGCCTCAGGGCGCCAGCCGCTCGATGACCCAGCCCGCGCCGTCCTTGCGGTAGCGCACGCGGTCGTGCAGGCGCGAGGGGCGGCCCTGCCAGAATTCGACCGCGTCGGGCGCGAGGCGGTAGCCGCCCCAGTGCGGCGGGCGCGACGGGTCGAGCCCGTGGCGCAGGCCCATCTCCGCCACGCGCGCCACGAGCGCGGCCTTGCCGATCGGCTCGCTCTGCGGCGAGGCCCACGCGCCGATGCGGCTCGCGAGCGGGCGCGTCGCGAAGTACGCGTCGGACTCTTCCGCCGCCGCCTTCCCGATCGCGCCGTCGATGCGCACCTGCCGTTCCAGCTCGGGCCAGAAGAAGAGCAGCGCGGCGTGCGGGTTGCCCGCGAGCTCGCGCCCCTTGCGGCTCTCGTAGTTGGTGTAGAACACGAAGCCGCGGGCGTCGAAACCCTTGAGCAGCACCATGCGCGCCGACGGCCGGCCGTCGGCGCCGACCGTGGCGAGCGCCATCGCGGTCGGCTCCGGCAGCTCGCTCTTCAGCGCCTCGTCGAACCAGCGCCCGAACTGCGCGACCGGGTCGCGCTCGACGTCGGCCTCGTCGAGGCTCTCGCGGCTGTAGTCGCGGCGCAGGCGGGCGATGTCCATGGTCGCGGCGATTCTACCGTGCGGGGCGCTAGAATCCGCCGCAGCCATGGGCGTCATCGACTACGGGCACGGCATCAGCGCGATCGACGGGGCTTACCTGCGCCCGCTGCTGATGGCGGTCCACGCGATCGTCGAGGGCGACCGCGCGGCGCTGGTCGACCCGGGCACGAACGCGTCGGTGCCGCTGATCCTCGACGCCCTGGCGGCGAAGGGGATCGGGCCCGAGCAGGTGGACTACGTGATCCTCACCCACATCCACCTCGACCATGCGGGCGGCTCGGGGCTGCTCATGCGCGCGCTGCCGAACGCGACGCTGACGGTGCATCCGCGCGGCGCCCGCCACATGGCCGATCCGGCGCGGCTCGTCGCGGGCACGATCGGCGTCTATGGCGAGGCCGAGACGCGGCGCCTGTACGGCGAGGTCGTCCCGGTGCCCGCGGCGCGCATCCTCGAGACGCCCGACGGCGCGTCGATCCGCCTCAACGGGCGCGCGCTCGATTTCCACGAGACCTTCGGGCATGCGCGCCACCACGTCGCGATCCGCGACGCCGCGTCGGGGCACGTGTTCGCAGGGGACACCTTCGGGCTCTCGTATCCCGAGCTCGACTGGCAGGGGCGGCGCTTCGCGTTCGCGACCTCGAGCCCCACGCAGTTCGACCCGGCGCCCTATCACCGCTCGCTCGACCTGATCGCGCGGCTCGCGCAGGGCGCGGTGTACGTGACCCACTACGGCCAGGTGCGCGCGCTCGAGGAACGGCTCGCGACGCTGCACCGTCAGGTGGACGCGCTCGCCGCGCTCGCGCTGCGCGAGCGCGAGGCGGGGGCGGGGCGACGCGCGCGGCTGTGGGAAGGGGTGAAGGCGCTCCTGCTCGACGAGGTGCGCCGCTACGGCGCGCCGTTCACGGAAGCGCAGGCCATGGCCGCGTACGGGCAGGACGTCGATCTCAACGCCGACGGCCTGGCGGCGTGGCTCGATTCGGCGCGGTAGCGCGCTCGCCCCGCTCCGTCCCGGAGGCCCTCGGCGCGGCCGCGGGGGCCGCGGCCCGCCGCGCCCCGACGCCGAGGATCATTCCCGTGCCGACCAGGACGAGCGCGGCGCCGGCGAGCATCGGCGCGGTGATCGCCTCGCCGAGGAAGAGCGCTCCCCAGAGCATCCCGAAGACGGGAATGAGAAACGTGACGGTGAGCGCGCGCGTCGGCCCCACGTCGGCGACCAGGCGGAAGTAGAGCAGGTAGGCGACGCCGGTGCAGAGCACCCCGAGCACGATCGCCGCCCAGACCGCGTCGGCCGGCGGCACGGCCGTCGGCGGCGCCGCGAGCACGAACGGGAGGAGGACGGCCGCCGCCGCGATGGTGCTCCCGCCCGCGAGGACGGGCGCGTCGACCGCGTACGACTGGCGCTTCACGTATGCGCTCGCGATCGCGTAGCACAGCGCGGCCCCGAGCGCGGCGAGCGACGCGGCGACGATGGTCGGCGTCGCCGCGATCGGGCCGAGCCCCACCAGGGTCGCGACGCCGGCGAGACCCAGGGCGAGACCCAGCGCCGCCCGCACGGTGATGCGGTCGCCGAGCCACGCCGCCGCCACGAGCGCGCCGAAGAGCGACGCGGTCGCGTTCAGGACCGCCAGGTAGGAGGCCGGGAGGTGGTGCGCGCTCCAGGCGAAGAGCACGAACGGCAGCGCGGAGTTGATCGCGCCGACGCTCGCGAAATGGCGCCAGTGGCGCGCGAAGTCGAGACGCCTGCCGGAGAGCGCGAGCACGAGCGCGATCGTGGCGCCCGAGAGCACGAGCCGCGCCTGCGCCGTGCCGATGGCGCCGAGGGGAACGACCGCGATGCGGATGAAGATGAACGCGGCGCCCCAGAGCGCAGCGAGCGCGACCAGGCGCGCGAGGTCGGCGGGGCGCAACGCAGCGTTACCGCGCGTCCCGGGCGTGCCCGGGACGCGCGCTCCTGCGCCGGGTGCCCCGGCTGCGGACGCCGGTCCCGCCGTCGGCCTCCGGCGACACGCCGCGGGCGCAATGGCGGCACGGGCGGGGCCGAAACGGGGCGCGCTCGTCGTGGCCGCAGCGCACGCGCCAGCCGGGCGGGGCGAGGCGCTTCGGGTGCGCAGGGAAGTCGTGCATCAGGCGCAGTGTAGGACCGCGCTCGCCGGACCGCCATCCGGAGGTTGCGGTCCGACTCGCGCTCAGTCACCCGCTTTGCCCCAGAGCTCCTTCAGGCGCTCGTCGCGCCCGCACCCGGTGCGGTAGTACTTGTAGCGCACCGGGTTCTTCCGGTAGTAGTCCTGGTGGTAGTCCTCGGCGGGCCAGAACTCGCCCGCCGCCTGCACCGGCGTCACGATCGGCGCCTTGAACGGCTTCGATTTCTCCAGCGCCGCTTTCGAAGCCTCGGCGAGGCGCTTCTGCCCGTCGTCGTGGTAGAAGATCGCGGTCCGGTACTGCGAGCCCACGTCGCAGAACTGACGGTCGCGGACGGTCGGATCGACGTTGCGCCAGAACACTTCGAGGAGCTTCTCGTAGCTCACCTTCGCCGGGTCGTAGACCACCTGCACCACCTCGGCGTGGCCGGTCGTCCCGGTCGAGACCTCCTCGTAGGTGGGGAAGCGCTTGCTGCCGCCCATGTAGCCGGAGGTCGTCGAAACGACGCCCGGCAGCTTGTCGTAGGGGGGCTCCATGCACCAGAAGCAGCCGCCGGCGAACGTCGCCTTTGCGCTGCCCTGCGCCGCCGCGCCGCCCGCCAGGAGCGCGCCGGCGAGCGCGAGCGCGCGCGCCGCCGAGCGCGCGAAACCTCTGATTCGGCCGATACTTGTCCTCATTCCCGGTCCTCTCTCGTGCGTTCCGCGTCCCGCCGCGGACTGCGCACGCACGCGACCGAGAGCTTATACGCCGCCCCGAGCGGACGCGCAGGACGACGACGGCGCGACCGCGCGCGCCTGCGCGCGCCTGCGCGCACCGGTCGCGCCATAGAGGGGAAAGCCGCTTTCATAGCGAAAAAAACGCTTGCGCTCGCGCGTTCCCTTCGGCATCCTCTCGTCGCCGAGTCGCGTCCTCATAGAGCGGCGAGCAAGAGGTGCAGGGCCAAAACACGATTAGTGGAGGTTTTTGACGATGGCGACGAAGAAGAAGGCTGCGAAGAAGTCTGCGAAGAAGGCGGGCCGGAAGATGGCGGCGCGCCGCCCGGCGAAGAAGAAATCCGGCGCGAAGCGCAAACCCAATCCCGCGTTCATGAAGCCGATGACCCCGAGCTCCGCGCTCGCCGCGGTGGTGGGGCCGATCGCGCAGGCGCGGACCGAAATCACCAAGAAGCTCTGGGGCTACATCAAGCGCAACAAGCTGCAGGACGCGATCAACAAGCGGATGATCAACGCGGACGAGAAGCTGCGCGAGATCTTCGGCGGCAAGCGTCAGGTGTCGATGTTCGAGATGACCAAGCTGGTCAGCAAGCACCTGAAGTAGGCTCTTTTCCCCGCACGGCCGGCGGCGCGTCCCGCGTCCCCGGCCGTGTGCTTTCCGGCGGTCCGAGGCGCCGGTTCCGCACTCCGCCGACGACACCCCTGCGCCGCTTCACCTCGGGCGCGCCGGCCGCGGGGCGTCTCAGGGTTTTCCGAGCTCCTCCAGAAAGCTCACGCGCTCGCTCTCGGTGGGCAGGCTCTCCGCGAGGAGGGTGTAGAACTGCTGCGCGGTGGCCGCCTTCTGCGCGGCCTTCCTCGCCACCACCTGCGCGATCGGCCCGACGCGGGCGGTGAGCTTCCGGGTGGCGGCGGCGACCAGCTCGGGCGTGAGCTGCGCGCCCGCGAGGCGCGCCGCGAGCAGGGTGCTCGCCTCGACCGTGCCGGTGCGCGCGCCGGGCGCCGCGCCCGAGGGCGGCGCGCCGCTCACCTGCGCCCGCGTCGCGAGGAACCCTTTGCGCTCGGCGTCGGTCGCCAGGCTCTCGGCGAGGATGCCGTAGAGCGCGTCGAGCTCGGTGGTCTGGAGCGCGGCGCGCTTGACCATCACCTTCGCCACCGGCCCGACGACGCGCGCCAGGTGGCCTTCCACCGACTTCAGGACCGCCGGGTCCCAGCCGGGCGGCGGCTGCGTGGTCTTCGCCGGGGTCGGCGACGAGTCGCTCGCGTGCGACCGGGGCGGCCCGGAACCGGCCGACGGGCTGGTGGGCTCGATCCGGACCGTGGTCGGGATGATCTCGGTGATCACCGTCTCCTCCGAGACCGTCGGACTCACCGGGGCGGCGTACGCGGTCAGGAGCTCGGTGCGGAACGCCTGCGCGTTCGCGAAACGCGCCTCGGGCTTCTTCGCCATGGCGCGCATCACCACCGGGTCGTACTTCGACTGGATGCGCTCGGGGTCGACCTGGGACGGCGTGGGCGGGGTCTCGTAGCACACCTTGTACGCGATCGACTCGGCGCTGCCGGCGAACGGCTTCACGCCGGTGAGGAGCTGGTAGAACACGACGCCGGCGGAGAAGACGTCGGCGCGCCAGTCCACGTCCGCGCCGGCGTACTGCTCCGGGGCCATGTAGCCCGGCGTGCCCATGATCGCGCCGATCTGGGTGAGGTTCGACGAGTCGATGCGCGCGATGCCGAAGTCGGCGACCTTGAGCCGGCCGTTGGTCATCACGATCAGGTTCGCCGGCTTGACGTCGCGGTGGTAGACGCCCTGCTCGTGGGCGTAGGCGAGCGCGTCGAGGAGCTGCGCCATGATGCTCACCGCGTCGCGGTCCTCGAAGCGCGTGCCGCGGTTGAAGTACTCGCGCAGCGGGTTGCCCTGCACGTACTCCATCGCGATGTAGGCGAGCTCGCGCTCCTCGCCGTACTCGTACACCGCGACGATGCCCGGGTGCGACAGGCGCCCGGCCGCCTGCGCCTCGTTCTTGAAGCGCGCCAGCATCGTGGCGGCGCGGTCGTCGTCGTCGATCAGCTCCTTGCGGATCGTCTTGAGCGCGACGGTGCGGCGGATGTTCGGGTCGAACGCCTTGTACACCACCCCCATGGCGCCCTTGCCGAGCACCTCGGTGATGTCGTACTTCCCGAGCCGGTCGAGCGTCGCCATCGCCGCCGCCCGCGTCATTCCTCGAGCATCTTCATCGCCTGGACGAGGCTCTTCTTCATGCGGTTGAAGGAGTCGGCGAGCGTCCCGATCTCGTCGCGCGCGCGCACGCGGAAGTCGGGCACCTCCATGTTGCCGAGGCTCACCGCGTCGGCGAGCTTGGACAGGCGGGTCACCGGGCGGATCACCATCGCGAGCAGCATCAGGTTGAGCGCGACGCCGATGACGACGAAGACCGCGGTGAGCGAGGCCATGAACGTCCTGAAGGCCGCGTTCGCCCGCTCCACCGGCACCGCCGTCGGCACCACCACCACCTGCGCGCCGATCACCTCGTTCAGCTGCCAGCCGAAGCCGTTCGCCGGCCCGTAGCGGTCGACCATCGTCTTCGGCGCCGCCTCCACCGTGCTGTGGCAGACGAGGCACGCCGGGTCCTTGATCTGGAACGGCCGCGCGATGTAGAGGGTGCGCCCGGTCGGCGTGTCGCGCTCGCCCACGATCTCGCCGCGCTCGGGGCTGGCGCGGAACTGGCCGATGATGTCGCTCTCCCACTCGACCGCGCGGTCGCGCGGGTTGGTCGGGTTGAGCGCGGCCTCCTTGTAGCTGTACTCCGGGAACTTCTTGCGCAGGCCGTTGAGCACCTCGGTGGCCGAGTACGACGGGACCGACTGCGGCAGGAAGCTGTACTTCAGCTGCGTCTGGAGCAGCGGCCCGACCTGGCCCGAGGTGTAGGCGCGCGTGGAGAGCGACGCCTCGAGCAGCAGGCGCGCGTTCTGCAGGATCTCCTCGCGCGCGTTCTTCTGCAGGAGGTCGTGCGACACGTATCCGGCCGCGGTGAGCCCGAGCAGGAACACGAGGAGGAACACCAGGTTGAACTTCAACATCAGCTTCATTGCGGCCTCCTGGTCAGCGTCATGCGCCTATTGCGTCGGCCCGGGCTTGGCGGGGGACGCCGCCTCGGCCGCCGCCGGCTCGGGCGGCGGCTTCGGCTTGTACTTTTCGGGGAACAGTATGGGGTCCCACTCGGGGTGGTGGCGCAGATTCGCGATCAGCGCCGTGCGGAAGGCGAGGTCGTGGTTCGCCTTCGGGATGAACGGGCGCATCAGCGCCCTGCGGATCTCGGGCGGGGCCTTCAGCCACATCTCGACCTCGCCGTAGGCGAGCTCGCCGAGCGGCCGCGGCTGCGTCTCGCGCTCCTTCCACTTCGCCGCGCGCGCGGGCAGGTTGTCCATGTAGCTCCTCGGCATCGCGCTCACGAACGCGCCGGCGGGGCGCGGCTGGAGTGCGCCGCGGCTCTCGCTCCGGCGCGCGAAGTACTCGCCGCCGCGCACGCGCACCGGGCTCGACGGCACGGCCTTCACGAAACCCTCGGCGATGCGCGCCTCCCCGGCCTCGACGAAGAGCGCGCCCTCCGCGTCCCCGACCTGCGCCACCGCGATCGCGTCGGCGGCGACGAGGCCGAACACCGGCGTGGACAGCCGCAGGGGGGCCGCGGCCTTCGGGTTCGCGAACTTGACCCAGCCGCGCATGAGGTAGAGCTCGGAGATGCCGCCAGACTTCGCGCCGCGCGCGGCGAGCGCGGCGGCGTAGAAGCGCGCGCCCGGACCGAGGCTCAGGATCAGGCCGTCGGCGAACTCGAACTGCGCGAGGCCCCGGTCGCCGACCTCGACGATGTCCCCGGAGTGGAGCCGCACGCCCTCGGCGAGCGCGAGGCGCGCGGTGCCGCGCAGCAGGGCCGCCTGGCCCTCGAGCAGCGTGACGGCCGCGGGGAGCTCGGCGCCCGCGCACGCGAGCGCCGCCGCCAGGGACGCTGCGGCGACCAGCAGAGCCAGTGCGCGCGAAGCCCGCACGCGTATCCCCCTCTCCTGGTGCGCGGCCTTTCCAGCCGCTCTTCTGCCCCGGCGCTTGCGCCGCGGGAAGCAGAGGATACTAGGCGGGTCGCAGGGGAGGCGTCAATCGGCCGGCCGCGGGAAGCGCCGGTGCGCGCCGACTCGCCGGTAATCGCGGCCCGGGCGCGCCGCGCAGTGTACGCGGCGCGCTCTTGCCTGCGGTCCGGAAACGCGCCTCCGGCGGCGCGGCCTAGCGCCACGCCATCAGCGGCAGCTCGACCTTGTCGGGCGCGACGTAGACCGCCTTCATCGGGCAGTCGCGCTCGCAGAAGTTGCACATCTGGCAGTCTTCCGGATAGGCGATGATCGCCCGGCTGCCGCAGGTCATGCAGCGCTGCGCCTCCCAGCGCGCCGTGTCGTCGGAGAACCCGCACTTGACCTCGCGGAAGTTGCCCGGCCTGTCGGCGACCGGCAGCCACGGCGTCTGCTGCCGCGCCATGCGCGTGACGCCGTTGCGCGGCGGGTTCATGACCCGCTTGGGCCGGACGTCACGGCCCGCCCGGACGTCGGCCGACCTGAGAAAGCGGTCGATGGAGACGGCCGCCCGCTTGCCGGCGCCGATCGCCTCGACGATCGTCGCGCTGCCGGAGGCGATGTCGCCGCCGGCGAACACGCCGGCGCGACTCGTCTCCAGGGTCAGGGGATCGACGCCGATCGTCCCGGACCCGGTGGTGTGGACGTCCTCCGGCAGAAAGGACAGGTCCGCCTGCTGGCCGATGGCGAGGATCACCAGGTCGGCTTCGACCGTCTTCGTCTCGCTCTCGTCGAACGAGGGAGCGAACCGGCCGGAACCGTCCGTCACCCGCGTGCAGCGCACCAGCTCCACTCCCGTGACCTTTCCGCTTCGCCCGGTAATTCGTCGCGGCCCCCAGGAGGCGTCGATCACGATTCCCTCCTCCAGCGCCTGCTGCTTTTCCTCGGCGTATGCCGGCATCGTCTCCTCGGACTCGAGGCACACCATGCGGACCCGCCGTGCGCCCAGCCGGTTCACGGTCAGCGCGGCGTCCATGGCGACGTTGCCGCCGCCGATCACCACCACCTCCTTGCCGGCGGCGGACACGGGTTCGTCCCGGTTGACGTCGCGCAGGAATTCGAGCCCCCACAGGACCCCGCCCAGCGCGTTGCCTTCGATCTCGATCTTCCGGCTCCGGCTCGCGCCGGCCGCCACGAATATCGCCTGGTGTTCCTGCGCCAGGTCGTCGAGCGACACATCCTTGCCGATCGTCGTGCTCATCCGGAACTGGATTCCCATCGCCCGCAGGTAGTCGATCTGCGCGCCGAGGACCTCGCGCGGCAGCCGGAAGTCGGGAACACCGTACTTCAGCAGCCCGCCCGGCTCGGGCATGCTGTCGAAGATCGTCACCGGGTAGCCCATGCGCGCGAGGAAGTAGGCGCAGGCAAGACCGGCCGGGCCCGACCCCACGATCGCCACTTTCGCGCTATAGATGACCCGCGGCGCGGCCGGCTTCTGCGCCATCCACCGGTCGCCGACGTAGCGTTCGAGCGAATTGATGTTGACCGCACCGTCGACCTCGTTGCGGGCGCAGGCCGTCTCGCACGGGTGCGGGCACACGCGGCCGGTGATGGAGGCGAGCGGCAGGCACTCCTGCAGCACCTCGATCGCTTCGTCGATCATGCCCTCGCGCACGAGATAGAGATACCGGCGCATGTCCGTGCCCGCCGGGCAGGCGATCTGGCACGGCGGCTGTTCGGCTCGCTCGGCGACGACCGTGTCCAGCCGGAAGCAGTCCGTGGGACAGGTGTCCAGGCAGAGCCGGCAGCCGTTGCAGAGTTCGGGATCGACGGTTTGGATGGACACTTTATCGGGCTCCCAGCGTTCGAGGTTAGGATCGTCGCCCTCGCAGCGGTGCGAATGCGCCGCTGCGGGAGGCTCGCGTACGCGTCTCTTCGGCCGCGCGCGTCATTCCATGGGGAGGATGCGCGGATAGAGCTTCTCGTGAGGCTTGCTCAGGTCCGGCCACCAGGCGCGCGGGATCGGCTCCTTGGTGAGGGTCATGCCCTCGTCGCCCTTACCGACCTTCACCCAGGCGAGCCAGTTGGGATCGTCCCGCTTGGGAAAATCCTCGCGGAAGTGCGTGCCCCGGCTCTCCGTGCGGAAGAGCGAGGCGCGGAACCGCATCTCGGCGATCGTGATCATGTTCGCGACCTCGTGCGCCATGCGCCATTCGTGCGGCGACTCGGCCATGAGCTTGGGCACGATGTGGGCGCGCATGAACTCGACTAGCGTCAGCGCGGCCTGCAGGCGATTGCCGTCCTTGACGTCCAGAAAGTAGTAGGGGATGGTGATGCCGTGCAGGGCCTGGGTGACCCACGTGGGGCCGAAACCGCCCTTGCGCTCGATCGGACGGCAGACCTCTTTGCGCGCCCTGGCCACCTCCTCGGCGGACACCGCGAAGTCCGTGTTCTGCGCGATGTAGGCCGCCGCACCCATGGCCGCCCTCGCCCCGGTGACCATGGCGTGCGTGCTGGCGAAGCCCATGCCGCCGTAGACGGCGCCCGACGCCATGGTTCCGCAGCTGTTGCCGGCGGCGTAGAGCCCCGGGATGCCGACCGAGCAGCTCTTGTCGGTTGCCCAGACGCCGGAGCCGTTCCAGATGGCGTTGGTCATGATGCGGGACGACGGCCACTTGATCTGCATGCCGCGGCGGATGTCCAGCCCGATCTTGTCCGCCTGGGGCGTGCCGATGCGCTTGAGATAGTCCTTCATCAGCCACCCTGAGGCGGCCGAGAAATCCAGGTACAGCGGCGCCTTCCCCATGTGCGCCTCCCACGCGGGGAACACCACCGGCTCGCCTTCCGAATTCAGGTTGGGCTTGTTGTACCAGCCCGAGAAATCGCCGCCGATGGCGAACGGATGGCGGTACGAGACGTCGATGGCGTTCTTCGAGATCTCGACCTTGCCGCCCTTGCGCCGGCGCTCGATGTCCTCGCGGAAGTACGAGACGCCGTACATGAACTCCTTGTTGACCACTTCGGCCCCGGCCTTGTAGGCCATGATCTCGCCGTCGCCGGTGTGGGAGTACACGGGATAGGTGCCCGCCTTGAGGCTGCTCGACCCGGTGGCCAGCACCGTGGCCTTGGACTCGAGGACGTAGAGATCGCCGCTGATCGTGTTGAAGCCCACCGCGCCGACGATCCGGCCGTCCTGCTTGAGCAGCTCCGAGATCATCATCCGGTCCAGGATCCGCACCCCCACCTCCAGCGCGCGGTCGCGCAGCGTCGGCGCGAACTTCCGGTTCTGCTGGGCGATCAGCGTGTACGGCGTCCCGGTCGCGCCGACCCCGGTGTCCTTGGGCGTGGCGAAGACGTACAGCTTGCCGTCCTTCTCGTAGAACGGGACGCCCCACTTCACGAGATCCTGGTGGCGGTCCTCCGCCTCGAGCAGGCAGATCTCGCCCCACTCCCGGTTGTTGAGGTACTCGCTGTTGCGGCTGATGACCTCGACCCACTCCTTGACGTCGTGTCCCAGCTCCGGCTGGAAGTAGATGATGTCGCCCTCGGAGAAGTGCGTGCTTCCCGCCTTGCCGGCGTACGCCTTGTCGGTCAGGGTGACGTCCAGGCCGCGTTCGCGCGCCTTCAGGGCGGCGAAGAACCCGGCCATCCCTGCGCCGATGACGAGTACGTCGGTCTGGATCGTCTTCTCCGATGGCATCTGATCTGCTCTCCTTCGCTGTAACGAGCGCCCGTCCGCGCGGTCCGTCCACCGCCTACCGCTTCTCGATCTTCGCGGCCTCGATCACGTTGCGCCACTTGGCGATCTCGGACTCGAGCAGCTTCCGGAATTCCTCCGGCGTGCTGCCGCGCGCGACGACGCCGAGGTCCTGGAACCGCTGTTTGACCTCCGGGGCTGCGACTGCCGCGTTCACCTCCTTGTTGAGGCGATCGATGATGCGGCGCGGCGTCTTCGCGGGCGCCGAAATGGCGGACCAGGACGAGGTCTCGTAACCGGGAACGCCCGACTCGCCGACCGTCGGGACGTCGGGCAGGCCGGGGAAGCGCCGGTCGGAGGTCACCGCGAGCGCCCTCAGCGTGCCGGCCCTGACCGGCGACACGGCGGCCGGCAGGCCGTCGAAGGCCACCTGGATGTCGCCGCTCTGCAGCGCCGCGAGCATCGCTCCCGTGGTCTTGAAGGGAACGACGGGCGCCTCGAGCTTCGCCATCATGCGAAACAGCTCGGCCGACAGGTGCGGCGTGGTGCCGACGCTGATCGAGCCGAAGTTGAACTTCGCCGGGTTGGCCTTCGCCGCTGCGAGCAGGTCGGAGAGATTCTTGAGCTTGGACCCGCTGCTCACCAGCATCACCAGGTCGAAGAAGCCGAACGTCGACACCGGGGCGAAGTCCTTGACCGTGTCGAACGGCAGGGACCTGAACAGCGACGCGCTCACGGCATTGG